>ERZ869909.860-NODE-860-length-29253-cov-4.921065_pt1 | contig 29253 bp, 28 predicted proteins | sample MGYA00520892_ERZ869909 | MGnify/ENA primary metagenome ERZ869909 (study PRJEB32215, sample SAMEA104723947) | bioreactor metagenome | biome: bioreactor; feature: anaerobic bioreactor; material: water | place: China | collected 2015-03-12 ...
GTGCCAGTACCGAATCGTCACAAATCAAAGCAGTTAAGCTCATCGCTACGGTTCTCTATTCTTATGAAGAATTATTTTATTTTTAATTTCTTGGTGTTATCCGCAGTATCGCATCGACTATAACCAGAAGCCAAATACAATGCAAGTCAGCACAAACTCTGCTACTTTGGGCTATAAAATCGTATGAATTGCCATAATAAGCTACTTAGCGCTTTTAGTAGCTAAGGCCATTCCTCTGAAAATTAGGCTATAGTCATTGGTGGGCGCTATACTGATGCCTGCCATCCCAAAAAGCCTGACAATAATAGATACTGTGCTGTTTTCAAAGGACCATCTATGCAGCAAAGAAGTTTATCCAGAACCCTGCTGACCAAAGTATTATCGGTGTATTTTATCCTGACCTTTGTGGTCACTCTGGCTCAGATCGGTGCTGAATACTTCAATACCAAGCGGTACATCAACAGTGAACTGGCGACCTTACAACAAACTTTTTCCGGTAGCCTGACCAGGGCCATCTGGGAACTGAACACCCAGCAAGCACTGGTGATTGCAGATGGCTTACTGGCCATTCCAGCGGTAGAAGGCATCATTGTACGCGATGACAGCGGAACGGTGATCACGCAGCTAGGACGTCACGTTGACATCAGCCAACGCCATGGCAGTGAACTGGTCCGTGAAGGTATTCAGCTGGCGGAGCAGCAATCCGGCCTGTTTGGCTATACGTTTCCACTGATTTTTGAGTTTTCCGGCCGGGCCACACAGGTCGGTGATGTCACCTTGTTCTCAAGTCGCGCTATTGTCATTGATCGAATAAAAATTGGTATTTTCTTTCTGATTGGCAATGCCATGCTAAAAACGACCTTCTTAATCATTTTGTTTTTGTTTGCTTTCCGCCGTTACCTGACAGAGCCACTTGGCGAATTAACCCAACAAATTGAAGATTTAGAGTTGGATCATCTGGAAGGAACCCGGATAGAGGCCAGTCAGGCACAAAGCAGTATTGAACTCAGTGTCATGACCACAGCGTTTAACCGGTTAATACGCCGGGTACAGGATTACAAAGCCGAGCTGGAAAGTACCCAAAAAGAATTGCTGGTAAGCAATGAAAAGCTGGATCAACATAACCTGGTGCTGGAGCAGGAAGTTGCCCGTAAAACCTCTGGGTTAAGTCAGGCCATGATGGATTTGCAGCAGCAAAAGCAACAACTGGAAGTGAAACAGCAGAGCCTGAAAGAAGAAATTGAGCGGCGTCGTCATACCGAGCATGCACTGCGCAACAAGCAGACGGAGCTGGAAAACCTGGTCGATGATTTAAAACAAACTCAGGATCGTCTGGTTCAATCGGAAAAAATGGCGGCCCTTGGCGGCCTGGTCGCCGGTATCACCCATGAAGTAAATACCCCGGTCGGGATTGGGGTGACCGCCACCAGTTTCTTATCGGAAAAAATTCATACCCTGCAAAAAGCTTATCAAGAAAAGACGCTGTCACCCAAAAATCTGGAGCAATTCATTGCTGAAGCCGGTGAAACAACCTCCTTGCTCGAGTCCAACCTGAACAGAGCCTCCGATCTGATTGCCAGCTTTAAACAGATTGCCGTTGATCAAACCAGTGAGGCCATTCGAACCATCCGGTTGGATAGCTATCTGCAGGAAGTCATTCGCTCTTTGCATCCGCATTTTAAGAAAACCAAGCATCAGGTCGATGTGAATTGCCCGACAGATCTGCAGCTGACCTGTCCGGCTGGCGCCATCTCGCAGATATTTACCAACCTTCTGATGAATTCTCTGATCCATGGTTTTGAAGACAAAGAGCAAGGGCTGATTCGCATCACTGTACTGGAGGATGGTGACGACATCGATATTCGTTACAGCGATGATGGCAAAGGATTAAATACTGAGCAGTTGGAAAAGCTGTTTCACCCATTCTTTACCACCAAACGAGAAGCGGGAGGCAGCGGCCTGGGTACGCACATTACCTACAACCTGGTGCGTCAAACCCTCAAAGGCAGTATCGAAGTGAACAGCGAGCCAGGCAAAGGCTTGCACTACCACATTCGCTTTCCAAAAAAGCTCACTAGTTAACACTTCAACTGAAACCGCCGTTGCCATTGAACCTGCGGCTGAACACGCTATACTGGCCGCTTTTCAGCGTAACTGAGTGAATTATGTGGTTTAAAAATAGTCGTGTTTATCAGTTAAGTTCCCCGCTCTCGCTCGACCAGAGCTCGCTGGAACAAGCACTGGCCGAGTTTCGTTTTACGCCCTGTACCGGTCAGCAACAAAGCAGCCTGGGGTTTAGCTTTCCGTTTGAGTCTGCCCAAAGCTATTGTTACCAGAACCAGCAGTACCTGTTTTTTGCAGTCAAACGGCAAGAGAAACTGCTGCCCGCGGCCGTGGTGCAAGATGAAATGCAGCCCCGCCTGCAAGCTCTGGAGGCTGAAAAAGGCCGTGCACTAAGCCGTAAAGAAAAAGACAGCATCAAAGAAGAGGTCACTTTTGAGCTTTTACCCCGTGCTTTTAGTAAAACCCAGTTGGTATTAGCCTGCTATGACCAGAGCAAGCACCGTATTATGATCCACACCAGCAGCAGTAGCCGGGCTGAAGATGTGCTGGCCTTGCTGCGTAAAGCCATAGGTTCGTTACCTGCTCTGCCCTGGTTGGATCCGTATCGCCTGAGCAACTGCCTGCAACTCTGGCTGCAGTCCGAGCAATTACCCGCATCCTTTCAGCTTGGCCATGAAGTAGAGCTGAAAGCACCGGATGAGGAAGGTGCCAAAGTTCGCTTTAGCAACCACTTGCTGACCACTGACGAAGTACAAAGTCATTTACAGGATAAGCAGGTAACACGCTTAGAACTGCAGCAAGAAGAGGGCTTAAGCCTGAAGGTTTGTGATGATGGCAGCTTGAAAAGTATTCGTTACCACGACAGCATCAGCAGCAAAAATGATGAGCTTGGTTGGGAAGATGCAGAGGCTCGGTTGGCCGCAGACTCCCTGCTCATGGCATCCTCGTTGAGCAGGGCACTAGACCAGATTGCTCAGGCCGTGACTGAAGCGGAATAACCCCAACCAAAGGGTTTAGGCAAAAAGAGCCCGTACATCCTGATACACCGCCGCGATGGCAGGCTCTTGCATAAAATCGACATCCGGTAACAAGCCAAGCTCAATGTACTGACTGATAAGTGCTTGCTGCTGCTCTGGCTGAGGGAAGCTTCGCTGCGCTATGGTGGCAATCCGGACAAAGTCGGTATAATCCGGCTGCGTCGAGACCTTGGGTTGCTGCCACTCAGCAATCACCCGCTGATAGATCTCTGAAAACCCCCAGGCTTTCATAATGGCCAAGCCAATCTGTGGGGATAGCTTCGCCATGGCATGACGCATAAAGCCAGGATGGCCAAAAACCTCCTGATGCTTCTCCGCCTCGGTCAAAATCGGCAACAAACCAATGTGATGCAACAGAGCAGCTAATGTCATCACATCCGGACTTAATGCGCATTTGTTTTGTTGGGCCCGATAGTAACTCAGGCAAGCCACCGCAATGCTGGTGACCTGAACGGTATCCCGCCAGGCCTTATCCATCATCTGCTGAATATGCGCATTCTGGCTCAGAAACAACTGCTCCATCGCCATTGCGGTAGCGATGGTCTTAATCTGGCTGAGACCAATGCGCGTCACCGCCTGGTTCAGGGTACTGACCTTAATCGAACGCCCCAAAAAGGCACTATTAGCCACCCGAATCATACGAGCGGCTAAGGCGGGATCCATGCTAATGGTTTCGGCCATCACCGCCAGGCTAACCTCAGGATCGTCCGCAGTACGGCGCACCCGCAGCGCAATCTCTGGTAAGGTAGGCAAGACCAGGCTATCGCTGCGTAACTTTTCAGTCAGAATGGTGATGAGTGCATGTTCTGCCGACATGATATACCTCGCAATGAACGATTCAGGCTATGATGGCCATGCTGGCAGACTTTGCCGCCACTGACCAATCTGTTGCTGCAATGCTGCCGGCTGATACGGCTGCATTTTTGCCACGCCCCAAACGGGCGCGGGCCACGCTTTGTCGTGCTTGAAGCGGGCAATATGATGAATATGTAATTGTGGCACCATATTACCCAAGGCAGCAATGTTTAATTTATCGGGTCGAAAACACTGGCGCAACCAAGCCGCAAGCTGCCAACTTTCTTGATGGTACTGCAGATAATCCGCGGGAGTTAAATCAATCAACTCTTTCAATCCTGGCCGTCTTGGGATCAACAAAAACCAGGGATACTGCTGATCGTTGATAACACGCAACTGGCACAACGGCCAGTCTGCAACAAAACAACTGTCTTGCTGCAAGGGGGCAGCTAATTCAAAGGGCTGCGTTTCAGGCATCCGTGAACTCCTCATTGACGATTTGCTCCATCTGGTTCAACAGCTGCTGGCAAGCTTTCAATGCCTGTTGATGGGCTTGCTGCTCCAAGACGTCGGCCAGCTCCGTCAGATTGGCGAAGCCCATGCTGCCAGCACTGCCTTTTAAGCTGTGCGCCTCAAAAGCCAGCTTATCCCAATCTTGCTGCGTGCAAGCATGGCGTAACACGCCTAGCAACTCCGGTAGCTTGGTGCGAAAATTAGCCCGCAGCGCCAACACAGCAGGATCCTCTGCCAGCTTTCGTTCAAACTCCTGATAATGATGGCTACGGCTATCGCTTCGGTACGATTGAACCAGCTTCAGAAACTGCTGCTGATCAATGGGTTTTGACAACACGGATTGACAACCGGAGCGTTTATAACGCTCAATGTCTTCACTCATGACATTGGCGGTCACGGCAATAATCGGTGTTTGAATCCCGGCATGACGGATCAACTCGGTAGCTTCTTCTCCGCCCATCTCTGGCATCTGCATATCCATAAAGATCAAATCAAAATCTGCCTTCAAGGCCTGCTCTACTGCCTGATGACCATTTTCCACCATCAGATAACTGGCGTTGACCTGTTGCAATAAAATACTCAGCAGTAACTGGTTATCCGGGTTATCTTCAGCCACCAGTATATGAAGTGGACATTGCTCATTCAGTAGAGGACTGGGTTGAGGCTGAATAGGTGCTTGATAGGACTGAACCAGCTCAAGGTTCATTCCACTGCAATCGAGCAGCACTTCAAAATTACTGCCTACCCCTTTCACACTGTCTACCCGGATGTCGCCTCCCATCTGTTGAATGAGTTTTTTCGAAATACATAGGCCAAGTCCGGTCCCCCCAAAATGGCGTGTCACGGTGGAGTCGGCCTGCACAAAGGGCTGAAACAAACGGGATAGCTCAGCTGGCGCAATGCCAATACCGGTGTCTTTGACCGAGACTTTCAGCTGCTGCTCCATCAAATCGTACTCGACGCGAATGATCACTTTGCCCTGTTGGGTAAATTTCACCGCATTGCTGGTCAGGTTCAGCAGAACCTGCCGAAACCGCACTTCATCGCTGATGATCACCGCTGGTAATGGAAAACGCAATTGCAGCTCACAATCCAGTCCCTTGGCTTTGGCCTGAGTCTGACTAAGTTGGTACACATCATCGATAATTTCCAGACAATGGCAAGGTTCGTGCTGCAGCTCCAATTTATCCGCTTCAATCTTTGATAAGTCCAGAATATCATTAATCAGATTCAATAAATGCTGGCTGCTTTTTAATACCCGCATCTGATAGTCTTTCATCCGCTCCAGCTGTTGCTCCTGCACACTTTGCTCACTAAAACCAATAATCGCAGTTAACGGGGTACGGATCTCATGGCTCATATTGGCCAGAAACACACTTTTTAACCGGCTGGCTTGTTCCGCAGTTTCTCGCGCGACAATGAGCTCCTGGTTGGCTGCCGCTAAATCATCGTTTGCACGCGCCAGATCCTGAGTTCGTTTGAGTACTTTTTCCTCTAGCTGTTGCTTGTACGCACGTTCCCGCTCACGGTAAACCCGCAATTGGCGAACCATCACATTAAAAGCAGCAAACATATCACCAAGCTCATCCTGCTTTTGTACCGGCAGCAAGGTCGACAAATCGCCACGACCCACAGCGGTTTTCGCCTGGGTTAATTTTCGGATGGGGCCAAATACGTGCCGAATCAGCAACCAATAAATGCTAAAAGGCAACAGCAAGACCACACAAAGCAAAAGAGCACCGATGACCCAGGGCAATTTCAAGGTGTCAGCCATCAGCTCACTTTGATTCACCCCCATCAACAGCTGGAAATTGCCAGGTAACTCGGCACCTTTCAGTAGCATGGGCTGGCCAAGCAGTGTCCCTGGAATCATGTCGGGTTGCTGCATACTTTGCTGAATGGTACGGAAATGGCTGGGGGCAAAGGTGCTGCCGATCACTTGTGGACGATCGGTAAAAGCGATGGTGGCTGCCGGACTGATAATCAGCGAAATGCTACCTGGCGTCAGCGACTGTTGTAAAATGGTACGCAATTCGCTTGGCTCGAGGCTAAGCACCAGATAGCCCCATAACTGACGGGAGTCCCCAGCGGCAGAAGTATTGTTGTGATAGACTTTCCGCGCCAGATACAAGCGCTGCTCTTGACTATCCGGCTCCATGGCAAAGAAAAAGCTTTCATCACGGATCATACTCTGCAAGCGGGCCAGGTGTCGCTGCCTGAAGCGTAAAGGAGCTGAGCCTTGCTCAGCCGCAGGCACCATAAGCTCTGTGGTGCCATTCAGTTGCAGTAACTTGATGCGGTAATCAGCCTTGGCCTGCCGCTGCAGAAAGTCTTGCCATTCCTGCGCCAATAACGATTGGTTGGCACCCTGGTTTGTCAGATAGCTGGCCAGGCTTTGACTGGATGACAACTCTGCCAGCTGCGTACTCAAGGTCAGAAACTCGGTATGAATTGCCAGCTGTTGGGCTTGTAAAAATTGACTGGCTTGTTGATTTGCCTGCTGCCAATAGAAGGATTGACTGTACTTAATAGCAAGCACACCAAAAAATACAGCTGGCAGCAACAACAAGGGAACCAGGTAAACCAGGAGTGTTTGTCGTAATCTCATTGCCGGATCATGTGCCGCCTAAGCGAAAAGGTTCTACCCACAGCATAACCAGCATTGACTGGCAGAACAAGCTTTGTGCTGCCAGTCAGGCACTGAAAAGTGCTGGCCACTAACTTCCTATGGTAGCAGCCAACAATGCCATGATTGGCGCCGCTGAGGGTTTGCCATGGATCCAGTCGCCGCCATCCACACCACTACCGGCAATATCGAGGTGCACATAAGGGATAGGCTTCGCCTGATACTGACCATGCGCAGCTAAACCAGAGGCTTCTACCAAAAAGGCCATTGGGAACTGATGGCCACGCACAGTGACCGAGGATGCCGCATTGTTGCAGCTAAGCACATCTTCAGCAGCCGATTTGGCCTGAATGAATTGAAAGTCCTCCCGCCGGCTGCGTGATATTTCACAAGGGTCTCCCCAGATATCACCACTGTGCTGTACCTGAGCAGCCAGTTGCAATGCACGGGACGGGCCATTCTCAACCAGAGCGGTATAGGGTCCAACTGCACGAGCGGCATGGCCGGTAAGCGTTGCAATGGAATAAATCTGGGGAGTCACTTCATTCAAAGCCATCTCACGCAGATGAGACAACAAGTCAGCCAGCACCAAGCGCCCTTCAGCATCGGTATTCCCTATCCGGACCCGCACACCGGCATGGCTGGTAATGATTTCATCCGGTACAAAGGCGTCGGAGCCAATACTGTTCCGGACCGCACCGATTTCGGCCACCACTTTCACGCCTTCTGGCTTTAGGCCTGCAATCGCCAGCATATAACCAGCCACTGCGGCTCCACCGCCTTTATCCCGGCTCATGCCGGCCATGCTACCACCCACTTTTAAATCAGCACCACCGGTGTCGTACACCAGCCCCTTACCGGCCAGCAGCAGTGTTTGCGCTACCGCACCTTCGGGGTTGTAGGTTAAGCGAATCACCGCCGGATGATGTCTTTTTACAGCAAGTGAGCTGCGGGCCACAGCCATCATCAAAGGATAGTCGCGTTGCAATGTCGGCACATCAGTCACGACTTCAACCTGTACCGCAGTGCCAGCAAAAGCTTCCTGACAGTAAGCGGCAAAATTAAGTGCACTCATCCGCTCGGGCTCTGTCCCGGCCAGATCACGTGCCAGTCGCCTACCTGCTTCAATCGCCATCAGTTCTGCAGCCTGCTCCGGCGAGACACCACATAAACCTACGCTATGGATGGGTTCCAACTTTTCTTCACCGACTACTTCGCGCCCTTCCAACGGTTGCCATAAGGCCTGACACATCGCCAGATAACTGACCGCAGCCGTTTGCCGGTAGAGTGGATTATTCAAGGGCTCAACCCAGACCAAGGGCGCTCTGGCTCCCATCTCTTTAGCAAGCTGTACAGCCTGCTTGGCCGCATCGGCGAAGCTACGCACGTCATCGTAATCTCTGTCCAGGCTACCGACCGGAGCTACAACCAACCGCTGGCCTGGTACCAGAGTGCAATGCAGGCTGGCCAGTTGCTGACCTATGCGTTGGTCCACCTGTCCGGCTGTAGTAATGGTTTCGTGCAGAGCTGCAAGCTCGGGATGGCTAAAATCGCTGGCCAACACAATAAGCGCATCATAGCGGCTATCAGTAAGGGCGTGTTGCAGCGAGTCTAAGGCATGGAGATGCGGATAAGACATAATGACTTCCATCAGATTAAAAAGTCATTATTTCGGAAAACAAAAAGCAGAACAAGCCATGCATCACTTTAGCAGCAACACAGCTGGCAGTTCTGCTTTACGCAGAAGCAGCTTTAAATAATTTTATTTTCCTGCCAGAACTGCTCTTTCTTCATTCTGGCCTGGCGTTTCTCACATGGATTGTCGCAGTCGCAGGCTTTTTCAACGCCAATAGCCCCCAAACCTCCACAGCTGCCGCTGATGGTTTTGCGCTGCACCAGGTAGCCAACCGCCATAGCCACAACCACCAACAGCAAAACAGCAAACGTCAGTAAAAAAGTACTCATCATCGTACTATGCCTCCCGCATGCATAAAGGGTTCAAAAGCGTCACTCAACAGCTCAGTAAAGCCATCATCGGTTTTCACAATAAGGATAGCAGCTAAGCCAATGCGATTGGCAAAAGCCAGCGCCTCATCGGCTTCCATAATCATTAACGCTGTGGAGTAGCCATCCGCCACCATACAGGACTCATGCAATACAGTGCTGGAAACTACCCGGCCTTGTATAGGTCGACCGGTGCGTGGATCCAGGATATGAGAAAAACGTACCCCATCCTGCTCAAAATAATTGCGGTAATCTCCGGAAGTCGCCAACGCCAAATCACCGGGTTCAATAATGCGCTGCACCGCACGGCCATCGGCATCCGGCTTTTCAATCGCAATCCTCCAGGGCGTACCATCGGGTTTAGGCCCACGAGCACGGATCTCGCCGCCCACCTCAACCAGGTAAGCTGCCAAGCCTTTGCTATCCAGTAAATCCGCCACGCGATCGACACCATACCCTTTGGCGATGGTGGATAAATCCACCGATACCCGGGGATCCGCTTTGCTCAGCCAGAGTCCATCCAGACTAAGTTTATCAATGCCTACATACGGCAGTATCGCCTGGTACTGTTCGCTACTGGGCGCTCTGGTAATACGGCCTTCAGCACCAAAGCCCCATAGCTCAACCAGGGGGCGGATGGTCACATCCAGTAATCCACCGGTTTCCAATCCAACCCGGATCGACTCAGCGATGACTTCGGCAGTCGCTTCGGACAATAAAAATGGCTGGGTACTGTGCCAGCGGTTAAACCGCATCAACTCCGAGTCTGGTATATAGGTCGACATCAACTGGTTCACCAACTCCAGTTCAGCATCGATCTCTGCTTGCAGTTGGGTGTAGTCAACCTCTTGCTCACCGGCAAAGACCGACACCACGTAGTAAGTCCCCATGGTTTGACCATGCAGACGCTCAGGTGTCAGACGTTTATCGGTCGGTGCCGGGCTGCAAGAAACGAAAATGGCCAGCCCGATTAGGGCCAGCCAGAGTTTGTAATGCACTTTCAACATAAGAAAGGATTAACCACCAAAGTCATCAAGCATGATGTTTTCGTCTTCAACACCCAAATCTTTCAGCATGTTGATCACGGCTTTGTTCATCATCGGCGGACCACACATATAGAACTCACAATCTTCCGGTGCTTTGTGGTTCTTCAGGTAGTTCTCGTACAAGACGTTGTGGATAAAGCCGGTGTAGCCTTCCCAGTTGTCTTCAGGTTGTGGGTCCGACAGCGCTACGTGCCACTGGAAGTTGTCGTTCTCGGCTGCCAGCATATCGAAATCTTCCACATAGAACATTTCACGGCTGGAACGGGCACCGTACCAGAACGACATCTTGCGCTTGGATTTCAGGCGGCGCAGCTGATCGAAGATGTGCGAGCGCATCGGCGCCATACCGGCACCACCACCAACGAACACCATCTCTGCTTCAGTTTCCTTGGCAAAGAACTCACCGAATGGACCCGAAATCGTCACCTTATCACCTTCTTTCAGGCTCCAGATAAAGGAAGACATCTTGCCACACGGCAGCGTCAGGTTATTTGGCGGCGGCGTAGCAATCCGCACGTTCAGCATAATAATGCCTTCTTCTTCCGGGTAGTTCGCCATGGAATAAGCACGGATGGTTTCATCATCCACTTTGGATTCCAGGCTGAAGAAGTTAAAGCGCTCCCAGTCTCCACGGAATTTTTCCGGGATATCGAAGTCTTTGTACTTCACATGATGCGGCGGAGCTTCAATCTGAATGTAGCCACCAGCACGGAACGGCACTGACTCACCGTCTGGAATACGCAGCACCAATTCTTTAATGAAGGTCGCTTTGTTGTCGTTGGAGATGACTTCACAATCCCACTTCCGGATACCAAAGACTTCATCTTCCACTTCAATTTCCATGTCACCTTTTACAGCAACCTGACAGGACAAGCGGCAACCTTCACGGGCTTCTTTCTTGGTAATGTGGTCCAGTTCGGTCGGCAGAATTTCACCACCACCTGAGTGCACATGCACCGTACACTGACCACAGGAGCCACCACCACCACAGGCAGATGACAGGAAGATCCCCTGATCGGCCAGCACGCCCAGCAGCTTACCACCTGGCTTGGTTTTAATGGCTTTTTCCGGGTCACCATTGATCAGGATGGTTACATCACCGCTGGCGACCAGTTTGGATTTCGCGGCAAGAATGATGAATACCAGGGCCACAACGACCACTGTAAACATCACTACGCCAAGAATAATCTCTTGCATTGTGTTTTCCTTCTACTGCTTACAATGAAACGCCGGAGAACGACATAAAGCCAAGACCCATCAAACCTACAATCAGGAAAGTAGAGCCCAGACCACGCATGCCGTGAGGCATATCAGCGTATTTCAGTTTTTCACGCACAGCAGCCAGCAAGGTAATTGCCAGCGCCCAGCCAACACCACTGCCTAAACCAAAGACCACGCTTTCAGCAAAGTTGTAATCCCGCTCGACCATGAAAGCAACACCACCAAAGATGGCACAGTTTACCGTGATCAAGGGCAGGAAGATCCCCAGCGCGTTGTACAGTGCCGGGAAAAACTTATCCAGCGTCATTTCCAGGATTTGTACCATGGCTGCAATCACCCCAATGTAGGTGATAAAGCCAAGGAAGCTAAGATCAGCATCCGGAAAGCCGGCCCAATCCAGCGCACCAGGCGCCAGCAAGTTGTGGTACACCACGTTGTTAATGGGTACAGCCAGGCCCAACACTACGATTACCGCAACACCGAGGCCAAAGGCTGTAGTGACTTTCTTAGACACCGCCAAAAACGTACACATGCCAAGAAAGAAGGCCAACGCCAGGTTTTCAATAAAGACGGCGCGGACAAATAAACCTAAATAATGTTCTAAACCCACTTGTCAGCTCCTTATGCCTGCTCAACTTGCTCTGGACGGAAAGTCCGCAGTACCCAAATAAAGAAGGCGATGATGATGAAAGCACTTGGTGCCAACAACAACATACCCATTGGCTGGTACCAGCCGCCTTCGCTCACCAATGGCAGGATTTCAACACCGAACACTGAACCCGCACCACCCAGCTCACGAATAAAGGCAACCACCAACAAGACCAGGCTATAGCCCATGGCATTGCCTAAACCATCCAGGAAACTCATACCTGGTGTACTTTTCATGGCATAGGCTTCTGCGCGCCCCATCACGATACAGTTGGTAATAATTAGGCCAACAAATACCGACAGCTCTTTGGAAACCTCATAGGCAAAGGCTTTCAGGATTTGGTCGACAATGATTACCAGAGACGCGATGATGGTCATCTGCACAATGATTCGCACACTGGATGGAATGTGATTACGAATAATAGAGATAAACAGGTTCGACAGCGTCAGTACAAAGGTCAGCGCGAAGCACATAACCAAGGCTGTTGCCATTTGCGTGGTGACCGCCAGTGCAGAACAAACACCCAGCACTTGCAATGCAATAGGGTTATTCGCAAAGACAGGTCCAAACAGGACAGTTTTAATTTCTTTTGCACTAGCCATTGTTCAGGACTCCTTGATGAACCTTGCTCAGGAAAGGCCCAAAGCCTTTCTCACCCATCCAGAAGGTAAAGGTATTCTGTACACCATTTGCCGTCAGAGTTGCGCCAGATAAACCATCGATTTCATGGTTAACATCTGAGGCATTGCCTGGACGCACGATGGTCAGAGCCAGATTGCCTTGATCATCGAACAGTTTTTTGCCTTCAAACTGACCGATCCAACGCGGATTCTCGATTTCACCACCCAAACCAGGAGTTTCGCCCTGCTCGTAGTAATTCATACCAATGATGGTGTTGCCATCGGTTTCCAGTGCAATAAAAGCATGCATGGTCGACCAAAGGCCATAACCATGTATTGGCAACACAATGGATTTCAGCTCACCAGCCTCATCACGCACCAGATAAACCGGTGCGTAGTGCGGAGCACGGCGAATCGAAGCCACATCCTGCTGCTTGCTGAGCTGAGTGCTCAGCTCAGGATCACGCCAGGAAGCACGGTAATCGAATTGCATCGGATCTTTATCGGTGAACTCACCTGTGGTCAGATTAATAATGCGCTCTTCGACAAATTTGTCGAATAACTCACGGACCTGAGCAGCGGATGCCGCACCATCCAGCACACGGGCACTACGCAGAATATTGGTCTGCGCATCCAACAGCATATTGGCTTGCTGCAAAGGACGCAGCTGCACGGCCGCAGTGGAAACCACAAAAGCACACACCAGACACAGGGAAATGACCACGATCAGTGTTTTACTGATGGTATCGTTTTTACTAGACATTGCGTGCCAGCCTCCGTTTGATATTGGCCTGAGCCACGAAGAAATCGAATAATGGCGCGAACAGGTTCGCAAACAGGATCGCCAGCATCATGCCTTCCGGATAAGCCGGGTTCACCACACGAATCATCACCACCATAAAGCCAATCAAAATACCGTAAGCCCATTTCCCTTCATTGGTAAACGAAGCTGAAACCGGATCTGTTGCCATAAAGAACATACCGATGGCAAAACCGCCGATCACCAGGTGCCAGTGCCAAGGCATGGCAAACAAGTGGTTGGTCTCGGAGCCAATGGCATTGAACAACAGAGCAGTTAACACCATACCGACCATCACACCCAGCACAATGCGCCAGGAAGCAATACGGAAATAAATCAGGGCTAAGCCACCAATCAACAACGCCAGGGTTGAGGTTTCACCCACTGAGCCTGGAATAAAACCAAGGAAGGAGTCCCACCACAACTGCATATCGCTGTAATCCAGAGTCGCATTTTGGCCCTGGCTCAACAGGGTTGCACCCGAGTAACCATCAGCAACAGTCCAGACCGCATCGCCGGAAATTTCTGCCGGGTAAGCAAAGAACAGGAAAGCACGACCAGCCAGCGCCGGGTTCAGGAAGTTACGGCCGGTACCACCGAATACTTCTTTAGCAACCACCACACCAAAGGTAATACCCAAGGCAGCTTGCCACAATGGAATAGTCGCAGGCAGGATCAGCGCAAACAGGATTGAGGTTACGAAGAAGCCTTCGTTCACTTCGTGCTTACGCACCGACGCAAACAGTACTTCCCAGAAACCACCCACCACGAAGACAGTGGCGTAAATCGGCAGGAACCAGCAAGCACCGTAAAGCATTTTCATGCCCCAACCAGAGCTTTCTGTCAGACTACCTCCAAGCAAGTGGAAGAGCCCAACCTGCCAGGTATCTGGTGTACCAAAACCTTCCGCCAGTGCTGCAACAGCCTGGTGCCCGACATTAAACATGCCGAAGAATAAGGCTGGAAACAAAGCCAACCAGACAAAAATCATAATTCGCTTCAAATCAATACTATCGCGAACATGGGTCTTGTTTTTAGTGACATAGCCTGGCGTATAAAGGACTGTGGCGATGGCTTCGTACAGCGCGTACCACTTTTCGTACTTACCGCCTTTCTCAAACTGCGGTTCAATGCGTTCTAAATAATGCTTTAAACTCATGATTAGCCTTCCTTCTGGATCGTCGTCAGGCAGCTACGCAGAATGGAGCCGTAATCGTACTTGCCTGGGCACACGAAGGTACACAAGGCCAAGTCTTCTTCGTCCAGTTCAAGGCAGCCGAGCGCCTGGGCACTGTCGGTATCACCGGAGCACAGATCACGCAACAACAAAGTGGGCAGAATATCCAGGGGCATGACCCGCTCGTAATTACCGATCGGTACCATGGCACGGGCTGAGCCGTTGGTGGTGGTAGTCAAGTTAAACAGCTTTTTAGGGCTTAGATGTCCCAAATAAGCACGGGTAACGGAAAACTTCTCGCTACCAGGGGCAATCCAACCCAAAAAGTGTTTCTCGCTGCCATCAGCTAATACCGACAGCTGATTATGAAAACGACCTAAGTAACCATGCACGCCATGCGCTGTGGTTCCGGCAAGTACCGATCCCGAAATGATACGATGCTCGCCATCGGCAAGTTCACCAGCGGTCAGTTCTTCGACGGAAGCACCCAACACAGTTTTCAGCAAACGTGGGGATTTCACTACAGGACCGGCCAAAGACACCACACGCTCTACCGGCAATTCACCACTGGTGAATAGCTGGCCAATCGCAATGACATCCTGATAACCGATGTGCCACACCACTTTTTGAATGGAGGCACCTTCCAGGAAGTGGATATGGGTGCCTGGCAAGCCAGCCGGATGCGGCCCGGCAAACTCAGCAACCTCTACCCCGGTGACTGCTGGTACATCAGCACCGGCTTTTTTACAGAGGTAGACTTTACCATCGGTCAAATGCCGCAGCACAGTCAGGCCATGCTGAAAAGCGCTGGCCTGAGCCTTGATCACCACAGCCGGGTCTGCAGCCAGCGGATGGGTATCCATCGCGGTCACAAAAATAGCTTTGGCGGTACTGTCAATAGCTGGCGTCTGGCTGAATGGCCGGGTACGCAATGCCACCCATAACCCTGACTCTACCAGGTTTTTGCGAACCTGCTCTGAGCTGAGGCTAAGCAGTTGCTCTGCAGTGTACTTATCGAACTGCACAGCATCACTGCCCTGCACTTCAATCACGACAGACTGCAATACCCGCTTAGCACCACGGTTGATTTCAACCACCTTGCCAGCTGCTGGCGCAGTAAAAATAACACCAGGGGTTTTCTTGTCTTCAAACAAGCCCTGGCCTTTTTTTACTGCATCGCCAACTTCGACCAACATGGTCGGACGCATACCATGAAACTCTTCGCCGAGTACGGCGACGCGCTTGATAGCAGGCCCGTCGGTTATCTCTTGTTTAGGACTGCCCGCGAGGGGAATGTCCAAGCCTTTTTTGAGTTTTATCATACGTACTTGCACTACTAGTTTGGGAAGAAACAGGTTCAGTTTTTCAGCTGCTAACCTCGCAGCGCACCCGATGACAATGGAACTTTTACCTACTTAGCGGTTCCAAAATCGGATACACGTATTAAAGGCGCGGATTTTACCATCAAACGCGGCCGCTATCCATGCGATCATGAAAATTTATCATGGTCGCACCGGTTGCATTTTAGTCTAGCTAATTTGCACAAATTTTCAGCAAATTGAACTATTTTACTTGCTGTTGCCGATAGCGGCTATGCCAACTTTGGTAGTACTCACCCTGAACTGGGTTCAATCCGGCACGAAAAAGCCACCCGCAGGTGGCTGATATAAACGGTTAATCCAGCAATTGCTGTAAAGGAACTTCGGGGTTAACATCGGCCTCGTAGTCAACGCCCTCGATGCCAAAGCCAAACAGCTGCAGAAAATCCTGATGGTAACCGGCATAGTCGGTCAGTGTATCAATGTTATCGGTCTCAACCTGCTGCCACAGAGCTTTCACTTCTGCCTGCACATGCTCAGCCAGCTCCTTACCATCCTGACGCAAGCGGCCTGCTTCATCCAGCTGCGGGGAAGCCGCATACAGACCCTCGCGGAACAAACCATCAATCTGCTCAATACAGCCTTCATGGCTGCCTTCGGCTTTCATCACCCGGTACAGCAAAGAGATGTAGAGTGGCATAATCGGAATGGCAGAACTGGCCTGGGTAACCACCGCTTTTAACGAAGCCACATAGGCTTTGCCTTTTTTATCCGCCAGCTTGCTGGTTAAAGCCGCTGCGGCCCGGTCCAGATCTTCTTTGGCTTTACCAATGGTGGCTTTGCCGTAAATGGGCCAGGTCAGCTCTTTGCCAATGTAGGTATAAGCAACCGTCTGGCAGTTCTCGGCCAACACGCCGGCTGCATTCAGTTGATCCAACCAGCGCTCCCAATCCTCGCCCCCCATGACTTTCACGGTATTGAATATTTCCTCATCATTGGCTGGTTCCACGCTGACTTCTTCAATCACCCGCTTGCTGGTGTTTAAGTTTTTCTCGGTATAGGCCTTACCAATAGGTTTGAGCACGGAGCTGTAGACTTCGTCAGACACCGGATCTTTGCGTCGTGGTGCTGCCAGGCTATAGACCACTAAATCGATTTTTCCCATCTCTTGTTGAATCACATCGATGGTCTTTGCTTTGAGCTCATCGGTAAAAGCATCACCATTAATGTGCTTGCACCACAGGCCTGCTTTAGTAGCTTCCTGTTCAAACGCAGCCGTGTTGTACCAGCCTGCCGAGGCGGTTTTGCTGGCCGTTGGTTCCTTTTCAAAGAAAATTCCCAGGGTTTTGGCACCAGAGCCAAAAGCGGCTGCAATGCGGGATGCCAGACCATAGCCAGTCGAGGCTCCAATCACCAATACATTTTTTGGCCCATTGGCGATGGCACCGCGCTGCTGGACATAATCAATTTGTTGCTTTACATGGGCAGCACAGCCGGTTGGGTGGGCATTGGTACAGATAAAACCACGGATTTTTGGTTGAATTACCATCATTCAGTCCTGTTCTTCAGTGAGGAAATTGCGACTAGTGTAAGACTTTAGCAGACAAAGCTGGTCGGATCAGGGAATTTTAGCAGGCTTGCAGCAGGGTAGCGAGTAAAGTATGGCCGCTACCACTGTCACCCGAGCCGGAAGTGCTCAAGTCACAGCGATGCAGCCAGAATGCCGACTTGGATTAGACGGGTACTTTTTTTTCACCACCCATGCATTTGGGTGAGGCGGGTGGTTTTTCAGCATAGTACTCGTACCATTCCCCCGGTGTGTAAGTATGCAATGCCAGGGCGTGAATATCCTGGGCTAACTCTTCCGCCACGATGGCATTGACGGCCCGGTGGCGCTGCAATAATCGCATACCATCAAATTGCGGTGTGACAATCACAACCTTGAAGTGGGACTCCGAACCAGCCGGTACATTGTGCATGTGGCTTTCATTGGTTACTTCCAACACCACAGGATCAAATGCATCCAGTAATTTTTGCTCTATACGCGTGTGGATCAACATAGACTTCATCCTTTTTTGGTCCCTCTGCTTTACTCTAGTTAAGTCCAGCGGACTTGCCAGTACCATTTTGCTGTCAAGTGTTTTATTGATAGCTAACCAACTGGTGGTTCGTTAAAAAATAAATTGGTCTAAACAGAAGGCAGAATATAACGAAACGTCAGATTGAGCCGTCCGGCCGTCAAGCGGCTTTGTTTGGGAATCCGATGCAGCCAGTGCTGCTGCGTCGTACCCGACATCAGCAACAGATCGCCAGGCCCTAGCGCCAGCTGAAGTTGCCATGGCAGTTGACGATGCTTTAAATCAAAGCGCCTGGCCTGGCCCAGGCTGAGTGAAGCAATACCAGGCTCAACCCCAAGCTCAGGTTCATTATCGGCATGCCAGCCCATGTGGTCCAAACCGCTACGGTACCAGTTCAGTAACACCGAGTTAAAGGGCTGGTCGAGTTGCTGCGATAGCCGTTGTCGCCAGCTTTCAACCAGCGGGTGCCAGGGCTCAGGTAAAAATAAACTGCCGGAATACCGGTAATGGGCATTGGCATCGCCCATCCAGACCTGCCGCCTTGGGATCGGATGCTCTTTGCCAAACAAACGGATGCTCGGTTGCTGCCATGTCAGCTGTTGCAGCAATTGCTGATAGCCGGCATCGGCTTCATCGCCTGGCAACCATCCCCGCCACAGCTGTAAATAAGCACCGGGTAACTGCCAGCACTCTGGCTTGAGCTGCCGATCCACACGTGTCAAAATAGCCGCCATTCTTATTAAGCTGAATTTGCATGAATACGCATTTTACGTTGGCAGGGATCCATCTGCAATTAAAGCGCTGGCCAGCCAAGACAGACTTTGTCAATCTGCAGGCCTGGGATCTGGTGGATGAGTTACTCCTGACTGAAGCTTTCCGTCAGTTGGACGCTTTACCGGTTCATCAACGAAGTGCTTTACCGGTATTGTTGCTCAACGATCAGTTTGGCACCCTGAGCTGCGCGCTTCTTGCCCGCTACCCCGAGTTAGTTTTAATCAATAGCAGCGACTCATACGTCAGCCAACTAGCCTGTCAGGCCAACATGCAGCTAAACCAACTACCAGCAACACAGCTCACGTTTATAAATAGCCTGAGTCCATTGCCAGCTGCCGCCTTGATATTGCTTAGGGTGCCACGGGATCATGGCTTTCTTGGTTATCAACTGCAGCAACTGGCACCACTTGTGACCAGCAGCCAGCAATTAATTGTCGCGGCCCGGGCCCGGGATATCCACAAAAACCTGCTGCAATTGTTCAGTCAGTCTATCGGGCCCACTACCGCATCCTTGACCATCCGCAAATGCCGTTACCTTTACTGTCAGCCAGAACCAAGCAGCACACAGTTGGCGCCTTCGTGGCCAAAGATCTGGTCGCTGCCAGACAGCCAGCTGCAACTGGTGAATCATGCCAATGTTTTTAGTGGCGAGAAGCTTGATATAGGTGCCCGCTTTTTCTTACAGCACCTGCCTGCCACCAAAGCCGGTGAAACTTTGGTGGATTTAGGCTGTGGCAATGGTGTACTAGGCTTGTCTGCACTGGCAACAAACCCCGAGCTCAAAGTCACCTTTACTGATGAGTCGGCTATGGCGGTCGCTTCCGCTCAACAAAGCGTGCAACTAAGCCTGCCAGAGTCACTTTCCGATTGCACTTTTTTGCAGGACGATGGTCTGAGCCAGCTAGCGACTGGCAGTACCGACTGGGTCCTGTGCAACCCGCCATTCCACCAACAGGATACCATCACAACGCATCTGGCCCGGCAAATGTTTCGCGATGCCTGGCGGGTGTTAAAGCCCGGTGGAAAATTGCGCATCGTTGCTAACCGGCACCTGCCCTATGCACAGGAGCTTACCCGGCAGTTTGGCGGAGTAAGCTGCCTTGCCAGTCAGCAGAAGTTTGTCATTTTGGAATCGGAGCGAAAAAGATGAAGTTGTCACTGCTGTGCCTGTTAACTGTGATACTCCTTTCAGGCTGTGCCAGCCCGCACAGGCCATTATTTGTGAACCCTGCCGTAACTACTGAGCCGCAGTTACAACTGAACAACACACGATTTAAGTGGCAGGTGCAGGATAAACGAGCCAAGCCTGTCATGCTAAGCATTCAAACTGGTGATCAATCGGTCAATTTACAAAATAAGCCCGATTGGCGCAGCAAACTGCAGGCCCAGCTGCAACAGCGATTTCAACAAGCAGGCGCCCGGCTTGATCCTGCAGCTAGCACCAACGTACAGTTTAATATTCTGACGTTCATCGCCAGAGCCAGACAACACCCGCTGGATCACGAGGTTCATTCTGAAGTCGTGATTGAAGTTGCGATTCACTCTGCAGCCGGGCATTATCGCAAACGCTTTGCCGGTAACAGCAGCTATACAGCCCCCTTTAAAGTCGATCCAGCTTCGGTTGAGCGCGAGCTCAATCAGCTCGCTGAGCGGGTACTGCACGATATTTTAAGCGATCAGCAATGGCAACAGTATTTGAGGAGACAAGTATGAAGCGCCTTATCACCACAGCAGCCAGCATGTTACTCTGGTTCAGCACAGCGCTAATGGCTGGCGAAAGTCTGCAGCCGGATAACCTCTTTCCGAAAGTGATCTTACACACCTCCCTGGGTGACATCACGGTAGAACTGGATCGCAGCAGGGCTCCTATCACCGTCAATAATTTTTTAAGTTACGTTAAAACCCAGCGCTACAACGAGACGGTTTTCCACCGACTGATTAGCGACTTTGTGCTGCAAGGCGGTGGTTATCAAAAAGATTATCAGCCCATCACCACCCTTGATGCCATTTTTAACGAATCTGGCAATGGCCTACGTAATGAAGTGGGTACCATTGCCATGGCCCGCACCAGCAATCCGCATAGCGCCACCAGTCAGTTCTACTTCAACTTATCCGACAATGATAGCCTGAACCCGGGAGCCCGCTGGGGGTATACCGTTTTTGGCCGGGTGATGAAAGGCATGGATATTTTGCAACAAGTGAACGACTGGGAAACGGCCCAACATAAAGTCACAGGGTGGCCAGATGTCCCGGTTGAGCCCATCGTGCTGCATCGTGTCAGCTTGGTACCAGAAGACTAAAACACCAAAGCTATTTTTACGGCAACCATCCGCTGGCCGGCTATACTTGCACTAACAGCAGCACATTTTGCTGGCATCACAAGTACAGAGGTCGGTGTATGCTGGAACAATTTATTGAACTTAAAACGCAGCAATTAATTTACTATGCCTCCCGCTATTTTCGCGGCAGGCTGCCTCACCGCGAATTGCATCTGTTTATTTGGGACACTTTGGAAGAGTGGGCGCAATTTGGGATCCAGCTGAAAACCCCGCGCAATGAACAAGAGCAGGTGTTCTGGCATCTGTTGCATCAACTGGAGTGTTGGCCGGAGCAGCAGCTTAAAAACGATCCTATCTTGCAGCACAATATCCAAAGTTGTCTGAGCTATTTGCGGGGTAATGGCACCATTCCGCTGGACTGTGTTGGGATCCGCCCTTAACGCATTTCAATGGAGATTATTTAGCGCCGGCTATTTCCGAATCCCTCTGGCTTTGTTATGGTCTGAGCCACGCAGTTTTGAGAATGACCCATGTTATTTAAAGCCGAAAGCAAAGTGCAAAGCTGGCGACAAACGATCGACAGCTACTCCGATATTCGTCTGTTGTATATTTTCCTGATGGGCTGTGCCTCAGGCTTTCCCTGGGTGTTGATTGGTTCCAATATGAGTGGCTGGCTGCAAGATGCCGGCTTATCCCGGGCAGCCATCGGGTATTTTGGCTCCATTTTCATTGTGTATGCACTGAATTTCCTCTGGGCCCCTTTGCTGGATCGGGTGCAGTTACCGCTGCTTTACCGTTGGTTTGGCCAACGGCGCAGTTGGATCCTGTTGATGCAAAGTCTGATCCTGACGGCCACCCTGACCATTGCCTTTACCAATCCAGGTTATAGCCTGCTCTGGACATCCTTACTGGCCCTGTCCATCGCGGTTGCTTCAGCCACCCAAGATGTTGCGATAGATGCGTACCGTATCGATATCATCGCAGGCGAAAAGCTAAGGCTGCCACCAGCAGCAGCCATGGCGGTGATCGGCTGGTGGACCGGCTATTCATTACCGGGTGCCCTGGCGTTTTTTAATGCCGATACCTTTGGTTGGCCTGCCGTCTATCTGGGCATGGCCGGAGTACAACTTCTGCTGATGCTGGCTACGCTTTATATACGTGAGCCAGGTAAAGAGCGCGAACAGTTGCAACAAAATGCCAGCCTGCGTTACCAGCAACACCTTGGCAAAGGAGGGATGCGGGGTTATTTGGTCTGGCTCAGTGTGACCGTGATTGAGCCTTTCGCTGAGTTTTTCCGTCGCAATGGCTGGGGATTAGCACTGGCCATTTTACTTTTTGTCTTCTTATTTAAAATCGGTGAAGCCTTTCTTGGACGGATGTCGATTCCGTTTTATCGCGAAGTTGGCTTTAGCAATGAGCAAATTGCCGAATACTCTAAACTCATCGGCTGGGCTGCCATGATACTTTTCACCCTGCTTGGCAGCGCCATCAATATTCGCTTTGGTATCTTGCGCGGCTTGTTTATTGGTGGTGTTGCTATGGCTGCCAGCAACCTGATGTTCTCCTGGATTGCCATGGTTGGCCCCAATACCAACTTATTCCTGGCCACCATTTTAGTCGATAACTTTACCAGCGCCTTTTCAACGGTTGCTTTCGTTTCCTTTCTGACCTTTCTGACCGGACGGGCATTTTCTGCAACGCAGTATGCCTTGTTGGCATCTCTTGGCAATCTTGGCAGGACCACCCTGGCATCCTTTAGTGGTGAGCTGGTCGATTTTCTGGATGGGAACTGGGCCTTGTTTTTCACCATTACTGCATTGATGGTGATTCCATCGCTCTGCCTGCTGCTGTGGATTGGCAAGCGATTCCGGCAACAAATGGCAGCGACAGCAAACCAGCCTGAAAGCTCCGTTTAATTGGAGAGCAATGCGGCTGAAGCCATAAAAAAGTCAAATAAAAAGGGATACCAACCAGGTATCCCTTCTTAACAGCAAGCACCCTGTCAATTCAGAGCTTGCCTTAAACCTTCAGCCGGATCCACTTCCAGTGCCTGGCAGTAGCGAATAAATTCCACTACATCCAGCCGGCGCTCCTGATTCTCTACTTTGCCAATAAAGGAATGTGGCGTACCCAGTAGTTCCGATAAACTACGCATGGTATGCCCTTTTTCCTGACGCTGGCGTTTTAGCCAAATGCAAAGTCGTTTATTTTCCTCGGAGATAACACTTTTACCACCTTTCATTTATGATGTACTCCCAGCGTTTAAGACGCTTTTATTATGGAATTAACATTTTTTTGCCCACCTTCATAGCACTGGTAAGCCAGAGCGCTATGAAAACCCCTCCATTAAAACATAGGATGCGACAGGCGTACAGTTACAAGCGTTAAAAAACGGGTTATCTATTGACAGGTCGGACAGGAATGAACTAAGTCCCAAAGTTAGGAATTTAACCGTATTAAATGGCAAAATCTGGCTGTATGAATTCGTCAGCAACTATATTTTCTTCTATAATGACAGCAACTTAACTTACTAAGGGTAGACTGTTATGATCCGATTGATTTTTTTACTGCCCTTGTTGATGTTTGCTGCCTGGTTCTGGTTTTTGCAAAGTCAGGGGCTTAGCGTACAACAGGGTAAGAAAGGATTTATTTATATCGGTGTTTTTAACCTGGCGATCGGGGCTTTGTTGGCAGGTATCATCTGGCTAACGCAGCGGTAAACTGAACTCGTTACCGCTACGAATGTTTTGCGTTTTACACCGAAAACGAGGAGCCACAACCACAGGTAGTGGTCGCATTAGGGTTGCTGACAATGAAACGGCTGCCTTGCAGGCCTTCGGTGTAATCCACGGTACCACCCATCAGGTACTGCAAGCTCATGGGATCCACCACCATGCTTACCCCTTGCTTTTCCAACACGAAATCACCTTCATTGACTTTTTCATCAAAGGTAAAACCATACTGAAAGCCGGAGCAGCCGCCACCGGTAATGTAGACGCGCAATTTCAGTGCTGGGTTTTCCTCTTCGGTCACCAGTGCCAGTACCTTATTCGCGGCAGCATCGGTAAATTCCAGTGGGACCTGAATCTCTGACATACAAACTCCGAAGGTTAAATGCTAGCGTGAATTATCTAATACCTGACTATTTTATTCAAGTATTGTCCTGCCCATCGACAGCAGTAAAAAATTTATGCTTTAACACCAGTCTGTTACACTATATGAACTTTCCATCCTAAGTGGGGCGCCATTTGAGATACTGGTCTAAAAGCCGGCAGTTGCTGCAGCAATCACTGCCAAGCCTGCGGAAACAACTGGCTTTTCCACAAACTTCACTGCAATTGTGCTTGCTCGGTGCTCTGGGAGGCTTGCTCGCAGCCATCCTGATTATCCTGTTTCGTCTTGCCATTATTGCGTTGCAAAGCTTTTACCTGGATAAGTTTGATGATTTTTCCACCGCCTCGCAAGAGATCCGCTGGTTGCTGCCTTTTGCCGGTGCTTTTTGTGTTGGGTTGATTGCGCTGCTCACCGGTTACAAGCACTACCGACTGGGCATTCCATTTGTGATTCACCGCATGAAAACCATGTACGGCCTGATGCCATTTCGTAACACCTTTAATCAGTTTTTCGGCGGTGTCGCCGCTCTGGCCAGCGGTTTTTCGGTGGGGCGTGAAGGCCCATCGGTGCACCTTGGCGCTTATGGAGCCAGCTATGTCGGCAAAAAGTTAAAGCTACCTTTTAACAGCATCCGTACCCTGGTGGGTTGCGGTATCGCTGCCGGCATTGCCGCCTCATTTAACACGCCACTAGCGGCCGTTATCTTTGTGATGGAAGTGGTGCTGCGTGAATACCGTATCCATATTTTTATTCCGGTAATGCTGTCGGCAGTGGTTGGCGCCCTGGTGACCCGGCTGGTATTTGGTATGGAGCGTGAACTGGCTATTTTGCAAATCAGTACCCTGCCTGGCTGGCATTTCCCTTACCTGATTTTGTGTGGTGTGCTGATTGGCATGGTCGCTTTTGTCTTTAATACCAACATGATGCGTATTATCCGCTGGTTTAAAAACTGGCCGCTACCACTACGCTTATTGCTGGCAGCGGCCATCACGGCTGCGGTTGGCATGCTGATCCCACAAGCCATGGGCGCTGAAACCGGTGCCATTCAATACGCCGTGGAAGCTCCCACCGATGTGCAACTCTTGCTGGCGCTGTTTATTGGCAAAATGATTCTGACCATTTTTGCCCTTGGCCTTGGTGTACCAGGTGGCGTGGTAGGACCTATTTTTGGCATTGGTATCGTGTTTGGCACTTTGCTGGCGCTGCTTCCCGGCCTACTGCATGGCCATAGTGATCATGCCGGCACCTATGCCGTACTGGGGATGGCCGGGTTGATGGCGGCCTGCCTGCATGCGCCATTGGCAGCTTTGGTGGCCGTGATGGAGCTCGCTTCCAACCCGGATATTATCTTACCTGCGATGCTGGTGATTGCGACGGCTTATGTCACCGGGGTGCAGTTCTGTCATACCAAGTCGCTGTTTTTGATGCAGTTGGATTTTCTGCAACTGCCTTATAAAGTATCGCCTGCAGCCGATCTGCTGCAAAAAGTGGGCGTTCTGGCGCAACTGGATCACCGTTACCACCTGATGGCAAAGACTGATGAAACAAGCATTCGTCAGCAACTGGATCGCTTAGCCGCCGATGAACTGCTGCTGCTTCAAAGCACGAACGATGACGAACCCCAGTATCAATTGGCCAGTTACGATGTTAGCTTGTCACTGACAGGTCAGGATGCTATCCACTATCTGCCGGTGCCGGTGGTTAGCCAGCAGGCGACCATGGCGGAAGTCCACCACTTGCTCGAGGCAAGCCGTGAAGGGGCAGTGTGCGTTATCGACGATACCCAGCAACAACCAGAGCCGGTAGGCTTGGTGCGCTGGGATCAGGTCCAAAGTTTATTGGTAAAACAGAATAACCTACTATGACATTACTGCTGATTTATAAAGCGCTGCACCTGATTTTTATGGTGGCCTGGTTTGCCGGCATCTTCTACTTACCACGGCTTTTTGTCTATCATGCGGAAAGTAAGCAGCCGGAAGTTCAGGCACAGCTGAAAATCATGGAGCGCCGCTTACTGTTTTTTGTGACGCCCTTTGCCATCCTGACGCTGGTGTTTGGCCTCTTGCTCATCCAGGCCTACGGCATGGACTGGTTTCGTGCCAGCCGCTGGCTGCATTACAAGTTGCTGCTGGTGGCCATACTCTATGGCTACCATGGCTATTGCTTTAAATTGCTGGCCGATTTTAAAGCCGATAAAAATAGCCGCAGCGGCCGTTTTTACCGCTGGTTTAATGAAATGCCGGTGCTGATCTTGTTCGCCACCATCTTACTGGCGGTGCTAAAGCCTTAACACTGCGCTGTGATGTCTTAGCCGTTTGGGTTTTGGCTGGAAACTAGCTCAGTAACCACAGCAGCAGTATCACCGCCAACATGGTGCAGCTACCAACCGGTAGCAACGCCTGTTGATTAAGCCAGCGATTGGCACGACGCTCCTGCCGTCGCCACCTTGGCAGCTGCAGCTCCGAGGGACGAAAGCTTTTAGTCTGATAGCGGGACTTTAACCACAAGGACCAGCCCAGTGCCGGGCTGAGCGGATCCTGCCAGCCAGCCGGAAGCGGCCGGCCTTGTTTTTGCCAGTATCGGTAGCCCACAGCAGCCAGCACGACCGGCCAAAGGGCGTTCAACAGAGCCATGGGCTGCAGCGCCTGCCACCAGAGCGGCTGCAGCTGTGTCAGCCACCAGGGCATACTGAGCGAAGCCAGCGCCAGTACCAGCCAGCCAAGGCTGGCACTGACCGGCAGTCTTGGATTTGCTGGCCGATGCTGCTGACGCAACAACGCCAATAAATGCCAGGCCAATACAGCCGTGCTGAGCGCCCCTAAGGTCAGTAAGGCAGGCAGCAACGGCCAATCAGCAAAACCGCCCTGCCCAAGCCCTGCCTTTAAACCATACTTGACCGCAGCGCCGGAGCTCAGCGGTAACGCAGTCAGGCTGACTAACGGCCATAACAGCGCCAGCCAGTGCCAGCTCTGCAGTCGATAGCTACTTACAGCCCCTGCCGCCAGGAACAATGCCGATTTGAGTAAGGCATGATGACAGGCATACCACACCAGCAACCAGACCGCCTGAACCTGGTAATCGGCCGGGCTACTCCAGTACAACACCAGCGCCAGCAACAAATAGCCCATTTGACTGACCGAAGAATAGGCCAGTACCACCTTGGGTTTGCGATGCAGCAATGCCAGCCAGGCACCGAACAATGCCGAACTAAAGCACAGCAGCAGCAACCAGGGTAACCAGTGCATGAGCAGCGCATCACCAGCCGGAATAAACTGCCAGAGCCCAAACAAACCGGCTTTGATCATAGCGCCGGACAACACCGCACTGGCCGGTGCCGGCGCCGCCGGGTGTGCTTGCGGTAACCAGATATGCAGCGGGAAAAACCCGGCTTTTAAACCAAACCCCAGCAACAGCAGCACCAGAGTGAGCGGTGTTAATGCAGCGGAGCTTAAGTCTGCTATCGCCAAGGCCCCCCCGGCAGCTTCTACCCGCAGCAACAAAGCCGCAAACAGCAACAACTCACCCAAGATAGCCAGTTGCAGGTACAAGCGCCCGGCACGCCGGGCTGCACCTTGACCGCTGTGGATCACCAGGCCATAAGCCGACAGGCTCATCAGGGCAAACCCCAGGTAGAAGCCCAGCACATCCTGCGCCAGTAATAGCAGAAGATTGCCCAGCATCGCCAGACTAAAACTGCTCCAGTACAGGGTTTTGCGCTTGCTAATGGTACTAAGGCTATACAGGCCGGCACAGAGCCAGAGCAACAGGGTAAAGCCAAACCAGAGTGCCACAGGCCCCTGTGGTATCGCAAAATCGGCTCCCGGCCATAGCAAGGCTTGCAGCTCAGTCATAGCTAAACTCCCGCTCCACAATCAGCTTGCTCCAGCTGAGCGGGCTAATTTCAGTACCTGCGAGCAGTCCCATCAGCACTAGCAACAGTGCCGTGACCACAGGTGGCAACAGCAGCATCCAGTGGGTTTCAAAACGTTTTGACAGCTGCTTCGGCGCTGGGAAATTGCCGGCAGGAAGACACCAGATGCGATAAATCAGCGGCAGAAAATACATCGCATTGAGTGCACTGGAGGTCAGCAGCACCAACAGTACCAGCGGATAGCCCGATTCCAGCGCGCCACTGGCCAGATACCATTTGCTGATCATGCCAGCGGTTGCCGGCAGCCCAACCATGCCGCAGGCACCCAAGGTAAACGCCATGCTGCTAAGCGGCATCTGCCGCCCTACACCGTTTAGCTCACGAATTTTATGAATGCCCAACGTTTCGGCAAAGTTACCGGCACAGAAAAACAGCGTGATTTTCATCACGCCCTGATGCACCAGATGCACCAGGCCGCCCACAGCCGCCACCGGCCCGAGCATTGCCACCCCCAAAGTGACATAAGACACCTGACTGACGGTCGAGTAGGCCAACCGGCGCTTGAGATCCTGCTGCTGCAGCGCGCGCCAGGAGCCATACAAAATAGTGGCAGAGGCCAGCAATACCAGTGGCCAGGTCAGATCCAGCTGCTGCATCACCTCGACGCCAAAGACATCGTACACCACCCGCACAATGCCAAAAGCACCGGCTTTGACCACAGCCACCGCATGCAATAAAGCACTGACCGGTGCAGGTGCCACCATGGCTTCAGGCAGCCAGCCATGCAGTGGCAGCAAGGCGGCTTTCACCCCAAGCCCGGTGATCAGCAACACAAAGGCCAGCATCAACAAGCCTCTGTGCTCAGTCAGTAAAGGGCTTAGATACCCCCCAGGCATAAACACCGGGCTACCGGTCAAGCTATGCAATAATGCCGCCCCCAGCATCAGCACAACACCACCACTGATGGTGTACGCCAGATAGCGCCTGCCAGCCCTGAGCGACTCTACCGTACCGCGATGCGCCACCAGCGGGAAAGTGGCCAGGGTCAGTAGCTCGTAAAACAGCACAAAACTGATCAGATTGCCCGACAACGCCAGCCCGACGGTAGCACTGACGCACAAACTAAAGTAACCAAAAAAACGCGAACGCAGTGGTGAGCCTTCCAGGTAACCAATGGCATACAAGGTCGTCACCAGCCAGAGCACCGAGGACAAGAGCACAAACTGCAGCGATAACGCATCGCCATGCAGGATAAAAGGGCCACCGG
>ERZ869909.861-NODE-861-length-29182-cov-7.080330_pt1 | contig 29182 bp, 25 predicted proteins | sample MGYA00520892_ERZ869909 | MGnify/ENA primary metagenome ERZ869909 (study PRJEB32215, sample SAMEA104723947) | bioreactor metagenome | biome: bioreactor; feature: anaerobic bioreactor; material: water | place: China | collected 2015-03-12 ...
GCGGACGACACCAGCGACGCGGACGACACCAGCGACGCGGACGACACCAGCGACGCGGACGACACCAGCGACGCGGACGACACCAGCGACGCGGACGACACCAGCGACGCGGATGACACCAGCGACGCGGACGATCCGGACTATGTTCCGACGCTCGCTCTTGTCGTGCCGCCGGTGGAAGGACCCCTCATCGGGCTTTCAACGCCCCAGCTGGTCGACCTCAACGGGGATGGCTTTCAGGACATCGTTTTCGGAAGTGGGATCGAGCGGCTTCCGCCCTTCGACACGCCGCCCGTGGGTGGCTATGTGTGGGCGCTTTCCGGTCGAACCAACGAGGTTCTTTGGGTCAGCGACGCCCCGCACGATGTCTTCACGACGCCGACCTTCGTGGACGTTGACGGCGATGGGACGTTGGACGTGGTGATGGGGGGACGCGAAGGACGCCTGAAGGCCTTCTCGGGCACCGACGGCGCTGTGTTGTGGGAGCTCCTGGGTGAGGCTGTGGCCACCACACCCGTGGCATATGGCTTCTACTCTCCGGCGCTGCTACCCGATGTGAACGCAGACGGCGTGCCGGACTTGCTTGTGACCTACGGCGGTGATCCGACCAAGCTGCCCGGTGACCCTCGTGATCCCGGGTACGTCGTGGTCGTGTCAGGTGCCGATGGGCAGGTGCTCGCTAGCGCTCCCACCCCCGATGGCGCGGAGACCTATTGCTCGCCCGTGGTGTACCAGCGCCCTGGGGGGCAGTGGTGGTTCGTCTTTGGAACTGGGGGTGAGACGCACGCCGGAGGCGTATTCAGAGCACCGGTGAGCGCGCTTCTTGAGGGGACCTTCGAGAGCGAGGTGGAGACGGTGCTGACCCCGGTGAGGGATCGCGGCGTCATCGCGCCGGTGACGCTCGTGGACATCACCGGGGATGGCCACTACGAGTACGTCGTCCAGACCATGGACGGGCGCACGGTGGCGATCTCTGGCTCCACCAAGACCATCCTGTGGAGCGTCGACCGTGACGACGAGGAGTCGAGTTCACCGGCCGGTGTGCTTCGTCTTCCCGGTGGGCGGCTGGGGCTCTTTACGTCGAGCTCCGTCGGGGTCTTTCCCAGATACACAGCCTCGCGCTACCGACTGTTGAACGCTGAGGATGGCGCGGTTCTGTATGAGCGGGTTGTGTCAGGGCACTGGGAGGGGTTCCCCATGTTGGCGGCCGATCTGCGTGGCAGAGGGTATGACGACGTGCTTTTTGGGTCAGCACGCTACGCTGGTGGTTCGGCCGGGACCATTTTCTATCTCGACACGCAGGGGTTGGTGACCCACGAACACGTGATGTCCTCGCATATCCTTCCCTCCGCCACCTTGGGCACGATCGCGCCAGGCGGCGAGATGGAGCTTATCGTGCTTGGCACGTCGAATCATTTTGGAGGCGTGAACGCGCGTTGGAGTTTGTTTCGCTTATCCTTGGACACGACGGAGCCAGCGTTCGTCAGCTGGGGAAGCTACATGGGGACGCAGCGGAACGGACGCTTCGATCCTCCATGATCGGCACTGGGGGCGCTCCGCGGGGGGGGCACGGGCGGGCGTCGGTTGAGGGAAGTAGCAGGCTGGTCGGCGCGAGCGTCCAGGTGCTCCCGACTTGCGCGCCGAAAGCGTCTTGTCCCCCTTCCATGCGGCAACGACGACCCCGCCTCCAGGCCGGGGACGTAGCGCATCGTGTCCATGGACCCGCCTGTGCCTATTGGCTGAGGGTCACCAGCAGACATGCTGAGGGACCCACGTGGACAAAAGCCCAGGTGGCAAGGTCACACCTAGCGCCTGGTGATGAGCGGCGCCTATGGAGCGCATGACCGATGACGAGGGCGCAGGCCAGCAGGAGCCCAACGAGGGGGTTAGCGTAGGCAGCGGTGATGGCCCATGTGAGTACCGCCAGAACAGCAGAGTCGTAGGAGGCATGGCCCCGGGTCGACGATTCACCGGGTTGATCGTTGTTGTAGGGTGCGCCGGGTTGTAGCTTGATGATCCCAGCGGCGACGACATAGGGCAAGAGAAGGGCAGCGTAACCGGGGCTGTCGGGGCGACCGACCGCGATCATGAGGCTTAGGGAAGCAGCAAGGCCGCAGGGCAAGAACCTCCATGGATGCGCACGGGCCTCGTGCACGACACGAACCAGGATCAGGGCGGCCAAGAGAAGGCTGGTGTACTCCCACGCTGTCCCTTCGACGGTGGTCACCACCGCCTCTATGCCTGGCGGCGCGTGAGCGTTCTCACGCAAGCGTGGCGGCAGAAACAAAACGATCCAAAGCCCAGCGCAGGTCTGCGCACCCATGGACATGCCGCGCACGATGCCAGCGCGTGTTGCTACGAAGTACGCGCTGGCCAGGACGACGATGCCAAGGCTCAGGGTGGTAGCCAGGGGCTCACCCTCCGGTACGCGCCATGGCACGAGAGACCCCGTCCTCCAGGGCACACCCTCAGGCGGCGTGGAGCCGATGAGGAGCGCCAACACGGGGGACATGAGGCCCAGGAGCAAGCCGATCGTCACGAGGGTTCCGGCCCCCGATGCCGGTGCTGGAAGCACACGGCGCAGGGAGGCCGTCAGGATGGCGTGAAGACAAAGAAAGAAGGCGAAGCGTTCAGCCACGAGGGCGATCATGCCACTCTCAACCTCAGCACCAGGTCCCGCACTCTGCTCGACGAGCACTCTCGTGATCGCGACCAGGCCCGCCATGACGAGGACGTTCCGTTCGTCTGTTGGCTGGCGCAGCATCCGACGAATGGCTCGTTCGATGCGCTGATGACCTCGACGTGGCCCACGAGCGACTGGAGAGGATGGTCGAGGCATGGAGAAAGTGATGCTCGGATCAAGACACGTGGCGGAGCCCTGGTGCACGAGCGATTACGCGTGCTCCTGCTGCGCCGTCATCGTAGGTGATCGTGGCTCAGAGACTGAAGGAAATGTTGCAACGGGCTCGCCGTTGCTTGTGCTGGGGAGACTCAGCCACGCTTAGGTGTCTGCCCTGTCGGGCCGCGAGTCTCACCCTGTACTCCCGCAGCGCAGCGTGTTCGTGGGACGCTCCTCCACCCGTGGGTAGCCGTCAGCCCGGCGGCTTGCAAGTCACGCACGCGTCGCCAGGCCCGCGCGGCGCTTGGGTCTTGAGCTGCGCGCTCATCGTACGCATGAGGCATCCTAGTAGGAGAGCCGCCCGTCCTGCCTATGGCTCCGCCCGTCCTGACCGTAGTTCCGCCCGTCCCCCGCAGGCTCTAGCGATGTCCAAACTTCCTGATCTCGTTCGCGCTGCGTCGCATCTTGATGACGCCCTTGAGTACTTGACGATGGAGTCCTTCGCGTGGTCCGTGGAGGAGGCCATCGCGGCGATGCAGCTCTGCGTGGAGGTCATCACGTCCTCACCGCCGGGCACCCTCGTCGCTTCCTCGGCGGCCGCAACGCATGGCGATTGCCCTGCTGCGCCCACATTGTCGGTCCCGCGCTTTGGGTCGCGAGCGCCTCTTGATGCGATCCGGTGCACCCTAGAAGAGCTCCATGGGCTGCAGGCAGCGTTGCAGGAGAGCTTGGGAGACGGTGCGTCAGGCGACCTCCGGGAGGTGACGAGCGCCGCTGTGTTCGGGGCGTTGGCCCTCTTCGACGCGCTCGCCGAGAGCGTCGCTTTGCGGCGCGATCAGCCACCCTGCGTCGGAGTTGACCCCTTGGGTGGCCGCGCATCGCGCGACCAGGCTCGCGGTGGACAGCCGCCCCCCCAGGTAGGAGCGACTTCGTTCGATGCGACGGCTGGTAGTGCGGGGTGGCGCATGGACCGGCGCGCGGCCCTGCGTGTCCTGGCGGCGGGTTCGGTCCTTCCGGCCGCGGCCTGCGTGCTCAGCGACGGTGGGCCATCGCGAGCAGGCAGCGCCGCTGTGCCCACGACGGCGCAGCCCCGAGAGGATGTCCACCCCGAGCCCACCGCACGCGTCCGAGATGTCGTGCCGCTCGAAGGGATGCAGTGGCCGACAACGGACCCTTTCCTCTTCTGCGCGTACCATGTGGATGCCTATCCAGCGGGTGACGCTGCTATGGGGCCTGCGGCATCCCTTGCGGGCCGTCGCATCGGTCGAGACTTCGAGGGGAGAGACAACTGGAGGATGTACCACGGGACCCAGGTTCCCGGTTTTCCTCGCCATCCGCACAGAGGCTTCGAGACCGTAACGGTCGTCCGCCGCGGGATGCTCGACCACGCGGATTCCGTGGGAGCGACGGCGCGTTACGGGGAGGGTGACGTCCAGTGGCTGACGGCAGGAACGGGATTACAGCACGCGGAGATGTTTCCTTTGCTGAGGTCTGACGCGGACAATCCTCTGGAGCTCTTTCAGCTTTGGCTCAACCTACCGGCCCGGGACAAGCGCGTCCCTGCCTACTTCACCATGATGTGGTCCGAGGACATTCCGCGCGTGGTGCGCAGAGACGCTGCTGGCCGGCGTGTGGAGCTGGTGCTGTCCGCAGGTGCCTTCGAGGGTGTTACACCCCCCTCGCCGCCGCCGAACTCGTGGGCGTCGCGGGCCGAGAGCGACGTGGCCATCTGGTCCATCACGATGGATGCAGGTGCTCGCTTCACGCTGCCTAGCGTGGGTAGCCGCACAGAGCGTACGCTCTACGTACACCGAGGGGAGGGTGTACTCGTGGGTGAGAGGTCCGTGGTCAACCGGAGCGCCGTGTCCTTGGCCGGCCCCCTGCCTGTGGTGCTTCAAGCGGGGCCGCAAGCCGTCGAGATCTTGTTACTTCAGGGCGTACCCATCGGCGAATCGGTGGCCCGCCGCGGGCCCTTCGTCATGAACACTGCCGATGAGATCCGCGAGGCATACGAGGACTTTCAACGCACGCAGTTCGGGGGGTGGCCATGGCGTGAGGACGGTCCAGTGCACCCTCGCGAGCAGGGGCGTTTCGCGCGCCACATGGACGGGCGCCTGGACGTGCCAGGCTAGACGCTTGCTGGAGAGATACGTCCGCGACGACCGCTCTCGCGTGTCAGCCGAGCACGACGCGCACGTTGCGGACGAGTACCGCCAGGGCGTGCATCACCTCTTGGGTGGTGGGAGCGCTGACGATAGCGTGTCCTTCGCCCTCGTACCCCGCAGCTCGAGCCTGGCCCACATGGGGCCGCGAGAGTTCCCGCACGAAAGGGCCGACCTCCTCCAGCGCACGCTCCAGACCTTCGATGCGCACCACGCGGGCACCGCGTCCCTGACCGCGAAAGAACGCAGTGCCGGCTGCGGCTACCCGTGGTACCGGTTGAAACGTATCCAGGGCCATCAGCCCTACCCACGCAGCGACCATGTCCGTCCCATGGGCGAGACTCGTCAGGGGCATGATGTTGACGCCTGGGGGGCGCGCGCCGACTTCGTTGACTGCCACACTCCCGTCCGCCCTTGAAAACCACTCCATGTGGCTCAACCCTGTCTGCATCCCCAGGGCCTTGAGCGCCTCATGGTTGGTGGAGCGGAAGCGGTCCAGGTTGTCGGTCTCTCGGGGCAACACGACGCAGTACTGAATCCAAGGGGTGTTCAGCACCTCGAGGGGACCCGGGATGTAGTTGGTCGAGCTCGACCACACGGGGTCTCCGTTGATGGTCACGGTCTCGAAGCTGTGCTCGCTTCCGACGAGGAACTCTTCCGCCTGGACAGGGGTCTCCGTCGAGAGGGGTACTGCAGCGATGACCTGCTCCAGCGCGTCCACGTCATCGATCCGGTATGTCGAGCGCGTGCCAAGTCCATCCACGGGTTTGAGGATGAGCGGATAGCCAACGTCCTGCGCGAATCGACGGAGCGCCGCTGGGCTCTCCACGCGGGCGTAGCGGGCGCATGGCACTCCCGCGGCTCGGAGGCGCTGCTTCATCACGGACTTGTCGCGAAATCCGGCTACCGTCTGGGCACCCATGCCGGGCACATCCGCGAGATCGCGGGCCAGGGCAATGGGGAGCTGTAGCTGCTCCAGAGCACCGAAGACCCGATCGACGGGCGCGCCCGTGCGCGCCGCGATGACGCGCAACCCTTGGGCGAGGGCCTCAGGCTTGAGGACATCCTCTACATGCACGAAGGCGGCGAGCCTATCGCAGAGCGGCCTGGGAAAGCGTGCGCTGTCCTCCGCCGCCAGCAGCGAGACGCGCACCCCTGGCAAGACGAGGAGCGCTTCGACATAGCGCAGGGTGTTGGCCGTGGCGTAGGGGGCGACGAAGACAACCGAGCGCATGGTTCCTCACCGGTGCGAGCAGCGCGTGCGCGCTGCGTTCGGTTGTCGTCGGCCAGCGAGCCGGCGTCAAGGCCCACTACGCAAGGGGCTCACCGAAACGCTCGTCTCGGAGAGCGGCGACCATCAACGTAGCGCTGGGTGGGAGGTTCGTGCTACGCTCCGCCGCTAGTGTGCGCGTCGGCTGAAGAGGACCACGTCGCGCTCTCTCTGCATTCTGGCCCACCGAAGGTGAAGCCCCATGGACACCCTGACCCCGTCGTCGCCCGGCCGCGGCAACGCTCTGCCCTCTCTGTCGCGCCCCATGTCCGCGCAGGGGCGGCTCCCTTGGCACGCGATCGCTCGCGTTGTCGTCGTGCTTTGCCTCGCTTCTCTGGCTGCGGCATGCTCTCGTCCAGACGCTGGCGGCGTTGCTCCGCAGGCGGCGAGCGCTCCAGCCCCTGAGGCCAGTTCGGCCGCCGGGTCCGCTGCCGATAGCCCCTCGACGGCCCCTACCGCTGCCCCGACGGAGGCAGCGCAACCCAATGGAGATTCGCCCATGAGTATGGACGCCCCAGCCGATGTTGCCGCCCCTCCTGAAGACGCTGCACGCCAGCCCAGCGGGCTGGCTTCGCGGGTATTGCGCCAGGGTACCGAGAGCGTGCAGCCCGGCCCGAGGGATGTGGTGACGGTCCACTACGTGGGCTGGACCACCGACGGCGAGATGTTCGATAGCTCGTTGCGGCGGGGGCAGCCGGCTCAGTTTCCGTTGAACCAAGTGATCGCTGGGTGGACGGAGGGCCTCCAGTTGATGCAGGTTGGCGAACGACGCCGGCTGTGGATTCCAGAGGCGCTCGCTTACCAGGGCCGGCCCGGAGCGCCCGCCGGGATGCTCGTGTTTGACGTCGAGCTGCTGGAGGTCCAGCGCGCGCCGGAGCCACCGGTGACGCCCGAGGACGTCGCTGCCCCGCCAGCCGGTGCGGAGAGAACCGAGAGCGGGCTGGCCTCGCGGGTTCTGCAGCCAGGCACGGGCACGCGGCGCCCGGCGCCCGCCGATCGTGTTCAGGTACACTACAGCGGTTGGACCACGGACGGAGAGCTCTTCGACAGTTCGGTGCTGCGGGGGCAGCCCGCGGTGTTCCCGCTCAACCGCGTCATCCCAGGATGGACCGAGGGGGTCGGCTTGATGGTCGAGGGAGAGCGGCGGCGCCTCTGGATCCCCGAGGAGCTCGCCTACCGCGGGCAACCAGGCGCACCAGCGGGAATGCTCGTGTTCGACGTCGAGCTCCTCCGCATCCTAGATTGACGGCCCCGCGTTTGATGCCAGCGTGCTCCACCGCGACGCACGCCATGCCGTCGTCCCCTCGGCGCGTCTGGCCGTGTCAGAAGCGGAGCACGATCCCAAACTCTGGATACATCCACGAGCAGTCGCGCGCGCAGGGCCCAAGTTGCCACTCGTTGACCACCCCCGCGTAGTAGTTCACCCGAGACGAGCCCAAGAAGTAGATGCCGCCTCGCAGGCCTATCGAGGAGTGGTCGTCGGAAGGCTCGCGGATGAGCGTGTAGCGGTAGAAGGCGCCGATGTACGGGGCAATCGCAGGAAGCACGGTCAGCGCGGCTTCCGCGTAAGGGCTGATCTGCGTGATTCGTGGAGGGCCGCCGAACCAGTGTTGAACGCCGAGGCCGGCCTGGACGCCTGGGAGAAAGAAGTATCCGCCGCGTGCGCCCACGATCACATAGGTCCCGCCGTAGGCTTGGCCGATGCCGCCCTGGAGGCTCAGGGTCGTTGAGCCCTTCTCGAACGCGTGCGCGCTGCTGGCCCCGACGGCGAGGCTCAGCGCAAAGACGAGGATCGTTAGAACTTTCATGAACGTTGGGGGGTGGCGAGGAGACAACGTGATGGCTACCACAGCCCCTCTGAGGCGGTGGCATGGTCGCGACGAAGGCGCGCGCTGCAGGCACTACGCCACACGACCCGACACGACAACCCACTGGGAGGCTACCTATGCAAGGGCTGCCACGGCAAGACGGAAAGACGATCGTGATCACGGGTGCCAACGCGGGCATTGGCAAGGTGACCGCGCTGCGCTTGGCGGAGGCAGGGGCGAGGGTGGTGATCGCGGGCCGGTCGCGCGAGCGAACGGCACCGGTGCTTGAAGCCATCAACAGCATGCCGGGATCGCAAGCGCCGGCCTTCGTGCAGATGGACCTCACCAGCTTGGCTGACGTGAGGCGGGCCGCCGACGAGCTGTTGGCGATCTGCCCGGCGATCGACGTGCTCATCGCCAACGCCGGCCTTGCCGGTCAGCGCGGGGCGACCAAGGACGGCTTTGAGCTGGCCTTTGGCGTCAACCACCTTGGCCATTACCTCTTCACACGCCTGCTTTGGGAGCGAATCGCTGCGACCGAGCAGAGCAGGGTGGTGTTGGTGGCCAGTCGGGCGCACTTCCGTGCGCCGGGCCTCGACTTCGAGGCGGTCCAGCAGACGACCCGCACGACGACGGCCTTCCCCGAGTATTGTACATCCAAGCTGTGCAACGTCCTCTTTGCGGCGGAGCTGCGGCGACGTCAGGCCGCGCGTCCGAGCCCACATGTGCCGGTGATGTCCTTGCACCCAGGGGTCGTCGCGACGGAGATTTGGCGCCACATACCAGGTCCTCTCGCTTGGATCGCCAAGCAGTTCATGATCACGGAGGAGCAGGGTGCCCGCACCACCCTCTATTGCGCAACCTCCCAGGATTTGGGGGCTGAGCCGGCCCTCTACTACGATGACTGCAAGGCCAAGCGCGTCAGCAAGCTCGCGCAGAGGGAAGATCTCGCAAGAGAGCTGTGGGAGCGCAGCGCTGCTTGGGTAGGTTTGCCCGACGCGCTCTGAGGCGAACGCCTCCCCCCAGCGCTCGACGATGGACGCCCTGCAGGAACCCACCCCTCAGGGAGCCGTCTTGCGTTCTCGCTGCCGGCCCCCCGATTTCCCAGCCTAGCGCCCCTTCTTGCTCCCCTGAGGAGCACGCTGGAGCGCCGCAAAGGGTCGGTGGGTCAGGACTTCCTCCGCTGCACGGGGAGGCGCGCTCTGTATGACGCGCCGCGCGTCTGAGCGCGCAGGTTTGGCCTTCCCGGTCTTGTCAGGGCCTGTCTCGGCGGGCGCTCGATCTGGTGCGGGTGCCTCCATACGGGCGCTCAGCGAGAGACGACGCCGGTCGATGTCGACGTCAAGCACGCGCACGCGCATCTTGTCGCCGACGCGAACGACCTCAGAGGGGTCGCGGACGTAGCGCTCGCTCAGTTGCGAGATGTGGACCAGCCCGTCTTGGTGGACACCGATGTCTACGAAGGCCCCAAAGGCGGTGACGTTCGTAACGACGCCTTCGAGCACCATTCCCACGGAGACGTCCTCCAAGCGGTGGAGGTCGTCCCGGAAACGGGGAGCCTCGAAGGTATCGCGCGGGTCACGCCCGGGCTTCTTCAGCTCCTCAAGGATGTCCACGAGCGTAGGCTCGCCGATCTCCTCGCTGACATAGCGCTTCCAGTCGATCCGCAGGGCCGCCTCTGCGGAGCCGACCAAGGCTGCGATGGGAAGGCCGATGTCCGACGCCATGCGCTCCACGAGCGGATAGCGCTCCGGATGAACCCCCGACCGATCCAGAGGGTGTGCTCCCTCATGAACGCGAACGAAGCCTGCCGCCTGCTCGAAGGTCTTGGGCCCCAAGCCAGCGACCTTCAGGAGATCGCGCCTGGAGCGGAAGGGCCCATGCTCCTCCCGATGCCTGACGATCTTCTCCGCGAGGCCTGGTCCAACCCCCGCAACGAAGGTGAGCAGCGGCGCGCTCGCCGTATTCAGCTCCACCCCGACACGGTTCACGCAAGACTCCACCACCTCCTCCAGCTTCTTGTGAAGCAGGGGCTGGTGCACGTCGTGCTGATACTGTCCGACGCCGATCGACTTCGGATCGATCTTGACCAGCTCCGCGAGGGGGTCTTGCAGGCGCCGGGCGATGGAGATGGCGCCGCGCAAGGTGAGGTCCAGGTGGGGAAACTCGTGGCGGGCGATGTCGGAGGCGCTGTAGATGCTCGCTCCTGCTTCGTTGACGGACACGACCGGGAAGGTCGCCAGGTCGTTCTCCTTCAACACCTTGCGGAAGAAGGCCTCCGTCTCTCGGCCGCCGGTCCCATTGCCTACGCCGATACCCCACGGCTGATGGCGGCGCACTAGGCCGATCAGCGTCGCCTTGGCTTGCTCCTCTTCTCGAGCACCGCGCCCGACGTAGAGGGTCTGGTGCTCCAAGACCGCGCCGGTCTCATCCACGACCACGCACTTGCTACCCGTACGAATCCCGGGGTCGACGCCGATCACACGACGCGCACCCAGGGGTGCGGCCATCAGCAGGTTGCGAAGATTCTCGGCGAAAACGTCCACAGCGGCGCGGTCCGAACGAAGCTTCAGTTCTACACGCAGGTCCGTCTCGAGGCTGGGCAGGAGAAGGCGCTTCAGGCTGTCCTCCGTCGCCATCACGAGCTGCTCAAAGAAGGGACTCTGAGGCCTTCCCTGCAGCAGGCGGAGGGCCGCGTCCTGCATCCAGAGCCCGTCGCCTTCGAGGCTGACCTTCAGGACCCCCTCGCGCTCGCCGCGTCGGAGCGCGAGGTAGCGGTGCGATGGGATTCCACGTACAGCCTCGGCGAAGCCGTCATACGCGGCGAAGCGCGGCGCTTCAGGGTGCGCTGGGTCGAGCACCCTCGCCCGGATGGTGCCGTGGTCCTGCAGGTGGCTTCGCAGCGCGGCCCGCAGGGGAGCCAGCTCGCTGATCACTTCAGCGACGATGTCACGCGCACCTTGGAGGGCTTCCACTGTGCTCGCGCATGGGTCGAGGCGGGCCCCGAGGCTCTCCGCCTCCTGCAGCGGGCTGCCGCCTGCAGGTTGCTCCAGGATGCGGTCCGCCAGCGGCTGCAGTCCCCGCTCCCTGGCGATGGTCGCTCGGGTGCGACGTTTGGGCCGGTAGGGCAGGTAGAGGTCTTCCAGCGCTGCCTTGGATGTGCACGCCACGACCTGGGCCTCTAGGGAGTCCGTGAGCTTTCCAAGCTCCTCTAAGCTCTTGAGAATGGCGCGACGGCGCTCCTCAAGTTCGCGCAGATATGCGCTGCGCTCTTCGATGGCTCGCAGCGCGACCTCGTCGAGCGACCCTGTCTTCTCTTTGCGATAGCGCGCCAGAAAGGGGACGGTGTGTCCCTCGGCGAGCAGCTCGATCGCCGCGCGGACTTGCGAATCCCGAAGGGCCAGCTCGGCGGCGATCTGGGAAACCATCTCGTTCATGTCGGTGACGTGGGGAAAGGGGAACGTGGGCTCTTCGCCCTCGGCTCCGGAGGCGGGGCGGTGGCGCTATCAGAGCCGGAGTCAGAGCCCAAGGCCTTTGAGTTTCCGCCAGAGCGTTGTGCGGCTGATCCCCAGCTCCGCGGCCACGGCCTCGCGGCGACCTTGGTGCTTGGCCAGCAGTGACAGAAAGCGCGTGCGCTCATCTGCTTCGTCCGGATCGGGCCGGCTGTGGCGCTCGGGTGGCGCGACGCCTCGCAGGTCAGGCGGTAGATCGTCCCACACGAGGACATCGCCTTCGCCGACGGCGAAGGCGTACTCGATCGCGTTGCGCAGCTCGCGTACGTTGCCCGGCCACGGCCACTGAAGCAGCGCGTCCCTGGCGAGCGCCGAGATGGCCGTGATGGTGCGGTCCTCGCGCTCTTGAAAGGCTCGGATGAAGTGCCATACGAGCAGCTCGACGTCGCCTTCGCGCTCGATCAAAGGGGGGACGTACACAGGAACAACCCGGATGCGGTACATCAGGTCGGTCCGGAAGCGCCCTGCCTGTACCTCCTCTCGTAGAGACTGGTGGGTGGCTGAGAGGAGGCGGATGTCGACGTCTATGGGCGAGGTGCTGCCGACAGGCGTGATCTTTCGTTCCTGGAGAACACGCAGTAGCCGCGCCTGGATATCCAGAGGCAGCTCGGCGATCTCGTCCAAGAAGACGGTACCGCGATGCGCCACCTGGAAGAGCCCTTTGTGGTCTCGCACGGCGCCTGTGAACGCTCCGCGCACGTGGCCGAAGAGCTCGGAGGCGAGCAGCTCGCTGGAGAGCATCGCGCAGTTGATCGCCGCGAAGGACGCGGCGCTGCGTCGGCTGAGCTGATGGATGGCCTGTGCGACGAGCTCTTTGCCCACGCCCGTCTCGCCGCGAATGAGGACAGACGCCTCCGAGCGAGCGACGCGCTTGAGAAGATCGAAGAGTCGGAACATCTCGGGAGCAGCCGTGATCATACCGCAGAAGTTCACGGCTTCTCTTTCCGGCGGTCCGAAGAGTCGTTCGTTCATCGTTGTCGTCTCTCGGGCGCAGCTGAGGTCGGCGCGCGGCCTTCAGAGGACGCTGGCTTCCTCAGGCGAGGTGCTGCTGTAGGCGCCGCTGTCGGGCTCGTCTGTTGTCGCGGTCGCGCCGTAGTGTCCTCGCAGCTCATCGGGCGACGTGCGCGGGTCGAGGGGAGTGTCCGACCAGTAGGTCGCGCGGCCGACCAAGTGAGCCGCGACCGGGGCTGTCAGGAGAAGAAAGAAGATTCCCGCGACCGCTCTCGTGGCGACCGCGAGGTCGAAGAAGTAGAGCGCCACCGCGACCAGGAGCAGGCCAGCGCCGAGCGTCCCTGCCTTCGTGGCGGCGTGCATCCGGAGCAGCACGTCGGAGAAGCGGAGCAGGCCAAGGGCTGCAACAAAGACAAAGAAGCTCCCCGCGAGCAGGAAGAAGACAACGGCAAGGTCGAGGGCTGCGTTTCCCGTAGACTGTGGCGTCATGATCCCTCCTTTGTGCGACGCGCGTCCTCTTCAATGAAGCGTGCGAAGGCGACCGTTCCGAGGAAGGCGATCAGCGCAAGCGCCACGGCGGCGTCCAGATAGACCGGCACGCCGGGCAGGAGGCAGTAGATGCTCATGAAGCACACGGCCAGCACGCCGAGCATGTCGACAGAGATCACTCGGTCGGGCAGGGTGGGGCCTCGGAAGAGGCGCCACAACACCATGGCGATGGACACGCTCAGCGTGACGACCGTGACATAGAAGGCTGCCATCAAGAGTTGCGCGCTCATCGGAACACCTCCATGATTCGCTTCTCAAAGCCATCCTTCATCGAACGCTTCAGCGCGTCGATGTCCGATGTCCGATAGAGCGAATGGACGTACAGGACTTTGCGGTCCTCCGACACATCCAAGCTCAGCGTCCCGGGCGTCAGGGAGATCATGTTCGCGAGGAGGGTGATGTGGAGGTCGCTCTTCGCTTCGAGGGGCACAGCCAGCACACAAGGGCTGATCCGCTCATTCATCCGCGGGTGAAGCACGTCCACCGCGACCTGCCAAGAGGACTTGACCAGCTCCTTCAAGAAGAAGAGCAAGAGCGCGAAGAACTGAAAGAGGCTCTCGAAGTACCGGCTTGGGTTAACCACCGGATCCGTTGTGGGGATCAGCGGTTTGGCGAACGCGAGCACCAACGCCCCCAGCACGAATCCAACGACGAGACCTCCTAGTGTGATGCCGCCCATGATGGCGCTCCAGAGGAAGGCCAGCAGGATGTTCCACAAGAGCATGTTCATGGTCCGACTCCGTGGCAGGTTCGCGGCATCGTCGTAGCCTCTAGAGCTTCCAAGTAGTGCGCTGGCAGCACGGCGCGAATGTACTCCTCGGGGTTGCACACCTGGTTGCCCACCGCGAGCGCCACGTCCAACACGGGCCCTGCCAGCACCCCAAAGAGGATGGCGATGCCCAAGAGAACGACGCAGGGCAGCACCATCTGCCAGGGAAGACGTGTGCGCAGCACGCGATCGGGGGTCCCCTCCGGTAGCTTCTTCCAGAAGGCATACATCCAGATCTTGGTCATGGAGAACAAGGTCAGCACGCCGGTGAAGAGCGCGAAGCCAGCCGCGACCCAGTGATGGGCCTCCAGGGTTGACCGGATGACCACGAACTTGGCCCAGAAGCCCCAGAGCGGCGGAACGCCCGCCAGGGAGAAGGCCGAGAGCAGGAAGAGGACCGCCAGCCATGGGAAGTGCTTGTAGAGCCCGCCTAGCCTGCCAAGGTCGTAGGTCCCCATGATACGGTATCCCAGGCCGGCAACCAGGAAGAGGTTCGCCTTGATGATAATGTTGTGCCCGATGTACATCACCGCTCCAGCCAACGCCAAGGGCGTGTAGACGGCGAGCGCGAGCGTCATGTAGCCGATCTGGCTGATGATATGGATGCTAAGGATCTTGCGCCACTCGAACTGGGAGACCGCGCCCAGCACGCCAAGGAACATCGTGGCGACCGAGAGCCACAGGATCAGCGTGTGGGTCAGCCCGATGTCCCCGACGAAGATCAGCGTGAAGTAGCGCACCATGACGTACGCGCCGACTTTGGTCAGGAGGCCGGAGAAGATCGCGCTGACCGCGATGTGGGGCGTGTGGTACGACGCGGGCAGCCAGAAGAAGAGCGGGAAGAGCGCCGCTTTGAGGCCAAAGGCCACCAGGAAGAGCATGGCCACGGCGCTCACCCGCACATCCGGTCCCAGCTCCGCTAGGCGAATCGCGATGTCGGCCATGTTCAGGGTGCCCGTCAGGCCGTAGAGCATCCCCGTGGCGAGCAAGAGCACCGATGAGCTGACGATGTTGATGATCACGTACTTCAGAGCGCCGTCGAGCTGCTCACGCTCCCCGCCCAAGGCCAGCAGCGCGAACGAAGCGATCAGCATCACCTCGAACCAGACGTAGAGGTTGAACACGTCGCCCGTCAGGAACGAGCCGCACACGCCCATGACCATCACGTGCAGCAGCGGGTAGTAGCCAAAGCGCTCCCGCCCCTTGTCGATCGCCGCCAGCGAGTAGATGGCGCAGCCAAGCACCAACACTGCGCTCAGCATGAGCATGACCGCGCTGAGCTGATCCGCTACCAGGATGATGCCGTAGGGTGCCTCCCAGTTGCCGAGCTGGGTCACGAGGATGCCATCCTCGCGGACCCGCAAGAAGAGGGCCACAGTCGCCGCCAGGAGGGCCAGTGCCCCCATCACGCCCAACCAACGCTGTGCCGCGTGGCTCTGCCAAGCCATCATGGTCAGCGCTGCGGTCAGCAAGGGAAGCGCGATGGGTGCGACGACCAGGAAGTCGACCATGTTCATGCGACACCTCCAAGCATCGCAGCGTCTCGCCGGGCTCCGATGTGCTCCTCCTCAGCCGGGAGCGACTCCCCTTCTCGGAGCGGTTCGGCCGCACGCATCTGGTCCACGTCCAACGTGCCCAGCTCCTGGTACGCTCGGTAGGCCAAGATCAACGAGAAGGCCAGCAAGCCAAAGCCGATGACGATCGCCGTCAACACCAAGGCCTGGGGCAGCGGGTTCGCATAGGCTCCAGCGAAGGCATCCAAGTCCTCGGGGATGACGGCCGAGTCCGCACGCGTCAGACCACCCAGGGTGAAGATCGCGAGGTTGCACGCATTGCTGAGCACGACCAAGCCGATCACCATGCGGACAACGTCACGCCGCAACAAGAGAAAGGTCGCGATGGCCACCAGAAAACCAATGCAGAGACAGAGTATGGCGGTCATGCTCTCTCCTCCTCCTCCATCGTCAGCAACACGCCAAGGGTGAAGCCGATGACGACCAAGTACACGCCGATGTCGAAGAGCAGAGGAGAGCCGACCTTGACGCCGCCGAGGCTGCCCCAGACCCCGGCCATGAAGGGCTTCGAGGCGAACAGGCCAAGGAAGCCGGCTGCGACCGCCGCGAGAAGGCCCGCGCCGCAGAGCGTCGTCGGCGACACACGGACAATCTCCCGCGCCTTGTCAGGCCCGAAGGCAATCCCGTAGAGAGCGAACGAGGACGCCGCGAAGAGCCCGCCGATGAAGCCACCACCAGGGAGGTTGTGGCCTCTCCACAGCAGGAAGAGCGAGAAGAGCAACATGAGCGTCACCAGCAAGCGCGTCGCTGCTCGCAGAATCACAGAGTTCATGAGCGCACCTCTTGGGCCTGCGGTCCGACGATCGCTTCGTCCTCTCCCTCGACGGCGGGACTCCCTTGGGTTCCATCCACAGTGCCTCCTGGGGACGCCAACCCCTCGTCCCCTCGCCCCTCAGGGCGACGGCGGGGCGCACGAAGGCGCAGCAGCGCGATAATCCCGACCGCCGCAGCCGCCAGGACGGTGATCTCGCCCATCGTGTCCACGCCACGGAAGTCGACGAGGATAACGTTCACCACGTTCCGCCCATAGGCCTCTGGGACACTCCGCGTCGCAAAGAACTCGCTCAGGTGCATCGACAGGGGCGTGCTCGTGATGGCGAGCAGCAAGACCGTCACGACGACGCCGACTGACACAGCGACAACCCAGTCCCGAGCCCGCGTCACCGTTGAGCTCCGCTGCCGGAATCCTGGCAGGCGAATCAGGACCAGCGCCACCAGGATAACCGTAAGCGTCTCCACCAAGAATTGGGTCATCGCCAAGTCCGGTGCCCCGAAGGCGACGAAGAGGAGGGCGATCGCGTAACCCACTAGGCCCAAGAGGATGATCGCCGTCAAATGTCGCTGCGCTCGCATGGCTCCCCAAGCGCCCAGAACGATCACAACGCAGAGGAGCAGCTCGTAGAAGTAGAGGACCCCATCGATGGGCTCGAAGGCCAGATCGCCCAGGCCTCGCAGCATGAGCAGAGGGGCCGCTAGCACGACCAAGGTGCCGAAGACGAAGAGGAGATATCGGCGCAGGTAGCCCGACTGGAGATGTCCGAACTGCCACGCCGCAACCCGCAGCAGACCCGAGAGCCATGCCTGATAGCCGCGCTCACAGCCGGCAAAGATGTAGGGGTCCAGGGCTGCGGCTAGCGGTCGCACGCGCTCCCAGGCCTTCCACACGATCAGGCCGGAGACCACCGTGACGACGGAGAGGACGAACGCGAGGTTGATGCCGTGCCACAGGTACACGTAAGCGTCGACCTCTCGTCCAGCCAGGCTCGCGGCCACGGGCAGCGCAAAACTCGCCGCGAAGAAGTTGTCCTTGGGGAGGGTCGCCAACCCGAGCGCCAGGCTGAGGCCAGCTAAGAGCAGTGGCCCAACGAACATCATCGCTGGCGCCTCGTGAGGCTTCTTCGGGGTCGCCCCTGGCGCACCAGCGAAGGGGTTGATGGCCACCAACGCCCCCACCGTCACCATGAAGACGTTGCTGACCACGGTCACGAAGAGGAGGAGCAAGGTCATCCGAGGGGCTTCCAGCATCGCCTCGTAGATCAGCTCTTTGCCTACGAAGCCCAGCAGGGGCGGGACGCCCGCCATCGAGATCGCAGCAACACAGGCGGCGATCCACGTCAGCGGCATGGTCTTGCGCAGCCCACCCAACAATGGAATTTCGCGCGTCCCTGCCTCGTGGTCGATGGCGCCCGCCACCATGAAGAGGGCGCCCTTATAAAGCGAGTGCACCACCAAGAAGACGGCAGCCGCGAGCAGCGCCGCCTCCGTGCCGATCCCAATCAGCATGACCAAGGTTCCCAAAGCCATGATCGTGGACCCCGCGAGGACCAGCTTCAGGTCGGTCTTCATGAGGGAGACGATCGCGCCCACCAACATGGTCACGGCGCCGAAGGTCGTCAGCGTGATCTCCCACACCGGCGTACCCCCCAGAACGGGATTCATGCGTGCGAGCAGGTATACGCCAGCCTTCACCATCGTCGCCGAGTGCAGATACGCCGACACCGGTGTCGGCGCCTGCATCGCGCCAGGAAGCCAGAAGTGAAAGGGGAACTGCGCGGACTTCGTGAAGGCGCCGGCGAGCACCAGGACCAAGATGCCGTGGTACCATGGGTGATCGCGGAGAATGTCACCGCCAGCCAAGAGCTCCGTGATGCTCGCCGTGCCCACCGCAGCATGCAACACGATGAACCCCGCGAGCATCGCGAGACCGCCCATCCCGGTAATCACCAAGGCTTGAATCGCCGCGTCCCGTGACCCCTGCTTCTCGTGCTTGTACCCGATCAACAGGTAGGACGAGAAGCTCGTCAGCTCCCAAAAGATGAAGAGCGTAAAGAGGTTCTCTGAGAGGACCACGCCCAGCATGGCCGCCATGAACGCATGCAGCGCGAAGTAGAAGCGGCCCAAGTAAGGGTCGTCCTTGAGGTAGCCTCCGGCGTAGGCCATCACGCACGCCCCGATGCCCGTGATCAGCAACGCAAAGGTGAGGCTCAAGCCGTCCAAGTAGAAGGCCAGGTCCACCCCGAGCGAGGGCACCCACGGGACGACGACATGCACAGGAGCCCCGGCACGGACGACATCCAGGTGGCTGGCAAAGTAGGCGAAGAGCGCCGCCGGAAGAATCGCAAAGAGCCATCCGGCCACAGGGCGAATCCACCGCACGAGCTGAGGCGCGATCGTCGCCATGATGAAGCCGGAGAGCACGGCCAGGAGCATCGTCATGGGCAGATGGGGAGGCGGGGAGTAGACGAAGTGCACGAGAAAGGCTGAGGACGACCAGAAGCGTTCCGGTCCGGTCGGCGTCACCAGCCCATGCGACGAAATGCGCGGCCTGCACCCTCTCTGCCTCTCCCTTAAGGTGGGAGCTGGCTGCTGCACCCGAGGGCGCAGCCGTAGGCGCGGCGCCGCAGACTAAGCCCCACACCACGGGCCGTCAATGCGTCCAACGACGGGTAGGGACTGTCCCTCAGGAGGGTGGGCGTTCGGGGTACACCCCACGGATCGCTCGGCCTCGACGGCCGCGGTGCGGGCTCTGGGCGTCTCCGAAACCCTTCGACGCACCACAAGGAACGGGGACTCCCCCGAGGCGGGCTGCCCGTTCAAGGGGCCGGAAGCCAGGCGTCCCCACCAGCCCTCCAAACCACAAGGCTCACGCCCCGCCCGGCCAGCCCAACCCAACCCAGCCCAGCCCAGCCCAGCCAAAACGTGTTGTGTACTAGCGCAGCTCCCCGGATGGGGCGATTCGGACGTCGTCCTCGATGTCACCCTCAATCCCGACGCGCTGCACATGGATCTCGCCACCCTCGTCGATGTCCATGATCAGCCCGCCATGCGTCGTTGAGGCGACGAGGCGATCATCGATATGCTCGGGTTCACGCTCACGCGCATCCGCCAAGTGGTGATCCACGCTGTACAAGAAGGCGCCCCCCCCACCGTCTACGACGTAGGTGATGCCGTCGACGAGGAAGCGCTCGTAGCAGTGGTTGTGTCCGGTGAGGACCAGCGGAACACGGTGCTGACGAAAGAGACCGTGCATGGCCTCCCGGTTGGACAGCGAAGGGCGCGACCGTGAGAAGGTGTAGTAGGGTCGGTGAAAACACGGGACCGTCGCCCAGACGTTGGGATCTGCGTCCGCTTCAGCGAGGGCCGCTTCCACCCAGGCGCGCTGCGGCGAAGGACCTGCGCCAAACCCATCCTCCGAGTTGAGCATCAAGAAGCGAATCCCCGACCACGTCAGCGCATAGTAGTCGACACCGCGGCCTTCCTCTCCCTGGCCACCGAAGAAGCGCAGGTACTGCACCTCGAACTCGTTCTGCTCTTCATACTCGTGATTCCCTGGACACGCGTGGAAAGCACCCAGACGCAACAGGGGACGCATCGCATGGTAGAACCCATTCCACGTGTCGAAGGGGTTGGTCTGGTACTGCAGGTCTCCCCCGTGCAGGGAGAGGTCAGGAGCATAGGTCGCCAGCGCGTCGGCGACCCGCGCGTGCGTGGGGTACATCGTGTCGCTGATCCACGCGACCCGCGAGGGCATGCCCCTGCCAGGCGGGACTCGGACACGGCCCTCCACCGGCTCCAGACCCTCGATCCGCCACGTGAGCTGTGTGCCCGCCGCCAACCCCGCCAGCACCACGTCATGAATCGCGTAGCGACCCGCCTCATCCCGGTTGTCGACCCTCAGCTGGCGTCCCGGTGGCCAAGCGTAGTCGATGTCCTCCACCGTGGGCGAGGTCTCGATGCGGTGCTGCGTACCATCCTCCTCCTCAAAGACGATCTCGATGGGGTCCTCGGAGGTGCTCTCCAGCCGCAAGCGCACCACGTCAGGTCCCAAGGCGTGCGCACAGGGTCCTTTGGTGATGGGCACGTCCTCGTCCACCCACGTCACGTGATGCCAGTCTGGGCTAGGTCGCGGCAGGACGCCCTCAATGGCCGCGTCTACCGGCGCTGGCGCCTCGGGATCACCCGCGGACGACCGGTCGTCCCCACACGCAGCGACCGCACCGCTCGCCCCGGCCATGGCCTTCAGCCAACTACGCCTCGTCCACATGTCACGTGCCTCCGCCTCCACAGCGGCCAGACGCCGCCGTGTTGTGTCAATCCTGTGACACTAAGGCAACTCGTCGCTCGTCGCAACGGTGTGCCCGGCGCGGGATCGGCAGCATCCGTGGCGCGCAGCGACGAGGAGGGCACAAGGCGCCAGCCCTAGCGCTCGCGGCGCATCCAGGGGCGGACCCAAGGAGCATGGAGAAGAGGGCGCCAGGAAGAGAGCCCGTCACTGGGCGAGCGCCGCCTCTACGGCCTGCACCAGCTCCTCAGAGAGGGGCTCGACGCGAGAACCAAATCGGGCGACCAGGCGCCCTTGGCGGTCCACCAAGAACTTGTTGAAGTTCCAACGAATCGGCCCCCGAAGCTCCGGATTCGCGTCCTGGGTCAGCCACCGGAAGAGGGGATGTGGGCTGGCTCCCGCCGCGGCGACCTTGTCGAAGAGAGGAAAGGTGACGCCAAAGGTACCCTCGCAGAACGCGGCAATCTCTTCGGCGCTGCCCGGCTCCTGACCGCCGAAGTCATTGCTGGGGAACGCCAAAACCGTCAGGCCAGCATCAGCGTAGCGCTCAAAGAGGGTCTGGAGCCCCGCATACTGCCGGGTGAAACCGCAGCGGGACGCCGTATTGACGATCAAGAGGACACGCCCCTCCCACGCCCGCAGCGTAGCCTCGCTGCCGTCAATGGCGACGAGGGGAAGGGCCTGGACCTCAGCCCACGTCAGCCCTGCGCTGCCCTCGACCACTCCACCCGCTGCAGTCCCCGGGCGTGACGCGTGGCATCCGGCTACGCCGACCAGCATGACGGCGGTGACGATGCAAGGCAGCAGGAGCACACGACCAGCGGGCCTCATTGCGGCTTCTCGGCGTCCAGCGCAGCCCGGACCGCAGGGCGTGCCCGCATGCGCTCGGAGTACGCGACGAGACCGGGCCACGCCCCCAGATCCACCTTGACCCAGCGCGTCCAGCCCAAAACCGGGAAGAGGTACGCGTCCGCGAGCGTGAAGTGATCACCCATCACGTAGTCGCGGCCGCGGAGATCAGCCTCAAGCGCCGTGAGCTTCGTCTGCAACACCTCGCGGTATGCCTCCTTCGAAGCCCCCGACACGAAGGACGCAAAGAGTGGACTCACCCCCTTGTGCAGCTCGGTAGCCGTGTAGGCGAGCCACTCCTCAGCTTCGATCCGCTCAGCAGAGCCCGGCGCCGGCATCAGCGCGGCACCGGGCGCGAGCTCGTCGATCACCCGCAAGATCACCGTCACCTCTGTCACGCGACGACCATCCGGCAGCTCTAGGATAGGCACGTATCCGCGGCGGTGCACCTTTGCCAAGGGCGTCCCCTCGCTGGTGGTCTTCTCCCGAAGGTTGACGCGCTCCAGCGCGAAGGGCAGCCCTGCCTCGCGAAGCGCGATGTGCGGGGCCAGGGAGCTAGCGCCCTGGGCATAATAGAGCTTCAGCATCGGGGTTCTCCGTCATTGTCGAGCACGAGCCCCCCGAAAGGGAGCCCTCCGAGCCACCTTGTGTTGCTTGCTGCGCCCGTGCGCAAGGGAGCGCTGTGGCCACCGACATGCGCCTCCCAAGCTCGCCCCGATCGGACGTCACAGATAGGTGACAGGAGCGCAACGCCTCATTAGATGGCAGCCCGCCGCGCGAGGTGCGCGGAGGCGGTGCAGGCCATGGGCATCGTATGTCCGCCCGGTCCACTGGCGACGCGGGCGCTCGGGATCCTTGGCCATCACAGAGGATGGGAGCATGAACACACCAGAGCGAATGCACGCCACGACAGCGCTTCGTGGGCTCGCCACCGGGGTGGCGTGGGCGTTGACCTTCTCCTTCGTCCAGAACGCCTCGGCGAGCGAAGGGGTGCGCATGGCCACGGAGCCCATCGCCGAGACCGGCGTCCAGGAGCCGCAGCGCGCACCGGCCCAGGGGGCGTCCAGCCCGGCCACCCTCTCCGCGAGCGATGGGCTCTACGTCGAGTTCGGGCGCGGCGTGAGCCTCATCAGCGAAGACCGTGACTTCACCGTCACGCTGCGAGGCCGGATTCAGACGCGCTACACCCACCGCTACGACGAAGACTCCGAGACGACCGACAGCTTCTTCGCGGTTCGCCGAGCTCGCCTAGCGCTGCTGGGCGATCTGCCGAGCCGTTCTCTCGCGTTTTACCTGCAGATCGGCCTGGCTGCTGGCGACATGGAGACCGGGCACCCCATCCCGCTTCGGGACGCCATGGTGTCCTGGACGCCGCATCGCGATTTTCACCTTCGCGCAGGCCAGATGAAGGTCCCCTTCAGCCGGGAGCGCCTGATCAGCTCTTCGGCTCTGCAGCTCAGCGATCGTTCGCTGGTCAACGCAGAGTTCAGTCTGGACAGGGACGTCGGGGTGCAGGTCACCAGCCAAGATCTCTTCGGGCTCGGTGGGCGCCTGGGGTACGCGCTGGGCGTGTTCGGCGGGGCGGGTCGAAACCGGGAGGGCCGCGGTCCCGGGTTGCTCTACGTCGCGCGCATGCAGGTGCAACCGCTCGGCGCATTCACCGACCACCTGATCGAGGCAGATCTGCTCCGGTCCACGAGGCCCCGGCTGTCACTCGGGGCAGCGCTCGGCTACCACTCGGATCCGCGCCGCGTCCGCAGCAACCAGGGATCCTTCTGGCAGGACGAAACGCGGCGGCATGCGCTGCACCTGGCCACGGACCTCTTCGCCAAGTGGTATGGCTTCTCTCTTCAAGCCGAGTACATCCAGCGGGATATGGGACCTACCCGCTCCTTCGCCCCACCCGAGGACGATGGCGTCGGCCCCGAGCGTCGTGATGGCTGGGGCGCGTTCGTCCAGAGCGGCTACGTGTTTCCCAGCTTCACAGAGCTGGCCGGTCGATACACAGTCGTTCGACCACGTCATGGTGAGAGCAGCCTGGCCGATGTGCGGGAGGCGGCGCTGGCCCTGGGACAGTACTTCCAACAACACGATCTCAAGCTGCAGGCCGATGTCGCGCGGCGGTGGGAAGGCGATGGGCGCGTGACCTGGGAGAGTCGCGTCCAACTGCAAGTCTTCTTTTAGCACGGCTCCCGTGACGCCCTGCAATCCCCAGCGGATCGCGGACCCGAAGAGCTTGCCCAGCGCGCTGCTCAGCCCTTATGAGGACCGTGTGTGCGCGGCTGGCCTGTCGGCATAGCGCTGGGTCTAGGCGCTCGCTCCATCGGGTCGGCTGCTCGATGTTCTCCTGCAACCTCTGGCTAACTCTCATGGACCACGTTGGCTAAGCGGCGCGGCGCGCTCTGACCCAGGAGGCTTGTTGGCCCCTTACGGAACCCGATGGGCGCACGCGCGCTCCCTTCCATCCGCCCCTCTCCGGGCCCTAGCACCGCAGGTGTCGCGCGCCGCTGCCGTCATGGTCGTGTTGGCCGCGTTCCTGGCCGGCTGCTGGGAGTCTGAGGTCGAGACGCGCTTGGAGGCGTCCCTGGATGCGGCCACAGATCTCGCGGACGTCACCGGCGCACAGGATGTGGGGGGGGAGGACACCCTAGACCACGCAGACGCGGAGTCCGACACCCTGGGTGCAGGATCGGACAGCGGCGAGGACTTGCCGGACGTCGTCGCTGTGCCGGACGCCGAGGAAGAGGACGCGACGTTGACCGACACCGCCGGGGCCGACGACAGCGCAGCCCTTGGCGACAACGTCGAGGCGGACACCGACGCAGACCCTGAAGGAGGGGATGAGGTGTGGGTCGTCGTGGGCCACGAACGGGAGCTACGAGGGGTATGGGTCACGACCGTCTGGAACATCAACTACCCCAGCCGTCAGGGGCTCCCCGTAGCGACCATGCGGCGCGAGCTGGAGGCGATCGTCGCGCGGGTCGCCGAGGTTGGGCTCAACACCATCTTCTTCCAGGTCCGTGCGGAGGGTGACGCGTTTTATGCGTCCAGCCACGAGCCGTGGAGTCGTTTCTTGACGGGACGCCAGGGCGATGACCCTGGGATGGATCCGCTCGCTGAGCTCCTCGAGATGGCCCACGCGCGGGGGCTAGAGGTGCACGCGTGGTTGAATCCCTACCGGGCGAGGACATCGACGACAGCAGCGCTGCACCCTACCCACATGGCAGCCCGCTGGCCGCGCTACGCGTACCCCTACGGGAGCGGCGTTTGGATGGACCCGGGCGCTGTCGAGGTACAGGGGCGCTTGCTGGCCGTGGTCGACGACCTCGTCGCTCGTTACCGAATCGACGGGCTGCACTTTGACGACTACTTCTACCCTTATCCCGACGGCCCCTTCCCGGATGACGCCACCTACGCAGCCTACCTCAGTGGGGGTGGGACGATGGTTCGCGACGATTGGCGGCGCGACAACGTGAACCGCATGGTCGCGGCGGTGCACGAGCGCATCCAGGCCGCGGATCCATCGGTCCGCTTCGGGATCTCGCCTTTCGGCATCTATCGCCCTGGCCAGCCGCCTGGAATCCGGGGGTTGGATCAGTACGCCGCGATCTTCGCCGACCCCCTGCGGTGGATGGAGGAGGGGTGGCTGGACTACGTGGCGCCCCAGCTCTACTGGCCGACGACGCGAACAGCACAGGCCTACCTCCCCCTCCTTCGCTGGTGGACTGAGGTCAATCCTCTGCTCTACGTCTTTCCCGGCAACTATCTGTCCCAGCTTGGCACGAGCGCGGAGTGGACGCTGGACGAGTTCCGGGAGCAACTTCGCCTGACGCGCTCGCTGCGCAGCGGGCAGGCCATGGGCAACATCTGGTTCCAGGTGCAGCCCCTCATGCGCAACACGCAGGGCGTCGGAGATGTCTTTCGCGATGAGTTCTATGTGCGTCCGGCGCTGACGCCCGTGCTGACATCAGCGCCGCCGGTCCCGGCTCGCCCGCTGAGCCGGCTGTGGAGGGAGGAGACCCACCTGCGCTGGGAAGTGGACCAGCCCGAGGCCCTTCGGAACGTGTTGGTCTATCGCCAGGGCGCTGAAGGGTGGTCGCTGGAGCGCGTGCTCCCGCGCGACGCGCGCTCCCTCCCCATCGCCGCGCTTCAGGCGGAGGGCCCGTACGCCTTGTCCGTCGTCACCCGGGATGGCCGGGAGAGCTTGGGTTGGCGCGTGCCCGCGGCACCTTCGAACCCCTGACGCGGCTGGCGATTTGCATCCGCGCGCGTGACTGGGGCGCTTTGGCGTGGTGCTCCCTTTCGAGCGCAGGTCGTCCGGGACACCGGGGCCGGACGGGTGTCCCACAAGAGGGTTGCGCTCACAGGTGGAGTGCGATGAAAGCGCACTCGGGCCCGCGCTGTCATGGGCTCGCCCTCGCAACGGAGCCTCGATGTCTCTATCACCGCGAACGTGGATTACTTTTGTGGTTCTTGCGGTCCTGATGGGCCTCAACAACGTCTACTCGACCCTCTTGACGGGATGGGGGGACGGGGGCTCCATCGTCGCGGTCATCCTGTGCTTGCTGCTGCTGCCCAAGGTCGACGCCAGCATCGGGAACTACAACCTCGGGCAGACGGTCGCATCTGCAGGCGGTAGCGTCGGCTTCACTGTGGCGGTCTTGGCGTCCATCTACGTCTGGCACCAGTCCCACGGGCTGCCCTGGGACCCGCCACTGCTGCCGCTCGCCATTTTGGTCGCCGGGGTGTCGCTCATGGGAGTCGCCGTGGCCGTGCCCATGCGCCGCTACATCATCCACTGGTTCTTTCCGGCCGCCGTCGCCTGCGCCACGATCCTGAAGACGGTGACCTCCACGAACCTCGTCGAGAAGGCTCGGGCCACGCGCTTGATGATGGTTGCTGGCATCGCCTCAGCGGTGGCCACCCTCCCTACCAAGGTCGCCTTCTCCGCCGGCGGCAAGGCGCTGTGGACCAAGATCGCGCTGCCCAAGGGGCTCGGGCTCAGCCTGGATCCGCTGCTCTACGGGATCGGCATCGTGATCGGGCCTAGAATTGGCCTCAGCATGCTCCTCGGTGCCGTACTGAACGCCCTGTGGTTCGTTCCGTGGCTGGTAGGGCAGGGCGCGAACGTCGGAGAGTACGTGCGTTGGTCTGCGGTCGGGCTCATGACCCTGCCTGCATTCGCGTCGATGTTCTTCGCGGTCCTCTTCCGCACCCCGCAAGTCATGCCTCCTAGCTTCAACAACCTGGTAGAGCAACCCGGCCTGACCCGCGATCAAGGCTGGATGATCGCGGGTGTGTTCTTCGTCGCGACCGGGGTGACCCTCTTCAGCATGCAGCAGGTCTTCGGTGTGGGTTGGCCGTGGGTCATCGGCGGCATCCTGATGGGCGCGCCGATGGTCGTCGCCCTCGGCAAGGTCGCGAGCGAGACGAACATCAACCCCGTGCGGCTCCTGGCCATCGTTCTTCTCTTCGTGTTCAGCCTCTTCGGCACCCACTCTCCCGTCGCGCTGCTGGCGATGGGTATCTGCGGGGCGGCGATGGCGGCCATCGCCGTAGACCTCTTCTACGACCTGCGCACGGGACACCTGGTGGGCGCTAACCCGCGCCATCAAGTGCTCTTGCAGCTCGTGGGGGTGCTGCCGGCGGCTTTCGTGTGCGTCTACTTCTTGCACGCGCTCTCGAGCTTCGGCTTGGGCGAAGGGCAGGCTTTTCCAGCCCCTGGCGCGGTGATCTGGGCCACGATGGCGGACGGCTTCGCCGGCGGTGCCTCTGCGCTCCCCCAAGGAGTCCTCATCGCCTTGGGCGTGACCAGCGTTGTCGGGGTGCTCCTGGCCGCTCTTGAGGCCATCCCGAAGACCAAGCCTTACACGCCCTCGGCCTTCGCCATGGGTATCGCGCTGCTCCTGCCCTTCGAGATGTCCGCTGCAATCGCCCTCGGCGCCGTGGGTCGCTGGGTGTTCACCGCGATGGCCAAGAAGCAAGGAGGTGAGCCAGCGGCCCACAAGGCGGTCGACGACTCCTTCCAAGTCGGGTCAGCGGTGTTCGCCGCCTCTGCGCTCACAGGAATCGTCGCCGTGCTCCTCATCACTCTGGGCGTCTTGCACCTGCCGGCAGCGAGCTGAGCAACGCGCCGGAGCGCGGTTGGCTAAGCGCAACCCACGAGGCGCTCACGGTGGGTGCGCTGACCGGCGTGGCTTCCGATGTCCCTTGGTCGACCGAGCTTCGATTCCCAAAGTAGGGACCGAACCAGCCCTGCGCCTGAGGCAGAGGCAAGACTCTCAAGAGGTGCTGCCCCAATGACCCCACCACGCGATAAGGCACGAGCTGCCGAAGACAGGGCCTGGGATCCCGCGACGCCATCTAAAGACCCTCACAAGTGGGAGTTCAAGGCACGCTTCCGGCGTCATGCCTTTGGCTGGAAGTCGCAGCCGGCAACTGAGCGCATCAAGCAGGCCACAAGCGAGATCAGGAAGGTCGCCCGCCGGGACCCCGTCCTGGGTGCGGAGGGCGCCATCCTGTTCCTGGAGAGGGTGTCCCCGGCCATTGAGCACGTGGACAGCTCGTCGGGCGCCATCGGCACGGTGGTGAATCACGCCATCCGGGACATGGTTCCGATCATCGCCGGTGCTCCGGTGGACGCAGGGACTCGGGAAGCGTGGCTCGATCGGCTATGGGTGGCGCTCGCCGAGGATCAGGTTCCGTACATTGAGCGTCTGGCCAACCACTGGGGAGCGCTCTGCGGAGCATGCGGAGCGTGTCAATGGACGTGAGACCACGGTCATGAATTAATTTGCAACATGAGCTGAGGGTCGGGAGTGCGTCCTTGGCCGTTGGGCAGACGGACGGAGGTGAGTCGAGAGGGCGCTGCGGTGGTCGCTACGTCGCCGTGAAGAAGGTCGGCTGGGTTGATCTCGATGAAGGATGGAGGCTTGGGGACGCAAGGGCGCCCCTGGACGAAGCGCTCGGGGTGCGCCTCATACGCGGTGTCGAGCGCTGCCTGGCGGACAGCGCTGACCGTGGGGACTTCTCCGAAGAACACGTTCGCCGGGGTGAAGTACGCGATGCCCGCGTGGTGGTGCTCGTAGTTGTACCAGCGGTAGTACTCCTCGCACCAGGTCGCCGCCGCTGCAAAGCTCTGGAAGTGGGAGGGAAAGTCTGGTTGGTACTTGAGCGTCTTGAACTGGCTCTCGATGTGGGGATTGTCGTCGGAGACGCGCGGACGGCTGTAGGAAGGTGCGACGCCGAGCTGCTCGAACATCTGGGTGAGACGGTACGAGGTCATCGGTGCCCCACGATCAGAGTGGACACAGAGCGACATCGGGGCAATGTCGTAGGTCGTGCAGGCGTCCACGAAGAGCCGCTCGGCGAGGTCGCCGTTTTGTGCGTGCGCGACCTGCCACGCGACGATGAAGCGACTGTACAGGTCCATGACGGCGTAGAGGTAGAAGGGCCGTCCCTTGCCCATGCTCGGAAGTCCGGTAATGTCCCAGACCCAGACCTCGTTGGGTGCTGTGGCCCGCACGAAGGGAGCTTCATATCTCGCATGGTTGCGCTGCTGACGACGTTCCTGACACTCCCCCAGACTCGCCAGGATCCGGTACATGGTGCGCACCGAGCAGATGTATCGGCCCTCAGACAGCAGCGCTGCGACGATCTCGCTCGGAGGCTGATCTGCGAAGCGCTCGGAGTGGAGCAGAGCGATCACAGAGGCGCGCTCCGCATCCTCTAGACGCCGGGGCGGGGGAGGCATGGGCCTACCCTCCGAAAGCGTCCTGGCGGCGCTCTCGCTGCGTTCTGTTTGGCGTGCACGGTAGAGCGTCGCCCTGCTGAGACC
>ERZ869909.862-NODE-862-length-29133-cov-4.673217_pt1 | contig 29133 bp, 17 predicted proteins | sample MGYA00520892_ERZ869909 | MGnify/ENA primary metagenome ERZ869909 (study PRJEB32215, sample SAMEA104723947) | bioreactor metagenome | biome: bioreactor; feature: anaerobic bioreactor; material: water | place: China | collected 2015-03-12 ...
AGCGCCTGCATCGGCGCGAGCAGCTCCCCGTCGCGGTCACGCGCGCTGAACATCACCCGCCCACCCAGCCTCATGCCCACCGTCTCGGTGATCATGTACTGGCCACCAAGCGAGAGCCCCTGCACCAGGAACGGCTCCCGGGTCGGGCGCACCAGCGGGACCCAGCCGGCCCAGCCCAGGTAGACCCAGGTGCGCCCGCGCTCGCCGTCCACCCGCTCCGGAGGCGCGGGCCGCCGCGGGGGCAGACACGCCGCGGCGGCTCCCAGCGCCCGCGACACCGCGTCGCGCAACGACCGCTCGTCACCATCCCAGGCCAGCAGCGCGTCGTGCACGAACCGCCCGGTCACCCGGTCCCACACCCGGATCGACAGCTGCGAGCCCCGAACGGACCGCATCACGCGCACATCAAGGAGCACGTCGTCCGGCAGCAGGCTCGTGAGCAGACGCGCCTCGGCGTTCCGCAGGCTCAGGTAGACCGCCGTCCCGTAGACCTGCTCGAAGAACGCCCGGCGGTACTCGTCGACGAATCGGGGCGGGTAGAAGCGCTCGTCCAGGACGCGCCCCGGCTCCGTGCGGATCAGCTCACGCAGCGCGTGCCGCGCAGCGGCCTCGTGCACGTCCTGACGCGCCGGCTCCGCCGACGCCCGCTCAAGCAGGGCGAGCGCGAGCACCTCCCACGCGTCCGCGAGCGCCGCCGGCCGGCGCCAGCGCAGGGTCGTCGACTCCGCGAGGCGCAACCCGTTGTCCAGCTCACGCGCCGCCCCGATCACGTCACCGGCGCGAAAGAGCTGTCGCCCAAGCTCCAGATAACGCTCGACAAGGCGCTCCTGCTCCAGCAGCGCGCCCGACCGCGACGCCTCCTCGAGCGCGTCCTCCAGAGACCGGGTCCCCTCGTCGAACCGGGGGTCCAGCGCGAGGAACCGCTCCAGCTCGTCTGCGACGACAGCGCGCGCGTCGACACCCTCGACGAGCGAGGAGTCATCCACGTAGACGCTCACCAGCGGCGCGACGAGCACCGCGCGAGACAGCACGGTCCCCTGATCCGGCGCGTCCCACCGAGACGCCCCGGAGGCCTCGCCCGACAGGAAGGTGCCAAGCAGCAGCACACAGGCCGCGGCGACAGCCAGCGCCGGCGCCGACGCCCACCTCGCCGCGCGCGACCCGCTGACGACGGTGCTCAAGGGAGCGCCTCCACACCGTCGTCAGGCGCACCGTCGTCAGGCGCACCGTCGTCAGGCGCACCGTCGTCCGGGGCACGGTCCTCGAGCGCCGTCGCCCCCGGCTCGCTCGAGTCATCGTCGCCCTGCTCCAGCACGGTCGCCTCCGGAGGGCAGACGTCCGCAGGGGTGCGCTGGTCGAGCTGGAACGCGAGCGACCGGGACAGCAGCGAGCCCTCGTCGACGTACGTGCCGCCCGTCGCTTCGACCGTCGCCGTGAACGCTCGGCGGGAGCGCCGGCGAAAGCGCAGCTGGAGGTCGTCGTCCGCGACACCGGTCGCCCGCAGCACGAAGCCGTCGTCGAGGCGGTTGAGCGGCCCGAAGTACGCGCAGAACGTCGGCGTGACGTACGGCTCCTGGCGGGTGTTGAGCCCGTCGATCTCGAAGTACTCGACGAAGCCGCCCACCTCGTCGCCGAACTCGTAGACCGTGACGCGGAACGCGAAGAGACGGTCGGCAGAGACACCGGCCGCGCCGATCTCCTCGACGTACACGCCGGACAGCGCGCGCGGCTCCACGCAGCCCGCGAGGGCCAGCGCGACGACGCACAGCAGGGTGAGGCGGCAGGCGATGTTCATGCGCCTCCCCTACACAAATGGCCGTGTGGCGGGAAGGGTCCTCACGCGGGGTTGAGTGGAGCGCGCGTGTGACGGGGCGCGGGGCTGCCACACCGGGAGGTGCCGGGGTGCGCGTCGCCGCGACCGGGCCTTGCCCTGCGGGATCGCGGCGACTAGGCAGGCGCGAGATGTCGCCCTGCCCCACTCCGTCGGACCGAACGATGAGCCAGACACGCCAGGACCTCGCCACCGCCCTGCAGCGCGCTGCCCAGCAGCTGGGCGCCGACCTGAGCACCGAGCAGGTGCTCGAGCTCTTCGCCGCGCCCCCGCGCCCCGAGCTTGGGGACCTCGCCGTGCCGTGCTTCGCGCTGGCCCGGGCGCTGCGCAAGGCGCCGCCGCAGATCGCCGTCGCGCTGCTCGAGGCGGCGCAGGCAGACATCGACGCCATCGAGGCCATCGCCGAGGCGCGGGCAGAGGGGCCCTACATCAACGTCCGGCTCGATCCCACGGTCCGGGCGCGTCGGGTGCTGAGCGCCGCGCTCGCCGACGGGTGGGGTACGAGCCAGCAGGGCGCGGGTCGGACGATCGGCATCGACTACTCGTCGCCGAACATCGCCAAGCCGTTCGGCGTCGGGCACCTGCGCTCGACCGCGATCGGCAACGCCCTCAAGCACATCTTCGAGGCGCTCGGCTACCGCGTCGTGGGCGTCAACCACCTCGGGGACTGGGGCACGCAGTTCGGCAAGCTGATGGCCGCGTTCGAGCTGTGGGGTGACGAGGAGCAGCTCCAGCAAGACCCGATCATGCACCTCTACGACCTGTACGTGCGCTTCCACAAGGCGATCGCCGACGACGCGGCGCTCGAGGAGCAGGGGCGCGCGTGGTTCAAGCGTCTCGAGGACGGCGACGAGCGCGCCCGCGCCTACTGGCAGCGGTTCCGCGACCTGAGCCTCCGCGAGTTCAATCGCATCTACGAACGTCTGAACGTCTCATTCGACCACTACTGGGGCGAGGCGTTCTACAACGAGATGCTCGCGCCGCTGGTGGACGAGCTGCGCGAGCGCGGCCTGCTGGTGGAGAGCGAGGGCGCGCTGGTCGTGCCGATGGACGAGCTCAACCTGCCGCCCTGCCTGATCGTGAAGAACGACGGCGCGACGCTGTACGCGACGCGCGACCTGGCCGCGGCGCGGTACCGCCACGAGCAGCTTGGGTTCGAGCAGTTCCTGTACGTCGTGGGCCACGAGCAGTCGGCGCACTTCCAGCAGGTGTTCGAGGTGCTGCGGCGCATGGGCTACGGCTGGGCAGAGCAGCTGCACCACGTGCCGTTCGGGCGGATCCAGGGCATCTCGACACGCAAGGGCACGCTGGTCTTCCTCGAGGATATCCTCGAGCGGGGGCGCGAGCGCGTGGGGGCGATCCTGGCAGACCGCCCGCTCTCCGATGAGGAGCGGGAGCGGATCATCGAGCAGGTGACCGTCGGCGCGGTGCTGTTCTACGACCTGTCGCGGAACCGCATCAAGGACTACGAGTTCAGCTGGGACCTGATGCTGCGCGGGCTGGGCCCGAACGAGCGTGGCCAGACCGGGCCGTACCTGCAGTACACCCACACGCGCCTGGGCAGCCTCGAGGCGGCGTACGTCGAGCGGTTCGGCGCGCTGCCTGCGGCGGACACCGTGGACTGGGCGCTGCTGGGTGACGACGCGGTCCGCGGCCTCGTGGCGCACATCGAGGCGTACCCGGCGGCGATCGAGCAGGCCGCGGCGGCGTACGAGCCGAGCGTGATCTCCCGCTACGCGCTGGACCTGGCCGAGCTGTTCAACGCCTTCTACTCCGGCGGCAACCGCGTGGTGTCGGACGACGCGGCGCTGTCTGCGGCGCGCATCGCGCTGAGCCGCGCGACGCGGCTGACCCTCGCCCACGCGCTGACGCTGCTGGGCGTCCCGCTGCCGGAGCGCATGTAACCCCGACGCAACGTCCGCCCCCGGCCGCGCACGCCGCACCCGGGGATACACAACGGACGGACCAGCCGCGCACACCCCCAGCGCAGCGCCTGCCCGGCCGCCCCACGAGGCTGCCCCTGACCGGAGCGAAGCAGCCCCCATGACCAGGGTCGACGCCATCCTCGGACCCGGCGGTGCCGTCGCGGCGAGCCTGCCCGGCTGGGAGGAGCGCCCGCAGCAGCTGGCCATGGCCCAGGCTGTCGAGCGCGCCTTCGAGAGCGGCGGGCGGGCCCTGATCGAGGCCGGCACCGGCACCGGAAAGACCCTGGGCTACCTGGTCCCGGCGCTGCTCAGCGGCAAGCGCACCCTGGTCTCGACCGCGACCCGCACGCTACAGCACCAGATCGCCGAGCGCGACATCCCGTTCCTGACCCGGATCATGCCGCGACCGTTCCGGGCGGTCGTGCTCAAGGGGCGCCAGAACTACCTGTGCTGGGAGGAGTTCGAGCGCTTCCGGCAGGCGCCGGAGTTCAGCCGCTGGGACGAGCAGCGCCACTGGCCGGAGATCGTGCGCTGGACAGAGCAGACGGAGACCGGCGACCGGGCGGAGCTGCGCGACCTCCCTGACGACTTCCAGACGTGGAACCAGCTGACGACCACCACCGAGCGCTGCCTGGGGCGCGCCTGCGAGCACCACGACCGCTGCTTCGTCGTGCGCGCCCGCGAGGCCGCCGCAGAGGCCGACGTCGTCATCGTCAACCACCACCTGTTCTTCGCGGACGTCTCGATCCGCGCAACCGGCCGCATGCAGCTGCTGCCGGAGCCGGAGGCGCTGGTCTTCGACGAGGCGCACCACCTGGAGTCCGTCGCGGCGAGCTTCTTCACGCGCCGCGTCTCCAACGTCCGGGTGCGCGTGCTGGTGGGCGATATCCTGCGTGACCTCGAACGCGAGAGCCTGCTGACGGACAAGGTGCGGGACGCGTGTACGGCGCTGGAGACAATCGCTACGACATTCTTTGATTCGTTGGATTCCACAATCGTTGCATTCAGCAGGACAGAGGGGACGGGCGGGGCCGCACGGGCGCCACGACAAGGCGGCGGTGACGCGGGCGGGCGCAGCCGGAGCGGCGCCGACACCGTGGACCGGCTACGGCTCGCCGACCTGCTGGAGTCGAGCCACGGAGCGACGTTGCGGGACGCGCACACGCCGGTGGACGCAGCGCTGCGCGAGCTTGGCGTCGCGGTGCGCACGACCGGCGCCGGGGAGCTGGCCGATCGCCTCGCGGAGCGGTGCAGCGAGATCAGCAGCGACCTGCGCGACCTGATGCAGGCCGCGGACCCGGATCGGCTGTACCTCGCGGTCCGCGACCGCTCGTTCTGCGCACTGGAGTCCTTGCCGCTCGATGTTCGTCCGATCTTCCAACGATACCTGTTCCCGCGCGCGATGCCCCAGGTCTTCACGTCGGCGACGCTGACGACCGACGGGAACTTCTCGTTCCTCCGGGCTCGGCTGGGCGTACCGCGGGACGCCGAGGAGCTCGAGCTGCCGCCGGCGTTCGACTACATGCAGCAGGCCCTGCTGTACGTGCCGCAGGGCCTGCCGGCGCCCACGGCGCCGGACTTCGTCGAGCGCATCGTCCCGGAGATGCTGCGGCTGATCGAGATCACCGACGGCCGCGCGTTCCTGCTGTTCACGAGCTACCGGAACATGAACCGGGCTCACCAGCTGATGCGCGACCGGCTGCGGCAGCGCGTGCTGCTGCAGGGCGAACAGAGCCGGGAGTCGCTGCTCGACACCTTCCGCGCGGACGTGCGGTCCGTGCTGTTCGCGACGTCGAGCTTCTGGGAGGGCGTGGACGTGCAGGGCGAGTCGCTGTCGCTGGTCGTCATCGACAAGCTGCCGTTCGCCAGCCCGGTCGACCCGGCCGTCGAGGCGCGGATGCGCCACATCGAGGCCGCCGGAGGCAACGCGTTCCGCGACTACCAGGTGCCGGAGGCCGCGATCGCCCTCAAGCAGGGTGTGGGCCGGCTGATCCGCCACCGGAACGACGTGGGCATCATCGCGCTGATGGACCAGCGGCTGGTCACGAAGGGATACGGCAAGCGGTTCCTCGCGAGCCTGCCGCGGACACGGCGCACCCAGGACCTGGACCTGGTCACGCGCTGGTGGGCGCACCAGCGCGAAGCCCGCGAAGGCCGGGACTCGACGTCGGGCTGACCCGGCGCCCGACTTGTCCGACACGGGCCGTGGCCACCCCGGCTCGGCTGCGGGGCGGTCACGGCCGGCGGGTCGTCAGACCGTCGCGAGCGCCTGCTCGAGGTCCCAGAGGATGTCCTCGATGTCCTCGAGGCCCACGTTCAGACGGACGAAGTCCGGGCTCACGCCAGCGGTGACCATCTCCGCGTCGTTGAGCTGGGAGTGGGTCGTGGACGCCGGGTGGATGGCGAGGCTCTTCGCGTCGCCGACGTTCGCGAGGTGGCTGAACAGCTTGAGCGCGTTGATGAAGCGCTCTCCAGCCTCGCGGCCGCCCTTGATGCCGAAGCCGAGGACCGCGCCGGCGCCGCGGGGCAGGTACTTCCCGGCCAGCTCGTGGCTGGGGTGGTCAGCCACGGAGGGGTGCTTGACCCAGCTGACCTTCGGGTGCTGCCCGAGGAAGGAGATGACCTTCTCGGTGTTCGCCATGTGGCGGTCCATGCGCAGGCTCAGGGTCTCGATGCCCTGGAGCAGCAGGAAGCTGTTCATGGGGGCCTGGCAGGCGCCCACATCACGCAGGACCTGGACGCGGGCCTTGAGGATGAACGCGGGCGCGCCGAGGTCTGCGTAGCGCAGGCCGTTGTAGCTGGGGTCGGGCTCGGTGAAATTGGGGAAGCGGCCGCTCGTCCAGTCGAAGTTGCCGCCGTCGACGATGACGCCGCCGATCGTCGTGCCGTGGCCGCCGTAGAACTTGGTGACGCTGGAGACGACGATGTTCGCGCCGAGCTCGAGCGGGCGGCACAGGTAGGCCGTGGCGAAGGTGTTGTCGATCATCACCGGGATGTTGTGCTTCCGGGCGATGGCGCCGACGGCCTCGAACGGGAAGACGGTGATGTCCGGGTTGCCGAGCGTCTCGCCGTAGATGATCTTCGTGTTGGGGCGGATCGCCGCCTCGAAGGCCGCCGGGTCGTTCGGGTCCACGAAGGTGACCTCGATGCCCATCCGGGGGAGCGCGTAGCGGAACTGGTTGAAGGTCCCGCCGTACAGGCGGCTGGACGAGACGATGTGGTCACCGGCCTGGCAGATCGTGAGGATCGCCATGGTCTGCGCGGCGTGACCGCTGGAGGTCACGAGCGCGCCGACGCCGCCCTCGAGCGACGCGAGGCGCTGCTCCAGGACGTCGTTGGTGGGGTTCATGATGCGGGTGTAGATGTTCCCGAACTCCTTGAGCGCGAAGAGGTTCGCTGCGTGCTCGGTGTCGCGGAACTGGTAGCTGGTCGTCTGGTAGATCGGCACGGCTCGGCTTCCCGTTGCCGGGTCCGGCGTGTGACCGGCGTGAAGCTGACGTGTGTTGAACCCGAATTGACGTTCGTCCGACATGCTCATCTCTCCGTGCTGCTGGTGGCCCGCCGGAAGGCGGAGCCTCCGTGTTCCGTGAACCCCGTGTCGCGGCGACCATCGCCCGATTCGATTCTTGAGTCAACTGGTCAAGAATCGGTCTTTCGTGGACGTTGGCGCGCGCTGCAGTCTTGCCCCGCTCGGCGAGGCATGCCAAGTGCGGCGCGCTTGCTGTCCCACGGGACCCCCCCTGCGCCCCGGAACCGAGCCGTGTTCGAACGTGAACTGCAGACCGCGCTGGAGCTGATCCAGCGCGCAGGCGCCATCGCGATGGAGGTCTACCGCCGTGACTTCGCGTGGCAGGACAAGAGCGACGACCGCGGCCCGGTGACGGAGGCTGACCGCCGCGTGAACGAGTTCCTCGTCGACGCGCTGCGGCGGGCGTTCCCCGGCGACGCGGTGGTGGGTGAGGAGTCCGTGGACGCGGTCGACCTGAACGCCGAGCGGCTGTGGATCATCGACCCGGTCGACGGCACGAAGGACTTCCTGCGCAAGAACGACGAGTGGTCGATCATGATCGGCCTGAGCGTGGGCGGCGAGGCGGTCGTGGGCGCGGTCGCGCAGACGCCGCTGGATCGGATCTACGTGGGCAGCCCGGATGACGGCGCGTGGCTGCTGCACGGCGGCACGAAGACCCGCCTCGCGGTCTCGACGGACGCTGACCCGCGGGCGGCGACGATCGTGAACTCCCGCAGCCACCCGGACCCGACGATCGACGGGATCCGGGACCGCCTCGGGATCAGCCGGGAGTACCGGCACGGGTCCGTCGGCTGCAAGCTCGCGCACATCTCCGAGCGACGCGCCGACCTGTACGTGAACCTCTCGGGCAAGTGCCACCTGTGGGACGTGTGCGGCCCGGAAGCGCTGATCCGCGCCGCCGGCGGTGTGGTCACGGACCTCAACGGCGCGCGGATCCCGTACTCCGGCAGCGACACGCAGGTCCACCAGGCGTTCCTCGCGACGACGCCCGCCCTGCTGCCCGCCGTGCTGGACGCAGCGCGTGCGGTCCACCCGGCCTGAGCACCCCCGAGACGACGCGCCGGGGCGGCACGCCGGCGCCGCGAGCCGACTCGATCAGCCTGGGCCAGCGCGTGAGGCGCCGCCCGGCCCCCGCGGCGCCCCTCACCCGCGCGACGTCGTCCGCTCAGCGCGGGCCGCGCACCCGCACGACCACATGCTGCTCTGCTGCCGCGTACAGCGCACCCGGCGCCACGCGGCCCCGGGCGTCACGCGCGACCTGACGAAACGGCACGACGACCTCCAGCTCCCGCTCGAACGGCAACGGATCGAGCAGCAGCTCGTCACCGCTCCACCGCCAGGACATCGACCGGCGGTGCATCAGCGGCGACGGCGTCAGCCACGCGGGCCAGCTGGCAGGATCCGTCCCGGGCGCGGTCATGCACAGCACCAGCGAGAACACGTCGAGCAGCCGCAGCAGCTCCAGGTCCCGCGGCAGGTCGTCGACGCGCCCGCCCCGGTCGATCACCCTGCGCTCCAGCGCGGCCCGGGTCGCGGACTGGCGCGCGTGGTACCCCGGGTGCTGACGCTCGGGCACGAACGACGTGAAATGAAGGCTGTGCAGCAACGCGGCGTACGGGTCCTCCGCCGCCATGCGCAGCACCGCCGCCTCGTACAGGCGCACCTTCGCCTGATCCGGGTAGGCGAGAAAATCGTAGGGCAACGACGACTCCTCGTTGACCAGCGGCCGCCGATCCGCCTCTACCCACCCGACGTCGTGCAGCGCCACCGCCAGCGCGAGCTCCGGCGACAGCGGCCGCCCGCTCTCCGGATCGCGCCACGCCGCCGCGAACACGCCGGAGATGAGCCCATGGTCGTGCTGGGTCACCAGCCGCACGTACACCCCGAAGTCCTGTACGATCATCTCATGCGCTCCCGTCGTGGACACTCGCTTCGCCCTCCCCTAGCACAGCCCGGACCGCCGCACCCGTGACGCCGAGCGCCGCCACATCCGAGCCAGACCGGGCGACCGGGCGAGGGCCCCACGCGGCGGCCACGACCGGCACGCGTACGCAGCGAAGGCCGCGCGACCTGCGAGGCGACGCCAGCGCTCCGCTGCGCCGCCGCGCGACAGCGACCCTCGCTGTCATCGCGGCCACACTCGCGCTGGGCGGCGTCCTCGCGCCCCTGTGGGAACCCGCAGCCCACGCGGCCGACGGTGCCGTCGCGCCACCCGACGAGCCCCATCCCGAGCCCGCGGCGACGCTGCCCGAGTCCCGCGACGCCTTCCCCGCCGGCAGCCGCTACGCACAGCTCGGCGACTACGAGTGGCGGGTCGTCCGCCCGATCCTCACCGAGCGAGGCTACACCCCGGAGCTGGCGCCCGAGGGGCTCACCATCTGCGCGATCCACTACGCGCCGCGGCCGATCTTCCTGCCCGAGGAGCCGTTCCCGCTGTGGCTCAACGCGCTGCACGTGACGACGCGTGCGAACACGGTCGCGTGGGCGGCGCCCGTCGAGACCGGCCAGCGCTACACCGAGCTGGTGGCCAACGACGTCGAGCTCGAGCTGCAGAACCCCGCCGTCTTCTCGATGGTGGCCGCCCTGCCGGTGGAGTCGTCAACGGCCGGGTGCGTCGAGCTGCTCGTCGTCACGCGGGATCTCTGGAGCCTGCGGCTGGCCTTCGCGCCGCAGCTCTCCGGTGGCGTGCTCGAGTACCTGGGTGTCTCGATCGAGGAGACGAACTTCCTGGGTCTGAACGACACGATCGGGGTCGACTTCGGGCTACGGCAGGGGTCGTGGGAGCTGGGACCGCGCTGGTTCGCGGACTGGCTTGGCGGGCGCGACGTGGTGGTGAGCGAGGAGTTCCGGGTGATCGTCAACCGCGAGGAGGGCGGCTACGAGGGCACGGCGAACCGCTTCGAGCTGCGGCGGCCGCTGCGCTCCTCTCGCCAGGAGCGGGGCTGGCACGTGGTGGCGGAGCACCGCGCGTCCGTGGGGCGGGTCTTCGACGGACGCGCGATCAACCGGGTCACCATCGACGACCCGGAGACGGGCCGCAGCTGGGAGCTGGACGAGCGTTGGGACGACCTGATCGTCAACGTCGAGGGCGGGTACACGCGATCGTACGGGCTGCAGGTCAAGCACAACGTCACGGTTGGCCCGTACGCCACGATCCGCGGCGTGGGGGCCCGCGTGGCAGATCCGGACGTTCCCCAGGCCGTGATCGACGAGCTGATCGCGGAGCGGCTGCCGCGGGCGGAGCGGTCGATCGGGCTGCGGACGAGCTACGAGTTCTTCTACAACCGCTTCTTCGCGCTGACGAACTACCGGGACTTCGAGCGCGCCGAGCGCTACCGGCTGGGGCTGAGCGGGTTCGTGACGGTGGACTATTCGGAGCCCGGGCTGGGCGCGACTGCGCGCTTCCTCGAGGCCCGCGGCGCGGTGAGCCACGTGCAGCCGCTGGGGGCAGACGCGCTGGTCCAGATCGCGGGCCTGAGCGCGGCGCGGCTGCGGGCGCCGGTGACGGACGTGCGGTTCGAGGGCCTCGTGCTGGTCGCCACACCGCGGGCGTGGGCCGGGCGCTGGGTGGCGCGGGCCTGGGCGCAGACGATCAGCCGCAACGACGCGAACCTGCGCACCCGCCTGAACGCGACGACCGGGCTGCGCGGCGTGCTGGGCACGGCGGTGGAGGGCAGCGACGCGTGGCTGGCCAACGTGGAGTGGCGGTCGCTGCCGGTCGACGTGCTCTCGGTGTACGTCGGGCTGGCAGCGTTCGCGGACATCGGCGGCGCACGCGAGGTCGACGAGGACTGGACGTCGCTTGCGTCGGTCGGCGTGGGCCTGCGCGTGTTCGTGCCGCAGGGCATGGCCACCGTTGGCTCGATCGACCTGGCGATGCCGGTCGGCAACGGCCAGTGGTCGGGGCGCCCGCCCAGCCCGGTGCTGACCGTGCGGTTCGGCCAGCTGTTCGACGGCCTCCTGCGCACGGACGGCGCGTCGCTGCTGCAGTAGCCGTCACCCCGGGCACGGCGCGGCGATGAAGCTGCTGCGCGGCGATGAAGCTGGGGCGCGGCGATGAGGCTGCGGCGCGGCGATGAGGCTGCGCCGCCACGCCCGCCAGTCAGCAGGGCCGGGCCATGAGCCGACTCAGAGCTGGAACACCCGCCGGGCGTTCTCGCGCAGGAACAGCGGCCAGACCTCGTCCTTGAAGGGGACGTCCTTCATGTCGGAGAAGATGCGCTCGAGCGACAGGCCCATCGGGAAGTAGCCGGCGTACATGATCTTCTTCGCGCCGCGGGTGTTCGCGTAGTCGATGATCGACTGCGGGTAGTGGCGCGGCGCGAACGCGCTCGTCGAGTAGTAGAGGTTGGGGTACTTGAGCATGAGCTTGACGGCGAGTTCGTCCCAGGGCTCGCCGCCGTGGCGCATGACGAACTTGAGCTCGGGGAAGAACCAGCAGACCTCGTCGATGAGCTCGACCTTCTGGCAGGCCATCGGGACGCGGGGGCCGGGCACGCCGACGGTGCAGACGAAGGGCAGGTCGAGCTCCACGCACTTGGCGTAGATGGGGTACCACTTCTTGTCGTTGATCGGGACCTGGGGACAGAGGCCGGCCGGGAAGGCGGTCACGGCCTTGATGTTCCACTCCTTGTGGTAGCGGACGACGGTGCGGACCTCGTCCATGCCGCGGTTCGGGTTGACGGGGAGGGACCCGAAGAAGCGGTCAGGGAAGCGGGTGACGGCTTCCTTGTTGAGGACCGACTCGTCGTGGATGCCGAGCATCGCGCGCTCGACGTTGAAGCGATCCATCTCGCGGACGCAGGCGGCGATGTAGTCGTCTTCCGCGGTGATGTCGGGGATGTTGCGGAACATGTACTGAGCGGGCATCTTGAAGCCCTGCCGACTCTCCTCATCCATGAGCAGGGGCTCGAGGAACGAGTACCAGCTCGTCTGGTCCTGCTCGGGGATGTTGAGCATCAGATCGATGGCCGCGATGTCGGTGGGCATGGGCACGGTCGGCTCCTCGCTGGTCGGGGTGGCAGCTGCCTTGACTGAAACACGTTCCATCTACGGCGGAAGGGCACATGGGCGCAAGGTTCCACGACTACTTTTCGAACCTGGCAGAGGCGTACCGGCGGTACCGGCCGAGCTACCCTCCCGAGCTGTACCGGTGGCTGGCGGAGCAGGCGCCGGGGCGGTCGGTGGCGATCGACTGCGGTGCTGGGAACGGGCAGGCTGCGGCCGGGATCTCGCACTACTTCGAGCAGGTGATCGCCGTGGAGGCGAGCGAGCAGCAGGCCGGCTGCTCGTTGCCTGTCGCGGGCGTGACGTTCCACATCGCGCAGGCCGAGGACACGGGGCTGGCGGCCGGGCGCGCGGACCTGGTGATGGCGGCGCAGGCGCTGCACTGGTTCGACCCGGACGCGTTCTTCCGTGAGGCCGATCGGCTGCTGAAGCCGGGCGGGCTGCTGGCGTGCTGGTGCTACCTCCGGCTGGAGGTGGACCCGGCGATCGACGCGGCGATCGACCGGCTGTACCGTGAGACGCTGGCCTCGTACTGGCCAGCGGAGCGGCACCACGTGGAGCAGGAGTACCGGGAGTTCTCGCTGCCGTGGCCGGAGCTGGAGCACCCGGAGTTCACGATGCGCGCGATGTGGACGCTGGATGAGCTGCTCGGGTACCTGGAGACGTGGTCTGCAGCGCGGCGGTACTTCGACGCGACGGGGCGCCACGCGACGGAGGAGATCGCGGACGAGGTGGTGGCGCGCTGGGGTGACGCGGTGCGCCGCGAGGTGCGGTGGCCGGTGACGATGCTGGCGTGCCGGAAACCGGCGTGAATCGCGATGATGGCGGGCGTGGCGGCGGTGGCGATGGCGACGGCGATCGCCCGGCCTCGAGGCACGAGCCGGCGTTGACGCCCCCCGCGGCCGCTGATAGACGAGCGCGCGTCTGTGACCCGCGGTTGGCCAGGAGCGCCGCCGCGGAACGACCCGGTGGAACGACGATGAAGCACCCGCTGAGCACCTCCGTACGGGCCGCGGCCCTGACCCTCACCCTGGCGACGTGCGTCGCCGCCGTGGCGACGCCGGCGCTGGCGCTGGACCCTGATCCGCGCCGCGCGGAGCAGCCGGTCGAGCGCGTCTTCGACCAGGCAGGCGTGCACTTCACGTGGACGGACGGTCACCTGATCCAGGTCAGCGAGCTGAGCGCCCCCGAGGGTCCGGTGGACGTGGTGCGGGTGCACATGGTGGACCCGGAGACGGGCGCACGCGCCGGCCAGTCGTTCGTGAGCATCACGGTGTTCCGCCAGGCGCTGGACGTGGACAACCCGTCGAACCTGTCGGCCGAGGAGCTGGCGCTGGAGCACATCGTCGCGGGCATCCAGGGTGCGTTCCCCGCCGGCGCGGTGACGGCGCAGCGTGAGCGGGTGCGCACGGCGTCAGGGAGCGCGCCGGGGTACACGGTGCAGGTGCGGCGCGGCGCGACGCGCGCCACGGGTCGGGCGTTCGCGCTGAGCCGTGACGGCGTCGTGGTGGTCGTCTACCAGCACAACGCGGCGAACGAGGGGCGCCTCGAGGGGCACCTGAACGCGATCATCGACAGCCTGGGTGTGGGATCGGCGTCGGCTTCGGAGCAGACCCCATGAGCTCACCCGCGCAGACGCTGCCTGCTGCGGGGCTGTACCGGACGCTGTTCGCGCACCCGAACGCGGAGCACGCGCGCGCGGTGCCGGGTGGGGTGCTGGTGTACTTCCACCCGACGTCCGAGCAGGGCCCGCCGCTGGTGGCGCTGCCCGAGGGGAACGCCCACAACGCGTGGAGCTTCTCGCGGAAGGGGTTCCTGATCCCGGAGACGTCGTGGTGCGCGACGCTGAGCCCCCTGCCGCCCCAGGGCTACTACGTGGCGTCGAGCGACCTCGTGCTGCAGAACGGCCAGAAGCTGCCGCAGGGGATGCTGGTGCAGCTGGGGTACACACGGCAGGCGCAGCCGATCGTGTTTCCGTCGCGGCATGACGCCGAGGCGAACGCGATCGTGTTCGCCGAGCAGGGCGCGCTGATCACGGACCTGCAGCTGCTCGATCTGGCGCCGCTGCCGTTCCGGATGATGGCGCCAGCGAAGGGCTGAGGTCCGAGGCCGCGCCGGGGGTGCTCGGCGAGGGTCCGGGGCCACGCGCTGGCTGCGGGGGTGACCGCGGGGTGAGGAGCGCGGCGGTAATCGACCGCCGGGGTCCTGTTTCCTTTGCTCGGCCTGCGGCGGTGGGTTAGCAGCGCGCTTGCGGCACCGAGTGCCGTGCGAGCGCACCGCGTCGAGGCGGAGGGGGTGTCCCTCACGAGGCGGTGCGACGCGACCGGGCGCGCAGCGCGCGCCCCCGAGCCCCGGTAGCTGACATGCCGCATCCGTACGCCGACTTCGTCCACCGCGTCGAGAAGCCCGCCCGCTACCTGGGTGGCGAGTACAACGCCGTCGTCAAGGACTGGGACTCCGTGCGGAGCCGGTTCTGCATGGCGTTCCCGGATGTGTACGACATCGGGATGAGCCACCTGGGGACGAAGATCCTCTACAGCGTGGTGAACCGCCGGGACGACCTGCTGATGGAGCGGGTGTTCTGCCCGTGGTACGACATGGAGGCGGAGCTGCGTGAGCGTGGGCTGCCGCTGCTGAGCCTGGAGAACCACCGTCCGCTGCGCGAGTTCGACGTGGTGGGGTTCTCGTTCCAGTTCGAGATGACGTTCACGAACGTGCTGACGATGCTGGATCTGGGCGGCATCCCGCTGCACGGGGTGGACCGCACGCTGGCGGACCCGCTGGTGATCGCCGGGGGCCCGACGACGACGCACCCGGAGCCGATGGTGCCGTTCATCGACGCGTTCCTCGTGGGGGACGCGGAGGAGCGGCTGCCGCGGCTGCTGGAGCACTACGCGGAGCTGCGGAGCCGGGGTGACCTGAGCCGCGCGGAGATCCTCGCGGAGCTTGCCTCGGAGGGCGGGCTGTACGTGCCGTCGCTGTACGCGCGCGAGGTGGACGAGCTGTCCGGGATGATGGTGGTGAGCGCGCCGCTGGACGCGCGGGTGCCTGCCGTGGTCCGGCGGGCTCACGTGGAGGATATCTCGCGCTACCGGTTCCCGGACGACAGCCCGGTGGCGGTCGCGGAGGCGATCTTCGACCGGATGAGCGTGGAGATCGCGCGCGGGTGCACGGAGGGGTGCCGGTTCTGCCAGGCGGGGATGATCTACCGCCCGGTGCGGGAGCGTGACCCGGACGAGATCGTGGAGACGGTGGTCTCTGCGATCGAGAAGGGCGGCTACGACGAGGCGTCGCTGACGTCGTTGTCGACGGCGGACTACTCGTGCGTCTCGCCGCTCGTGAAGAAGGTGATGGATCGGCTGCGCCCGATGAAGGTGTCGCTGGGGATCTCGAGCCTGCGCGCGTACGGGCTGGACGAGGATCTGCTGGACGAGATCCAGAGCGTCAAGGCGACGGGTCTGACGTTCGCGCCGGAGGCGGGGACGCAGCGGATGCGCGACGTGATCAACAAGAACATCAGCGAGGAGGACATCTTCACGACGTGCCACCGGGTGTTCTCGCGCGGGTGGAGCAAGATGAAGCTGTACTTCATCATCGGTCTGCCCACGGAGACGGACGATGACGTGGTGGGGATCGCGGAGATGGGTCGCCAGGCGCTGGAGATCGGCCGCGGGTACAGCCGCGCCGTGAACGTGACGGTGTCGGTGTCGTCGCACGTGCCCAAGCCGCACACGCCGTTCCAGTGGGCGCAGATGGATCGCCTGGGGGACATCGAGCGCAAGCAGCTGATCCTGCTGGATCTGTCGCGGCGCTACGGGTTCCGGTTCCGCCGCCATGACATGGACGTGAGCCACCTGGAGGGGATCATCGCGCGCGGTGACGTTCGGGTGGGTCGGCTGATCGAGCTGGCCTGGCGGAACGGCGCGCGGTTCGACTCGTGGGACGAGCGGCTTGATCTGGACGCGTGGGTGCAGGCGCTGACGCAGTGGGAGGCGGAGACGGGGCTGGACCGGTACCTGTTCCTGGACACGATCCGGATTGACGCTCGGCTGCCGTGGGATCACATCGATGTGGGGCTCGAGGACGGGTTCCTGCGCAAGGAGTGGCAGCGCGCGAACGCCGGCCGGCTGAGCCCGCCATGCGGGAAGCCGCGGGGCGCGCAGGTGCACCACACCAACGTGGCGGACGCAGAGGCGGACGAGCGCAAGCTGATCTGCTACCACTGCGGGATCGCCTGCGACCTGACCGAGATGCGCGAGGAGCGCGTCGACTTTCTCAAGAAGCTTGGAGCGTACGAGCGTCCTGCCCCACGGGAGGCGCCGACGGTCCGCGAGAACGCGCTGCAGCGGGTGAAGCGCGGGCTGACGCCACACGATTTCCAGCAGGGCGAGCCGGTCCGGTTCCGGATCCGGTACACACGTCTGGGAGCGGTGGCGCTGCAGGGGCACCTGGACATGGTGCGGGAGATCCCGCGGGTGCTTCGCCGTGCCGGGCTGACGGCGTACTACTCGGAGGGGTTCAACCCCAAGCCGGTGATGAACTTCAGCCCGGCGTTGCCGTTGGGTGCCCAGTCGCTTGGCGAGTACGTGGAGCTGTCGCTCGTCGACGACGTCTCGGCCAGTGAGCTGCTGGATCGGATGAACGCGGCGTCTGCGCCGGGTCTTTGTTTCACGGGAGCGCGTCGGCTGGGTGAGCGTCGTTCGCACCTTGCGCGTGCGATCAACGCGCTGGACTTCGCGTTGACGTTCCCGGTGCACGTGGCTGCTGACGCGCTGGGTGTGGCGACGGGCGCGGACGTCCGGGCGGCGCTCGATGCGCGCGTGGCGGCGCTGTCGTCGCAGGAGTCGGTGCCGGTGGAGGTGGTCCGCAAGGGGCACGCTCGGCAGGTGGATCTCCGGGCGGTGGTGACGGACCTGCGGGCGTGCGCGGCGGGTGAGCTGCCGGACGCGCTGGACGTGGACCCGGGTCACATCGCGCTGACGTTCCGGCTGCTGGTGCGGGACGGGGCGTCGTTGAAGCCACAGGAGATCGCGGACTGCGTGTTCGGGGCGTCGACGCCGGTCGCCCAGACGATCCGCCTGGCGTGTCGTTGGCTGCCGCAGTCGGAGTCGGAGTCGGAGGACACGACGGCGACGGCGGACGGCGTGGAGTCGGTGGCCACGTCCGGAGCTCCGGACGCGGCTGCGGACAGGACGGGAGACATGGCCGAGGGCGACGCGCCGGCGGCGGACGCGGATCCGCTGCTGTACGGCTGCGACGACGCGACGGCCATCGAGGAGCGGTCGCTGGAGGACATCCTTCGCCTGCAGCGGGACTACCGGCACCGTGACCAGCGGCGGATGAGCCGCCTGGTCCCTGACCACACGCCGGACCTGCGGTCCCTGGCGCAGCCGCAGCCGTAGCCCCGGCCGTAGCCTGGGTCAGGACCCGGCTGCGGCACCTCCGTTCATGCCGACGCGTGGTCGATCCCTGGTTGCCGAACAGCCGTTGGGTGGCTAGACTCGGTACACGACCGGGCTGCAGTGTTCGTCCGGAATCGTGGTCAACGGGGTCCGCCCTTTATTGTCCGTCCGGGAGCCGAGGTTACCCGGGTCCGGTGTGCAAGCCCACCCCGAGTGGGAAGCCTGAAGGACTCGCCGAGGCACCCACCTTACATCATGTAAGGTCGGACCCGACCACACCTCCAACGGCACATGCGGCTCGGCTCGTTTTTGCCGCACCGCCACACTCTCTTGCCGCACCACCACACGAGGCGTGCGCGGCCTCGCCTGATGGTGCGGGACCGGCGGGACGTCTCGTGGTGCGGGACAGAGCGCTCGGCTCAGCGGCTGATGTACTTCTTCAGGAACAGGCCCGTGCGGGCCCACTCCTCGTCGGAGATGAGCTTCGGGTCGGTCATGATGGCGTGCTTCAGCGCGCTGGACGCGTCGTTCTCCGCTTCGCGGTCGAGCGGGATCGACGGGATGGCGATCCGGAGGAGCTGCTGCACGTTCTTCACGTTCGCGGCGACGTTGGCCATGACGTCGTTGACGTCGACGTGGTCGGCCTCGTGCCAGACGTCGTAGTCGGTGGCGAGGCAGACGGAGGCGTAGGCCATCTCCGCCTCCCGGAAGAGCTTGGCTTCGGGGAGCGCGGTCATGCCGATCAGGCTGGCGCCCCAGGAGCGGTGCAGCTCGCTCTCGGCGCGGGTCGAGAAGAGCGGTCCTTCCATGCAGACGTACGTGCCGCCGTCGTGGGTGCGGACGTCGAGCTGTCGGCTCGCGGCGAGCAGCACGTCGCGCAGCATCGGGTTGAACGGGAACGAGAACGAGACGTGCGCGGCGAGCCCGTCGAAGAGCGTGTTGACGCGGCTGCGGGTGCGGTCGATCACCTGGTCGGGGACGACGAAGTCGCGGGGGGCGATCTCGAGGCGGAGCGAGCCGACGGCGGAGACGGAGATGACCCAGAACACGCCGAGGGACTTCAGGGCCCAGACGTTGGCGCGGACGGGGATCTCCGTGGGGTTGTAGCGGTGGCCGCGGCCGTGTCGCGGCAGGAACGCGACCTTGTGCTCGCCGAGTCGGCCGATGATGATGCGATCGGAGGGGTCTCCGAAGGGGGTCGGTATGGCGCGCTCCTCGAGGATCTCGAGGCCTTCCATGGCGTACAGGCCGGAGCCACCAACGACGGCAACCTTGATATCGGACACGGTTCGCTCCCCTGGAGGCGGTCTGGCGCTGCCCAGCGCGGGCGCTGGTGCGCGGGTTCGGGTGAGCGCATAGCCGCGTCCGCGCTGCGACGGCAACCATCTATTGAGCCCCGCGGCGGGCTCGTGCTATCGCCGCGGCGACAGTCCTGTCATGCCGTTCAGCCAGTCGAAGGCAGCGAGGGTGCGATGAAAGCCGGAACCTTTATGCAAACGCTCGTGTGGTGCTGCAGCTCGTGCGGCTTCGTGCACCACGGCGGTCAGCCGTTCATGGAGTGCCCGATCTGCGAGGCCTACAAGACGTCCTTCATCGACATCCCGCAGCACATCGAGGCTGCGGTGATCGCCGAATTCGGTGCTGATGGCCTGAACAGCGCAGGCGCGCGGCAACGGCGGCGCGAGCTGGTCCGCGAGGGCGGCTACGCGCGGACCTTCCGCCTGAAGGGACGCGTGACGGAGGCCGTCAACCGTGACGGCGCGTCCCGTCGTCCGTACTGACCCTCGCGCTCAGGGCAACCTGACCTCCCCGCGGCGCCGCCCCGAGCCCCCGCGCCCTACTCCCCGATCGCACGCCAGCCAGGAGCCCGCCACGTGAACACCAGGAAGTCCCGCCAGCAGAGCGCCCCCCATGTCCGGTTCTACGCGCTCGGTGGGCTCGGTGAGGTGGGCATGAACTGCGCCGTCATCGAGACGGAGGGCAGGCTGCTGATCATCGACTGCGGTGTGACGTTCCCGGAGAGCATGCACTACGGGATTGACGTGATCGTCCCGGACTTCGCGGCGCTGCTGGCTCGCCGGAACGACATCGAGGCGCTGGTGATCACGCACGGGCACATGGACCACATCGGGGCGATCCCGTGGCTCCTCAAGGAGATCAACGTCCCGATCCACGCCCCGGCGTTCGCGGCGGAGCTGATCCGGCGTTCGCTGAAGGAGCATGATCTGCTGGACCGCGCGGAGATCCACGTCTTCGACGAGGACAGCCGGCTCAAGCTGGGGCCCTTCGACCTCGAGTTCCCCGCCGTGAACCACAGCGTACCGCACGCGCACGCGATCGTGCTGCGCACGTCGGTCGGTGTGTTCGTGCACACGGGGGACTTCAAGGTTGACCACCGCCCGGTCGGCGAGGAGGCGTTCGACCTCGCTCGGTTCGTGGACATCGGCAACGAGGGTGTCCGCGCGCTGTTCGCGGACTCGACGAACGCCGAGGTCCCGGGGTTCAGCGGGTCGGAGCGCGACGCCGCGCAGGGCCTCCGGCAGGTGATCCGCGATATCCGCGGCCGTGTCTTCGTGGCGCTGTTCTCCAGCAACGTCTTCCGCGTGCAGTCCCTGTTCACGATCGCCGCAGAGACCGGACGCAAGGTCGTCTACCTGGGCCGCAGCGTGCACACGACGATCGAGGCGGCGCTGCGGGTGGGCTCGCTGACGATCCCTCCGTCGGTCCAGGTCCTGGATCTCGATGAGGTCAACGGGCAGCTGGACGAGGAGCTGATGTTCATCTGCACCGGGACCCAGGCGGAGCCCCGCGCCGCGCTGACTCGCCTCGCCAACGACGACTACCCGCGCCTGCGGTTCAAGCCGAGCGACACCGTCGTGTTCAGCGCGCGGATCATCCCGGGCAACGAGACCTGGGTGTACCAGGTCTTCGACGAGCTGGCGCGCCGGGACATCACGGTCATCACGCCGAACCAGGCGAAGATCCACGTCTCCGGGCACGGCTACCGCGAGGACCTGCGCCTGATGCACCGCGCGCTCGAGCCGGACGTCATCGTCCCGGTCCACGGCGACCACCGGTACCAGAAGGCGCACGCAGCGCTGGCGCGCGAGTCCGGCATCCGCCGGTCGCACGTGCTGAACAACGGCGACATCCTCGAGTTCCGCGAGAAGGACAGCTCCGTCGTCGGAACGATCGAGACGGGCCGCAGGCTGGTCGACGGCACCATCTTCGACGACATGGACGGCGAGACGTTCCGCGAGCGGCGGCAGATCGCGCGTGGCGGCGTGGTGTTCGTCGCGCTGACCGGCGGCGCGGCTGATGGCCGGCTGCTGGCTGATCCGGCGATCACCCAGGTTGGCGCGTTCGTGCCCGACGACGTCGCCGGCACCGGCATGATGCAGGAGCTCAAGGGCGTCATCCGCAGCGCCTGGAAGCGACTCGACGCGGACGCCCGCAAGGACGCCAACGAGGCCGCCGAGCAGGTGCGCCGCTCGGTCCGGCGCCACCTGCGCGAGAACCTCGGGCGATCACCCCTCGTGGTCGTGCGCGCTCAGCTGGTGTGACGGCGGCGCGTCAAGCGGCACTTCGGCAATTACATCAGGGATATCAACGCCGTGTTCAGACAACCCTCGCCGGGCCGCGCCCCGCGAGGGTCGACTTTTGCTCGGCTACACGTATGGTGGTGGCCGGCCACGCCGGCCCCCCAGCCGGAACGCGACCTCAGCGGCACTGCAGGCGCCCCCATGGCATCGAACCACGAAGAATCGAGCGACGTCATCTCGGAGACCGGGACGCCGCTGACCGTCACCCGTGTGGTCCCGGCTGCGAGCCCGCTCGCCAGCGCGGGTGCGCGCTCCGACGGCATGACGCCGGCCGTCGACGTTGACCACGCCAGCGACGAGACCTTCACGGGCAGCCCCGTCGAGTCGATGCTCGACCTGATGAGCCCGGGCGACGTGCTCGCTGACCGGTACGAGCTGCAGGCAGTGATCGGCGCCGGCGCGTTCGGGCGGGTGTTCGCGGGTCACGACCGCCAGCGGTTCCGCGACGTCGCGATCAAGGTCCTGCGCGATCCGCGCCCCGAGTCCCTGCTGCGCTTCAAGCAGGAGTTCCGCGCCCTCGCCGAGCTGCGGCACCCCAACCTCGTCCGCCTGCACAAGCTGGGCCGCTCGCGGGACCTGTGGTTCATCGTGATGGATCTCGTCGACGGTCACGCGATCAACGGTGACAGCGCGCTGCCGTGCGCGGGTGACGACGACGCCACGAGCCTCGCGGCGCAGACCGCGATGCTGCCGCCCAACAGCCTCAGGGATCACCTGCGCGCTCAGCAGAGCGACGGCCGCGAAGAGCCGGTGCTCGACCAGCAGGTCATTCGCTCGCGGATCCTGCAGCTGGCCAACGGGCTGGACTACCTGCACGCCCACGGCATCGTCCACTGCGACCTCAAGCCGTCGAACGTGCTGGTGGACAGGGACGGGCGGGTCGCCCTGCTCGACTTCGGCGTCGCGCGGTTCACGCGCCACGTCGGTGAGCACCACCAGACGCCGCGCTCGAACGCCGGCACGCTGCCCTACATGCCACCCGAGGCGATCCGCGGCGACTTCCCCACCCCTGCGGTCGACTGGTACGCCTGCGGCATCATGCTGGCCGAGATGCTCACCGGTCTCGCCCCTGACCAGCTGATGCGGATGCGGCCCGATGTCCGCGCGCGGCGGCTCGCCGAGGTCGCTGCGCGGCGCAGCGAGCCGGGCTGGGCCGGGCTGTACGAGCTCGCGATCGGGCTGCTGGCCCCGGAGCCGGAGCAGCGCGTCGGCTACGCCGAGGTGTTGGCCTGCTGCGACGACGCACAGGCGGACGGCCTCCTGCCCCCGGCGATGCCGGACGTGGGCTCGTTCGCCGGCGGGGCAGACGGCACCGGGACCAGCTCGTCCCTGATCGTCGACGGCACCGCTGGGTCCCACACGTCCGATCCGATCGCCGTCGGCTCCACCAGCGACGCCGGCAGCTCGATCTCCGGTCGGGACGGGACGGGATCCTCGCGGACCGGGTCAGCGTCACGTTCAGGCTCCTCGACGACCAGCGGCCCGCTCACCACGCGCCGCACGACGGTCGGTTCGGCCGACTGCGTCGGGCGCGACGGGCACTTCGCCGAGCTCGACGACGCCTACGAGCGGTTCCTTCGCGGCGGACGCGTACACCTGCTGGTCGAGGGGGAGGCAGGGATCGGCAAGAGCACGCTGATCCGGACCTTCCTGCAACGGCTGACGCGCCGCCGGGACGCTCCCGCGGTGCTCGTCGCACGGTGCCGCAACGACGAGCTGCTCGGCTTCCGGGCGTTCGACGAGCTCATGGACGGCGTCGCCGGGCTGCTGTCGACGCTGCCGCCGGAGCAGCGTCGGGCGATGACGCCACAGCACGCGAGCGCGCTGTGTGCCGTGTTCCCCACGCTGACCGGAGTGCTGCCGTCGGGCACCACGAGCGGCCAGGTGGATCCGACGCTGGCGCTGCAGGCGACCCGCGAGCTGCTCTACCGGCTCAGCAGGATCCGGCGCGTCGTCATCTGGATCGACGACATGCACTGGGCGGACCGCGACAGCCTGCACTGGATCGCCCGGGTGTTCGCGCCCGGCACAACACCGGAGCTCATGCTGCTGATGTCGCGCCGGCCCGACGCCCACGGGGCGGAGCCGGACGTCGACGCCTCGACGCTTGGCTACGCGGTGCCGATCCTGAGGCTCAAGGGCCTGGCCCCCGAGGTCTGCGAGGCGGCAAGCGAACGCTGGCTGCCGGCTGATCTGCGGAGCGACCGCGAGCTCGCGGCGCGCCTGGCCGAGCTGTCGGGCGGGCACCCCTACGTACTGCGTGAGCTCTGCCGGAACGCGGAGCTCGCGCGCGGGTTGATCGGCCGCATGACGCTCGCCGAGCTGATGCGGCTACGGCTCGGGGCGATCGACGACGAGAGCCGGCAGACGCTGCTGCCGCTGTGCTGCGCGTTCGCGCCGCTGGGGACGACCGATATCGCGCCGCTGACCGGACTGCCTGCGCGCACCGTCGCGCTCGCCCTCGACCGGCTGGAGGAGGCGGGCCTGATTCGGCTGTCTTCCCAGTCGGACGGCGAACAGTACGAGCCAGCGCACGACGCGATCGTGCGGGCGTCGCAGGAGACGTCCGCGCCGGAAGCGGTGCGCCGCACGCACGGAGCGCTCGCCGACCAGGCGATGCGGGGCGAGCGGTCGCTGGCGCCCACGACGATCGTCGCCCACCTCGTGCGCGCAGGGCGCGCCGCAGAGGCCGGGACGTTCGCCGCAGAGGTCGCCAGCGACGCCGAGATCAACGGCGCTCACGACCTGCGCGCCCAGATGCTGGTGCTCCTGCTGGACATCGAGCGACGCGCCAGCGGGGCCGCGGAGCGAGGCAGCCTCCTCGCTGCTGGGCGCGCGCTCATTCGCGCCGGCCGTGGGCCGGAGGGCGCGGCGCTGCTGCAGGAAGCCGCCGAGCGCGAGCACGCCGTCAGCGCCCTGCCGCTGCGCCGCGAGGCCGCGGAGGCGCTCATGGTGAGCGGCCACATCGCGGAAGGGCTGGAGATCAGCCAGGCGCTCGCGCGCTCCGTCGGCGCGGTCCAGCGACGCAGCCGCATCGCCACCATCCTGAGCGTCCCCCTGCTCCAGGGGCGCGTCGACCGGGCCCTGCGCCACCTGGAGCGCGCGATGGACGGCAGCCTTGATCCGATCGAGCAGCTGCAGCTCGAGGTCTACAGGATGCTGGGCGCGGACCTGGGCATGGTCGACTCGGCGCGAGGGCTCGAGTTCCAGATGCGCGAGCTGCTGCTCGCCGCGCGCTCTGGCGACGCACGCCAGGTGATCCCGTCGATGTGCGCCTACGCCGTCTTCCTGTCCCTCTCCGGCGGCGCACGCCTGCGGCGTGGCCGGCAGCTGCTGGACCTTGCCCACCGCCTCGCCGAGCAGCTGGATGACGCGCTGATCCGCGAGTGGATCAAGGTCTGCGACGGCATGATCGACTACCATGACGGCCGCTTCCTGCAGGCGTGGCAGCGCATGGAGGAGGGGCGAACCTGGATCGAGCGGCACGCCCCGAGCGAGCGCATGCTGCTTGGCCAGCTCGAGATCTATCGGCTGCTGCTGCTCCACCTGTTCGGTGAGATCGGGGCGCTGCGCGAGGCCTACTACGGCATGATCGTCAGCGCGCGGACCCGCCGGGACCGCTTCCTCGAGGCGACGGTGAGCCTGACCGGCGCTTCCACGTGGCTGGTGGATGACGCCCCTGATGCGGGTACGCAGCACCTCGCCCGGCTGCAGTGGGACAACCCGCTGGGTGGCTATCAGCTGCAGGACTACATCCGGATGCGCGCGCGGTGCGAGACGGCGCTGTACCAGGGGGCGGACGCCCGGCAGCTGCGCGTGCACCTGCGCGACGCGCGCGCGTTCGAGCGCACGCTGCTGTGCCAGAGCTTCCGTATCTGCAGGATGGAGGGGCGCTGGCTCCAGGGGCGCCTGCTGCTCGCGACGGCGGGCGACGGCGCGCCGTCCTGGCGCGTGGCGCGGCGTGTGCGCAGCCTGGCGCGCGGCCTGCTTCGCGAATCCGGAGTCCCGTTCGGTCCGGGCTGGGGCCACCTGCTCCTCGCCGGGTTGCACCAGCGGCGCGGCGACCACGTGGAGGCGGCCGAGTCACTGCGGCGTGCGATCGCGGTGTTCCAGGACGCCGGTCTGGTGCTCTACGAGCGGACGAGCCAGCTGACCCTCGCTCGCGTCACGCGGGGCAGCGCGATGGGCCCAGCTCGGGACGAGCTGCTGCAGCGCGGCGTGATGCGTCCCGAGCTGCTGGCGCGGGTCTACATCCCGGGGTTCTGAGCGCGGCTCCGGCGGGTGGGTGACATGGATCGCCGCGGGGGTATCCAGCGCGAGAGCGACCCACAGGCCGGCCCCCTCGCCCCCTGTCACCGCAGCAGCGGCGCCTTCGTTGTCACGACCGACAGCGGGGGAAGTGCCGCTGCATCAGGTCCTCCGCGTGACAGATCGCCGAGTTCACGAGCTCGAACGACGCGAAGCCGCCGGTGTAGAACGTACGGCGCTGGCCCTGGAGCTGCTCGAGGTCCTTGAAGAAGGCGGAGAAGAGCTCCGGCGGGACATGGTGGAAGTAGGACCAGATGTTGAGCGTGCTGAGCTCGCTCGGGCGCACCGTCGCGCCGAACCCGCGGACGTAGCGGGAGATGGTGTCCATCACGTGCGCGCGGACCAGCTTGTACTCCAGCTCCGGCGGGACGGTGCGGACCGTGCGGCACCAGTGTGTCGCGGGGTCACCGTCATGCGGTGGGAGCTCGACCCGCGTCGCCGCGGCGCTCGCCAGCTCAGCGGTGAGCCCGGCGCGCTCGACAACGTCGGGGTCCCACGCGGGGGCGTGCGCGACGACCTCCGGTTCCGGCTCGCAGGTGAACGGGACCGGCTCGTCAGCCTCGAGCAGCGCGTAGAACTGCAGGACGTCGCTGCCTTCGTACTGGCGCACGAACGCCCAGGGTCGCCAGCCGGCGCCGCCAAACGGGTAGTGGCACCAGATACCCACCCCCCACCTGTCCGGGAGGTCGGCCCGCACAGTCGCCACAGCGTAGCGCTGACGCCTGACCTGCCGGAACAGCCGGAGCTCGTCGTCGCAGAGCTCCAGGACGCCGTCACCCAGGTTGCCGGGGAACGGAACGCAGGCCATGACCAGCGCGTCGAACTCCAGCTGCTGCAGCTCCCCGAGGATGTCGACGTCGCCGGCCTGCCGGCGCTCCCGGAAGAACACGGTGACGCCGTCGTCGCGACGGACGATGCGCTGCACGCTCGCGTTGAGGCGGACGTCGAGATCACCGGCGACCTGCTCCCAGAGCCCGTAGTAGCCTCGCTCGAACCGGCGCGGCCACTGCAGCGCCGGGATCGGCAACACCTTGCGCAGCAGCATGCCGGCGTAGGTCTGGGCGTCCACGTGGCGCAGCACGTACGGCGCAGGGATGCGATCGAGCGCCCCGTACCCCATGATCGACACCGGAATCTCGAACGAAGGTGCGAGCACCTCGAGGTCGTGGCTGCGCAACCAATCAAGAAACGTCATGCCGGCGATCGCGCGCCCTTCCTCGGAGTCTGCGAGGTGGCTCCAGCCAGGTCGATCGATGATCGAGCGCAGCCGACGGCGCAGCAGGATGTAGCGGGCGGCCTTGCGGAGCAGGGCCAGCTTGCTGGGCTCGGCCCGCACGATCGGCTCGTAGACGGGGAACGACTCCAGGGGCTGGCCCGGCTCCGCGTGCTCCGGGTCACGGAACCTGAGGCCATGGAAGCTCGCCTCCCGGGTCGTCTTCCAGCGCAGCTGCCGGGCGAGGCGCCGGATGCGCCGGTGCCCGGCGACGACGTAGTTGGCCCCGAGATCGAAGATGTGCCCGTCCTCGACGTGCCGGCGGACGAGCCCGCCAACCGCGCCGCGGCGCTCGAACACCATGGGGCGATGGCCCAGCTCGCGCAGGGTCCGGGCAGCCATGAGGCCTGCCGGACCAGCGCCGATGACGGCGATACGTTGGGGTGTGGCGGTGCGCGACATGAGCGTTCGGGGAGAGGTGGGAGCAGGGTGGCGAGGCCGAGTGAGCGGTGGGGACGGCGTGTGGGCGGCGGCAGCAGCACCCGGTGTGCGGTGGGCGACCTGGAGTCGACGACCCGAGGCGCTCGCACGCGGTCAGGTGCCGCCGCGAACGAGGCTCTGGAGGCGGGATACGGCACGAACGCTGCCGGCTTCGCCGGAGCGCGGCCCGGCGGTCTTCGAACCGGCGCTGGGGTCCGACGCTGCCGACCCGACGTGCGTCGTTCCGATAGTCGTTCTGCTGGGGGCCGCCTTGCTGGGGGCCGCCTTGCCGGGAGGGGCCTTCGCGAGGGCGACCTTCCTCGCGGCCTTCAGGGGCTCAGCCGCACCTTCGGGGGTCGTGAGCCCGGCGGCTTCAAGCTCGGCGCGGAGCTCCGGGTCATCGCTGATCATCGTGAGCACGTGGTCGCCGGAGCGTTGGACGCGGGCTTCGACGCGGCGCGCGAGCGGTCCCCGGAAGAGCCCTGTCGGCGCCACGGCGAGGGCACGGCGGATGACCTCGGTGAGCCTCGGGCGCATCGCGACGGGGGTCCCCAGCAGGTCTGCGGCGTTGTCGACGAGATCGTCGAGGTCGGTCGTGATCGTCGTGGCCTTGCGCAGCGGCCCCCGTGGCGGGAGCTGGCGCGGCGCGGCGTCGAGCAGGCAGGCCATGTCGAGCACGCCCGCACCCCACCGGCTGGCGACGCTGCCGTTGCGGTTGGCCTCCGACAGGTCAGGCGGCTGCAGGCCGCAGCTCGCGAGCGTCTGACGGAACAGCTCCGGCAGCCGCCGCTGGGCGATGGCGTCGCGCACGGCTCGGCCACCGGCGGTGCCGGGTCGATCGAGCCAGTAGCGGACCCACGTTGCCGCGGCGCCGGCAGCGATCGCCGCCGCGTAGCTGGTCCCTCGCCCGAAGGACCGCGGCCCCGGCAGGGTCGTGAGGTGCTCCGGCGCGGGGTCGTTCGACCGGCCTGGCATCGACGATGAGAGGGCGGACGTCCCGCTGGCCACGCTGGCGGCGTGCATCGCCACGTCCACACGAGGGACCCACTCGGCGGCGACGGTCAGGTCCACCCCATTGCCGCGCCCCGACCAGGAGAACGCCTTGCGGTCGAAGCTGCACCCGGCGATGCCAAAGACGCTGGGCAGGTTCGCGGGTCTGCTGACGTACGGGATGAAGGCCGACACACCGGGGTCAACCTGGCCTGCCGATGCGAACACGAGCACACCCTGCCGTTCAGCCTCCGCGAGCGCGGCGCGCAGCTCCGCTCCAGTGCGAATCCAGCCCAGGCTCATCGTGATGATCAGCGGCTCACCCGGCCGCTGCGCGTGTTCCTGGAGCACGGTGCGGATCGCGCGGGCGACGTTGCTTCGCCAGCTGGCCTTCTGCAGCGCGATGCTTGGGGTGACCCGCCAGGGCTCGACGATCGCCTCGGGAGCCATGCCGGGGATGTAGGTGCCGTCACCGAGGATCACGCTGAGTGTGCTGGTGCCGTGCCCGGGGCTGGGCACGAACCCCTGGCGTTGGAGCGAGTCCAGCGGCAGGCAGCTGCAGTCGGCGAGCAGGTTTCTCCCGGGTCGGAGGTCCACGGTGCCCGCGAGGCGGGCCTCGAACTCGTCGATGGGCACATAGCCGGTGTCGAGGTGGACCACACGCACGCCGCGGCCGGCGCCGTCAGGGAGTCCCGCCGCGCCTGTGGTGGTCGAGAAGCAGGCCCGCGCGCCGGCCTCGAACCGGTCGGTCCGGTAGGGGCTGTGCCCCTGCAGGCCCACGGCGCCGGGATCAGGCAGCGGGCACAGCGCACCGGAGAGCGGTGACACGGTGGCCGCGGCTGACCC
>ERZ869909.864-NODE-864-length-29108-cov-5.184561_pt1 | contig 29108 bp, 25 predicted proteins | sample MGYA00520892_ERZ869909 | MGnify/ENA primary metagenome ERZ869909 (study PRJEB32215, sample SAMEA104723947) | bioreactor metagenome | biome: bioreactor; feature: anaerobic bioreactor; material: water | place: China | collected 2015-03-12 ...
GGGTGGAGCCGGCGCTCTATCGCGTCGAAAAGAAAGGCAGGTCTCTGGTCGGGATAGAAGCGCGACATCCATGTCTTGAGATCGACGTGCCGAATGGTGAGATCTGGATCATCGATCAGCGAGGGATCGTCGCAGGTAATGCCGGCTTTGCCATACGGGAGGTCACCATTCCTGATCGCGTCGAATATGCGTTCGGTGTTGAGGCGAAGCATCGGCCATCTCGGAAAGTCGCCTGGATCAGGTATTGGCCTGGCGCCCAATGTGTCGAGAATGCGGGGTTCAAAGCGGGTCAGCCTGCTCCAGCGGATGGCGGCCTCGATAGGACGATAAAACACCTTGGAATGGTGAAGGGCGCCTGTCTTGCGCGTTTCTGTGCCAGCCATCCGTCTCCTCCGACAGTGCTTCCAGGTTTCACTTGGACGGATGTCGTCATGCCGCTATCGCTGCCTGGGCGCGATCCGGCAAGGGTAGGACTGGCGAGGTGGCTATCAGCTATGAGGATATGTCAGGACACTGTATCCTCGACTTCTTCGATTCGTGCCGTTGCAGACAGTCCTGGTCTCACCGTAGCCAAGTGCTTCCGCCCCTGTTGGTATTGGTTAGGTTCGCGGACTTTGGAGTGTTCTTACTTGTAACGATATCGTAAAGATCAAACGGGTCTTGATGAGATGTCATTGTGCCGCTCATGGGATTCAGACTTGGAAGGTCTCACGGCTGACCTGCTCATTAATGACTTCGGTCCTCGGTGGGGATTACTGCTTGGCGTGCATTCCATACTGACCTGCTTGCATTAACCTACATTGCCTGTGCCATCATGCTGATTGCAGTCTGATAGCGAAGAGCGTGATGCACGCATACCCAGCCGGTCTTGATCGATACCTAAAAAGCATTGAATTCTTAACTGCGATAATATTCTTGCGTGGCACCGATCACATCTTCAGGTGGGGAACCTGCTTTGCGCCTGTGCTGCTTTGCGCCTGTGCCAGCCACATGAGCGTGCTCGAATGTTGTAGCTCAGTACCCTACTATTTCGGTATCAACGGGCAACCATTCAGTCTCACTCGTTTCGGTTAATAACAATTGGCGAATTAACGACGCAGAAATGCAATCCATTGAGCGTCACAATCAGACTTGCGCCCATGTCCGTGAACGCCGCCATTCGCGTGCCCCGAGAAAGGACGCGGGAATTTTTCGGTGCATCATCGACAGTCCATCCATTTAACGGCCAATTAAGTAGTAAGTCCTCCAAGGTCGACGCATAGCTTCGCTTCTTTTCCGGATATCGACCCGCAGCTATGTGACAACTTTGCCCGCCCGGCGAATGGAGCTGCTCAATTGCTCGGACGGTTCGCTGTCGGGCCTCAACAAATAGGTGGTGAGCATGAAGGAGCACCCGGCCAGGGGACGAGCGACGACATCCGTGGTCTTGCAGGCTGCTATATGGGCGGCGCTGGAAAAGCCGACGCCATAGCCTGCTGCTACCAGTGCCAGCATCAAATCGTGCGTGGCCACGTGCTCGGCCACGGTGGGCTGGGCATCCGCCGAGCGCAGTAGGCGTTCCAGCTGTTGGTTGCAACCTTCGCAGACTTCGGGATGGCAAAGCACCAACGGGTAGTTCAATACCTCGTCCAGCGGGACACGCTTGTGTGCCAGCAGGGGATGCCTCGCGGGCACAGCCACCACCAGCGGATCACGCCAGACCGGCTCGGCGATCAGCCCTGCCTGGATTTCATTGGCAAGCGTGAAGCCGACGTCGTACAGATCATGATGCAAGCCCTTGAGTTGCTGCGAGAGCGGCATTTCCGATAGCCGAATTTCGACTTCCGGTTCTTCTTCTCTGCACAGGGCGAGCAGTGAGCTGAGGCGGATTCGGGCGATACCGTCGGAGAGGGCAATGCGTAACGCTCCTCGGTAGCCGTTGGCAGCGGCCTTGGCATTCGCTTTGGCGTGCTCCACGGAGAGCAGGACACGACGGGCGTCTTCCAGAAAGACTTGGCCGGCCCATGTCAGGCGAGTACCACGTGATGTGCGTTCGAACAGGGCTGCGCCCAAGTTGGACTCAAGCTGTTTGATCGTGCGTGACAGGGGAGATTGTTCAACGTGCAAGCGTGCGGCGGCTCGGCTGAAATGCAACTCTTCGGCCACGGCGATAAAGCATCTGAGATGGCGTAGCTCCATGGAGTGCCTCCTATATTATTGTGCATGACTCATACTGCTCGCATCGCCGATGTATCTCTCCTTACAGCCAATCGGCCCGATTCATTGAGTATAGCTGCTACTGCAGAGCATTTATGCTACATGGTTATAAGGGCTGGCGGCTCTGCTGCATTCCATGCGATCTCTTTCAATACCCATGCGTCTGTCATCGGAACTGAGGCAGAGCCAAGCTAATACGATATTGATTAACTGCGCACAGCCGATGACCGTGCATCCGCTTGATCTAAATCAAGCGGTCCATTTTTCTGCATTCTTCAGCGCAGCGGTGGCACGCTCTTGCACACGCTTGGCAGTGGCTAGCTTCATGCTTCGCACACTCGTCACCGCACGCTTGACAGATATCTGCGCAAAGCGAGCAGATTGCTGCTGCGTATTCACTGTTGCGAGCCATGAAGGCTGCCGCCATGCGGCAGATATCGGCACAGTCAACGTCAAGCGCGATGCAGCGCGCCATCATCTTAACGTCGTCTTCGTTGAGGCAAGATGTTGCACAATGATCACAAGCCGCCGCACATTGATAGCAGGCCTCAATACAGGTAGCGTACTTTTCATGTGTCATGGTCAATTCCTCGTTGGTTGATGATCGAATTTAATTAGACCATCAGATTGACCCCCGTGTTCCAGGCTCGACTAATGCACCTGTAGAAGCTGCAATGCCAAATCCTTTGAATCATGCTGGGTAACACTAGCGGTTTTTGCCACACCGTCGACCGCGAACGATTGGCCGATTCGGCTTAACATCAACTTGGTCACCACAGGCGTGCCGGTCGCAGCCGTTATGCTTAACCCATTTTGTGGCTTGTTACTTCACCGTTTATTGCCTATTGCCTATTGCCTATTGCCTATTGCCGCTGCAGCCCTGAGCCTCAGTCCATATCGGTATTACCAACGCGCTACGCTTGCGACGCGCTTGCGTTTAACCAAACACGCGATATTTTTCATTCAACAATTTAGCCGCAGAGCGTTCCCACTGTGAATGAGCCGGATGGGCGGCTATCTCAAAAGAGCAGAAGCGCCAGGCAAGACTCCGCTTAAATGTTGTTAAGCATTTATTGCGAGCCAGGTATGAATCAGCTAAGCGCTTCGGCGCTACGTTGCAGGTTTGTTCCGTAATTATTCCTGCGGTTTGATAGCGGTGATGACATAGTCTCCATTCGCTCGCACGAATTCAAATTCCACCTGGTCGTTAACCTCAATCTCTTGGGTCAATGAAAAGTTGTCGAGGTTGAATTTCATGGTCATGGTCGGCCACTGGAGAGCAGGAATCGGTTCATGGGTTATCGTAATTGTCTGTGCCTCAGTATCGATGGCTTTTACCATCCCTTTACCGCTGAGCTGCTGGCCCACTGTCTGTTCGTTATTCATCACCTCCATTCCTTTCATATTATCCATCCCGTGCGTGCTGTTCCCCATCTCTTTGTCGTGGTTCTCATTCGCCGCGGCTGCATTGGTCGATACCGCCAGCGCTATCGCTGCCATCATCGGAAGAATACGCATCGTCTTTGCTCCTGAGGTTGATAATCTAAAGGCGGTGCAGGTAGAACCTAAACTGCGCTAGGAGCTACCTGTGGCTGCAGATGGCGTAAAAAGCTAGCCACCCGCGGTATTCAGTTCTCTAATAACCACTCGGCGCTTCCACACCAGGAAAGCGGCTGGAATGACGACCAGTGTCAGCAAGGTCGCGCTGACCATGCCCCCGACCATGGGTGCAGCAATCCGCCGCATAATCTCGGAGCCAGTACCGGTGCCCCACATGATGGGGAGCAAACCGGCAATGATGGTGGTGACCGTCATGATCTTCGGCCGCACGCGCAACAGCGCGCCTTCGATCACCGCGTCGCTCAGCTCCTGCACGGTGACCGGTCGGCCTTCCGTAGCCGCGGCTTCTCGACGGTCCTTCAACGCCTGATCGAGATAGACCAACATCACCACGCCGGTTTCAGCAGCAACCCCCGCCAAGGCGATAAAGCCAACGCCGACGGCCACCGACAGGTTGTAGTCGAGTAGGTACAGCAGCCAAAGGCCGCCGATCAGTGCAAAGGGCAGGGTGGCCATGATGAGGATCGCCTCGCCCACGCGCTGGAAGGCGAGGTACAGCAGCAAGAAAATGATCATTAGCGTGACCGGTACCACGAGCTGCATACGCTCCATGGCCCGTTCCATGTATTCGAATTGCCCTGACCAAGTGAGCGAATACCCCGGCGGCAACTCGACCTTTTCGGCCACGGCTTGTTGAGCCTCGGCGACGTAGGAGCCGAGATCACGGCCTTTGATGTCGATGTAAGTCCAGCCATTGAGGCGAGCGTTTTCGCTCTTCAGCATGGGTGGGCCATCGATCACTGCTACCTTAGCCACGGCCCCCAAGGGGACGTGGGCGCCGGTTGGCGTCACGATGGGCAACTGCCTGATGTCGGCCACCGAATCGCGCACCTCGCGTGGGTAACGCAGGTTGACCGGATAGCGCTCCAATCCTTCGACCGTCTCGGTGACGTTCATGCCGCCGATCGCGGCAGCGACCACCTCCTGCACATCAGCAACGTTGAGCCCAAAGCGTGCAGCGGCTTTGCGGTCGATATCGATATCGATATAGCGGCCTCCCGCCGTGCGCTCCGAGAACACCGAAACGGTGCCGGGGATCGGTTCAATCACCTGTTCGATGCGCTGGCCAATCTCCTGTGTGACATTTAAATCGGGGCCCGCGATCTTTATCCCCACTGGGGTTTTGATGCCGGTCGCCAGCATGTCGATGCGGTTTTTGATCGGCATCACCCAGGCATTGGTTACGCCCGGCAGCTGAACCACTGCGTCCAGCTGCTCGATCAGTTTGTCTGTGGTCATGCCTGGCCGCCACTCCGACTCGGGTTTCAACTGAATCGTGGTCTCGATCATGCTCAAGGGAGCCGGGTCGGTGGCTGTGTCGGCGCGGCCAATTTTCCCGAATACGGTGGCCACCTCGGGTACGGTGCGGATCAACTTATTGGTCTGCTGCAATATTTCAGCAGCCTCCCCCACAGATACGCCGGGAAAGGTGCTGGGCATATACAGGAGTGTGCCCTCGTCCAGCTCCGGCATGAATTCGCTGCCCAGCTGTGTTAACGGCCAGGCGCCACTGACAGCAATGACGAATGAGGCAACCAGTATCTTGACCGGGTGCCGCATCACCAGATTAACGAAGGGCCGATAGGCGGCAATCAGGCCCCGATTGATCGGGTTTTTGTGTTCCGGCAGGATGTGTCCACGGATGAAATAACCCATCAGCACCGGCACCAGCGTGATCGCCAACCCAGCCGAAGCCGCCATGGCGTAGGTCTTGGTATAGGCGAGCGGCGCGAACATCCGGCCTTCCTGGGCTTCCAGGGCAAACACCGGCAAGAAGCTGAAGGTAATGATCAGCAGGGAAAAGAACAGTGGTGGCCCTACCTCGACAGATGCCTTCTGGATCACCTCCCAACGATTGCTGTCGGTGATCTTGGTTTTTTCCATGTGTTTGTGGACGTTCTCCACCATCACGATGGCCGCATCCACCATCGCGCCGATGGCGATCGCGATACCGCCCAGCGACATGATGTTGGCGTTGATGCCCTGCGTCCGCATGATGGCGAAGGCCGCCAGAATCCCAATCGGCAAGCTGATGATGATGACCAGTGACGAGCGCAGATGGAACAGGAAGATCGCGGTGACGATGGCCACCACGATGAATTCCTCAACCAACTTATGCTCCAGGTTGGTGACAGCGCTCTTGATCAGCTCGGAGCGATCGTAGGTTTCGACGATCTCCACCCCGGCCGGCAGGCTGGCTTCAAGCATGGTGAGCTTCTCCTTCACCGCCGCGATGGTCGCCAGCGCATTTCCGCCAAAACGCATGATGATGACGCCGCCGACCACTTCACCTTCGCCATTCAGCTCGGCGATACCTCGGCGGATCTGCGGCCCCAGCCGGATCTCGGCCACGTCACTCAACAAGATTGGCGTGCCATTGTCGCTGACACCTAGCGGCACCAATTCGAGGTCCTCGATGCCCTGCAGGTAGCCCCGCGAGCGCACCATGTACTCGGCTTCGGCCAGTTCGATCACCGAGCCGCCCACCTCCTGGTTGGCTCGCTGGATGGCCTGCTTTACCTCGGCAATCGACAGCCCGTAGGCACGGGCGCGGGTGGGATCGAGCACCACCTGGTACTGCTTCACCATGCCGCCGATGGTGGCGACTTCCGACACGCCCTCGACCGTCTGCAGCTCGAATTTCAGAAACCAGTCCTGCAGTGAACGCAACTGCGCGAGGTCATGCTGGCCCGTGCGGTCAACCAGCGCGTACTCGTAGACCCAGCCCACGCCGGTAGCATCTGGGCCCAAGGCCGGGCGCGCCGCCTCGGGTAGCGATGGCGATATCTGGCTCAGGTATTCCAGCACCCGTGACCGCGCCCAATAGAGATCGGTACCGTCCTCGAAGATGACATAGACGAACGAGTCGCCGAACATCGAGTAGCCACGCACCGTCACGGCCCCGGGTACCGCCAACATGGCGGTCGACAGGGGGTAGGTGACCTGGCTTTCGACCACCTGCGGTGCCTGACCAGGATAGGACGTCTTGATGATCACCTGGACATCCGAAAGATCAGGTATGGCATCCAGGGGCGTGGTCAACATGGAGTAGCCCCCCCACCCGGTGAGCAGGGCGGAGAGGATGAGGACTAACAGCCGGTTCTGGATCGACCAGCGAATGATTGATGCAATCATGGGTTACTCCGCTGGATCGAGTTCGACGATGACCAGGCCGGCATCCGTTTCCTCAAGCTGGAAGCGCACCGCCTGACCGGGCTCGATGGCAGGCGGGGGCATACCCTCATCCAGAGCGAAGTCCATCGTCATGGCGGGCCAATTCAAGGCGGGGATGGGATCGTGGCTGAGGTTTACCTTGCCGGTGGCCGAATCGACCCTGTTCAGTGTTCCCGTCCCAGTGATCCCGGCGTCGGCGCTCGCTGCTGTATCAATGGCCGTGATGACGTGTCCATTCGCTCCTTCCGTGAGCGCAAAGCGAAGGGACTGGCCTGGGGCCACTGCGGCCAGATCCACGTCGTCAGCAACGGCAAAGGCCATGGTCATTGTCGGCCAGCCGAGTTCAGGAATGGGTTCGTGGCTCAGGTTGAGCGTAGGTGGATCCGTCGCAACGCTATTCACGAGCCCTTCGGCCCATATCACCTCACTGACGCTGGCTTCGGTGGCCTCTCCCGGCTCGGTCATCCGGCGCAGACTGGCTTGCAGGCTGGCCTCGGAGTCAATCAGGAACTGGGCGGAAACAACGACTTGGTCGCCTTCGGCGAGACCATCGAGAATCTCGGTGCGGTCGCCCGACTCAAAGCCCGTTGCCACCGGTACCGGGTCAAAACGGCCCCTGCCGTGCGCCAGAATGACGCGGGCGCCGTCGCCGGTGTGGATCACCGCTTCGGAGGGCACGCTCAGCGCTCGTTGACGTGGGTCGGCGTGCACGGTGACCTTCGGCATACATGTTCGGGCGCAGCGCCTCTTCGGAGTTGAGGAAACGCAGGCGCGCCTTCAGCGTGCGGGTCTGCGGATCTAGCTGGGGATAGATGAATTCCACGTCGCCCGTCCATACTCGATTGGGCTTGTGAGGCAGGCGCACTTCGGCCTTCTGGCCCACTTTTACCCAGTCGGCGTGTTGTTCGAAGATGTCGACGAGCACCCAGACGCTGTCCAGGCCGGCCAGCATCATCACGGTGGTACCGGGCGTCACGAACATCCCCTCGCGGGCGTTGAGCTCAGCGACAATGCCGTCCTGCTTGGCATAAATGGGCACCAGCGGCGCCACTTGGCGGGTCTTGGTCAGGCGCTCGATTTGGGCGTCGTTCAACCCCAGGGCCCGCAGGCGTTGCGCACCCGCAGCCCGCAACGTGGCGCTACCGGAGACACTTTGCAGGTATTCGCGTTGGGCGGTTTCCAGCTCGGGCGAGTAGATCTTGAACAGCAGGTCGCCTTCACTGACATGTGCACCGCGCGTGCGCACTTGCAGCTCTTCTATCCAACCTTCCACCCGCAAATTGACATAGCTCAGTAACCGCTCATCAAAATCGACATAGCCGACCGTATCGATCTCGCGCGCCAAGGGGCCACGGGTCACCGGCTCGGTGCGCACGCCCAGGTTGTTCACCATCACCGGTGAAATGCTCACCAAGGCGTCATCCTTACTGCCGGCGTCGCCGGCATAGACCGGGATGTAGTCCATGCCCATGTTGTCTTTGGCGGGCACCGGTGAGGTAATTGAGGGCGTCATCGGGTGGCGGTAGAACAGTGGCTCGTCCTTGCCGGCAGCCGCCGTCGGCTGGCCGGCGGTTTGGTCGCCACCCTGCCAGAGGACTAGGCCAACGGCTCCCAGGAGCACAGCAACCACAGCGCCCCAGACAATGGATTTTTTCATCAGAGAACTTCTCATAAGGAGGGCCTTAGCGCGCGGCTTCCATGGGCTGACTCCAACCGCCGACGGCCCGCTCGAGGGCGGCCATATTGCGGTAGTAGTCGGCGCGAGCCGCCTCAAAATTCAGCTCGGTCTCGAACAGGCTGCGTTCGGCGCGCAGTAGGCTTTCCAGCGATCCGGTGCGCGCCTGATAAGCGGTGCGGGCCACTTCGAGATTGGCGCGGGCGAGGGGAAGTAGCTGGTCTTCGTGAAGGCCAAGCAAGTGGTAGGCTTCCTGGACGCGCGCATACGCCTGCTCGACTTCCTTGACGATCTCAAGGGAGAGGTCTTGCAGGCGCCAGCGGCTCTCCATGGCCTCGGCGCGGGCACCAGAGACGGCTGCGTGGCGCTTCGCATGGCCGAGCGGGATGTTGATACCGACCCCTACCGTCCATTGCATGTCCGAGTCGTCCCACATGCTGTTGTAGCCCGTGGAGAGTTGGAAATCGGGATAGAATTCGCGCTTGGCCAGGTCGACCCGCGCGCTGTCGGCTTCGATCTCGGCTTCGGCCGCCTCCAGTTCGGTGCGCTGTGCCAATGCCAAGGCGCGCAAGTCAACCAGCGACTGTAGGTCTCTGGGGTCGGCCAGCGATGCGGGAGGCGGTAGCGGTGCGGCCGCAGTCCGGTTGAGTAATCGGTTGAGCTGCGCTAGCACCTCGGCCCGCTGGCGCTCCAAAACCACTTGGCGATGGCCCAGCATTTGATACTCGACGTTGGCCTGCAGCACGTCCTGCTGGCTGCCGGTGCCGCTGGCATAGTTGATCGCAGCGATTTCACGGACATCTTGCCAGAGCTTACGGTTGGCCTCGTTGACTTGGAGGGCAGCATGCACCAGGTACCAGTCGGCAAATGCAGCTTTCGCCAGCTCAGTCAGATCGAGACGGGTGTTCGGGATAGATTGCTTGATCGCACGCGCTTCGAACCGCGCGATTTCTTCGCGCAAGCCGCGTTTCCCGGGCCACGGCAGACGCTGGGAGAGCTCGATCCCGACGCCTGGATCCATTTCGGCTTTGCCAAAGGTCCTGGGCGCCACCATGGTGGACAGCATGGGGTCGTCGAGCGCGCCGGCGGGCACGATCTCCGATTCGGCGGCCTGCCAAGCCCACTGCGCGGCGGGAAGCAGTGGGTTGTCTTGCAGCACTGCGTCGACGAGGGCTTCCGGACGCAAGGTCTTTGCGCTCGCTAACGGGTCGATCTGTGCCCATACGAAAGCGGGTACAAAGCTAAGCGAGAAGAGTGCGGCCGCGACGAGCCGCGGCATGCGCGCTAGATTTCGCTTAGGAAGCCTCCGGTCTTCATGATCCATAGCATGCTGAACAGCCGCACGAAGGTTCTGGTCCATCTGTTGTCATCCATGAGGGCTGAGGGTGCCGAGTACCGCTACGCTTACCAGAATCAGGAGCACAATCGTCGCCTCGATGGTCACACTCAATCGCAGGTGCTGTGCAGAGTGCGAGGGGGCGCCGGTATGGATGTCACGTTCGAGCCGGGGCACCAACCACCAACGATGCAGGGCGGCGAGGCCCAGCATCGCAGCGAACAGCGCCAGCTTGAGCAGCATCAGGTTGCCGTGCCGGCTGTGGAACAGCGGTGCGATGGACCAGCCGACCAGATCCCCGTAGTGAAAGATGCCGGTCACCACCAGGACGCCGACGAAGACCGTGCCCGGCCGCGAAAAGGTGTGTAGTGCCCGCCACAGCATGCGTAAGCCCTCACCCGCGGCGGGTTTGCCGTGTCGAACGAGCAGAATCAGCAAGGCGAAGATGGCGCCGATCCAGCCGCCGGCAGCGAGCAGGTGCGCGATACCGGCCAGCAGCCGCACCGTGCCAGTTACCCCCTCGCCACCGGCAGCGTGTCCGTTCCAAGCCAGGCTGACTAGCGCCACACCGGCGAGTAGGGTTACCCGCCGAATGGGGAATGGGCGTTCGGCGCGCCGCGACTGCCAGCCAAGTACAGCAAGCAGCAGTACCAGCAGCAATGCTCGCGTCAGCCCGGCGCGCCCGGCGGCGGTGTCGAACAGATACCAGGCCACGTCGTCCCGCGCCAGCTCGGAAACCGCGACCCCCATGATGCCAGCAGCACTGCGGGCAATCTCAATGCCCACCAGCGCCAAGCCGAGCATCGCACAGATCAGGAGCCCGAGGCTCAAGAACCCTCTGGGCAGGGGGGAGCGTTGATCAGCGCTGATCGTTGAGATGGCCGGACCGTACCACGCGAACAGTGGTAATCCGAACAGCAGCATCAGGTTCAGATACTGCGCGAACCGAAGCGCGTAGTCGAGCAGGCTGGACATGACGTTGGCACCTGCTTATCGGATGGTGAAGCTGTATTCGCCCGTCATCGGATGATTGTCATCACCGACGGCGCGCCATTGCACGCGGTAGACGCCTGCTCCGAGGGGATGATGCGGCGTGGCGCGTAGCGTCTTGCCGTCGTTGATGAGGTCAACGTTAATGTGTTCGACTTTCTCTTTGACCCCGCCGTCACTTATGACGCTCAGCTCCAAGCGCGAGGCGCGAAGTACAAGCTGTTCGCTGAAGACGAGCTCGATCTGCTGCGGCGTCGTGACAACAGCATCGGCCGCCGGTGTGGATTTGACGAGGGAGATATGGGCCTGAGCGACGGATGTGAGCAGCAATCCGATCGCAAGACAGGCGCCAACAATCAGAGAGCGAAATTGAGTAGTACGGTTCATGTGTATTACACCTCTTCCTATGTTCAAGAATTTCGGCTGCAGCAACCTCGACCGCCGCCTCCTGTTGATTAGCTGGACAGCCTGTCGCCGCCTGCCAGCCGCGCGGGATACCCGGCCTGTTGCAACGTCGACAGCAGCGGATCGTTGCCTTGATCGAAGTCGCCTCGAACGCGACCGGTGGCCAGATGCACTTCCACGGCATCGACTCCCGGCAGCTCTTTCAACGCATCGGTGACTTTCGCGATACATGAGCCGCAACTCATACCCTGGACGTCGAGATCCACTGTGTTCATGACTGCGTTCTCCTCTTGATCCCGAAGGTCACGGGGACATTGGCCGCTTTATCGCATCGATCAGCGATAGGCTTCATGGACGCTGGTGCTGCCATCGACATGGATCAGCAGGACGTCGTAGGGGTCTTTGCGGTCGCCATAGAGTGGGCCGTCCATGCCAGGTGACCCGATCGGCATTCCGGGCACGGCCAGGCCAATTGCCTCGGGCTTTTCTTTCAGGAGACGCTTGATATCGGCAGCCGGTACATGGCCTTCGATGGCATAGCCGCCGATTCTGGCGGTATGGCAGGAGCCAAACTGCTTGGCAATGCCGAGCCGTTCGCGTATGCCGGTGTTGCCGGTATTGGAACTACGCACCTGGATGCCCACGTCTTCGAGATGCTGGACCCATTCGTTGCAGCAACCACAGTAGGGGTCTTTCCAGACTTCTGCGCTCAGCTCCGATGCGGTTGCCACACTAATACCGAGCATGGACGACAATACCGAGCATGGACGACAGAAACAGGCCCGCCAACCAGACGCGGTATTTGATAGTGACATTCATCATGCTCGGCTCCGGGACTCTTTATTGTCGGTAGAGGGGATTTGTGGTGCTCGGGCGTGATTCAGGGCCCGAGATACACCATCCGTCTTCCTACCGATGCTAGAGAGCGGGCGCTGTCAGACAAATGACCCGTGCGTTACATCTATGTCATTCATTTGTCATTTGCGCGAGCCATCTAAAAGTGACTATTGGATTACGTGAATGTAATGAACGAGTCATCCCCGCGACAGTGACCGTCACCTATGTTGAATGCTGTGAGTTCTACAGCATTGAGTTCTATGGCGGTGCGCGGTGCGCTATGTGATGCCTATTCCAGAAAGCCCCGGATACCGCAGCCGTTGTGGCTTGCCACTTCCGGCGGGGTCTGAATCGAGTCTTTCCACCATAGCGACTGTCGGATGCAGCAGGTACCCGATGGCATGTGCCGCAGTGATGCGCGTGCTCTGCCACCGAGGTCAATCCATACCATCATTGGAGATCGTTCATGTCATCCAGATCTTTCGGCTCAGGTGCCGAAGAAAAACTCGCACTATCACGACGGCAGTTTGTCCAGGGGCTGGCCGCGGGTGGCGCAATGCTTGGCTTGGGGTTATGGCCCAAGCAGAGTTGGGCGTTGCGCTCACCGGGGCAAATCGAGGTTCTGGCGGGCACGCAGTTCGACCTGAGCATTGGGGAAACTATGGTGAACTACACGGGTAAAACGCGCCCGGCGATCACTATTAACGGGTCCGTGCCCGGACCGATACTGCGCTGGAAAGAAGGTACACGAGTGCAGCTTCGGGTCCGTAATGACCTGCCGCGTGGATCGATTCATGGCGACTCAACGTCAATCCATTGGCATGGCATTCTGCTGCCGGCCAACATGGACGGCGTGCCAGGCTTGAGCTTCGACGGCATCAATCGTGGCGAAAGCTACCTGTACGAGTTCGATGTTCGCCAAGGCGGCACCTACTGGTACCACAGTCATTCCGGATTTCAAGAGCAAGGAGGGATGTATGGGCCGCTGATCATCGATCCGATTGAGCCTGAACCATTCTCTTACGATCGGGATTACGTGGTGTTCTTATCGGACTGGACCGATATGGACCCGACGCGGCTGTTCGACCGGCTGAAGAAGTTCTCTGAGTACGACAACTACTACCAGCGCACCGTGGCCGACTTCTTTCGCGACGCGCGCAGCAACGGTCTACGCGAAACCCTGCGCGACCGCGGGGAATGGGGGCGCATGCGGATGACCCCGACCGATCTGTCCGACGTCAATGCCCATACCTATACCTATCTGATGAACGGCACCACTTCGCTGGGCAACTGGACCGGTATTTTTCGCCCTGGCGAAAAGATCCGGTTGCGCTTTATCAACGGGTCGGCCATGACCTATTTTGATGTGCGTATCCCAGGTCTGAAAATGACGGTCGTCGAAGTCGATGGGCAATATGTGCACCCTTTGACAGTGGATGAGTTTCGAATCGCCACCGCCGAAACATTCGACGTGATCGTCGAGCCTTCCGGTCAGGATGCTTTCACGATCTTTGCCCAGGACAACGCCCGCACCGGCTATGTCAGCGGCACCCTGGCGGTGCGCGAGGGCCTGCGCGCGCCAGTACCTGCGGTGGACCCGCGGCCGCTTCTGACCATGGCCGACATGGGGCACGGCGATCACGGCGCCCATGGCGAACACGGTGCCGCAGCGGCCGCCGATCCGCATGCGGGACATGGAGCACCTGCCGCTCAGGACTCGCACGCAGGTCACGGCGGCAATGGCATGCAGATGCAGACGCATCCGGCCAGCGAAACCCGCAATCCGCTGGTCGACATGCAGACCATGACGCCTGAACCCAGACTAGCCGATCCGGGAATCGGGCTGCGTGATAATGGCCGCACGGTGGCTACTTATGCTGATCTGAAAAGTTTGTTCCCAGACCCCGATGGGCGTGAACCTAGCAGAACCGTGGAGCTGCACCTGACCGGACATATGGAGCGATTCTCGTGGTCGTTTGACGGAATCAGATTCAACGATGCCGAGCCGCTGCGTCTCAATTATGGCGAGCGCATGCGGATCGTGTTGGTAAACGACACCATGATGTCTCATCCGATTCATCTGCACGGGATGTGGAGCGATTTGGAGGATGAGCAGGGCAATTTCCACCTGCGCAAGCACACCGTGGATATGCCCCCCGGCACGAAACGCAGCTATCGGGTGAGAGCTGATGCGCTTGGGCGCTGGGCGTACCATTGCCATCTATTTTTCCATATGGAAGCCGGTATGTTCCGCGAAGTGAGGGTGGAAGAATGAGCACAAACAAACCCGCCTTGTGGGTAGCGATTGTCGCGGTCCTGTCCATGCCCGTTGCGGTCCAGGCACAGCACGCCGGGCATGAAGCGCAAGCCACGCCGCGTTCGGTTGCGTCGTTGAGTAGTACCGAGCAACAGGCGCATGACCAGCATGACGGCCACACTGAGGCGGGCGACGCGCAGCACGGCGACCGCCCGGCGATGGATCACGCGGATCACTCGCAGATGGATCATTCGCAGCACGGTGTTAGCGGCGATATGGATCACTCACGGATGGATCACGCGGGCCACTCGTCTGGAGACCCGAACCACGGTTTGCGCGAACCCATACCGCCGATCACCGACGCCGACCGCGCGGCAGCATTTCCGGAGCTTCAGCACCAACACAAACACGGCGCAAGCAGACATTCGTTCTGGCTTTTGGATCAATTAGAGGTGTCCGACACGAGTGATGGCACAGAGATCGGCTGGGAAGGCATCGGCTGGGTCGGCAGTGACCTCAACCGACTGTGGCTGCGGAGCGAGGGGGACCTCTTGGACGGCAGCGTCGAGACGGGTCAGATTGAAGCACTCTATGGAAGGCCTGTACTGCGTTGGTGGGATGTCGTCGCGGGTGTGCGTCAGGACTTTGGCAGCGGACCGTCGCGCACTTGGGCGGCATTCGGTGTTCAGGGCCTAGCGCCCTACTTTTTTGAGGTCGAGGCCACCGCGTATGTCGGCGAAAGTGGGCGAACTGCGTTGAGCGTCTCAGCCGAGTACGAAATGCTGTTGACCAACCGGCTGATTCTCACTTGGGAGGCCGAGGCCGATGCCTTCGGAAAGGCTGACCCCGAACAAGGGATCGGATCAGGTCTGAGCACTGTGGGACTCGGATTGCGCCTGCGCTACGAAATCACCCGCCAGTTCGCACCCTACATCGGCTTCGGGCGCGAATGGAGTTATGGAGAAACGGCAAACCTCCGCGCACTGACTAATGACGGAAGAACCGACAACCGCTGGGTCGCCGGCCTGCGGCTCTGGTTCTAAGAGGAGGATCTCCATGACAAAGCAGACTGTTCCGGGCCGGAGCGGCGGTACGACGGCATCGCTCTATCGCCTGGCAACGAGCGATCATTTGTGTCCGTACGGTTTGAAGACGAAGTCGTTCCTGGAACGACAGGGTTTCTCCGTCGAAGACCATCTGCTGACGACGCGGGAGGAAGCCGATCGCTTCATGCAGGAGCATGATGTCAAGACCACACCGCAAGTTTTCATCGGGGGTGAGCGGATCGGCGGCTATGACGATACGCGCAAACACTTCGGCAAACGACTGCGCGGGAAGGACGAGACGACCTACCAGCCAATTATTGCGCTGTTCACCGTTGCGCTCTTGATGGGGATTGCGGTGAGCTGGTTCGCCTCCGGAACCGTGTTCAGCATCCATGCCGTCGAAGCGTCAATTGCCGTCGCCATGTGCTTGCTCGGTGTGCAGAAACTCCAGAACGTCGAAAGTTTCTCGACCATGTTCCTCAACTACGATCTTCTGGCGCGCCGCTATGTGCCCTATGCGTATTTCTATGCCTTCGGCGAGACGCTGGCGGGAGTTCTGATGCTGGCCGGAGCCCTGATGTGGGTCGCATCGCCCCTGGCTCTGTTCATCGGCACGGTAGGCGCTGTCTCGGTATTCAAGGCGGTCTACATCGACAAGCGCAAGCTCAAATGCGCCTGCGTGGGCGGCAACAGCAATGTACCACTGGGCTTTGTCTCCCTTACGGAGAATCTCATCATGATTGCAATGGCCATATGGATGCCGCTGCGCGTGGGATGGGGATAGTCGGAACAAAGTCATGCCCGCAAAGTTTTCTATGGCTGTCATCTTGAACATGCATCAACGATTGCCTGCTGTTCCTCATCAAATGTCGGGATGCACGTTTGCTCGCCATCCAGTGCAGTACGTCGTTGGCAGATCGTTTCACTCTCTTGACATTCAATTGAGGTATGTGAGCGTTTTAGCAGTACCACGCCGCAGAGAGCTGTCTTGATCAACAAGAGACTCTTTGTGGATGTCGCACAGCGACCGTCTGTGCCGCGCGGCACACGGTAGACGCTGTAGAAACCGCCGGCCAGGAGCGATATCGCGCCACGCTCGCTGCCGTGCAATGGCAGTGTGTTCATTTCTGCGTGTTCGGGGGTCTTATGCCTATTTTGTTTCCGTTGTTTCATTTGCCCTGCTGGCGATACTTTCGCTATTGGGCGGCGCTGCTACTCGCCTTCTGGTCATCCCTATCAGTGAGGCAGCCCCGACGAGGGCTGTGTCGTTTGACGAGACGCTGCGTCTGGCCGTCGAGCGTGCTCCCAGCCTCAACGCGCGGCAATCGCAAACCCAGGCTGCCCGCGAAGAAGCTATTCGCGCAGCGGCCCTGCCCGATCCAAGGCTGACTTTCGGCCTCGACAACTGGCCGGTCACCGGCGCCCAAGCCTTCGATTGGCGCGCTGAGGACATGACCATGAAGCGAATCGGCCTGATGCAGGAATTTCCGGCGCGCGCCAAGCGACAGGCTCGCCAAGCCGTGGCGGATCGCGGTATCGAGCAAGCCGAGGCGCTGTCTACCACTGAGCAACTGGCAGTCCGCCAAGTCGCCGCCAGCGCTTGGATTGCCCTATGGGCCGCTGAGCGTGCGCAAGAGGCGCTGAAGTCCCAGCGAGAGCAGTCGGCACTGGCCATTCGGCTGACCGAGGTCCGTCTGGCCAGCGGTGTCGGCACCGCTGCCGAAGCTCTGGCTGTGCAAGCTGCCGGGCTCGATCTGGAGAATCGCATCGACGCAGCGCGTGCCGAGGTGGAGGCGGCTCGTGGCACGCTCGCTCGTTGGTTAGGGACCAATCCGATGGAGGTCGGTACGGTCGGCGCGCCGCCGGACCTGGCGACGCTACTTGTCGATGCCGCTACGCTGCTCGCATCGGTCGATCGCCAGGGACCGTTGCTGCCCTGGCGATCGCGTGAGGCGGTCGCCGAAGCCGAGTTGGCGCTGGCAGCAGCGGAGAAGCGTCCAGACTGGCGCCTTGCCGCATCTTACGGACAGCGCGACAGATCGCGCAGCGATCTGCTGATGCTGGAAATCTCTGTGGACTTGCCATTGTTCGCGGCCAACCGGCAAGACCGTGGCATCGCAGCACGCCGCGCGGAACGGGATGCCGTAGTCGCTTCCCATGAGGAGGCGCGCCGCATGCAGGTCGAGGCTGTGCATCGTGCCCTGGCGGAGTGGAATGGGCTCAAACGTCAGGTTGCACGCAATGAACAAGAACTCCTGCCGCTGGCCCACGACCGGACGCAGGCGGCCATCGCGGGCTACGGCGGTGGTGGTGCGCTGCAACCCTGGCTAGATGCGCACCGTGACGAGATCGAACTCCATATCGAGCACACCCGTCACGTCGCCGAACTTGGCCGGGCCTGGGCCTGGCTCGCCTACCTGCTGCCCATCATGGAGACCCTGCCATGAATCGCATCATGATCCGGGCAGGACTCATCGCCTCGACTCTGGGGTTGTTGACCATCGGCATCGGCGGCGGCTACTGGTGGGGGCAACGACATGCCGATGCCCACGCAGAAGTGTCGCAACCCGCCGTGCCCGCGCCACAGGAGCGCCAAGTGCTGTACTGGTACGACCCGATGGTGCCGGACCAGCACTTCGACCAGCCAGGCAAGTCGCCATTCATGGACATGCAACTGGTGCCGAGATATGCCGACCAGGCTGCTACTGCGAGCGTGCGCATTGATCCGGGTGTACAGCAGAACGTCGGTATCCGCACCGCTGTAGTCGAAGTTGGCCAACTGACAGACCCCGTTCGCGCAACGGCCACCCTGACATGGGATCTACGACGGGAGTCGGTGGTCAGTGCGCGTGTCGATGCGATCATCACCCAGCTACACGTCAAGGCGCCTTTTGAATCCGTACGCCGCGGCCAACCGCTTGCGACCGTACTGGCCCCGGCCTGGAGTAGCGCGATCGCCGAGGCACAGACGCTGGAAGAAGCGGACTCGGCAGCGGCAAAAAGCCTGCACACGGCGGCAATGCAGCGATTGCGACTGCTGGGACTGTCCGACACCCGTTTGGGCCGCGATGGCAGTGTGGTGCTGCTCGCACCGAGCGATGGTGTCGTCAGAGAAGTGCTGGTGCGCGAAGGTCAGGCTGTTGCGGCCGACATGCCACTGTTTCGCGTCAACGGTACGGCCACGGTGTGGCTGGAAGCGGCGATCCCGCAGGCAAGCGTCGGTGGCATCGGCCCGGGGACAAAAGTCGAAGCTACCGTCAGCGCAATGCCTGGACGGCGCTTCGCGGGAGAAGTCGAAGCCCTGCTGCCACAGATCGAGCCCACCAGTCGCACTCAATGGGCTCGCATTGTTCTGAACAACCCGGACGGGCGACTTGTGCCTGGCATGTTTGCCGAATTGACCCTGCAATCCGCCGGGGCCGAGCAGGTGCCGCTGATACCGGCCGACGCGCTTATCGCCACAGGTGACGACAGCCGGGTAATCGTGATGCGTTCCGACGGCGGCTTCGAGCCGGTGCGCGTGCGGACCGGTCGCAGCGGCGGTGGCCGTATTGAAATCCTGGAAGGTCTCCAGGGCGGTGAGCACATTGTCACGTCAGGCCAGTTCCTGATTGATTCGGAAGCCAGTCTGTCGGGTGCGTTGCAGCGGTTGGGGGCTCCAACGCCCGCCGCATCCGCACCGCCCGATGCGACGGAGAACCGGCCATGATCGCCCGGATCATTCGCGGCGCTGTCGCCAACCGTGCGCTCGTGCTTATCGGTGCAGTGTCGCTTGCGATCGTGGGACTGTGGTCGGTGCAGCACACACCGCTGGACGCGCTGCCCGACCTATCCGATACCCAGGTCATCATCCGGACCGAGTGGAGCGGCCAAACGCCGCACATTATCGAGGATCAGGTAACCTACCCGCTGGCGACCACCATGCTGTCGGTGCCGGGTGTACGAGCCGTGCGCGGTTTCTCTTTCTTCGGCGACTCGTTCGTTTACGTGCTGTTCGATGACGACACCGATCTCTACTGGGCGCGATCGCGGGTACTGGAGTATCTGAGCCAAGTACGCGATCGCCTGCCCGAAGGCGTCAGCCCCGCATTAGGGCCTGACGCGACCGGCCTCGGCTGGATTTACCAGTACGCCCTGGTTGACCGAACCGGCCGACATGACCTGGGACAGTTGCGGGCATTGCAGGACTGGTTCCTGCGCTATGAACTCAAGACTATCCCGGACGTCGCCGAGGTCGCCAGCGTCGGCGGTATGGTCCGCGCCTGGCAGATCGTGCCCGACCCGCAGGCCTTGGCCGCGCGCGGACTGACGGTGGCCCGGCTGATCGATGCGGTTCAAGCTGCCAATGGCGCTACGGGCGGCTCGGTCATCGAACAGGGCGAAGCCGAGTTGATGGTGCGCAGCGAGGGCTACCTGCGCAGCCAGGCGGCATTCGAGCAGGTTCCGATCATGACCGATGGCGTGCCGGTGCTGCTCAGCGAAGTCGCCACGGTGCGACGTGGCCCGACCTTTCGCCGTGGCATCGCCGAACTTGATGGTCAAGGTGAAGTCGTCGGCGGCGTGGTCGTGCTGCGAACCGGCAAGGATGCGTTGCGGGCGATCGATGCGGTGAAGGCACGTCTGGAGCAGTTGAAGACCAGCCTGCCCGCTGGCGTCGAAATCGTCCCGGTTTACGACCGCTCCGAACTCATCCATGAAGCGGTGCGCAACCTCAGCTTCAAGCTGGGCCAGGAGTTCGTTGCCGTCGCGCTGATCTGCGTGCTTTTTCTCTGGCACCTGCGTTCAGCGCTGGTGGCGGTCATTACCTTGCCGTTAGGCATATTGGCGGCCTTCATCGTCATGCGCTACCAGGGAATCAGCGCCAATCTGCTGTCGCTGGGGGGTATCGCGATCGCCATCGGCGCGATGGTGGATGCCGCCGTGGTGATGATCGAGAACGCGCACAAGCACCTCGAACATTGGCAACGGGTGGAGGGGCGCGAACCCAAAGGTGAGGAGCGCTGGAAGCTGATCACCGAGTCCGCCATCGAAGTCGGTCCGGCGCTGTTCGTCAGCCTGCTCATGATCACCCTTTCGTTCGTGCCGGTGTTTGCGCTTCAGGCACAGGAAGGCCGGTTATTCACGCCGTTGGCCTACACCAAGACCTATGCGATGGCGGCGGCCGCCGGCCTGTCGATCACGCTGATCCCGGTGCTGATGGGTTATCTGATCCGTGGACGAATCCGACCGGAGAGGGAAAACCCGCTGAATCGCGTTCTTATCGCCGGCTACAGACCGCTGGTGGAATGGGTGCTGCGCTTCCCGCGCCTGACCCTGGTCCTGGGTGGCCTGCTGCTGATGCTCACACTGATTCCACTGAGCCGCCTCGGCAGCGAGTTCATGCCGCCGCTGGACGAGGGCACTCTGCTATATATGCCGACCGCGCTGCCCGGTTTGTCGGCAGGCAAGGCCGCGGAGCTACTCCAGCAGAGCGACCGAATGATCAAGACGGTGCCCGAGGTCGCGCACGTCTTCGGCAAGGCCGGACGCGCTGACACCGCGACTGATTCCGCTCCGATGGAGATGTTCGAGACCACCGTTACCTTCAAGCCGCGCGATCAGTGGCGACCCGGCATGACGATGACCAGGTTGCGAGAGGAACTCGACGCGGCGGTGAATGTGCCGGGGCTCACCAACCTGTGGGTGCCCCCGATCCGCAACCGTATCGATATGCTTGCCACCGGCATCAAGAGTCCGATCGGGATCAAGGTCTCCGGACCCGATACGAAAGTCATCGAGGAAATCAGCAACGAGGTCGAACGCGTCGCCAAGACGGTGCCGGGCGTAAGTTCGGCCTTGGCCGAACGCATCACTGGTGGGCGCTATATCGATGTCGGTATCCGGCCTGGTGCCGCCGCGCGGTACGGGTTGAGTCAAGCGGACCTGCAACGGCTGGTATCGACCATCGTGGGGGGCGATCCGATCGGCGAAACCATCGAAGGCCGTGAGCGCTACCCGATCGTAGTGCGCTATCCGCGCGTGCAACGCGATTCGCTGGCCGCCTTGGCACAGTTGCCGATCATCGCCGCCGACGGTGCGCAGGTGACCTTGGGTCAGGTAGCGGACCTGTCGCTGACTTCGGGGGCGCCCATGCTAAAGAGCGAGAACGGACGTTTGGTGGGCTATGTTTTCGTTGATGTCGTGGATCGCGACTTGGGTTCCGTGGTGGCCGATCTGCAGCAGCGCATGGCGCAGGAGGTCGAGCTGCCGCCCGGTTACGGGCTTGCATGGTCGGGCCAATACGAGTATCTGGAGCGCGCCTTGGAAAGGCTCAAATGGGTAGTGCCCGCCGCGCTGTCCGTCATCTTCCTGCTGATCTATCTGGTGTTCCGACGCTTTGGCGAAGCGGCCATCATCATGCTCAGCCTGCCGCTGGCCCTGGTCGGCGGCTTATGGCTGATCTGGGTGCTGGGACATGCAGTATCCATCGCTACCTTGATCGGCTTCATCGCCCTGGCCGGCGTCGCGGCAGAGTTCGGCGTGATCATGCTCCTGTATCTGCGCCAGGCTTGGGAACGGCGTTTGGCGCTGGGCGAACCGGAAACGATCGCCACGCTGGACGCAGCTATCCGCGAAGGTGCGGTGCTCCGCGTGCGCCCCAAGGCCATGACTGTTGCGGTGATCCTCGCCGCACTCTTTCCCTTGTTCATCAGCAGCGGTGCCGGCTCGGAAGTTATGCAGCGCATCGCTGCCCCGATGATCGGCGGCATGGTGACCGCTCCGCTGCTCTCGATGCTGATCATTCCGGCCGCTTATCGATTGCTGCGCGGTCGCGCCCTGAAGCGCCTCAAATAAGAGAGAGCATCGCCGTGACGTGGCATAAGGCATGGACGATCACTCATCACCTATTTCGCTATCGCTACGGTATGTCGGCTGCAATGCCGTTGCGAATAAATCCGCAGTCGATGTCCTTTGGAGAACTACGTCATGAAAACTCACATACTCTTGTTGACCGCCACGTTGCTGGCGGGCTGCTCGAAGGCGCCCGACGAGGTTGCGGATACGGGGCAGCGCGGTGCCCAGCCGATGCAGATGGCTGATGGCGTCGGTGCCAGAGCGGATGACGCCGCAACGGCGACGAAAGCCTCGGCAACCGGGACTATCGAAGCCATCGACGCCTCTGCAGGAAAGATCACGATCGCCCATGAGCCGGTGCCATCACTGCAGTGGCCGGCGATGACCATGGGATTCCGGGCTACGCCAGAGCAGGTCGCCTCAGTACAGGTGGGGCAGACGGTGCGGTTTGACTTCGAATCTAAAGGAATGGATGCGACGATTACCCAGATCGTTCCTGTCGAATAGATCGTGATCGCGAAGCGACGGGAGGTCTACCGAGGATCTGCCCACTGAACCACCGACTTGCCTGCCACCTCGGACGGGATTCGAACCTAACTCTCGCCATCGGGAAATTGCCGAATCTTGATGGTGCCCAGCTCCCGGCCGCCCGCATCGGCCAAATGGCGGGCCAATGCCTCGTTGCTGGGCAGAGGCAGGATCAGCCGATCGCCTCGGACGGCTTGGTGGCAGAGCTGAAATCGCATCTACCCATCGAGCGGCAGGCTCGCGGGATCGGGGATCTCTCGCGCTTTGAACACCCGCGCGCACTCATGTCCTACCTTGGACTGGTCCATCTCTCGATCGCAATTCATTCTTTCGTAAAGTCGCGAGAGTGACTCGTAGCTCCGATTGAAAAAAATGCCATATCAGCATTCAACATGATCGTGCTCTGGAACACCGTCTACATGGAGGCCGCCTTGAATCAGCTCCGGCGAGACCGCTATCCAGACGACGTGGCCCGGCATTCGCCGCTGCTGCATGAGCACATCAACATGCTGGGACGCTATTCGTTCTCGGTGCCGGAGGCGGTCGCCAACGGCGAGCTGCGGCCCTTGCGCGATCCGGCCGATGGGGCATAAGTGCCGATCAACCGGGCCGCTGGCGGTCGGTGCCCGCTACCCGGCGCAGCAAGACAGCTGCTTCACGTCCTTGGTGAAGGTCTGCGCTGCGAGCTTCAGCCCCTCGACCATCGTCAAGTAGGGGAACAACTGGTCGGCCAGTTCTCGCACCGTCATGCGATTGCGAATCGCCAGTGCCGCAGTCTGGATCAGCTCGCCCGCCTCGGGGGCCACCGCTTGCACACCGATAAGGCGGCCGGTGCCGGCCTCGGCGACCAGCTTGATGAAGCCGCGCGTGTCGAAGTTGACCAGTGCTCGGGGCACGTTGTCGAGCGTCAGCGTGCGGCTGTCGGTCTCGATGCCGTCGTGGTGCGCTTCGGCTTCGCTGTAGCCCACCGTGGCCACCTGCGGATCGGTGAACACCACCGCCGGCATGGCCGTCAGGTCCAGCGTCGCGTCACCACCGGCCATGTTGATGGCCGCGCGGGTGCCGGCTGCCGCCGCGACATAGACGAACTGCGGCTGGTCGGTGCAGTCGCCGGCCGCGTAGACGTGAGGTGTGCTGGAGCGCATGGCGTGATCGATGACGATAGCCCCCTGCGCGTTGACTTCGACCCCCGCTGCTTCGAGGTTAAGAGCGCGGGTGCTCGGTGCGCGACCGGTGGCGACCAACAGCCGGTCGGCACGCAGTTCGCCGAGTTCGGTGGTGAGCACGAATTCCCCATCCGCATAGGCGACCTGGCTGGCCTGCGTGTGATCCAGCACCTCGATGCCCTCGGAGCGGAACGCGGCCGTCACAGCTTCGCCGATCACTGGGTCTTCGCGAAAGAACAGCGTGCTGCGCGCCAGGATGGTCACCTTGCTGCCCAGCCGGGCGAAGGCCTGCGCGAGTTCGACGGCCACTACCGATGAGCCGATCACGGCCAGCCGGTCGGGGATCGTGTCGCTGACCAGCGCTTCGGTCGACGTCCAGAAAGGCGTGTCTTTCAAGCCTGGGATCGGCGGAATCGCCGGACTGGCCCCGGTGGCGATGAGGCAGCGGTCGAAACTCACCTCGCGCATGCCGTCGTCAGCGGTCGCCACGGTCAGCGTGTGCGCGTCCTTGAATCGGGCGTCGCCGCGCAGTACGGTGATGGCCGGAGTGCTTGCCAAGATGCCTTCGTACTTGGCGTGGCGCAGTTCATCGACGCGCCCCTGCTGCTGAGCCAGCAATCGCTCACGCAGGATCTTCGGCGAGGCGGCGGCAATGCCGCCATCGAACGAGCTCTCGCGCCGCAGGTGAGCTATGTGGGCAGCACGGATCATGACCTTGGACGGCACGCAGCCAACATTGACGCAGGTGCCGCCGAGGGTGCTGCGCTCGATCAGCGTCACGCGCGCCCCTTGCTCGACGGCCTTCAACGCCGCCGCCATCGCCGCGCCGCCGCTGCCGATCACGGCCACGTGCAGTGCAGCCTCATCGTCCTCGCGCTTTGCTTCGCCACCCAGCCGCTCTTGTGCTTTGTTCAGCAGGTCGCTGGGCTGCTCCGGCGCATCGGCAAGTTGCGCTCGGTAGCCGAGGGCGGACACCGCCGCGACCAGCGAGCTCACGTCCGCGGCGGTACCCACATTGGCCTCGATCTCGGCCTGGCGCTGTGAGTAGGACACCGAGGCCGAACGCACACCGGGCACCTTTTCCAATGCCTGCTTGATGTGCTCAGTGCACGCCCCGCAGGTCATGCCGTCGATGTGCAGTGTGATCGCCTCGGTCATCAGCGTGCGCTCACTTCTTGACGGTGGAAGGATAGCCGGCGTTCTCGGTGGCCTTGGTCAAGGCGGCCGGCGTGGTCTTGGCATCGTCGTAGGTCACCACTGCCTCCTTAGGCTCCCAGGTCACCTTGGCCTCGATGACGCCTTCGACCTTGGACAGCGCCTTTTTGACCGTGATCGGACAGGTGGCGCAGGTCATGCTCGGCACCGACAGCGTGACGGTTTTGGTGGCGGCCCAAGCGGGAACGCTCAGGACAACGGTTAGGGCGAGCAGTGCGATGAGTTTCTTCATGGCGATTTCCTTTCAGTAGAACAGGGGCATGAGGTAGGGGAACACGAGGGCGATCAGCACCAGGGCGGCGGCGATCCAGAAGATGACCCTATAGGTCGTCCGCGCCTGGGGCATGGCGCACACGTCGCCCGGCGCGCAGGCGCGAGCCGGCCGGAAGATTCGGCGCCATGCGAAAAACAGTGCGACGAGCGCCGTGCCGATGAAGATCGGCCGGTACGGTTCCAGCGCGGTCAAGTTGCCGATCCAGGCACCGGAGAAACCCAGCGTGATCAACACCAGCGGACCGAGGCAGCAGATCGAGGCGAGGATGGCGGCGAGGCCGCCGGCGGCCAGTGCGCCTCGACCGTTGCTGGGGTCTGCCATGTGAGGATCTCCTTCCGGGACTTCGCGTAATGCGCTAACGTTACTTCCGTAGTCAAGTACGGAGTCAAGCACAATGATGAACGATCCACCAATCCTGACCATCGGCGCCTTCGCCAAGGCCGCCGAAGTCAACGTAGAGACCATCCGGTTCTATCAGCGCAAGGGGTTATTGCCAGAGCCAGATCGGCTCTATGGCCGCATCCGCCGCTACGGACCGGAGGACGTGGCGCGGGTGCGCTTCGTGAAATCTGCCCAGCGGCTGGGGTTCAACCTGGACGAAGTCAGCCAGCTCCTGCAGCTGGAGGACGGCACTCACTGCAGCGAAGCCGCCGAGTTGGCTGCGCTCCAGCTCACCGACGTACGCGCCAAGCTGGCGGACCTATCCCGGATCGAAGCGGTGCTGTCCCGGTTGGTCAACGAGTGCCATGCGCAGCGGGGCAATGTGTCGTGCCCGCTGATCGATTCTCTGCATGGTAGCTAGGCGAGCTGCTTAATCCGATTTTCCGTTCCACTGCGCCTCAACCCCAGTTTCAATGGTCATTCTATGGAACTGCCGCTGTCGTTCTGGTGACATGAGCATTACATTTTTGTAATCTCTGCGTCATCATCCTGGCAGGTCCGGCTAGATAGATTGCTAGTTGAAGCCACCTGCCCCGATTCGCCTGCCATGAGGGGCCGGGCGCCGCATGAGTAACGCAACGATGAAACTGCTGATTGTCGAAGACGAGAACAAGACGGCGGACTATGTTCGTCAGGGCCTTATGGAAGCAGGGTTTGTAGTCGACCTGGCGCGCAACGGGCTCGATGGTCACCACATGGCCATGACCGAAGCCTACGACCTGATCATTCTCGATGTCATGCTTCCAGATATAGACGGCTGGCGCATCCTGCAGTCGGTCAGAACTGCGGGCAATCAGGTTCCGGTGTTGTTCCTGACCGCACGTGGCCATGTGGATGATCGCGTGCAGGGGCTGGAGCTGGGTGCCGATGATTACCTGATTAAGCCATTCGTCTTTGCCGAGCTGCTCGCTCGCGTGCGCACTCTGCTGCGTCGCGGCGCCATGCCTACCCATCACGACCGCATGCAGATCGTGGATCTCGAACTGGACCTGGCACGGCGGCGTGCGATCCGCGGCGGACGGCGTATCAATCTGACCAACAAGGAGTTCGCGCTGCTTGAGTTGTTAGCGCGTCGTCAGGGTGAAGTGTTGCCGCGTTCGCTGATCGCGTCCCAGGTCTGGGACATGAACTTTGACAGCGACACCAATGTGATTGATGTCGCGATTCGTCGGCTGCGGGCAAAGATCGACGATGACTTCGAGCCCAAGCTCATTCATACCGTTCGGGGCATGGGTTATACGCTGGATATCCCGGATGACGAATAGATCTGCTATCGCCCATCGTCCAGCGTCACTCGCGTCGCGGGTGACCTGGTTAGTCGGCCTCGCGATGCTGCTGGTATTCCTGATATTCAACTGGATCAGTGTCAGATCGTTGGATCAGCACTTCGCCGAGATGGACGAAGAAGAATTGGGGGTGATAGCCAGTTCGGTGATCCGGGCGCTAGGTGAGGTGCATGACAACAGCGATGCGCAGGCCTTGCAGCGTGCAGTCCGCGGGCACCATGGCGTCTACTACTATGTAGCCAATGCTGCTGGAGAAACACTCTATGCTCCCAGGGGTGGTCCCGATCTGGCACGCTTTACCGCGAATGAGCGTCCTATCGATCTCGCAAGTGAGCAGGAGATGTCGGTATGGGAAGAAAACGGGACGCACTATCGCGGCGCCGTTTTACAGAGCGGCGGCGATGACACCCTGGGTGAGAGGTACACGATAGCCGTTGCGATGGATATCGGTCACCATCTCACATTCATCAGCAGTTTTAAACGCATCCAGTGGTGGACGGTCGGCGTCGTCATGTGCATTGCGATCTTGGTGGCCTGGGGTGCGGTTCGCTGGGGGCACAAGCCGATCCGCAGGGCCAACGAAAAGATTCGAGCGATCACTTCTTCCAAGTTGTACATGCGATTGGACCCGAAGGAAGTGCCGATTGAACTGGAAGAGACCATCTCCTCGTTCAACGCTATGCTCGGGCGTATCGAGGAGGGATACGCGCAACTGGCCAATGTTTCCGCCGACATCGCCCATGAACTGCGCACGCCAGTCACCAACTTGACCACGCAGACGGAAGTGGCGGTGGGTCAGGCCCGTTCCGCCAATGAGTACCGGGAAATTCTCTACTCGAACCTAGAGGAATTCGGGCGCCTGAACCGGATGATCAACGATATGCTGTTTCTCGCGCAGACCGAGAGCGCTCCGGCCGATCTCTATCTGGAGACCGTGAATCTCACCGAAACGATCCAGGGATTGTTCGAGTATTTCGAGGCCTGGATGGAAGATCAGGGCGTCTCGTCGCAGCTCAAGGGACGAGCAGCACCGATACGGGCCGATCAGGAGATGCTTCGCCGCGCACTCAGCAATCTTCTCTCCAACGCGATCCGCTACACGCCACGCGGGGAAACCGTTACCGTGACGCTGTCCCAAAATGAGCAAATCACCACCATCAGCGTCGAGAATCCGGGCGAGAAGATTTCGGCGGAGGATCTGCCAAGGCTTTTCAATCGTTTCTACCGCGGCGACCCGTCTCGGCAACGCAAGGGGGATGGTGCCGGGCTGGGGCTTGCCATTGTCAAGTCGATTGTCGAGGCGCACGGAGGCAAGGTCGGTGTCGAATCCGACGACGCGCTGACGCGGTTCGACGTCGTGCTGCTGCGCGCACCATCTGAAGACTGAGAGCAAGTAGAGCTTGGCAGCTCGTTGCAGAACGTTGCGTTGATGCAACTGCAGACGGCTCGACTGCAATTACAGTCAGCGATCGTTGGCGTCCAGATGCCGCCTTGCCGCAGAGAATTTTGCCCATAGAGTGCGCTCGCTGATTCCGGGCCGGCCTTCGTAGTGGGCAAGCAATGCGCTGATGATGGAATCCATCGTCTCGAACGATGAATACGGCCTCCCGCCCGGTGACTTGCCGAGCAGCAAGGTCAGCAGCCCGCCAACGATATTGAGATAGGTCGTTTCGCTCCGGGGTGTGACTTCACGACCTGCCGAGTCCCAGCTCTCGGCCTGCCGGCACAGCAGCTCATGTTGCTCATGCAGAGTGCTGAAGGATTGTTCGCGGTCCGCGAGGCGAATCCTGAGCGCTTCCTGTTCGGCAAGCAGCGTCTGGACGGTTTC
>ERZ869909.865-NODE-865-length-29103-cov-4.793220_pt1 | contig 29103 bp, 21 predicted proteins | sample MGYA00520892_ERZ869909 | MGnify/ENA primary metagenome ERZ869909 (study PRJEB32215, sample SAMEA104723947) | bioreactor metagenome | biome: bioreactor; feature: anaerobic bioreactor; material: water | place: China | collected 2015-03-12 ...
GTAGCTCAGCTGGATAGAGCGTCGGCCTCCGGAGCCGAAGGTCACAGGTTCGAATCCTGTCGGGTGTACTTCAGGCATTCGTCGGCGTCGCCGCCGGCGCTCGCCCATCGAGCGGTCGTTCGCGGTGCGGTTGTTCGCGGTGCGGCAGCCAACGCTCGGGGTGCAGCACCGCACGTCGGATGACTATCGTCCGACGTGGGGCAGCTGCCACATCGACGCACCAGCCAGGGGTGCGACGTCCGCGGCAGCGCAGCGCAGGCTCGTCGCGCGCGCCCACGGATCATCACCGATCCGCGAGCGCGGCGACCACGTCGCCTCAGTGCTGGAGCTTCTTGTACTTGAACGGACGAGGCTCCGAGCCGAGCCGCTTGATGCGGTCCTCCTCGTACGCCTGGTAGTTGCCTTCGAACCACTCGACGTGGCCGTCGCCCTCGAAGGCGAGGATGTGCGTCGCGAGGCGGTCGAGGAACCAGCGGTCGTGGCTGATCACGACGGCGCAGCCGGAGTAGTTCTCGAGGGCCTCTTCGAGCGCCCGCAGCGTCTCGACGTCGAGGTCGTTCGTGGGTTCGTCAAGCAGCAGCACGTTGCCGCCGGTCTTGAGCAGCTTCGCCAGGTGGACGCGGTTGCGCTCACCACCGGAGAGGTTGCCGACCCGCGCTTCCTGGGTGGGGCCCTTGAAGTTGAAGGTCGCGACGTAGCTGCGCGCGCGGACCTCCTTGCCGTTCAGGACGATGATGTCGCTGCCTTCGGAGATCTCCTGGAAGACCGTCTTGTTCGCGTCCAGCGCGTCCCGGCTCTGGTTGACGTAGGCGAGGTCGACGGTCTCCCCGACGGTGACCTTGCCGGAGTCGGGCTGCTCCTCGCCGGTGATCATCCGGAAGAGGGTGGTCTTGCCGGCGCCGTTGGGGCCGATGATGCCGACGATGCCTGCGCGCGGCAGACGGAAGGTCAGGTTCTCGATCAGCACCTTGTCGCCGAACGACTTGTTGACGTCCTCGAAGATGATGACGTCGTTGCCCAGGCGCTGGCCGTCCGGGATGATGATCTCGGCGGTCGACGACGTCTCGCCGCGACCCGCTTCGCGCAGCTCCTCGTAGCGCTGCAGACGCGCCTTGCTCTTCGCCTGACGCGCGCGCGGGCTCATGCTGACCCACTCGAGCTCCTGCTTGAGCTGCTTCTGGCGCTTCGACTCCTGCTTCTCCTGCTCCGCCAGACGCTTGGCCTTCTGTGCGAGCCACGACGAGTAGTTGCCCTCGAACGGCACCGGGCGACCGAACTCCAGCTCCAGGATCCAGTTGGTGACGTTGTCCAGGAAGTAGCGGTCGTGGGTGATGAGGACAACGCTGCCCTCGTAGTCACGCAGCGTGCGCTCGAGCCACGCGACGGACTCGGCGTCCAGGTGGTTGGTGGGTTCGTCGAGCAGCAGCAGGTCAGGCTTCTGCAGCAGCAGGCGGCAGAGCGCCAGGCGGCGCTTCTCGCCACCGGACAGCGAGTCGACGTTCGACTCCCCGGGCGGGCAGTTCAGCGCCTGCATCGCGATCTCCAGGCGACGGTCCAGGTTCCAGCCGTCCACCGCGTCGATGCGGTCCTGGAGCTCGGCCTGGCGCGCGCCCAGCTTCTCGTAGTCCGCGTCAGGGTCGGCGTACGCCGCCGAGACCTCGTCGAACTGCCGCAGCAGATCGCGGATCGACGCGAGGCCCTCCTCGACGTTCTCCTTCGCCGTCTTGCTCGCGTCGAGCTGCGGCTCCTGCTCGAGGTACCCGACCGTGAACCCTTCGCCCAGCTGCGCGCTGCCGTCGAACTCGCGGTCGATGCCGGCCATGATCTTGAGCAGCGTCGACTTGCCGGCCCCGTTCGGGCCAATCACCCCGATCTTCGCGCCGTAGTAGAACTGCAGCCAGAAGTCCTTGAGCACGGTCCGGTTCGGGGGGAAGGTCTTGGTCAGACCCTGCATCGTGAAGATGTATCGCTTGTCCATGCGGGGAGGGCTCGTGCGGTCGTGGTGTAGGGATGCTGCCGGCCGGCGAGGGCCGGTGCTGGGCGTCGGCAGCGCAGGCGCGTTGCTACCACGAAGTGCGCCGCGCTTCCACCGGTCGCGCCACGCCGTACGACGCGCCGCGTGCCGCGCTGCTGCTGCGACCACCCCGCCGCCAGCGCGCGGCCACCGCCGCTTTCATGTGCCGAGCAATCGTCGCCTTGCGCCAACCATTGCTCTGGGCAACCGATCAGCAAACCTTTGACGCTGGATCACCACTTCGATCACCGTACGCACCGTACGGTTGCTCCCACCTCGCGGAGGAGGCGAAGTCATGGCTGATCACGGACGCAGGCAGCGGCTGCCTGTGGAGCTCGTCGTTGCCGAGTACAGCGGCATTGTCTATGCGATCGTCCGGCGCACCGAGCGCCTGTGGTCCGACCTGACGCTCGATCATGATGATCTCCATCAGTCAGGCATGGTCGGGTTGCTCGAGGCCGCCGCCCGCTTCGACCCCGAGCGCGGCGTCCCGTTCCTGGGCTTCGCGTGGCCGCGCATCACCGGCGCGGTCCTCGACGCCGTCGCCCAGCAGACCGGCGTGCACCGTGCGCAGGCCCGTAGCCTGCGCCGCGGCACACGCGAACACGGCCTGGCGATCTCCACCCTCCGGGCGCGCCCCATCGACCACCGCGCCGAGCTCGTCGTCGACGACAACGACGCCATCTACCCGGACCGCCGCTTCGCGCGCCGTGAGCAGCAGCGGCTGCTGGCCCTGGCCCTCGGGCTGCTCGACGACACGGAGCGCGCCGTGCTCGCCGCCAGCTACCTCGACGACACCTCGTTGTCCGCGCTCGCCCGCGAGCACGGCGTGAGCCGCAGCTCGATGTCCCGGGCGCACGGCCGCGCCCTTAACCGCCTCCGCGCTGCCATCGTCGACCTCGTCGAGGCCAGCGCTGACCAGGAGCGGCCGTGGCACGCCTCCCTCGCGGCGTTGCGACGGGACGCCGAGGCCGGCACCCGGCGTGGCGATGGCGGCGTCAACGCGACCCGGAGGCCGCTCGAAGGCAGCGACGCCCCGCCCGCCAGCGCTGCACGCCACAGCGTCGATTGTCCGCTGCCGTCCGAGATCCTCATCCTCGCCGCGAAAAAAAAGACGCCCTCAGTGCGACAGCGCCGCCGGCCGACCGACTTCCATGGTGAGCCTGCCGGGTACGCTGCCTTGCCGGCTCCCTGTCTGTCGACCACGGAGGTGGGTCATGAGCACGGTGCCGGGCGCGGGTGTGCTGTCACGAACGGGTCCCCTGGCGGGTCCCTCTGCCGGACCTCCGGCCGATCCGGGGAGGGAATCGAGTCTGCGGCCGGCGTCGCTCGGCGTCGGACGCGGGTCCGCAAGCCGGATTGAACCCGCAGGCCGGACCGAGCCCGCCGCTCGCTCCGGCGCCGCTGCGTTCCGCGAGCACGTCGCGCGTCCCGCGGGCGCGGCGGGCGAGCGCCCCACGGCGGTGGCGATCCGGGAGCGGCTCGACGAGATCCGCGGAGACGGCCAGCGGATCGCCGCGCTGCTCGACCGGCCCGGGCGCCTCGCCAGGGCATCGCAGGCCGAGCTGCTCGAGGTCCAGCTGCTGGTGCATCGCCAGGCGCGCGACGTCGAGCTGTGTACGCGGCTCGTCGATCGCCTGACGGGCGCGGCGCGGCAGCTGGTTCAACAGGGGTGAGGGACGTCGGGGGGCTGCCCGGGCGTCTCACCGGAGACTCGGCCGCCGGCTGGGCGAGGGGCCGCCCGGTTGCGCAGCGACGTCCCGGAGTGTGCCCGTTTCGGAGCATGCCCGCTTCGGAGCGCGCGCGTCTCGAGGCACATCGGCGGGGGCGCCGGTGCGGCAACCACGGTGGGAGCACGAGTCGTGAACCAGGAGCGTGTGATGAGTCGATTCGAGGGGGTGTGGGGCGTCGCGCGGGTGGCCTGCCTGCTCGTCGTCGTGGTGCTGACAGGCTGCCGAGAGCAGGTCGCGACGGAGCTCGACGAGCGCCAGGGGCTGGAGCTGATGGAGGCGCTCGAGGGGGCGTCGCTGAGCGCGCGCTGGCGACGAGGAGCTTCGCCGGGCGCTGGCAGCGTGACGGTCCGCCGCGCGGAGGCGTCGGCTGCGCGTCGGGTGCTGCTCGCCCATCGGCTGCCGCGACGGGATCCGGACTGGCTCGCGCGCCTCGACGAGGCGCGGGGCGTCGTGCCGTCCCCCGAGCTGGAGGCCTGGCGGCGGGTCATGGTTCAGGCGCTGGCTGTCGAGGCGTCGCTGTCCGGGTTGTCCGGGGTCCGGCGCGCGCAGCTGCACGTGGCGCTGGACGAGCAGACCGGCGCGCGGCGGGGGGGCCGCACGGTGGCGACTGCGTCCGTGCTGCTGTTCGGTGATCCGCTGTGCCTGGAGCCGGCGTGCCCTCGACCGGGTGACGATCAGGTGCGCCGGTGGGTCGCCGGTGGCTTCGACGGGCTGAGCCCGGAGACGGTGGAGGTGGGGTGGGTGGAGCCCGTGGCCATCGCGGCGCCGGATCGCAGGCTGCGGTCGTGGGGCCCGTGGGTCGTGCACGAGCGGTCCCTGCCCGGTCTCCGTGCCGTGGCCGGGCTGCAGGCGGCGCTGTGGATGGCCGCGGCGCTCGTGCTGGTGCGCCGGTCGGGCGCCGGACTCGCGGGCGTCTCGTCCGGGTCTGACGGTGCGGCTGGTGATGTTGCGAGGCCTGGTGGCGCCGCTGGCGCGGGTCAGGAGGTGGCGGCAGATGAACGCTGATGTAGCCGAGCTCGTCCGCGAGCACGCGGGCCGGTTGCCCGGGTTGTCGGGCGCGCTGCGGGCGGCGCCGGACACGGCCGCGCGCCGCGCGCTGATCTGCGACGCGCTCGCCGTCCGGCTGGCGTTGACCGTGAGCGGCGGCGCGCGGCCCGACGTCGCGTCATGGTCCGACGCCTGGGTGATGGCCGCCGTGAACGCAGGGTCGATGGTGGACCCGGCGCTGGCGACCGTTCCCGGTTCGTCGAGGTGGGTGGCTGCGTTCCGCGAGGAGGAAGGGCTCGCGGCGCTGCTGGCGCCGTGGGTCAGCGCGGTGCTGGATGGGCCAGCGCCTGCGTCAGCGTCGATGGCGGGGGCTGGGCCGGGGGCCGGTCCCCGGTCGCTGGTGACAGCGCTGGAGGCGACGTCCGTTCTGGCGGGCACGCGCGGACCGGTGCGGGCGGCGCGGGAGCGTGCGCTGCTGGAGCTACCGGTCCTGCTCTCCTGGATGTGGCGGGTGGCGGGCGCGTGGTGGAGCTGGGAGGTCGCCGCGCTGGCGGCGCGCTGGGGCGTGCGTGGGGTGTTCGACGAGGCTCCGTTGCCGGTCGCGCTGGCGACGCAGGCTGTCGCGGAGGTGCTGCGATGAGGTGGTACCTCGAGCTGCCCGCGGACGTGAGCGCGCTCCCTTCGCCGCCGGTGGGCTGGGCGCTGGTTGGCGGTGCGCTGGTGGACCTGCAGCCAGAGGTGGAGCTGCGGCTCGCGCGCGCGGCGGCGCGGGCGGCGGCCCTCGAGGAGGAGTGCGACGCTGCGGTGGCGACGGCGGTGGAGGAGGCGGTCGCGGCGGCCGTCGAGCGGTCGCAGGCGGAGGTGCTCGCGTCGTGGGCGCGCTGGGTCAGCGACGCGGCGCGGGACCTGGCGAGCTTCAGGTCGCGGCTGCACGGCGCGCTTGTGGACGAGGTGATGGGTTGGTGCGCGGGGTGGGTGGACGCCCGCGCCCAGGACGAGGCGCTGGCGCTGAGGGCGCAGCTGGAGCGGCTGCTCGGCGACGCGAGCCTGGCGCCTCCGCTGCGGGTCCGGGTGGGTGCGCGACGCGTTGACGCCGTTCGTGCGGCGCTGGCGGAGCTGCCCGGCGTGCTGGACGTGCAGGATGGCCCGGAGCTCCCGGAGCGCACGGTCTGGGTCGATCACGAGCGTGGTCGGCTGGTGTTCTGCGTCGACGAGCTGCTCGCGGCGTTGCGCCTGCGGCTGCAGGAGGCGGGGCGATGACGGGCGGCGGGCAGGGGGTCCCGGTGTCGGGTAGTGTTCCGGTGTCGGATCGTGCTGTGGTGTCGGGTGGTGTTCCGGCATCTGCCCAGCCGCACCCGGAGGCGCCGGTTGGCGCGCCGTTGAGAACGCCCTTGAGGGCGTTGGCTGGCGCGCCGCCGGTGCCGGGCGCCGGGATGGTCGCCGCGGGCCGGCTCGTTCGTGCGCGTGGTCCCGTCTGGCTGGTGCGCCTCGAGGGCGCCGGGCTGGGTGCGGTGGTGGAGGTCGAGGGCGCGCCGGGCCGCTGGGTGCGGGCGCAGGTCGTGGGGTTCGACGAGGACGGGGTCTGGGTGATGCCGTGCGGGGTCGTCGCGGACATTCGACCGGGCGCGACGGTGCGGCTGGTGCCGCTGGCAGAGCGCGCGCCGTGTCCGGTGGCGAGCGCCGGGCGGGTGCTTGACGCGTTCGGGCGGTGCCTGCGGAGCGGGGCAGCGATGCCGGCGGGCGACGAGCCGGTGCGGGGCCCTGCGCCTGCCGCGTTGCAGCGTCCGCCGATCGTCGAGCGTGTCTGGACCGGGCTCCGGGTAATCGACGGGTTGTTGCCGTTGGCGCGTGGCCAGCGGGTCGGCCTGTTCGCCGGATCGGGTGTGGGCAAGTCGACGCTGCTGGGGCAGGTCGCGGCGGGGGTCGCTGCGGACGCGGTCGTCGTTGGTCTGATCGGCGAGCGTGGTCGGGAGGTTGGCGAGATGGTGGAGCTGCTGGCGGCCTCGTCGGTCCCGGTGACGGTCGTGGTGGCGACGTCAGACGAGCCGGCGCTGCGGCGGGTGCGCGCGGCGGAGCTCGCGACGGCGCTGGCCTGCGCGTGGCGTCGGCGCGGCGCGCACTGCCTGCTGCTGTTGGACTCGCTGACCCGCTACGCGCGCGCGCTGCGGGAGGTTGCGCTCGCGTCCGGTGAGGCGCCCGCGCGGCGCGGGTACCCCGCGAGCGTGTTCGCGCGGCTCCCGGAGGTGATCGAGCGCGCGGGCGCCGCCGGCACCGGCGCCGTGACGGCGGTCTACACGGTGCTTGTGGATGGCGGGGACATGGAGGAGCCCATCGCTGACGAGGTCCGCGGCCTGGTCGACGGCCACTGGGTCCTCGATCGGGAGCTGGCGCGGTGCGGTCACTACCCTGCCGTGGACGTCCTGAGCAGCGTGAGCCGCCTCGCAGGCCACGTGTGCGGGCCCGAGGAGCTGGACCACGCGCGGGCCGTGCGCGCCGCGCTGGCGCTGTTGTCGGAGCATCGGGACGCGATCGACCTGGGGCTCTACGTGCCGGGGTCCCGCCCGGCGCTCGATCTTGCGATCGCCGTTCGCGAAGGGCTGCGCGCCTTCCTGGTGCAGGGCGTCGCGTCCGACGGCGCGCAGGCCTGCGCGCAGGGGGAGGTCGCTGCGGGGGAGACGCGCGCCTGGCTCGCGGCGCTTGCTCGCGAGGTGGAGCCATGAGCCGCCGCAGGGACGAGCCCGGCTGGGCGCGGGCGAGCGCCCTTGCCCACGCGCAGCGGTCCGCGCTCGTCGAGGCGTGGGTCGCGAACGAGGCGGCGCGGGCCCGTGCCCTGGAGCGGGGGCTGCGTGACCTCGCCGGCTGCGCGGCCGCGGTCGCCGGTGACGTCCCGGCGTGCGGCTCCGGCCGCCTGCCGGTGGTGGCGGCTCGGGCGACCGCTGGCAGGGCGCTGTTGCAGCGGTTCGACGAGCTGCGCGTCGATCTCGAGCGTCACCGCGACAGGGTGGTGGAGCAGCACCGGGTGGCGGTGCAGCAGCTGGGCGCGATCAGGGTCGAGCAGGCGCTGCTCGACCGTGTGGTGGAGCGGCGCCTGCAGGCACGCGCCCGGCTCATACAGCGGGCGCTCGACAACGAGCCGGACGACCGGTAGCCGAGGGAGATCATGAAGAAGCCCGATTCGGACATGGTCGCTGTCACCGGGGTGGTCGAGGCGCTGCGCTACGCCTCGGATGACGACGAGTTCCAGGTGCTCGTCGTCGCCGTGGACGACGGCAGCAGGTGCACGGCGGTCGTGCGGGGCGCGGCGCTGCGTGTCGACGAGCAGGTGCGGCTGTTCGGCCAGTGGAAGCGCCACCGCAGCGGCGAGCTCCAGCTCGAGGCGGCCCGCGTCGAGCGGGTCCTCCCGACGACCCCGGAGGGCATCGTCCGCTTCCTGAGCTCGTCGCTCGTCCCCGGCGTCGGCGAGACCTACGCCCGCAAGATCGTCGCCCACTTTGGCGATCGGACGCTCAAGGTGCTGTCGGACGAGCCGGCGCGGCTGCGTGAGGTCCCGGGGATCGGGAGAAAGCGCAGCGAGCAGATCGCGGCGGAGTGGGCGCGCCTCGAGGCGGTGCGCGGGGTGCTGATCTTCCTGCAGACCTTTGGCATCTCGCCGGCGTACGCGAGCCGGATCCTCAAGCGGTACGGCGATCGCGCCGTCGCGGTGATCCGCGATGATCCGTGGCAGCTGGCGCGCGACATTCGCGGGATCGGGTTCGTGCTCGCGGACCGCATCGCGCGCACGTTCGAGATGGACGAGGCAGATCCCCGGCGGCTGCGCGCGGCGTTGGAGTACGCGCTGCACGAGGCACGAGGGGAGGGCCACACGTTCCTGCCTCGCGAGGAGCTGGTGGTGCACACCGTCGAGCTGTTGCGTGGTGGCGTGGCGGACGCGCAGGTGGAGGAGGCGCTGCTGCAGCTGGTGCACGAGCAGCGGCTGGCGCTCGATCTCGACGTGCTGCCCGGGCGGGATGCGGTCTACCGCCGCTTCACGCTGGACCAGGAGGAGGAGCTGTCGGCGCGCGTCGAGGCGCTGGCGCGCGCGTCGTGCCGGCTGGTGCCGCCGGGGCCCCTGGACTGGGAGCACATGGAGGCCGGCTTCACGTTCTCGCTGTCGGACGAGCAGCGCCGAGCCCTCGAGGTGGTCTGCGGGGCTTCGGTCGCGGTGCTCACGGGTGGGCCGGGCACCGGCAAGACGACGATCGTCCGGGCGGTGGTTCGCCACGCGCAGCGCCAGCGCTGCAGGATCCTGCTCGCGGCGCCGACCGGCCGCGCGGCGCGTCGGCTGGCGGAGAGCACCGGGCTCGAAGCGCGCACGATCCACCGACTCCTCGAGTACGACCCCCACCTGCACGCCTTCACCCGCGACGAGGTCACCCCGCTGGACTGCGATCTTGTCGTCATCGACGAGTCATCGATGCTCGACCAGGAGCTGGGCGCGGCGCTGTTCCGCGCGCTGGCGCCCGGGACCGCGGTGGTGCTGGTGGGCGACGCGGACCAGCTGCCGCCAGTTGGCGCCGGTCAGGTCTTCGCGGATCTCATCGCGAGCGCCGCCCTGCCGGTCGCGAACCTCAACCGCGTCTTCCGTCAGGGCGAGCGCAGCGACATCGTCGTCGCCGCCCACGCGGTCCGCGCGGGTGTGATGCCGGAGCTGCCGGAGGGACGCCAGGCGGACTTCTTCTTCATCCGTCGCCCGGACCCTGACGAGGCGCTGGCCACGCTGGTCGAGCTCGTCACCGAGCGCATGCCCAGGGCGTTCGGGCTCGACCCGCTCCGCGACATCCAGGTGCTCGTCCCGGTGCACCGCGGGCCGCTGGGGACGAAGGCGGTCAACGAGGTGCTGCAGCGGCACCTGGGCGGGCACGGCGAGGGGCTCACGGTCCGGGGCACGAGCTTCCACGCCGGCGACCGGGTGATGCAGGTCCGCAACAACTACGAGCTCGACTGCTTCAACGGCGACATCGGGTTCGTGTTGCGCGTCGACCGGCAGGCGGGCCGGATGGTCGTGGGCTTCGACGACCGCGAGGTCGTCTACAGTCGTGAGGCGGCGGAGGAGCTGGAGCACGCGTGGGCGATCACCATCCACAAGTCGCAGGGAAGCGAGTTCCCGGCCGTCGTGATGGCGCTGGCGACGCAGCACTTCAAGATGCTGCAGCGCAACCTGGTCTACACGGGGATGACGCGCGCACGGAGCAGGCTGGTGGTCGTGGGTAACGATCGCGCGTTCCGCATGGCGGTGGACCACGTCTCGGGCGTCGAGCGCTTTACCGGCCTCGCCGTCCGTGTGCGGCGCCGGTTCGGTCCGCCGGTCAGCGCCGGGGACGGCGCGCGCGCGCGGGGCCAGGCGGTAGGTCAGGGCTAGCCCGACAGCCGCGCGCGTACGTCGGGGTCCTCGAGCAGGACCTCCCATTCGATCGCGCTGATGGTCGCGGTGCGTCGCATGCCGTCCTCGCGGACGGTGGTGAGGACCCTCGCGCCGTCCTCGCGCACGGTCACGGCCGGCGGCTCGCGCAGCGCGCCGGTGAGCTCGGCCCGCAGGGAGCGCAGGTGCGCCGCGCGCCGCTTGATGCGCCGCGTGGAAGGCTGGCTGAACAGCTCGGGGTTGCGGTTGCGGCTCAGCGTGCGTGGCGCGTGGACGAGCCGGCGGAGCAGCGCGACCTCGAGCGGGTGCAGCTCGTCGCCCGCGCCGCTCATGCGGTCTCGGGTGCGCGCACGGCGGGCGGGAGCACGAGCACGTCGCAGGGTGCGTGGCGCAGGACGTACTCGGCGACCCGGCCGATGCGCATGCCGGAGCCGCCCTGGGTGCGGCACCGCTGGACGACGATCAGGTCCGCCTGGGTGTCGTTCGCCCGCTGCACGATCGCCTCTCCGGGGTCACCGTGTTCCGTGGTCGGCTTCTGGAGCATCTCGGCGAGGTCCGTACGGATCGCGAAGGGCAGCTTGAGCGCGGAGGCGGTCTGCTGGAAGAGCCGGGCAGCCTCGCGTGTCGACTTCTGGGTCGCGGTCTGGTTGCGCGCGTCGGTGACGTTGGCGTGGTCGAGGGCGCTGGCGGAGGGGATGACGTGGATGGCGTCGACGGCGCTCTGCTGCTGGTGGGCGAGCGTGAGGGCGTGCTCCAGGACCCAGGCGCTGTCCGGGGTCAGGTCGATCGCGGCGAGGATCGTGCGGATCCTTGCGGGGCCGGAGCGGCGCCGGACGACGAGGGTGGGGCACGGGGCTCGCCGCGCGAGGCGGCTGGCGTCCTTGCCGATCACGCCGGGTTCGGGGTGGTCAGCCGAGTTGGCGCCGACGACGAGCAGATCGGGGCCCAGGGTGCGCAGCTGGTCGAGCGCGGTCTCGGCGACGTGGCCGTGCGCGACGCGCAGCTGGTGATCGTCGATGTCCTGCAGCTCTGCCTCGAAGCGTTCGCGCAGCAGGGTGCGTGCCGTGTGGTTGAGCTCCGCGCGGATCGCGTCGAGGTCGTCCCCCAGGCAGGCCAGCGGGAACAGGACGCGGGTGAGCGCCTCGCCTGCGGCGGGCACGACGTGCAGCACGAACGTGGTGCCGGGTTCGTCGCGGGTCCGGACGAGGTTGGCACAGGCGAGCACACGACGCGCCTCAGGGGTGGCGTCGATGGCGGCGACTACGGTGGCGAGCTTGAACATGGTGGGGATCGGCCGGGTGTCGGCTGCAGCCCCGGAGCGGTGCGCTCAGTTGATCACGTCCACGAAGTCCGGCGTCCGGTCCCCGTCCACGTCGCGCCCGACGCGGACCAGGCGTCCGTCCTCGTAGTACTCCCAGATGTCGACGTGCCCGTCGTAGTTGGAGTCCCGCTCGACTCGCAGCAGGTTACCCTGCGCGTCGTAGTACTTCCACAGCGTGAAGCTGCCGTCGTACTCGACCGACACGAGCTTCTGCGTGAGCACGCCGCGACGATAGATGCGCACCACGTCGATCGCCGGATCGAAGTCCAGCTGCAGCTCCTGCTCGACGAGGGCGCCAGAGGAGTCGTAGTACTCGAACAGGTCCGGTCGGCCGTCGAAGTTCAGGTCCCGCTCGATCATGAACAGCGTGCCGTTCAGATAGTAGCGCACCTGGTCGGGCTCTCCGTCCTCATTGAGGTCCACCGACTCCGAGGTCATCAGGTCGCGGTCGATGTTGCCGTACCGCATGCGCAGGGTCTGGGCGTACTCATCCGCGCTGAGGGTCGCCTGGCGACCGCCGCAGGCGCCCACCAGGAGACCTGTGCAGAACGCGCCCACGAGTACAGCGAGACGGGTTGCCGGGAGCCGCATGCGAGTGCCCTTCGGGAGTGATGATCTACCTTGCGTCGCCCCGGAGCCTGCCGGTGCTACATGGTTGGATGGTGCCGGTGCTATCAGCACCGCGCGACACTGGCAAGCCGTAGCTTCCGTCAACATGGGCTTGACCACCCCCGCTGTCGCCCCTACTGCGCCTGCGCGCCCGCCCGCTCTCTGAGGTCGCCGCAGCTGTCCCGCACCGCGGTGCCACCCGAGGTCATCGGGGCGGCTCGCGAGGCGTCCCCCGGGCGCATCACCACGAGCGGGCTCAACCCACCACAACCGGGACTGCCGACGCATGCTCTCCAGCGTCCTTCTGCTCACTGTCGGGCTGGTCATCCTCTACTATGGCGCCGAGTTTCTCGTCGAGGGCTCGAGCCGGATCGCGCTCGCGCTCGGCATCTCGCCGCTGATCGTCGGGCTCACCGTCGTCGCGTTCGGCACCTCCGCGCCCGAGTTCGTGGTCTCGCTGCTCTCGGCGCTGGACGGGCAGCCCGCGATCGCCGTCGGCAACGTCGTCGGCTCCAACCTCGCGAACATCGCGCTGATCGTCGGCTGCGCCGCCGTGATCATGCCCATGGCCGTCGATCGGCAGCTGCTCACCCGCGACTACCCCGCCGTGCTGCTGCTGAGCGCCCTCCTCCTGGGCGCCGTCTACCTGGGGCCCGGGCCCGGGATCTCCCGCATCGAGAGCCTCGTCCTCTTAGCGGTCTTCGCCGGGTACCTCGGCCTCTGCATCCGCGCCGCCCTCGTTCAGCGCCGCGCCTTCCAGGCCACCCAGGAGTACCTCGCCGTCGGCGCAGCCTCGAACCCCGACCTGGCCGTCGCGAGCGAGATCGCCGTCGAAGCCGCCGAGCAGAAGGGCGGCGGGCTCGCCGTCAACCTCACGAAGACCGTCGGCGGCATCGTCGGGCTCGTCATCGGCGCGCGGATGATGGTCAGCGCCGCGGTCGACATCGCCTCCCACTTCGGCGTCTCCGAGCTCGTGATCGGGATGACCGTCGTCGCCGTCGGGACCTCCCTGCCCGAGCTCGCCACCAGCGTCGTCGCCGCCCTCCGCAAGGAAGCCGAGCTGTCGCTGGGCAACATCGTCGGGTCCAACATCTTCAACGTCGGATTCGTGCTCGGGCTCGTCGGCATCATCCGCCCGATCGACGTCGCGCCGGAGGCGCTCCGGTTCGACTTCCCGGCAATGATGCTCGTCACGGTGCTGTTCTTCCCGATCCTCATCTACAACCGCAAGGTCAGCCGCCTCGACGCCGTCGTGCTGCTCGCGATGTACTTCACGTTCATCGGCCTGACGTTCGTCCGCGCCGCGAACGCCGGCTGACTCCCCGCTGCGCTCCCGCCCGCCGCGCTCCCGCCCGCCGCGCAGGCCTCACGGCAGCTCGCGCGGCTCTGTCTCGAAGCGCGGCCACTCGTCGCAGAGGCCACCGGCGCAGCGGCCGACGGGCCCACAATCCAGGTCCTCGTCGCATGGACGCCGGCACGTCCCGTTGCCCGCGCACACCTCATCGCTCGGGCATGGCCGCGCGTCGTCACACGTGACGTGGCACAGACCACGCACGCAGGTCTCGCCGTCTCCGCAGTCGACCTCGTCCTCGCGCCGGCTGATCCGCGACGGGCTCAGCGGGTCCAGCTCCGACGTGCACGACGGGAGCCGGCTCCACGGCTGCACGACCCGCAGCTCCGTGTACCGCAGCCCCGAACCACCCCGGCTCATCGGCCCCACGTCCAGCACCGCGACCCCACCCGCGCTCCCGCTCCGCTCACGGTCCTCCGCGCCGCTCACCACCTGGCTCACCCCATGGGACACCAGGCCCGACAGCAGCCGCTGACCGACCACCGCAGACGTGAACCCCTCCCGCCAGAACGCACCCGGCGATACCGGTGGGCTCCACATCAGCGCCACGCCCGGCAGGCAGGCCTCCACCAGGCACGAGCCCATCCGACCCACCAGCGCCAGCTGGTTGTCGCTGACCGTCCGCTCCGCCGTGTCGAGCACCACGTACCGGCTCTGGCCCAGGACCGAGACCCCATCCATCGATCCCAGCCGGTCAATCGCGCGCCGGTCACGGTCACCGCGCAGGTCCGCCCGCGTCAACGCCATCCCCCACGGCACACCCAGCGGATCCAGCACCGCGGACAGCTGCTCGTAGCGGTCATCCGTGCCCGGCAGCCCGACGTCGCCGACGAGCTGCAGGTAGTCGGGCGGGTGCTCCCGGGAGAGCAGCGCGTCCAGCGCCTCCTCGAAGCGCGCGACGTCCGGGACGACGTCTCCGAACACCGCGATCCGGTAGATCTCCTGGTCCGGCGGCAGCACGGCGTACAACGCCAGCGCCGAGCATGCCGGCACCTCGAGGGGCAGCGTGGCCCCCTGCAGCGGCGCCAGGTCGATCGACGTGCCTGGCCTCACCCCGAGCTGCTCGCGCCCGCAGCGCGGGTCCTGCGGCTCGTCGGTCGCCAGGGGAAGCAGCCGCGCCGCGAACCGCTGCTCCGCCGCGACGTTTGCGACGTGCAGCTCCAGCGTCGCGTCCGTGATGCGCCCGTTCGCGATCCGGTGCCGCGGACCGGGACCCGCCGACCGCGTGCACAGCCCGCTCGAACCCACCGTGTTGGGGCACGTCTCCACAACGCCGGGCTCGACCACGACCGAGATCCGGCCATCCACCCCAAAGGTGCCCCTCGATCTCGCAACGTGGTAGTCGTACCGGTCGTCCGTATCCGTGCCACACGACGCCAGCGCGAGCACAAGCGTCGCCGCGACCGGAACCAGCCGAACCAGGCGACCCGCGCACCGCCGCGTCTCATGCAGATCAAGGTCGAACAGCCTAAACATCGAAGAGCCTTCCGGTTTGGCTACGGCGTCGTCGTGCCTGTCGTATCGCTCGTCGCTGTCTACCTGTTCCTCGTCCTCGCCGCCAACAGTCATCTGGGATCACGCCTCATCCTCGAGGCCGTCAACGGCGCCCTGCCCGGCTCCGTGCACGCCGACAGCGTCGAGGTGCTGCCCACCCTCAACCGTGTGCGTGCCCGGCACCTGGGCATGGTGAGCCCGGCGGGCCGTGAGGTCATCCACGCCAACGACATCACCTGCTCGATCGATCTGCGCGCCCTTCCCTTTGGCCGGTACGTCCTGCGCGACTGCGTCGTCCGCGGCGGCCGTGTCCTCATCCATGAGGAGCCCTGGGGCGAGGTCGGGGTCTCGGAGGTCTTCTCCGCCACGGACCGCAACAAGCAGCTGCGCGCGCGTCGACCTGCGCTGGTCTTCCTGCGGGCCGACCTCCGCGACGTCGATGTGCTCGTCAACATCTTCGATCTCTCCCTGCTGTTCACCGGTACGAACGCCCGCGCCCCGGTCATCGAGCTGGGCCGCCGCGGCTTCTTCATGGAGGCGGACCACATCGAGGCAAACGGCGGGCGCATGGTGTTCAGCGAGCGCCTCCTGGGGTACGGCTCCGGTCGCGGCTCGCTCGAGACGATGCGCTGGGAGGTGCTCCGCGACCAGGACCCGTGGAAGGCCATCGCCACACCGTACCCCACGAGACCCGAGGGGTTTCGCGGCATCGCGGACTTCCCGGTCGAACGCTTCCACGTTCGCGACATCGTCTGGGAGCGTGACGCGCTGCAGTTCGGCAGCCTCGACGCGCGCGCCGGTGACCTGGGCATCGACGCCGGCGGCTGGATCCGTTTTCTTCCGGAGACCCCGCGCCAGCCGCAGCGTGAGGCCGGCGTCGTGTCCTTCGACGGCCGCGCCCGTGTCGAGCTGACGCCCGACTCGGAGCTGCTGCAGTACGTGCTGCCCGGCGTGCTCTCGAGCAGCGATCGCCTCGACCCGCGGCTGGCCATCAAGCCGCTGGTGTTCGACGCGTGGGGCTCCGTGCGCTTCTTCGAGGGCGCTACCCACCTCCGCGCGCGCGACCTGCGCGTGCTCGACTGGCACGTCGACCGGATCGACGCGCGCCTCCGGCTCAACCGCGGCACCCTGCACCTCGAGCCTGGCGCGCGTCTCGACCTGTGGGACGGGACCGTCACCGGGCACGGCACCTTCGTGCCGCGAACGGGCGTCTGGCAGGCCGTCGCCTGCGCCCGGAACGTCGACCTGGCGATGCTGCTCGGGCCGCTGCTGGGCGACGACCCCGCCGTCGCGCCGTTCCTCGCCGCGCGGGTCAACACCATCGTCTCGACCTGCGACGAGACCGGGCGAGGCGGCATTCGTTTCCACGGCGACCTGACGAGCAAGGCGGTCTTCGAGCTCGCGCCAGCGCGTCAGACGCTGCCCGACCGGGTCATCCAGGACCCGATGATCGCGCTGCAGGTCACCGGCCTCGACCTGCGCTGGCCGGGCGGCCTGCCCGGGCTGCCGGTGGACCGCGTCGCGGTCGACGTCGACGCCTGGCTGGACCAGCGCGGCGTGATCCACTTCGCGCCCGAGCGCGCCGGCCAGCCTGGCCTCGCCGTTCGCGGACGCGACGTCCGTCTCGACGTTCGCGGCGGCCTCGACGCCGTGACCGGTGCGCTGGTCGACCTGCGCCTCGACGCGCGCACGCCGGACGCCGGGGCCTTCCTCGCCGCCGCCGGTGCGCCCATCGCTCCGGTGGGCATGGGCCTGCGGCTGGGCATGGACCTGAGCGGACACCTGCTCGAGCCGGTGGCTGACGTCATCGAGGTCGAGATCGACCAGGACAACCGCGACGCCCTCGTGCCGGAGTACGACCTGTCCGCGCGTCTGGTGCGCCGCGGTGTGCTCTGGGACGTGCGCTCGTTCGCCTTCGACTCGAACGTCGGGGACCTCGACCTCGCCGGATCGATCGGGCTGTTCGACGGCCCGCTCACCCGCCCGGCGCGAGACCCACGCCTCGACCTGCGCCTGCGCGGCCGTGAGCTCGACCTGAGCATCCTGCCGCTGCCGTTCCTCTTCGACGCGCGTGTCCACGAGGCAGACCTCGCCATCACCGGCCGGTTGTCGCGCCCTCGCGTCGACGGCCCGTTCACGGCGTGGAACGTGCGCATCGGCTCCGAGTGGATCAACGGCGTCCGGGCGCTGCTGCGCATCGACGGGCCGGTCGTCGCCCTCGACGAGCTGTACGTGAACAAGGGCAAGGGCCAGGTGCGCGGCGGCTTCGCCTGGAACCTGAGCACCAACCACGTCTCCTTCGACCTGTCCGGCCGCCGCTTCCTCCTCGAGGAGAGCGACACCATCCTGGGGAGCGGCCTGCGCCTGGGTGGCTCCGTCCAGTTCGACCTCGCCGGCGAAGGGCCCGCCGCCGCGCTCGACCTGAGCGGCAGCGTCATCGTCGACGACATCGACCTCGACGGCCGACAGCTGGGCACCATCGTGCTCGTCAGCCACACGATCAACGGCGCCATCCTCGCCGCCGGCATGCTGGGCAGCGACGTCAACCTCGCGCTCGAGGTGCCCCACCACAACCGCCCGATCACCCTCAGCGCGTGGTTCTCACGCATGCAGCTCGAGACCTACGCCCCCGAGCTCGCCGACGCCTTCGGAGGCTCGCACGCCAGCGGCAACCTGGTCGCCACGCTCGCGCCCGCCGGCCGCTCCGGCAACCCATGGTCCGCCTTCGAGGCGGCTGTCGAGCTGGACCTCACGGACGTCCAGCTCCGCACCGCCGGGCGGCTGCTTGGGCTGCGCGAGGAGGCCACCATCCGCTGGAACGGCACGTCCTCTGCGGACGGCCGCCTCCGCCAGACGGTCCGCGTCGAAGACCTCGCGATAGGCGCCGACGGCAGGTTCGCCGAGCTCAACGGCGTGCTCCGCGACCTCAACGACCTCAACGCCACGCTGAGCGGCCAGCTCGATCTGTCGCTCCTCCGCCTCATCCCCTCCCTCGTCGCTGACGCCGAAGGCACCGCCCAGCTCGACATCCGCGCCGACGGCACCCTCCAGCAGCCGCAGCTGGGCGGCACCATCGACCTCGACCGCAGCCGCATCGCGCCTCGCGGCCTGGGCACCAACCTCTTCATCGAGCGCGGCCGCCTCTTCGTGAGCTCCGACACCCTCACCATCCGCCAGGACCAGCCGCTCACCGGACGGATCTTCAACGGCGACTTCTCGGTCGCCGGTACCATCGGCCTGCGCGGCCTGATCCCCAACTCCCTCGACCTCGGGCTCGGCTTCACCGGGCTCGCCTACCGCATCCCCAACGAGCTCAACATCACCCTCAACGGAGACGTCCGCCTGCGCGTCGCGGAGATCGCCGAACCCGAGACCTGGGACCTGCGCGGCGACGTCGAGATCGTCGACGCGCGCTACTACCGCGATATCGAGATCATCTCCGACCTGTTCAGCCTCGGCGGCATCGGCCGAACCGTCGCCACGTTCTCGCAGCCCATCTGGCAGACCAACCCGATCATCAACGCGATGCAGACCGACCTCACCGTCACGGGCCGCGACCGCCTGCGCGTCGTCAGCTCCATCGCCAACGCGGAGCTCGCCCTGGAGTTCCGGACAGATCTCCGCGTCACCGGGCGTCTGGGCCAGATGAACGTCGTCGGCGAGATGACGTTCCTCGACAACAGCCGGATCTACTACGGCGGTCGCCGCTTCGACGTCTCTGACGGGATCCTGCTCTTCGACGGCTTCGTTGACGAGGACGGGTTTCCGTGGCCGGTCATGTACGCCACGCTCGAGACGGAGCTGCGCTCCAGCTGCGCAGCCCGCGGCCGCGGCACGCTCGACACCCAACGGGACACCACCTCCCTGGCTCGCCGGATCGACGAGACACCGACCATCTACATGCGCCTCGACGTTCAGGGCCGGATGCCGCTCGACATGACGTTCACCCTCGAGTCCAGACCGTTCTACGACCAGCGCGACCAGCTGTCCCTGATCCTCACCGGCTGCTCGTTCGACGAGCTCACCGGCGGCTCCGGGGCCGCGCCTACCCTCGAGCTTGTCTTCCGCCCGGTCATCGAGGTCGTCGAGCGCAGCATCGAGGAGCGGTTCAACATCGACGACGTCGACTTCATCCCGACCCCCACGGGCAGCGCCGAGATCTTCGCCGAGAACGAGGTGTCCGAGCGCTTCATCTGGACCCTGCGGTCCACCGTTGGCGCTGACGACACCACCCAGCAATCCGTCTCGGCGCGCTACAGCCTCTACGACTTCCTGATCCTCGAGCTGATCGAGCAGAGCGGCGGCACGATCCAGCCGACGGTCGACGGCGGCGTGCGCTTCCGATTGAGGCTTCGCTGATGGTCGGCTTCGTGTGCGCGCACCGGCGCGCCCAGTCCGGGGAGCCGATCCCGACCGGGCAGCCGGTCCCGACCAGGCCGCAGGTGCAGGCGCTGACCTCACGACGCCTGAGTGGCTGCTGCGCTCTGCTCAAGGCCGGAGCTGCCCTCGCGCTGCTCATGCTGCTGCTGCTGCAGCCAGCCGCCGCATTGGCGCAGAGCCGGCTCGAAGCGCCGGACGCGTCGACCGCCGAGTCTCTGACGCCGCCCGGCTCGGTCGCGCCACCTGCCACGCCACCTGCCACGCCACCTGCCACGCCACCTGTCGAGGAGCCTGGAGCAGAGCCCGAGCGGCCCATCGTCATCGAGGTCGAGGGCATCGAGCTCGACGCCCTGCCCGGTGAGCCGGACGTCGAGATCATCATCGACGGTCAACCGCGCACTGACCTCCCGTCCGACGAAGTCGACCGCCCCGGCGCCAGGCAGGGCGGCCGGATCGATCGGGTGGCTGCGCCCACCAGCTCGGCCGCGTCCGATCCCGCGTTCGACCGCGGGGGCCCCGTCACCGGCCTGCGTGTCGTTGTGCATCCGCTCCCGCCGGGGCCTCGGCGCCTGCGGCACGCGACGCTCGCCTGCGACCTCCCGGAGTGCGACCGCGGGCTGTTCCTGCAGCAGGTCCTCGACGTCGCGGGGTTCACGCCGGGGGCGGCGATCGACATCGCGCTCGTCAGGCGGGCGATGGAGCGCGTCAGCCGCCTCGATCACTTCGAGTCCGTGGAGCTGTGGGCAGATGCCGTCAGCGCCGACGAGGTCGACCTCTTCATGACCGCGCGTGGCGCGACCCACGTCCGGTTCGTCAACGTGCGCTCCGGCCGGGCGCTGTCGCAGGTGATCCGGCGGCGGCTCTCGATCCGCAGCGGTGGTCGGTGGGACCCGGACAACGCCGAGGACATCGAGCGGCAGCGGCGGTCGATCATCGACTACTTCGAACGCCAGGGCTACTACGGCTCGCGGGTGTGCATCGAGCCGAGGCGCGTGGACGACTTCACGGTCGACGTCGACGTCCGCATCCGACGCGGCAGGCGCCTGGACATCCACCGGATCTACGTCCGCGGCAACGAGGCGCTGAGCTACCAGGAGATCGAGCAGACGCTGCTCCGGGAGTTCACCATCCTGCGCCGGTTCACCTCCAGCCAGTTCCAGCGCGCGACCGACGCGATCCTCGAGCGCTACCGCGAGGAGGGCTACCTTCAGGCGCGGTTCGCGGTCGCCGAGTTCCATCAGCTCTCGGAGATCGAGGGCAGCGCCGAAGGCGACGAAGGCGTGGACCACTGCGCACCGGGGCGTGGGCCGGCGCGCGGCGACCGCAGCAGCGGCGACATCGTCATCTTCCTCGATGTGCGCGAGGGGGAGCGCTGGGACGTCGTGTTCAGCGGCAACCGCGTGCTGCGCGACGCCCAGCTGCTGCGCGCGATGACGTTCTACGAGACGGGCTTCATCGACGACGTCGAGATCGAGCTCGCCGTCCGCCAGATCCGCGCGCTGTACGAGACGCGCGGCTACTTCTTCGTCCAGATCGACGTCGACCAGCGCGTCGCGGAGGACGGCACGCGCGTGCTCTGGTTCTCCATCGACGAGGGCGCGCCGGCTGAGCTCCGTCAGATCCGGTTCGTCGGCAACCGCAACGTCAGCTCGCGGGAGCTGGCGGCGCTGATGACGACCTCCGAGTACGACCTCGTGGGTGCCGGAGGCTACCTGCAGCGCGCTCGGCTCGACGCGGAGCTCGAGAAGATCACGCGGCACTACCGGGAGCTTGGCTACCTCGAGGCGCGGGTCACGCGCGTCGTGCTGGTGGGCGAAGACCGCCAGCGCAGCCTGTACCTGTCGATCTTCGTGCACGAGGGGCCGCGCACCGTGGTCCGTGGGCGCGTCGTGCGCTCGACGGCGACGGAGCTGCCGTTCCCGGCGCGCGTCCCGATCGGCGACGACGCGGCGGGTGGGTCGCGCGGTAGCGCCCAACCGAGCGTGGGTGACGACGCGGGCGACACGCTGGTCGTGCGCAGCGTCTGGCCCACCGCGGCGTGCGAGGACCGCGAAGGCTTCGATCGCGACGAGTGCGAGCGGCTGATGGTCGCCAACAACCGCTTCTCCGGGTCTCGCGCCCGGCGCCGCGAAGGCCCGACCATCCCGTTTGGCGCGGAGCGGGTCCAGTCGGACGTCGAGGACATCCTGCGCACCTGGAGCGCGGCCGGCCATGACCGCGCGGAGATCAGCGCGCGCTGCCTGCTCGAGGACGGGCAGCCGGTCGATTGCACGATCCCGCAGCCCACGCGCGAGTGCCGCGTCTCGCTGACCAGTCAGGCCCAGGACGCGTGCGTGCGCACGGAGGTGGGCGGCCAGCTGCTCGAGGAGTGCGTGCTCTACCGTGACGACCCGGCCTGCCTCGAGGCGCCGGCCCTGTCCGGTCAGGCCATCGACATCGAGTACGTCGTCGAGCCGGGGACCGTGGCGAACCTGGCGCGCTTCATGACCCGCGGGACCTTCAAGACGCACGACTCCGTGCTGCTTCGCGAGTTCGCGCTCGACCGCCGCTGCCGGGGCAGGGACGGCGCCCAGCGGCGACATCGCTCCGGCTGGGAGCTGCCGGACGACTGCCTCTTCGACCGGCCCGCGCTGCTGACCGGCCAGGCGAACATCCGCGCCATCGGCATCTTCGACTCCGTGCGCATGGACATCATCGGCCCGGACCAGGACGTCGACGAGGCCTCCGTCGTGCTGCGGGTCGAGGAGAGCATGTCGCGCTTCTTCGACCACCGCGTCGGTCTGAGCACCCGCTTCTCCGGCGTCGAGCGCCAGCTGCTGACCCTCTCCAACGAGACCTCGTACCGCGACGTGAACTTCGCCGGTCGGGGCGGCGAGCTCCGCCTGATCGGCCGCTTTGACTTCGAGCTGCTGGACCCGGCGCGCGTGACCGACGGCGGCTTCGACGCGGACCTGCGCGCCGTCTACTTCGACCCGCGCTTCTACTTCTTCGGGGTGATGCGCAAGCCCTGGGAGGCGCGCTACGAGCTGGCGTACACGTGGCGTCTGCTCGAGCTGCCGCCAGCGCCCCAGACGCGGACGCTGGCAGCGTCGATCGTCTTCCGGGACAGCCTGCGCAAGATCCGCGGTGTGTTCTTCGAGCTGGGGTTCAGCGTGCGCGACACCCGCGCGCTGGACCAGTCACCGGTCGCGATCAGCGACGAGTTCGAGCGGTCGCTGATCCTCTCGATCACGCCGCGCATCACCGTCGAGCGCCGCGACAACCCGCTGAACCCGACCCGCGGCTTCTTCACGGAGCTCTCCGTCGAGCTGGCTGACGACTTCACCGGCCTGCTCGACGCCGAGAGCTTCACCCGCATGCTGTTCCGTCACAGTCACTACATGCCGCTCGGCGATCGGCTGACGCTGGGCGCGAACGTGCGGCTGGGCCTGGGCCTGGGCGGCGTGCGGGACGGCTTCCGCCGCTCCGGTGAGCTCGCGCTGCCGCTGTCCGAGCGGTTCTTCCTGGGGGGCGTCAGCAACCTGCGCGGGTTCACGCGCAACGGGCTCGAGACGGTGGGCACAGAGCAGGCCGGTGGCGACGTCATGCTCAACGGCAACCTCGAGCTGCGGTACCCGTTCATCCAGAGCCTGAGCCTCGACGGCGCCGTCTTCGTGGACGTTGGTCAGCTGGCGGCCGGGCTCTCCAACGTGCGGCTGGACGAGCTGCGGGTGACGGCCGGTTTTGGCGTGCGCTGGTTGATCGCCGGGATCCTGCCTGCGGTGATCGACTACGGCGCGGTCGTCGGCCGCCGGCCGGGCGAGGGATGGGGGCGGGTGCACTTCAACGTGGGCTACACCTTCTGACGGAGGTGGCCTTCGGACGGCGCGTTCGGGTCCGGCTTCCGGGCGTGGCTTCCGGGCGTGGCTTCCGTCAGCGCGCCGTCATCGAGCGGCGCGGTCGCTGCGGGTCAGCTCCAGCACAACGGCACCCCAGGCGCCCGAGCGGTCTGTCTCCGGCGCCCACCCCAGCACGAGGCTGTGGCCGCGGCCCCGCTCGGCCCACTCGACGACGGCGGGTTTGAGGACGGGGGGGCCGCTGGAGTGGCGTCCCTTGCCGGTGATCACCCGGACGAAGCGCTGCTGGCGCTGGCGGGCCGCGTGGACCGTGGCTTCGACCTCGGCGATGGCCTCGGCTCGCCGGAGCATGCGGATCGAGATCGTGGTGATGGCGCCCTCGCGGCGGGAGCGCCGCAGCAGGTCGCGCTGGGCGCCGGTGAGCGTCGGCTCTGCGAGCTCGTCGGGTGAGAGAGAGGACAGCTCGACCTCGTCGCGCCAGCGCAGGCCGGGCTCCATCGCGGCGCGCAGGGTGCGGACCCGCGTCTCGAGGGCCTGCACGCCGCTGGTGTTCATGAGCTCGTAGAACATGATGGCTTCGCCGGAGAGCGGCGCGCCGTCATCGTCGGACGTGGGTACGGGCGCGAGGTCGGGTTCGGGGTCACGCTCGTCGATGATGTCGAGCTCCGGCTCCGCGGTGTACCCCTGGCCCGAGAACTTCCGGGCGTGCAAGCCGGGCGTGGCGCCGGCGGCCTCGAAGGCCTCCCGCATCAGCTCGTCGGCGGTGACCTGGCGGCGGGCTGGAGGTTCGGGCGTGGCGGGTGGCGGCGGGTCGGCCAGCGGGCCGGTGGCGGGTGCCGCGCTGCGTCCGGAGCCGGACATCGTGACGTCTCGCCGGCCGGTGTCGCCGCCGGCGGTACGGCCGAGCAGCGCCGCGAACGGGTTGTCCGGGTCGATGTCCCGCTTGCGGGGCTTTCGCGGCGGGCGCTGGGTCATCGTGGGGGCACGTCGGTTCGGGGGGAGAGGCGGAGCGAGCGTGCGACCTGCGGGCCGGTCACAGGGTCGTTCCAGCTCACCGCGGTCCCGCCGTCCGGGTCGGACAGCAGGGCGTAGGTCTGCATGTCGCGGGGAACGGTAACGATAGTGTCGTTCCCCAGCTCGTGCACCAGGTCGTGGCTCAGGAGCTCCTCGTAGCGGTGTGTGACCGCGGTCACGGTCGGGCGACACGCGGCGAGGAGTGCGCGGAGCGTGGCGGGGCTCAGGTGTCGATCCGGTGCGTGGTCGTCGGGCAACGCGCACTCGATGACGAGCAGGTCGCAGCGGTGGAGCAGCTCGTGCAGCGGCTGGTGCGGCCCGGTGTCACCCGGGATGCCCACGCTGCGGCCGGCCGGGCAGTCGAAGCGCCAGGCGACGGACGACGCGGTGTGGTGGGCCGTCGTCGTGGTGGCGTTGAGGCCGCAGATCTCGCGTCGCTCGCCGGGCCGGATCGGGTGGAAGCGGACCTGCTGTTCGCCCGGCTGGGTCCAGGAGCCGAACGCAGCCGCGGCCCCGGCGAGGAGCTCGAGGGTCTCCGGGCTGGCGTGGACGTCGAGTGGTCGCTCGCGCACGCAGGTCGGGATGCTCAGCGCGAAGAGCAGCGGGAGCATGTCCGCCGTGTGGTCGAGGTGGGCGTGGGTGAGCACGACCGCGTCGAGCCGGGTGAGCGCTACGCCGCAGCGCGCGAGCTTGCGGAGCGCCCCGGAGCCGGCGTCCACGAGCAGGGTCTGGTCACCGTGTCGGACGAGGGTTGAGGTCGGGTCGCGATCCGGCTGCGGGATGGCGACTCCGGTCCCCAGGGTGATGACCTCGAGCGTCGTTGTCATCGCTGCGCCCGGGTTACCGGCTGTCTGGTCGCCGACGTTCGGGCCGTGAGAGCGCCGGTCGAGGTGATCGCCGGCGCTGCTGTCGTGCTTCGCCAGGCGGGCGTCGCTGCCGGCGTCGCGGGTGTCACTCGGCCGCTTCGGGTGCCGGGCCCCACGGCGGGGGCTGCGGCGGGTCGGCCCACGTGAACGGCATGCGGAGGCGCACGGCGCCGTTGCGGCTGAACCGGCGCGCGGGGAACTCGAGCACGAGCTCCTGGACGTTCCGGCTGGGTCGTTCGAAGAGGAGGAAGTCGTCGAGGCTCTCGCCGGGCGCGATGGTCTGGCGTTCGCGGACCTGACCGACCACGGTGACGCCGCTGTCGAAGATGGCCCGGTTCTGGATGGCGTTGTTGCTGGCGTCGACGAGGCTGGGGAAGTTGGCGTTGCCGGCCTCGGTCGTGGGCATGTAGTCCATCGGGGTGTCACCGGTGTTGGTGACGCGGAAGCCGACGCGCAGGAGGGCCTGGGTGCTGATGCCGTCGACGTTGGCGGTGTCCTTGAGCGGGACCCACTGGACGGCGTTGCCGGTGACCATGAAGGTGAACCCGTTGCCTTCCCACGCGGCGTCAGCCGCCTGGATGACGGGGCCGGGCAGGTCCGTCGGCGCGGTCCACGGCATGCGGATGTAGCCGGGCATGGTCACGTCGTCGCCAAAGATGCGTGGCGGGAGGCTGAGCACGAGTGAGGTCGTGCCGAGAGGGGGCATGCTGAACAGCAGGCGGTCCTCGATGGTCTCGCCGGGCTGCAGCATGACGGGTTCGGCGACGGGATCGTCGACCCAGCGCAGGTCGTTGAGCGTGAGGTTGGGGATGTTGTTCGCGGCGGAGAGCCCGTCTTCGTAGCTGGCAGCGGCGAAGAGGAGCGCGTGCTGCCCCTGGCTGGCCGTCGTCACGTCCCAGCCCAGGTTCCACACGACGGGCGCGCTGCCGTTGTTGGTCGCGGTCAGGGAGATGACGAGCGCGGGGCGGTCGGTGATGACGGCGCCGGCGTTGGACTCGAGCTCGAGGTACCGTGCTTCGAGGCCCGTGACGGTGACGGTGACGGCGCCCTGGGTCAGCGCTTCCTGCAGGCCGACCTCGGTCGGCTTGCGGCATCCGCTCAGTGCCACGGTGGCAAGGATCAGCAGGGCGACGAGCAGGTGAAGGCTGCGCACCGGACGCATGGTCATGGGTTCCTCGGTCGATGTCGATGAGAGCGGGCCGACGGACGCGGCTGGCTTCCACGCTGGGCCGAGCTTGGGTACCACGCTGTACGGAGGGCTGTCAAACACGCGGACCTGCGCGGGAAGGGCGTCCTCGCCGAGGTTGGTGTGGCTTCACCGAGCCCGACCGCGCGTGGCGCGGGGGTCAGGAGCGCCGGTCGGCGGAGGGGTCGATCTCGAGCAGGTGCCCGCTGCGTTCCTTCTTGGTGCGCAGGTAGAAGAGGTTCTCGCTGGTCGGCTCGGTCTCGATCGGGTTGCGGCGGGTGATGGTGACGCCGCCCTTGCGCAGGCCGTCGAGCTTGCGGGGGTTGTTGGTCATGAGCTCGACCGAGCGGATGCCGAGCAGGTGGACCATGGCGGCGGCGATGTCGTACTCGCGCAGGTCGTCGTCGAAGCCGATGTGCAGGTTGGCCTCGACGGTGTCGAAGCCCAGATCCTGGAGGCTGTAGGCCTTGATCTTGTTCGCCAGACCGATGCCGCGGCCTTCCTGGCGCATGTAGAGGATGACGCCGGGCGGCGCCTCTGCGAGCTGGTCGATGGCGCGCTCGAGCTGAGCTCGGCAGTCGCACTTGATCGAGCCGAACACGTCGCCGGTGAGGCACTCGGAGTGGACACGCAGCGGGACGGACTCGGCGTTGACGACGTCGCCTGCGACGAGCGCGACGTGGTCCTTGCCGTCCTTGTTGTTGCGGAAGGCGACCATCTCGAAGTCACCGTGCCGGGTGGGCAGGAGCGCGCGAGCGTGGACACGCACCTCGAGGCCATCGTCGAGGCGGAGCACGTCTCCCGGTGAACCGCTGAACGCGCGTCGCGGCTGCGGGAGGCTGGCGGTCTGAGTGGTGGTCATGCAGACTCCGGAGTGGAAACCAGGGGGCGTACAGGAGTGGGCCGGCATGGTCCCTGCCGTCGCCGTGCCCGAGGGGTGTGGTCGCGCCCGGCCGGTTCGTGCAACGCGTCAGGTCTAACCACATCCCGGAGATGCGCCAGATCAGCGATCAGGTTCATGGACCTGGCCCGCCAGGCGCAGGCGCGCGCGGGCCTGCTCTTCCATGCAGGCGACGAGCAGCGCGTCGAAGCGTGAGCGCTCATAGTGCAGCGCGCTGTAGTAGGCGTGGCGTTCGTGCACCGGCACGATCAGCGGTGGGTACCCCTGGGCCAGCAGCAGCGCGTCACTCACCAGGCGCGCGACCAGCGCAGACCAGGTGCGGAACGGCCAGATACGCAGCAGCTCGAACTGGGCGTGGATCGCCGTCTGGACGGGGTGTTCGCCGACCGGGTCCGCCCGCAGCTGCTGGAGCAGCGCCGCGAGTGCCGGCTCGATCCCTGCCGCGGGCAGCACCTCGTGCTTGTACTGCTCCGTGGGGCCGTCCTCCGCGCGCAGGCCCTGGTCCCGGCCCTCGGGGTCCAGCTGGGCACGCCAGCCCAGCAGCGTGCCGAGGGTCCACTCGATGCGGCCAGCGCGGGCGTCCGCCCGCAGCTGGGCGGTCAGCGCCCGGTAGCGGCGGATCTGATCCAGCAGCACCCGGTCGCAATAGTCCGCGCCCTCGACACCGCTGAATGCCCGGTCGAGGTCGTCCTGCGTCAGGCTGACCCCCTCGAGCTGCAGGTCGTGGAAGATCCAGCTCCGGGTCGCCGCTTCGTCCAGGTGGGCCCGGGTCTCCGGGCTGGCAGCCAGCTCTGCCTCGGACGCTTCGTCCAGCAGCGCGTCGAGGTTCACGTACGCGAGCATCATCCGCGAGTTCCCGTCTGCAGGGCCGGCACGCCGGCGAGACCGGATCTGTCTACCGGGACATCCGGGGTCGGTCAATGCGCCGCGGCCACGCGCTCGGTGTCGACCGGCCGCTCGTCCGTGCGGCGATCGGTCTCGCCGCGCGCCGGCATGTAGTGCATGGCCCGCTCGGCCAGCGCCGTGATCGTGAGCGACGGGTTGACCCCGAGGTTGGCGCAGATCATCGAGCCGTCGATGACGTACAGCCCCTCGTAGTTGTGGACGCGGTTGTAGCGGTCGATCACGGAGTCTGCGGCGGTCTCGCCCATCGGGCAGCCGCCCAGGATGTGGGCCGTGGACGTCGCGTTGAGCGCGACCTCGGGCAGGATCGACGACGGCCTCCCGTTGAACTTCGCCGCGACCCGGCTCGTGACCTCATGCGCCGAGGGCATGAAGGTGGGCGGAGCCTCCCGATCGCCCCAGTCGCTGGTCAACGTCTTGCTGAACGGCCAGTACCAGCGGCGCCGGAACCTGAGCTGCATGCTGTTGTCGAGCGCCTGCATCGCCAGGACGATCGCCGCGCCGCGCGACCAGCCGAACGGCCAGATGACCCGCTTGAGCGCCTCCCAGGGGTGCCGCAGCAGCGCGGCGAGGAAGTACAGCTGGCGCGGCATGCGGCCGCCCCCGGTGTGGACCGTCGTGAGCGCGGCCAGCGCGTCCGCGTGCTCGCCGTAGCGGACCATCTCGATGTGCGTCCCGTCCGGCGTGTGGCCGCCGGACGTGATCGCGATGCCACGCGAGACGTCCTTGTCCGGGACGTACACGCCCTGGATCGACTCCGAGTTCGTCCGCACGTACGTGCCCAGCGTGTGGGACAGCTGCGGCAGGCTCCCGCGGTCGCGGCAGCGCGACAACAGCTCCACCGTGCCCAGCACCCCCGCGCTCAGGATCACCTGCCGCGCCCGGAAGACCCGCCGCCGCCGGAACAGCCCCACCGTCGGGCGGGTCACGATCTCGTAGCCGCCGGAGCCATCAGCAGGGCCGACCGGCCGGATGTCCAGGACCTTCGTCTCCGGGAAGACCTGCGCGCCGTCACGCTCGGCGAAGTAGAGGTAGTTCTTGTCGAGCGAGTTCTTCGCGCCCACCCGGCAGCCCACCATGCAGCTGCCGCAGAACGTGCACCCGACCCGC
>ERZ869909.866-NODE-866-length-29097-cov-31.844280_pt1 | contig 29097 bp, 17 predicted proteins | sample MGYA00520892_ERZ869909 | MGnify/ENA primary metagenome ERZ869909 (study PRJEB32215, sample SAMEA104723947) | bioreactor metagenome | biome: bioreactor; feature: anaerobic bioreactor; material: water | place: China | collected 2015-03-12 ...
GGAAATGGATGTACAAGTTCTAGCAACCAAAACGTAACAGTATATGCATTACCTGATGCTGGATTTACGACTTTGAATGCTGAATATTGTGCAAACGATGCAACGGTAACATTAGTGCCAAATCAAGTAGGTGGAACATTTAGTGGCGATGGAGTTATAGGAAATATATTCGATCCAAGCGATGTGGCTGTGTTAGGTACAGTAACAATTGGATATGCGCTAACTGACGGTAATGGTTGTGCCAATTCTAGCGCACAAGTAATTACAGTAAATGGATTGCCAAATGCCGCATTTACTGGTTTAGCTTCTGAATACTGTGTCGATGCAGTAACTGTAACATTAGTTCCTGATGAAATCGGTGGTACATTTAGTGGAAATGGCATATCTGGTAACGAATTTGATCCATCTGCTGCAACTATTGGAAGTAATACCATACAATATTCAATTACGGATGGAAATGGATGTACAAGTTCTAGCAACCAAAACGTAACAGTATATGCATTACCTGATGCTGGATTTACGACTTTGAACGCAGAATATTGTGTGAATGATGCAATGGTAACATTAGTTCCTAACCAAGCTGGTGGAACGTTTAGTGGTGATGGTGTATCTGGCAATCAATTTGATCCATCAACAATAATTGCACCTTCCTTGGCTTCTGTAACATATACTATTATTGATATTAATGGTTGCGCGAATGCTTCAACTCAACAAACCGAAATTAATTCCTCACCAGTAGCCACATTTACTAGTTTAGATGCAGCATATTGTCAAAATGATGCAGCAATAACACTTGTTCCAACTCAAATTGGAGGGACATTTAGTGGTGATGGTGTGACAGGATCTGTTTTTGACCCAAGTCAAGTAGTCCCTGCGGGCACAGCAACTATAACGTACACAATCACTGTGGGAATTTCATGTACCGCTTCGACTTTTCAAGTTGTGGATGTATATGGATTACCAGATGCAAGTTTTAGCGGACTAGATCCTGCTTATTGTATCGATGCGTTAGATGTTACTTTGACTCCAAATACACTAGGTGGATCTTTTACAGGGAATGGTATTTCGGGGAATGATTTTAGTCCTAATGATGCTGGAGTTGGACCTCATACTATTAGTTATACTATAACTGACGGAAACGGGTGTACAAATCAATCAAATCATGACATTGATGTTAATGAACTTCCTGATGGCGCTTTCAACACCTTAGATGCACTTTATTGTGTTAACGACGACCCAATTACATTAATTCCAAACCAACTTGGCGGCACCTTTACAGGTGACGGTGTAACGGGCAATGAATTTGATCCAGGAGATGTTTCTAGCCTTGGAAGTATAACTATAACTTACACAATTACAGATGGGAATGGATGTTTTAATACAAGCTCACAAACCACTTTTGTAACAGGATTACTTGACGCTTCATTTAGTGGATTAGGTACTACATACTGTTCAGATAATTCACCTATTACACTAGTACCTGTTAATTCAGGTGGTACATTTAGTGGAAATGGTGTAAGTGGTAACCAATTTAATCCTTCGGGAGCGGCAATTGGTCTAAACACTATCGAATATAGTGTTACTGATTTTAATGGGTGTACGAATACTTCTTCGCAATCTGTTACAATTAATGCCTTGCCTGACGCTAGCTTTAATGCGTTAGATCCTTCATACTGTATCAATAGTTCAGCTGTTACACTTACCCCTTCTCAAGCTGGAGGTACATTCAGTGGTGATGGAGTAAGTGGTAATACATTTGACCCTTCGATCGCTACAATTGGTTCGGTTGTAATAAGCTACAGTATTACAGATGCAAATTTGTGTTCAAATTCAAGCCAACAAACAATCACCTTGAACGATCTTCCAGATGCTTCATTTAACACGCTTGATGCTTCTTATTGTTTCAATGATCTAGATGTAACCTTAGTCCCTAATCAATTAGGTGGTACGTTTAGCGGTGATGGAGTTAGTGGTAATACATTTTCACCGAACCAAACAACGTTATCGTCTATTACTGTTGCATATCTAATTACTGATGGAAATGCATGTACAAATTCGAGTTCGCAAAATGTATCCATAAATGAGTTACCTGATGCCACATTTAGTGGATTAGCGACATCATATTGTGCAAACGAAAGTACTGCAACACTAACTCCAACAATTTTAGGAGGAACATTTAGCGGGAACGGGATAACTGGAGATGAATTTATTCCTTCAAATGCTTCAATTGGACTCAACGATGTTACATATAGCATAACAGACATCAATGGTTGTACAAATGTATCAACTCAACAAGTAACAATTCTTGAGCTTCCTGATGCAACATTCAATACGTTAGATGCACAATATTGTTCTAATGATGCAAGTGTTACATTAGTTCCATCTATAGTTGGAGGTATATTTAGTGGTGATGGTGTTACTGGTAATGAATTTATTCCTGCAGATGTGTTGACGCTTGGATCTGTAAACATTACCTACACACTTACTGATGCGAATAATTGTACCAACTCTAGTGTTCAATCCATTATCGTGAATGGAGTTCCAACAGCTGCCTTTACAGGACTTTCGGCTGAATATTGTTCGGATGCTTCATTAGTAACACTAACTCCAACAATTGCAGGTGGGACATTTAGCGGGAATGGTGTTTCAGGAAATAGCTTTAACCCTACTCTTGCACTTATCGGAAACAACACAATTGAGTATAGTATTACAAATATGAATGGGTGTTCAAATTCAAGTACACAAAATGTCTTGATCAATGAAATACCTGATGCGTCATTCTCAAATCTTGATTCCGAATACTGTATCAATGATTTGCCCGTCAATATTATTCCAACACAAGTGGGTGGAACCTTCAGTGGTGATGGAATAACTGGAAATACATTTGACCCTAGTCAAACAAGTGTTGGTACTATTGTTATAACATACTCAATTACAGATGCCAACTCATGTTCAAACTCGAACAATCAAAATGTAACGATAAAAGGATTGCCTGATGCCTCGTTCAGTGGACTTGATGCCGCATATTGTGCTGATGCTCCTATCGTCACGTTGATTCCCGTTACTGTAGGTGGAGCGTTCAATGGGTCTGGAATTTTAGGTGGAACATTCAATCCTGCTAACTCAAGTATTGGATTAAATACAATTGAATACGTAGTTACCAACGGTAATGGTTGTACCAATTCTTCTTCTCAATCTGTTACGATAAATGCGTTACCAGATGCTTCATTCTCAAACTTAGATCCTCAGTATTGTATCAACAGTCCTGCTGTAACACTGACTCCTAGTCAATCGGGAGGTTCATTTAGTGGGCCTGGTATAATCGGAAATGAATTTAATCCAAGTGTAGCATCGACAGGTAACTTTACAATTACCTATTCGATTACTGATGCGCAAAGTTGCTCAAATTCGAATTCACAAAGTGTTCAAGTAAATGGTTTACCAAATCCATCTTTCAGTGGATTGAATAATGTCTACTGCGCTGTTGACACGGACATTACCTTAACTCCTGTTGTTAGTGGTGGTACATTTAGTGGAAATGGAGTTATAGGCAGCACGTTTAATCCTTCACTTGCTTCTATTGGTGCAAATGAAGTAGAATATGAAATAACCGATGCTTATAATTGTTCAGCCGTACAAGTAATGTCTGTATATGTTAACCCATTACCAGATGCTTCGTTTACTGGACTTAATCCTTCATATTGCTTAAACGATTCTCCATCATCCATAATGCCTGCAACTATTGGAGCCGGATTTGTAGGAATTGGATTTACTGGATTCTCATTTGACCCAGAAGTAGCTGGTGTGGGTACACACGAGTTAAAATACATTGTGATGGATGGAAATGGATGTGTGGACAGTACAATTCAAATAACTGTGGTACACGATATTCCAGACGCTTCATTTACTGGACTTGATGCAGAATATTGTGCAAGTGATATTTTAGTTGAATTGACACCAAATACAACGGGTGGTTCATTCAGTGGAAATGGAATCAGTGGTTATACTTTTGCTCCATTATTGGCTGAAACAGGACTCAACCATATCGAATATAGCATCACTAATATAGACGGATGTAGTAGTACAGAGACTAAAGTTACACTCATTAGAGCTTTACCTGATGCTAGTTTTAATGGATTATCTGCCGAATACTGTATCAATGATTCACCAGCAACTTTATTACCTCTAATGACAAACGGTACTTTCGAAGGCGAAGGAATGAATGGATTCTCGTTCAGCCCACAAGATGCTGGAGTTGGAACATTTGAGATTAAATACATTATTTCATATTCAAATGGATGTGCAGATAGTTCGATACAAGTTACTACAGTAATTGACGCACCTAATGCTTCATTTAGTGGGTTAGCTAGTTCTTACTGTGAAAATTCAGGAGTTGTAACATTAACACCAGTAACAAGTGGCGGTGTATTTAGCGGACCTGGGATTGTAGGTAACACATTTAATAGTGCATTAGCAAACTTAGGAATGAATACCATATATTATGATGTGACTGGAGCCAATGGTTGTGTAAGTACAGAAACTAAAACTGTTCAGATATTAGCACCTCCATCTAATGCTGTAGTTCGAAATGACTTAACACTAGAAGCGGAAGTATTTGGAAGTAATATTACATACCAATGGGTAGACTGTAACAATGGAAATGCAGAGATTGTTGGAGAAACTAATCGTAGGTACCAAGCTTCACAAAATGGATCATATGCAGTCATAGTAAGCAATGGAACTTGTTCAAACACATCAGCATGTATAGTAATTGCAAATGTTGACCTTGCGGAAAATGAACTTGTGAATACACAGTTATACCCTAACCCTAACAGTGGTGTTTTCCAACTAAAACTGGGACTAGATGCTGATGTGGAAGTATTTGATGCGTCAGGTAGATTAATCTATCAACAAAAACATGAAAGTGGAAATTCTACTATTTCTTTAGAAGATCATATTTCAACTGGAGTGTATTTGATGAAGCTTTATTATACAAATAACCAAAATGAAATTATTAAGTTAATAATCTCAAAATAATATGAATATTCTAGAATAACTCTATTTTTGCTCAGATATGATTGTAATTCACTATATAAAATTGTATATTGAGCTAAGTAAATGAAACACGTACAAATGAGAATAATAGTTGCATACATATTCATTTCGATACTTACGGTTTTCGCAACCAATAAAGTATATTCTCAGGATGTCGCAGTTACTGCTTCTTTATCTCCTTTTAGTGGATGTGAACTTGGCAATGAACAAATTGGAGTCGTTGTCTTAAATACATCTGCGGTTACAGTTGTAGGAGGATCAATAACTGTTGGATACACCATTGACAATCAACTTCCACATGTGACACAAGTTTTAGGATCAAATCTAGGTCCAGGAAACACTTGGAATTTTAACTTCGGTACTTTAGCAAATTTATCTGCTTGTGGTCCACATGAAGTAAAAGTGTATACTAGTTTTGCTGGAGATCCTAATCAAGCTAATGATACACTGGTTTGGATTGTGCAAAATGATTGTACAATTATCCCTGGTGTAGTCGAACTAGACCAACTGGTATGTGTATCTGGAAACAATGGTTCACTTACTCTAAACGGTTGGACTTATGGTACAATTACAGATTGGGAATATTCTGAAGATGGTGGAACGTCATGGATAAGTACCGGGGAAACTAATGCAACTTATAATTTTAATGACATTACTACAGAAACACTATTTCAAGTTCAAATCGATGGTGGATTTTGCCCAGACGACGTCTCCGACTTTGGAACCATTTCCATACAACAAGAATTAGACCCCGCAGATATAATTGGTGATTTAATTGTATGTGAAGATGACCCATCTGGAGTATTAGAAGCCATTAACACAACTGGTACGATAATCGATTGGGAAATTTCCGATGACGGTGGAACTTCGTGGACAAGTTTAGGTGAAACAACGAGTACAATAAATTATTCGGTAACCAACAACATATCTTCTTTTCGTGTAATTACTGATGGAGGTGTGTGTCCAAGTGTAATATCAAACCCAGCAGAAGTTACGATTCAATATTTCTCACAACCCGGAACTGTTTCTGGTCCAGGTCTTGTTTGTGAACTGAATCCATCAGGAACACTTACTGTGAGTGGAAACCCAGGTAATGTAGTACAATGGGAATACTCTACAGATAGCGGTGCAACTTGGAATACAATCAATAATACTACAACAACAGAAAATTTCAACAATTTAACCGACCCTACTTGGTTTAGGGTTTTGTCAGAAGATGGTGTTTGTCCCAATATATATACAGATATTGAAATTGTACTGCTTGAGGATGCAACCATACCTGGTGTATTGAGCGCCGACACATCTGTTTGCCTAAATGAAGATGCGAACCTCTCTTTACAAGGCAATAATGGCTCCATTCTAGATTGGGAATTTTCTAACGACGGAATAAACTGGTCATCTTTAGCTAACGCAACTAATTCACACAACACAGGCTCAATAACGGCTACTACTCAATTTAGAGTTGTTGTTCAAAATGGTGTATGCCCTGCCGAGTATTCGAATTCAGTAACTGTAACTGCTTTACCTCTTCCTGTTGTTAATGCTGGAAATGATGTAACCATATTTGAGGGAGATACTACTGTCTTAACAGGTACTGGTGGCGTAACTGGTATTTGGACGCCTGGCACTTCATTGTCGAACCCCAATAGCCCAACTACTGAAGCATTTCCTGATGTAACAACGACATATACCTATAGTGTCATTGACAATAATCTATGTGTCAATTCGGACCAAGTAACTGTTACTGTTGAAGAACCAATACCACCTATACCACCTACACCTGAACCCCCGATTTTACCTTTTAGTGTAAAAAATGTCATCACTTCAAATGGTGATGGATTTAACGATACTTGGATAATCGAAGGGGTTGAAAATTTCCCAGGGACAAAGGTTATAGTCTATAATATATATGGAAAAGAACTGTATGAAAATGACGATTACATCAACCAATGGGAAGGTACTTATAACGGTAAAAAGCTCCCTAATGGGACATATTTTTATGTCGTAATTCCTGGAGGAACGGATGATAAATTAAAAGGAACTTTAACCATAATGGGAGATGAATAAATTAATCGCCATATTTCTTATTGTATGTTTACCTGTGGTAAGCTATGCGCAACAAGTGCCTTTTTATAACCATAATTTAATCAATCCTTTCATATACAACCCCGCTATGGCTGGGTACTCCGATAATGCGAATGTCTACTTTGTACGAAATCAACGTAACATGGGATATGGCACAGGCGCAATCAATAACTACCTTACTGCAGATGGAAAATTATTTGGTGAAAAATCTGGATTTGGTATCAGTGCTATTCATCAATCAGCGGGTATTCAACAACAATTAGGGGCTAGTATAGCGTATTCGTATGGGGTAAATCTAGGTAAAGACCATACACTTCGATTAGGTGTAAGTGGTGGTTTTTTGGATAACAGAATCGATATTAATGCAATAGATGTAGCACAATTTGACGATCCATATATCGGTGGTCTAAGACCCAATGTAGCATCTTATGACTTAAGTGCGGGAATTGTATATGGGTGGAAAGGTCTACGTATTGGAGTGTCTGTGCCGCAAGTTATTGGAAACAAAGTTGCCTATAATAAAGATGACTCAAGGGGTTACTTCCGACTAGCTCGTCATTTTATGGGAACAGTTGAATACGATTTTACCCTTTTTGACAATGAAGATTTAATCCTAACACCTCAAGCATTGGTTAGATACGTCCCTGGCGCTCCCGTTCAGTACGATTTTACAACCCAGCTTGATTATAAAAAATTAGGATGGTTAGCAGTAGGATACAAATCCGATTATGCAGTTCAATTTAATTTAGGGTTTCACATTCTTAATCGAGTTCATGTAGGGTATAGCTATGAGTATATATTTAACTCTTTCAAATCATACTACACTGGAGTTAATCATGAATTTCTTCTTGGGTACACATTTAACCAGAAAAAGAAACCAGAAACTGTTACAGTTACACTTCCCGACCCTAAAGTTGTACAAGAAAATGAAGAGCTAAGAAGACAGTTAGCCGAAAAAGAGAATGAACTTGAACAACAAGAAAATGATTTAAAAGAGCAACTTAGAAAACAACTCGAAGCGCACAATAGGGAAAAAGAACAGCTTGAAAAAGAGTTAAAGGAAAAAGAACAAAAAGTTGTTGAAGTTGAAAAGCCTGTTGAACGACCTGCATCACCTTCTTCACCTGAAGAAAAAATGCAAAAAGTAAAAGGATACAACTTTGTTGAATTAGATGGGCAAGATTCTCCTGATGGATTATATGTAGTGATTGGCGTATTTTCTAAAAAATCTAATGCCGATAATGTCCTTAGTAAAGTAAGTGAAGAATACAATGATGCCTACTTGGTGATTAATCAAAAAACAGGATACTATTACGTTGTACTGAAATACAGTACTGAAAAATCTGTCGTGTTCCAAACATTAGCGAAATACAGAAGTTCTACAGGTGAAAAAGTATGGATTCTTGATTATGTGAAAAATAACTAACGAAAAAACAACATTATGATTACGTGTAATCATATATTTTATTCTCTACTTTTTCGTGCAAGAACAGTACGTTTAGTTTTAGTTTTCACCATTTGTCTAACAGGTTATACACAGACTGATTACGATTTTTTTAGAGCCATTAACACCCCTGTTTACCAAAACGATAATCTGCTCAAATTAGCTTGGGTTGGAGGATTAAATTCTCCTCAATTTTCCAAAATAGACTTAAATGGTGATGGGTTAGAAGATTTGTTCATATTTGACAGAGAAGACCATACCAAGCTTACCTTTATTAACGAGGGTGGTATTGGAGCGAATTATACCTACAGCCCTCAATATGAAACACTATTTCCCACACTTCAATCATGGGTGCTTTTAAGGGATTACGACAATGACGGGAAAAAAGATATTTTCACCTTTACTTCGGGTGGAATTGTAGTTTATAAAAACACAACTCCCACTGGTGGTGTGTTAACATTTGAACAAGTCACAAATCCTTATATATTTTCTGTCCACCCACCCAATGCAACACCCATTAACTTATTTGCTACTTCACTTGACATACCAGCCATTGCAGACATAGATGGGGATGGAGATTTAGATATTTTAACCATATATTTCTTTACATCAAGTGGGATTCCGGGTATCGTGTACCATAGAAATTATTCTATGGAAGTATACGGACACGCAGACTCGCTTCTATATGAATTAAAAAATGATTGCTGGGGGCATTTTACAGAAGATTTTAGCGCTACAACACACTTTAAAGCAAATTTAAGAGATACGTGTAGTAATCCACATAATAACCCCGAATCAAAACCTTATAGTGGGAGTTTAGAATGGAAACCTAACGAAGTTGATGTGAATAATCAAGGTGAATTAAGACATACCAGTGCTTGTTTGTTAACGCTAGATATAAATGGAGATGGAGTTCAGGATTTAATCATTGGCGATTCTGAATTTAGAAATATGCTCTTATTGGTGAATGACAATAAGGGTGTCAATATGAATACTTCATTCATTGAACAAGATACTGTATTCCCTAAAAACTCCGTTCCTATATCTATTGCAACTTATCCCGCAGCATATTATGAAGATATTGATAATGATGGCGTTAAGGACTTAATCGCCTCTCCTAACGAAACAGCTACATCGAATAATCACAACAGTGCTTGGTTTTATAAGAATGAGGGGAGTAATAATCAACCACAATTTGTCTATCAAAAATCAAATCTTTTTCAAGATCAAATGCTTGAATTTGGTAGCAATGCGAAGCCAGTATTTGTAGATTATGATGGAGATGGATTAATGGATATCATCGTAGGAAATTACGGGTATTTTAACACTTCTTCCTCTACGTATCAAAGTCGCTTAGCATTACTCAAGAATATTGGTACAGCTAGTCAACCTGCGTATTCATTATTGTCATCAAATTTCGCGAATCTTTCAAATGTATTCGGAATAGGTATCAACCTTAGCCCTGCTTTTGGTGACATTGATAACGACGGAGACATCGATATGATAATTGGGGATCATCAGGGATTTTTACATTATTTTGAAAACACTGCTGGATTTGGAAATCCTGCAAACTTTGTGGTTCAACAAACTCAACTTAGAGATTACACAAATGCAATTCTAGATGTCGGACAAAATGCGTCTCCAATTCTATTTGATATTGATAATGATGGAGATTTAGACTTGATAGTAGGCAATAGCGACGGTAAACTTTACTATATTGAAAATAGAGGGACGTTGGATCAAGCTGAGTGGGAAATAAAATCGACATATTGGGGAGAAGTAGATGTTTCTGAATGGTTTACCACCCAAGGAAATGCTACTCCAACGCTATACTTAAATAGTCAAAATGAAATGGACCTTTTTGTGGGTTCTCAACGCGGGGCAATTTTCCACTACAACAACATCGAAGCAAATATTGATTCTGGCGCTTTTAATCTCGTAGACTCACTAGTAGGGGACATTCAAGTTGGTTCTTTCTCAAAACCAACTCTAGCCGACATCAATGGAAATGGCAAACCCGAAATGCTCGTGGGAATAAAAAGAGGTGGTATAGCGTATTATGCATCCACGTTAGCAGACACATACCTCACAATTTCGACGAATGAAACTGAAGATGCTACAATAACGATATACCCCAATCCTTCTTCTGATATTTTTACGGTCAAATTTGACGAGGCTTCTATTAAAAAATATAACGTATTTGGATTAAATGGCGTGTGTTTCGTGTCAGGTGAATTCAACCAGACTATTAACCAACTAGATTTACGTCACCTTCCAGAAGGGGTATATTATTTGACAGTTGAGAGTGATAGTTATTCTAAAGCGCTGAAGTTAATCAAGCTCTAGTGTTTTACTAACTGCTTCACTATTTTCCCTCCTTGGGCATTTACTTCCACCATGTACATTCCACTGGCTAAGTTTCGCACATCCAACATCACATCGTTTAGACCTTGTTGTCCATAAATCGTATGTGACTGAATCGATTTACCTGACAAATCCATAATCGTGACATCAAAATTCATGGGTTGAAGTAAAGCAAGGCGGACTGTAACTTCTTCAACGGAAGGATTAGGAAACAATGTAAACTCACTTACCAATTCTGCTTCAGAAATACTTAAAGGATCACTCGTTCCTAGATAAATATTGATGTCATCCAAATAAATGTTATTTCCACCACCATGTTCCCATTCAAACTTAACACGCATACCATTCACAAAATAGGCACTTGTTATGTTTGTAACGTGATTCGTAATCCAATCCTGTGGTCCTTCAGGAGCCCAATTTTCAGTCTGGACACCAAGTGACATTACTGAAGAAAGTAACTGACGACGTGTAGCCCATGTTTCGCCGCAGTTTGTGGATGCAAATACTCTGAGTCGATCTGTATTTGCACTATTTTGTTGCTTAAACGAGTACCTAAACGTCAACGTTAATTTATCTGTTGAGTGTAAATTAGATAAGTCAAATGAACCTGAAGTTAACTCACGAACCTGGCCTTCAACTCGTCCAATATTCATTAGCCGAATCGATTTGGATCCAGTGTGCGCATTACCCTCGTGTATTTCCCAAGTATCACTTACTGGTTCAACATTCCACACTCCGTTTGCATCTACTACTGAACTGTAATTTTCAAAGCTTTCCATAAACGGTAAATTCTCTTGAGATGGAAGAACAGTGATATAGTTCGTTCTTGCCATCAGGTCTGATGATACACCATCTCCAGAAGTTAAGGTTACGGCATATGTTCCAGGGTTATTATAGGTGACAGTTGGATTACGTTGATTTGATGTAGCTGGCACACCACCTTCAAAAACCCATGACCATTCAGTTGGATTAAAGTAACTGTCATCAAAAAAATCAACATTCGCTCCTTCGCACACTACGGTAGTATTTGTTCGGAAATCGGCTCTACAGAACACTTCTGGTTCGCTGACCCCTGTAAAATTTAGATTAGCTTGCGTTCCTATATTGTTTCTTCCACCAACAGTTGAACTCAACGCAGCATGCATCCGCAATTTTTGCCCTTCCGTAAACATCCGCGAACAATATGAATATTCCATATAGTTTTGAACATTATCGAGCGACCCACAAGATTCGCCATTGATATTACAAGATGTCCACCCTATAGTATTGGGAGTGTCAGCCACACCATCATCACCATTACAATTTTCGGGTAATCCTGGATTATTCGAATTCCCCCATGTATGTGGTAAGTTTAACCAATGTCCTACTTCATGTGTCATCGTTCGACTTCGTTGAATTGTTCCTGTACCTATACTTCCAACATAATTGTGTAGTATATGAATTCCGTTATTCATTGTTGTACCAACTGAACCATTATTTGATGGTCGGTAAGTATAGCCTGCCGCACCACCAATATTAGCTGCAACAAATACATTCAGATAGCGATTACCTGGCCAATTGCCATGTTCATTTTGAACAGCTTGAATACGTTGTGTTCCATTACCATCATATGTTACAGTTGAGAAAGTTCGCGTAATCCCCTTTGAACAATTTCCTGATGGATCTTTGCGAGCCAATCGAAATTCTACTCGTGAATCAGCAACAATTGATTTAAAAGCTTGATTAACTAATGATGTATCGGCATTTAGTTTTCTAAAGTCCATATTCATTGTGTTCACACAGTCCAAAATTTGTTCGTCAGAAATATTTTCGATGCCTCCTCCATGTATAACATGAAAAACGATTGGAATAATGTATATGGTATCATCCACTCTATCACTTTTCGCATAAACCGACTCAATATAACTCAACGTAAATTGCTCCAGTTCATTTTGACTATCATAAAATGATTGTCTCTCTGATTCGCTTAAATTATTTAATAGCAATTCAGTTTGTTCAACTTGATGACATGGGTGTGGTTCTTGTTGTGCAAATAACGAAAACGGGAAAATAATGAGTAAAAATCGATACATGGATAATGTTTTAGCAGAATGAATTCTTGTTTAAGCTAACAATTTACGAAAAAGAATACTATTTATAAAATTCAGGTGCGATACAACTAGTAAAACGTTATATCTATTGATTTAACTGTAACCAAAAAGGCTGTCTCAAAAAAATGAGACAGCCTTTTCTATTAAAAGAATTGATTCTATTGTTTAATAAATTGTTTTACCGTTTTACCTGTAGCAGAAACAATTTCAACCATATACATTCCCTTTGCCAAATCACTCACATTAATCATTACATCATTAACTCCTTGTTGACCATATATGTGGAACGATTGAAGTTCTTTCCCTGACAAATCTCTCACTTTCACATCAAAATTTAGCGCATCTTGAATTGAAAGTCGTACAATTAATTCATCAATTGAAGGGTTAGGGAATAAAACCACATTACTTAGGATTTCATCTTGATTATTAATTGATAGCGGATCAGATCCACTATACAAGTTAATATCATCTAAGTAAATGTTATTTCCTCCACCATTTTCCCACTCAAACTTAAATCGCATTCCATTAACAAAATATGCACTAGTAATATTTGTAACGTGATTTGTAACCCAGTCTTGTGGTCCTTCAGGAATCCAATTTTCAGTTTGTACACCAAGTGACATTGCTGAAGAAAGTAACTGACGACGTGTAGCCCATGTTTCTCCACAATCAGAAGAAGCAAACACACGAAGTCTATCTGTATTATTTGTATTGCGTTGTTTGAACGAGTATCTAAACGTAAGCGTTATGCTAGTAGAAGAAGGTAAACTCGAAAGATCTAACGTACTCGAAAGAAGCTCATCAATCCCACCTGCTGGCTGTCCAATATTGCTAATTCTAACAGACTTATTTCCAGTATGCCCAGCACCGTTAAATACTTCCCATGTGTTGTTGTTTCCAGGGTTATTAACTGTCCAGATTCCATTTGAAGAAGCAATGTCCTCGTAATATTCAAATCCTTCTGCAAAAGGTAAAAAGTCTTGAGAAGGAAGAACTATAATATAATCTTCTTTTTCAATCGTTTGAGAACTTGTACCATCTCCAGCAGTTAGTGTAACTTTATAACGCCCTGGCGTATTGTATACAACTTGTGGATTTTGATTATTTGAATTTGCAGGATTACCTCCTTCAAACGTCCAAGTCCAATTCGTCACATTAAAGAAACTTTCATCAATAAAATTCACAGGAGTTCCTACACAAACTTCTTGGAATTGAGTTCTAAAATCTGCTTTACAGAACACTTCAGGATCACTAACACCTGTAAAAGATAAATTCCCTGCAGACCACACGTTATTTCTTCCTCCTGTTGTAGAATTAAGCGCCGCATGCATTCTTGCTTTTTGACCTTCTGTAAACATTTTAGAACAATACGAATATTCCATAAAGTTTTCTACATTATCCTTTGATTGTCCTTCAAATACGACATTTCCGTTAGCTGAAGCCGCATTAAATGTCAACGTAATTTCATCGTTAAATCGCACATCAAATGGCACTGTCACCGTTCCACCATTTCGTTGAATAACAAGACCTGTAAGCCCGTGACTATTTATAGCTGTCACTCTACCTGATTGTAAATCACTTAATGTAATCGAAGCTGTTTCATCCAATTCATCGAATGGAATCTCAATGAGTAGTCCATCGCATGAATTACCTTGAAGGTTGCATGAAGTCCATCCTATCGTATTGGGAGTGTCTGTAACACCATCGTCCCCAGAACAGTTTCCTGCAAGGCCCGGGTTGTTAGAATTTCCCCATAAATGAGGTAAATTCAACCAGTGCCCAACCTCATGAGATAGTGCCGTAGAAACGCCATTATTACTCGTTCCTATTCTACCTACATAATTGTGCAAAATCCAAATCCCATTACTCATAGAAGTATTGAAATTCGGATAATTTGTATAACCTGCAGCACCACCCGCATCAGCTACCACAAAAATATTCATGTAACGATTTCCTGCAAAGTTTCCATGTTCATTCTGAACTGCTTGACGTTGTTGCGTCCCACTTCCAGAAAATGAAGTCTGACTAAACGTACGTGTAATCCCTTTGAAACACGATCCATCAGGTTTTTTCTTAGCTAATTCAAATTGAACTTCAATATCTGCAACACGTCCTAAAAATTCGGACTGAACTGCAGACCAGTTGTTATTCAACTTGTTAAAATCTTCATTCATTCTATCCATTGCGTCAAAAATCTGTTCGTCTGAAATATTTTCAGGACCATTCATGTGCAATACATGGAATACCACAGGAATAATATAAGGCCCAACACGATTGTTTGGATCATATTCATTCGCAATATAGTTTTCAGTAAACAATCGCAACTCTTCTGCAGATTGTTCCATTTGAAGACGAATTTGAGGATCGCTATTTTTCAATTCCTCAATGTGATTTGTTATACCACAAGGTAATAACTCATTATGACCATGGCCATTACTTTGACCAAATGAGACCCCTATAAACAGTAACGACTGCAATAGAAGCAAACTAATTTTTTTCATGTTTTACGTTTTAGCAAAAATTAAAGCAACAATATACTGGTTTTTAACCGACCTAATTTACAAAAATAATATTGACTTATCTGCTCTTCTTTGGGGAGTGGTTATTTATCGGTATGAATGGTTGAGTAAACGGTAAATCCATACGCAAATCATACTGTTATTTCTCTTAATGAGAAAATTGTTTCTGGAAATTGCTGGTAGTTATTTATCACATAATCCAGTTTTTTAGCCACAGTAAGCGGAGTTTCTAATTGATTGTCTTTGTACAACGAATGAAAATTCTGACTATCGGGGAAAGATTCAGGATTCGCCAGTCTGATTTGTTCTTGCATAACAGTATCTACAACTCCTGGCGCAATAGACTTTACGATAACATTTTTCTGATAAAAATTCAATTCTTCTTGAATTGTGAGCGAGAACATATCCAATGTTGCTTTTGATGCGCAATAAGCTGACCATCCTTTTATTGGACGATTAGCTGCACCTGACGAGATATTCAGTATCAATCCGCTGTCAAATTTTTTAACAAATGATTGACAAAGTATAACTGGGGAAACACTATTTACATGCAACACATTACGGAAATTATCCTGCGATTGTTCCCAACTTGGAGCTATCTCTCCTATAACCCCTGCGTTATTAAGAAGTATGATTTCATCCGTTTCTACAAATGGAAATTGAAAATCCATCACTTCATTCGTATTGGATAAATCGAGTGCAATGAATGTGAAATTAGCCGCTTGTATGTCACTACGTCTTCCTATACCAACTACGTGATACCCGCATTCTAAAAAAAATCGGGTACAAGCAAGACCTATACCCGATGAAACTCCTGTTATGAAAATGGTACGTGTCATTACACTTCGTTTATTTCGATGAATCTCGTAACATTAACACCAGTGCCAAAAATAACCAATGTATCGCTTTCTTCTACAATGGTATCACTTGCTGGCACACCTAATACGTGCTGTTCAATGGTTAATATTCCTTTAGTATTCACTTCAAATGCACGTTTAATCGTAACTAATGTCAACTGGTATTTATTTCGAAATTGAATATCTTTTATCGTTCGGTTAACGACTCCTTTAGGTGCAATAATTTCTGCAATTTCATAGTCATCAGGCAATTGCAGAAAAGATAAAATAGAAGGGTTTAAGAGCTTTTCTCTCACCGCACTCGCAACCTCATCTTCGGGTGTTAAGATTTCATTGATTCCAATTTTTTCAAGAATCAATTTTTGGTGCGCACCACTTGCTCTCACAATAATACGTTTAACACCTAAATCCATCAAGTGAACAGCTGTAAGTACTGTAGCTTCAAAGTTTTCTCCAATAGCAATAACCACTGCATCCATATCAGTGATGTTTTGAGACAACAACGATTTGATATCTGTTGTATCCATTGTAACTGCAAAAGCTACCTCATCTTTAATTTGATCAATACGTTCTTCTTTGTTGTCAAAAGCAAATACCTGAGCTCCCTTTTGAGACAGACTTCGAGCAATGGTTATCCCATACCTCCCAATACCAATTACTGCAAACTTGCTGAAAATCATTTTATGAAAGTGCTTGGTTCAAATCTTCAATCAAATCCTCGACATCTTCTACTCCTACGCTTAAACGTATTAACGAATCGACTACACCTGTTTTTTCTCGTTCTTCTTTTGGAATAGATGCGTGCGTCATCGTAGCAGGATGGCCAATAAGCGATTCTACTCCTCCAAGTGATTCTGCTAATGCAAACAATTTAACGCGTTTAACAATTGTATGCGCATCCTCAATTTTATTTCCTTTTAGCGTAAACGATATCATACCACCAAAGCCACGCATTTGCTTCTTTGCAATTTCATGGTTTGGGTGAGACTCAAATCCAGGCCAATATACTTTATCCACTTTAGGATTTGACTTTAAATAATGTGCTATTTTTTCACCATTTTCACAATGACGCTGCATTCTAAGGTGTAAGGTCTTTATACCACGTAGTACTAAAAATGAATCCATCGGTGCAGTTACTGCTCCCGAACTATTTTGTATGCGATACATTTCAGATGCAATTTCATCATTTGAAGTAACCAATGCGCCCATCACTACATCAGAATGTCCTCCAAGGTATTTTGTAACTGAATGCATCACAATATCTGCTCCCAAATCTAACGGAGTTTGAAGATATGGTGTCGCAAATGTATTGTCTACTGCTAACCACGCTCCCGCAGACTTTGCTATTTTAGCCATTGCTTCAATGTCTACGATGTTCATCATGGGATTAGTAGGTGTTTCCACCCAAATCAATTTTGTATTTGCATTGACCTTTGCTTGAACTTCTTCGGTATTTTCCATTCCAACAAAGTGGAATTTAATACCATACTTAGCAAAAATGGTATTAAAAATACGATAAGTTCCTCCATATAAATCATTAATTGAGATAACTTCATCACCTGGATTAAGCATCTTAATAACGCAATCAATAGCTGCTAATCCTGAACCGAAACAAGCGCCGTGTTTACCATTTTCAATCGCAGCGATATTTTTTTCAAGCGCATGTCTAGTTGGGTTTTGTGTACGCGAATATTCGTACCCTTTATGATTACCCACACCATCTTGTACATATGTACTGGTTTGATAAATTGGGGTCATTATTGCACCTGTCGCAGGATCAGGTTGAACACCTGCATGTATCGCTTTTGTTCCAAATCGCATTTTCTTATTTTCCATAGCTGTATTGCTTCAATTTTCTTATATGACCAAACAAAGGTATATATTTTTAAGTGATTCTATTTTGAAATGAGTTAGAGTTTCTGAATGAACTTGACGATAATATCCAATACTGGTGGGTGAATTGTTTCTTCCAACTCTCCATACTCAATAAAATTACATTTGTCACATTTTTGCAACAAGTGGTTCAATCCCTCCAATAGATGGATTTCACTCTTCTCCCGAGACCTGTCACTTAATAATTTTTCAAATCCTTTTGAGTTTGATTCGCCTGGGACTTGAAAATCTTTCTCCCCAATTATGGACAAAATAGGAACATTAATGTATGGTAAATAATTCGATGCGTCCCAAATTGAGAATTCCCGCCCAAAATCATTATTTAAGAACGAAGCTAGCCCTGTCATAAAAGTTACTTTTGTCTGTCCGTCACGTCCTCCCTTTGGTGCTTTTTCCCATTGATTATTTAAAAATTCTGCAATTAATTTTTGTGCCTCTCTTTGGTCATGGACATCTATAATGTCAAGCATTCCGCTAAAAGTAGCCTTATTCCATAATGCAACTTCTTCCGATTTACCATCATATATCATAATCAAATATTGTTGGTCTTCTATCACTTTTCGTCCTGTTTCACCAGGACCTGCTAACGAAATAATAAATGCCACCTCAGGATGATTTTTTGCCACCATTTGCGCATGCATTGATCCTTCCGAATGACCCAACAAACCAATAGGGTGAGATTTGAATCGATCTTGTTGCGCAATATATAAATAAGCTGACTCTAAATCTGAGGCGAATCCCGTTAGCGAAGTTCCTTCAAACTTGCCTCCTGATTCTCCCACACCTCTATCATCGAATCGAAAACTCCCAATACCATTTTTAGCTAAATGGTCTGCGACAACTAAAAACAATTTGTGTCCTAGAATTTCTTCATTCCGATCTTGTGGTCCTGAACCTGAAGAAAAAACAACTATTGGAAAATTAGTAGTGGTATCTTTGGGTAACACTAAGGTGCCTCCAAAGTCAAATGATTCTGAAATATGTGAAAACAGTACGTCCTTAGTATAATAATCAAAAGGAGGTAATGGTTCTTGCGGCCGTTTCACAACTATTTTTTCTTGTCGTTCTTTGTGAAAATTAAGTGTAGCTTTCAATCCATATTGCTGGAATTCTCCTTCAATAACCTGCTTTTCAGATAGCACGCCTGAATATGTCACATTCAAACTACTTACTTCAAAATAAAGGTTATTTCCTTTGACTGTAACTTTGTCTACAGCTATTCCCAACGATGTACTATCATCAGGGTTGAGCATTTTAAGCGTGTATTTTTTCTTATTTTTCGAAATATCAATCAATAATTCGTGAGATTGACCGATGACAACCATAGTTCCGTGCCAAGTTCCTTCAAAACTAGTAGATTGAGCACGACTATTTATAAAAAATAGTAACGAAAGTAAGCATGTAAAAATGAAATGACGTAACATGATTTTTCTTGTAAAAATAGAAAAAAATCTATGTTTCACCTGTCAATTAATTATCTACCACTCCAACATGTGCCTGGGTTCCCCAATTGAAAACTAATCATCATACCAAAAAAGCTGTACCAATCCTTATTGTTCGGATCTCCTCTTCGGTATCCAGCATTAGACCCATTGTGACCTAATTTAACCAAGCTTCTATCTGATAATTCTGCTGCGATTGTACCATTTATTTGAGCCAATGCATCACTGTCCACATAATTTCCACTCACATCATCGATATAATCTGTGAATGTCAATCTCAATCCGTATTCAAACGAAATAGCCACCCGTTTACCTACATTCATTTTAACACCAAGACCCATTGGAATACATAACTGAGTAAGCGAATAAGGATTGTCATTAGAAAGTGGAGTGCCTTGTCCTTCCGTCCCTAATTGACGAAGTTCAACCCACTGTCCATTGTAATTAGCCTTAGGATTCATGTAGAATCCACCTACTCCACCAAACATATAGGAAGTTATCCAATATTTTGAATTCCCAATTTCGTACTGGAAATAGTTGAATTCAAATCCAATTGCTAATTCAATAATGGGTGAACGAAAACTTAAATTTCGGTTGCGTTGAAACTCGTAGGGAGATAATTTATCGTCCCCTTTCACATTGCCATACAATGCATTTACACGAAGAGCTAGACGAGAATGTACATTATATCGAAATACTAATCCTCCTGCTGGCTCTATTTGTTGAAAATGCCCCATCCGATTCAAGTCTCCAGTATAATAACTCCCCCCTATCAAAACCCCTAACTCAGATCTTGACGCAAATGAACGAGAATTACTACTACCTGAACGATTCGCTTTCATCACTTGACGTGATTCGGCAACTTCATAAAGTCGGTCGCCAATTAACACCTTAGATTGCAATGGTGCACTCACGATAACATCAAGGAACTCAATTCTCTCAATTGAGTTATCGTATAATCCATCTTGCCCGATTGATGCAAATTGAAAAAGCAATAAATTTATCAGAATTAGCATTCTCATAAGACAAAATTACAATTTTAGAGGTGTTGTAATCAAAAGGAACGCTAAAATGACCGAATTATTTTAAAAATTGTGTGCTCCCGCCAAATTTCAATGGTAAAAATCAGAAGTATATATCACATAATAACGTAAATTTGCAGTCCCATGGAAATTACAAAAGAAAAAGTCTTAGAAGTTCTGTCCAATGTGATTGAACCAGATTTAAAAAAAGATATTGTAACACTCAATTTGGTCGATGAATTATCCATTGAAGGAAATAGCATCTCGGCCAGAATAAAGGTCTCTAATCCTGCACTTCATGCGCGCAATAGGATGAAAGAGGCAGTTAGTTTTGCATTGCACAAAGTATTGGGGAATGAAATAGAAATTCATGCAACTGTTGTAGGTTTGCCCAAAGAAGAACAACATATTGTTCCACGAAAAATTTTACCTGAAGTAAAACATATCGTAGCTATTGCATCAGGAAAAGGAGGTGTGGGGAAATCTACTGTAACTGCAAATTTAGCAGCAGGATTAACCAAAGCAGGATATAAAGTAGGTGTAGTGGATGCGGATATTTATGGCCCTTCGATGCCAACTATGTTTGACGTAGTGGGTGAACGACCTACCATGATTGATGTGGATGGCATTCCAAAAATCAGCCCAGTTATGGCTTATGGGGTGCAACTTTTGTCTATAGGTTTTTTCACTGATCAAGATAATGCTGTAGTATGGCGTGGGCCTATGGCATCAAAAGCACTTACACAAATGTTTACAGATTCTTACTGGGGCAAATTAGATTACCTATTAATTGATTTACCACCTGGAACAGGAGATATTCACTTGAGTTTGGTACAAACTGTTCCGCTAGACGGAGCTGTTATCGTAAGTACTCCGCAAGAAGTTGCATTGGCAGACGCACGAAAAGGGGTCAATATGTTCCAACTGGACTCAATCAAAGTTAAAGTACTCGGCATTATTGAAAACATGGCTTGGTTCACGCCTGCTGAATTGCCTGACAATAAGTATTATATTTTTGGGAGAGATGGTGCAAAAAATTTAGCGGAATCAATGGGGGTCCCATTTTTAGGTCATTTACCCTTGGTGCAAAGTATCCGAGAAGCTGGTGATGTAGGGAGACCTGCTGCATTTCAAGAAAATACACCACTTTCAAATGCACTTGATGAATTAGTTCGTAACTTTGTGGAACAGGTAAATACTGCTGAAAATTAAATCGTATGATACTAAATAAAGAAGAAATTGCTCAAAAAGTATTGAACGCATTGGATCAATTGCGCCCGCATCTTCAACGTGACGGAGGTGACATGGAGCTGGTGGAAATTACGGATGATGCCATCGTTAAGGTTCGATTACTAGGCGCTTGTTCTGATTGTAACATGAGTATCATGACCTTAAAAGCTGGGTTAGAGGATGCAGTCAAGAAAGCCGCTCCTGAAATAGTTGCAGTTGAAGCAGTCAACATGGATTAACCTCCATACATCATCAAGTAAGCTTTCAAAAAGTCATTGAGGTCACCGTCCATGATTGCTTCTACATTTCCTGTTTCGTGACCTGTTCGCACATCCTTTACAAGCTTATATGGGTGCATTACATAATTTCGAATTTGTGAACCCCACTCGATTTTCTTTTTCCCAGCCTCAATTTCATTGCGTTTTTCTAACCTCGTTCGAAGTTCTAACTCATACAATTGCGACTTTAACAATTGAAGTGCTTTTTCTTTGTTCCCAAGCTGAGAACGTGATTCAGAGTTTTCTATGATAATTCCAGAAGGAGCATGGCGCAAACGCACAGCTGTTTCAACTTTATTTACATTCTGTCCTCCTTTTCCTCCTGAGCGAAAAGTCTCAAAAGTATAGTCGGCAGGGTTGATGTTGATTTCGATTGTATCGTCAACAAGTGGGTAAACATAAACGGAAGCAAATGAAGTATGTCGCTTTGCATTGGAATCAAAAGGAGAAATTCGCACAAGACGATGCACACCATTTTCACCTTTCAGATAACCAAACGCAAATTCACCTTCAAACTCGAGCGTCACCGTTTTGATTCCGACAACCTCCCCTTCTTGGTAATTTATCTCTTTTACTTTATATCCGTTTTTCTCGCCCCACATCATATACATACGCATGAGCATAGCAGCCCAGTCACAACTTTCCGTTCCACCCGCACCTGCAGTAATTTGCAACACGGCATTTAAGCTATCTTCTTCACTGGAAAGCATGTTTTTCAGTTCCAGTTCCTCAACCTGTTCTTGTAATTTATTGAAATGCGCTTCAACTTCTTCTTCAGTCGCTTCACCTTCTTTAAAGAATTCCATCAGCACCGATAAGTCATCTAGTTGCGAAATGACACTATCAAACGTTTCTACCCAATATTTCTTTCCTCGGATTTTTTTCAGCAGTATTTCTGCTTCCTTCGGGTCGTCCCAAAAAGAAGGATCCTGCGTCTTGATTTCCTCCTCACTCACTTCCAATCTTTTTTGATCGATAGCGAGGTAGTTTTTCATTTTATCAATACGCTGAGATAATTCCTTTATATGGTCCTGATTAATCATGTGGCAAAAATAGTGTAATTATGAAAATATTGCATGGTCTGTTGAACTCATTTGTTTTGGGGTTAGATTTACTTCAACTTTCAATCAACTCATAATTTGTGCTTCGCCCTCCAGATTCTTCTTGTTTTAAAATTCCTTTTTCGATTAAATCCTTGATATCTCGAAGCGCTGTATCAGCTGAACTTTTTGTTATTTTCGCCCATTTAGATGTTTTTAGTTTACCTTCAAATCCGTCTAAAAGTTTATTCAACATCACTCGTTGTCTGCTATTTAATTCGGTTTCCTTGTGTTTATCCCAAAAATCTGCTTTTTGAAGAATTCTTTTGAGGGTTGCCTGGGTATTCATCAAAGCACTGTGTATACAATTTAAGAACCAAACTAACCATTCAGTAATATCTCCATCACTATGTTGAACTTTTTGCAAAATATCATAGTATGCCTTTTTTTCTGTCATGATCTGACTTGAGAGACTATAATATCGTTGAGAACTTTCTTCAGCACGAGCAAGCAACAAATCAGACATCGCTCTTGCAATACGACCGTTGCCATCATCAAAAGGGTGAATTATTATGAACCAAAAATGAGCAATGGCAGCTTTCAATACCCCATCAATTTTTATCTCACTATTGAACCATTTTAAAAACACATCCATCTCTTGCTTAACAATTTCGGGAACTGGAGCATGAAAATGCACCCTCTCCTTTCCCATTGGACCAGAAACAATTTGCATTTCACCATCACGATAGCATCCCGTGGTAATTCTATGCATACCACTCCACCCTGTAGGAAACAATGCTGCATGCCATCCGAAGATTCGTTCTTGGTCAAGTGGTTCATTGTATTTTTGTGTTGCGTCTAGCATCATTTCGACAACACCGTCCACATTTCTATCCACATTGACCATTCCAGCATATTCCAAGCCCAACCTTTTTGCAATCGAAGATCGAACTTGTTCATAATTCAATATTTCACCTTCTATCTCGGATGATTTTAACACGTCGAGCGTTAAAGTAGAAAGAAAAGCCTCTTCTTTAAGTGAAAAGCCTAGAGCTTCCATTTGACCAAAAATCTTACCTTGTAGATGCCGAACTCTACCCAAAAGCACTTGTACTTCATCATCATCCCACCTAAAATTAGGCCATTGACTATATTGATAAATGTACTTTGCCATGTAAAACTTTTCTGTTTGCGGTAAATATACAAATTATTCTCCGCATATTTAAGGAGAATAAGAGTGTTTTTCTCCGCATATTGATTTCCGCTATAGAGCAATAATACATTTCAAAAGCAGATGGCAAGACTTGTCTACAACACTATACTTTATCCGCTAATATTTCTAAAAGCTTTTTAGCATCTTGTCGATTGTCCCAAAAAGAATTATTGAGAGGATAAACTGTCCCAATTCCTCAAGTTTTAAAAGATTATTCATTGTGTTTATTGATGTTTTTCATTACTTGCTTGGAGACTTTGGAACATCATAACATACCTAGAAAGTGTGAATTTCATCCCTTACCCCTTCACAACCTTAAACCTATGTACCATCTTACCATCAGCGAAAATGGCTACAGTATACATTCCTTGAGCAAGAGGTGCCATGGAGAACACAAATTCGTTCAAGCCTTTTTTAGCTTGTTTTTCGAGTAGTATTTTTACCAGTCTCCCAGATTCATCATAGAGTTCTGCTCTAACCATTGCGTCTTGTTCGAGTGTGAACTTAGCAGCGGCAATGTCGTCAGATGGATTAGGATAAACCGAAACCCCATTGGGTAAATTAGCAAAAGGCACTCGATAAGTTCGAGAAGTAGTGCATGATTTTGCATCGCTCACCCTTACGATCACTGTATCTCCTGCACAATAACCACCATTCGAATTAGACGTGGTTGGTGTATCACTTTCATCCCAATAAAATTGATACGGTGGCGTACCATTCACCACATTAATCATCAATTGGTGATTGCATAAATCATCATTGTTTATGATTTGAAAAGTCAAATGAATAGTGGATGTGTCTGGACTTATGAGCTCTGCACAATAACCACTATTTCCTTTATTAACAAGTGGTAAATAACCAAATGCAAATGTTTTCCCTGGTTCGTTGTATTTTTTTTGTAACCCAAAATAATCTCCCCATCGCTCATATCCTCCTGGTAAACGATCAACAAAATTATATCCTTCTTTTACGATGAGTAGTGGTGAATAATTGCGTTCATTCGTGAAGTGTATAGCTGCAACCCCTGGGAAATCGTCTGGAGAAGTGTAATTAAACGCAATGATAACTTCACGATCACACTCTTCATTTCCCGAAGCAGCTATATTCGGATATCCAAAATCCATAATTTCATCAGCGATTAAGTTCGCTGTAACAATAGGAGATTCACTATCTAAATTCGAAATTAAACCATGATAAATACACGAAAAACCTGTAGCAGGATTAATCGAGTTTCCTACAAATTGAATCTCATCTTCAAATTTAATGGCTCCTAATACACGTGCGTCATTTGTTTGTAACCCATTAGTGGGATCCGAAACATCTGTGTCCGCTTGTCTTCCATTTGGTGGAACTCCGTAACTTATAGATGACTTTAAGGCTTTGATATCCAATTCACCATCCGAAAATTTAAGGTAAAAAATGGTATCATTTTCAATATCAAAATTGCGATTAGATAACAATATTAATTCATCTGCAACACCCTCAGCGCCATTAACTGGGTGAAGATTACGGATGAATTTTCCCCCAAATTTAATGTCATTGTATAGCGTTACAGCAATGTCATCCTCCCCATTAAAGGCTGCTTCCTTATCCATTTCCCAAATTACGGAGCCATCAAATCCAACTTGCCATGATACATCTGGAATAATTAAATTGGCAGTATAATATACCTTGTCATGAGTGACAGAAAGACAAGGAAAATCTGTCCAACGATTATTATTTAAGGGATTACCTGGAATATAGTATACATACCAAGGATCATTGGGGTCATTGGTTGAACTAAAACACATGATAACTTCACTCGTCTCGGGTTTAGAATCTTTTAAAAATGTCAGAATGAAACGATCATAAGTCGGATCATATAACAATTTTGGATCATAATAACTGCTAGCAGTACTTCCATTAATCAACCCACGAAGAAAAATTTGATAGTCCTGAAACAATGCAGTATCGGTATCATAATCATGCGCATAAAGTACCGAATTCATGGCTACCAATATTGTTCCTGAATTAGATACAGCCAATGTGTTATCACTTGGAATTCCCGCTCCTATATGAACGACATTTCCATTAGGTAATCTTCGTTTAGGCTCAAATGTCAATCCTATTTCAGGAGCATTACCATTTTTGGTAGATTTAGTATTACTTCCTTCCGTTCGTTTTGCATCGTAATATTGCTTTGATGCAATTTTTTGACGCATTAAAAAAGACTTTGCTGACTCTCCATCAGGCAAAGGAGCTTCCAAATGATACAATGCGGGTTCAAAATCTAACTGAACGGATCTTGGTTCAGCAACTTGAACTCTTTTAACTGTAAAGGAATGTTTTTTAAATTCTTCTTGAGCAAAAAGTGTAGTCGAAAAAATAAAAACAACTAACGCAGTGTAATAACTCTTCATGGTTGACGAACATTATAGAGTAAAGGTAACAATATTTCAATAAAATGAAAAGCTTGGATTAGGAAAGCTTATAACAAAAGTACTTAATATTACACTTTGTTAAATCTTATTGAATCAATAAAATAGAGAGCCTCAAGTTATTTTGAGACTCTCTATTTTAAGCTTGATGTTGAGTACAATGTCGTATCTATGATTAAGGAGGAGATACTATGTTAGTTTTTAATCCATCTTATTGTATTCGAAAATGAACTATTTTTCAACGTAAATAAATACATTCCTGGTGCAAAATAACTAAAATCCAGTTCATTTACCATATCATTCATCGATTGAGTAAACACAACTTTTCCAGACAAGTCTGAAATTTCAAGAATTGAATTCGACAATGAGTTGAATCGTAATGTCACTTGACCACTTGATGGATTTGGGAATAATTCAAACTCTAATGAATAATACTCATTGATGGTTGCATTATCACAATCTTCTACAAGAATAGTTATTGAGGTAGTATTTTCACAGCCATTTCCATCCGTGTAGGCATATGTTACGTCAAATAAACCAGCTTGATTCGCTGGATTAAATACATTTCCTTGAATGTTAGCACCGCCAAATACTCCGCCACTAGGTGTTCCTACAAGAGTGATTTCATCATCTGAACATATAGGTCCAGCAGTATCTATTGAGACAATTGGTAAATCGTATTTTGTAATTGTAGTTATTAGCGAAGTACTAGAACAACCGTTAACATCAGTAATTGTTACGTAATAACTCCCACCCTCATCTACTTCTATGTTTTGAGTAGTTGCTCCGTTGCTCCATTCGTAATCAACTGATGAGGAGGAAGAAAGTGTTATCGATTCCCCCTCGCAAATTGAAGTGCTTGATGATGAGATCGTTGGTGCAGTTGGGCTTGGATATGCTTCAACAGTTACTGTGTTAGAAATAGCTTCACACCCATTTGCGTCTTTTACAGTCACAAAATAATCCCCTTGTGTGCTCACAATAATTTGTTGATTATTTTCACCATTACTCCACACATATTCATCATAAAAAGTTGTACTTAAGTCACATTTTCACCAGGGCAAAATCCATTTGCATCAGCACTAACAACAGGTGGAGTAATTACGCCATTTTGAGTTAAGCTAACAACTAAAGATGTTCCTTCGCATCCATTTTGATCCACAGTTGTAACAAAATAATCGTCTGCTACACTGACAGTAATTTCTTTTGTATTTTCTCCGTTACTCCAGGTATAAGACACAGCATCGCTTGACACTAGAGACACCGCCTCCCCATCACAAATAACTAAAGATGTGGGTGTTATTGTAGGTATTATTGGAGTATTTTCTACGATCGTTACACTTTCAGATACTGAACAGTTAAATGAATTTGTTACAGTAACATTATAATTTCCCGGTGATGAAGCCGTCAACACCTCATTATTAGTGCCTATTGGATTGCTATTAAATTGCCACTCATAAAAAGTTATTGTTCCCGATGGTGTAGAAGCTGTTGCAGTTAAATCTGTATTTAATCCTTGACAATAAGATAAGTTTCCACTAATTTGGACTGTTGGGCTTGGGGTTTGTGTCAATTCAAAGTCGGTTTGACTAGAATACGAACAACCCGTATTTGTAGTAATTGTTAGCGAATAGTCCCCTGGTTGAGAAGCGCTATATGAACTCCCACCTGTAGCAACAGAATTACCATTTAAAAACCATTCATAACTTGCAATTACGGCACCATCTTCATTTATATCCGCAGTAAGAAGTGAAGATTCACCCGCACAAAATGAAGACAATCCTGTAATATCTACTGTTGGAACTGGGCATGGTGCAACGCAAGACACACCCGCTACTACTGGTTCACGAGGTGATTGACAGATTGATGAAAAGTTCCAGTTATAAAAGTAATAGTAGTATGTAGCGTAAAGTGTTCCGTCTAAATATCCATTTGTTACCGATCCCAATCCTCCAATAGGATAAGGAGTCGAAACCCCGCTTATATCTCTAGCAAGCGTTGGCCCGTTTACAGCTATTAACTTTAAATTATTTCCAATTGGAACATCAAAATTCAATTCTAAATTATATAAAATGATTCCCCGCAATCTTACCAGTAGTTATGAGCAACTGCAATAACCATGCGGTCAAACATCCTTTCTCCAAAGTA
>ERZ869909.867-NODE-867-length-29095-cov-5.811772_pt1 | contig 29095 bp, 25 predicted proteins | sample MGYA00520892_ERZ869909 | MGnify/ENA primary metagenome ERZ869909 (study PRJEB32215, sample SAMEA104723947) | bioreactor metagenome | biome: bioreactor; feature: anaerobic bioreactor; material: water | place: China | collected 2015-03-12 ...
AGGATCGTCAGCACGCCCGTCCAGAAGAAATCGGTATAGGGCAGCAGGAGCGTCAGCGGCAGCGGGCCGAGGACGGAAATCCAGATGATGCGGTAGCGCCCGATCCTGTCGCCGACGATGCCGCCGATCAGCACCCCGACGGCCGCGGCCACCAGGAAGACGAACAGCATCACCTGCGAGGTCTGGATCGAGACGCCGAAGCGGTCGATCAGGTAGAAGGTGTAGAACGAGCGGAAGCTCTCGCTATAGGCGTTCTTGGAGAACATCAGCAGCGTCAGCACGGCAAGGCCGAGCGCGATGGTCGCGCCCGAATGGCGCGCATGCGTCCGCGCCGCGCCGGAAAGCGCCGCCCGCGCCGCCTCGATCTGGTTGCGGATCTGCGTATGCCTGCCCGCGGTCCACACCATCAGCGCCATCGCCACGAGCGCGAGGACCGCGAACCAGGCGAGGCTCTCCTGCCCGCGCGGCACGATGACGACCGCCGCCAGCAGCGGCCCGATCGCGCCGCCGGCCTGGCCGCCGACCTGGAACAGCCCTTGCGCCAGCCCTTGCCTGCCGCCCGACGCATGGCGCGCCATGCGCGTCGCTTCCGGGTGGAAGATCGAAGAACCGATGCCGATACATGCGACCGAGAAGAGGATGAGGCTGTAGCTCGACGCGAAGGCGAGGCCCACGAGACCGGCAAGCGTGAAGGTCATCCCGACGACCGTGGAATAGGGCATCGGGTGCTTGTCGGTGACGTATCCGACGACGGGCTGCAGCAGGGAACCGGCGATCTGGAAGGTCAGGGTGATCATCCCGATCTGCACGAAATCGAGCGCGTAGGACTCCTTGATGATGGGATAGATCGCCGGGATCAGCGACTGCATCAGGTCGTTGAGCAGATGGGTTGCGCTCAGGATCAGCAGGACGGCGAGATGGGTCCTGGGGCGGGTGACGGTGGATGCAGGCACGTTCATTATCGGCTCTTGGCAATTTGCATTATCGGGGCGACTTGGACCTGGTTGCCGGAATTGGCGAGTTTTCGCCGGCCGCGACGGGGATCGCCTTACCTACGCGCCTGAAACTTTGCAAACAACGGCTGCGACCTCGATGCCGCTGCAACGTTTGGCGGTAAGCTGCCGAACACACCTGTATAGCCGAGCGGAGCGTTACGAGCGATCAGTCGGTGATCCGGCCTTCCACCATCCATGCGGAACCGAAGACCCTGCCGATTTTCACCGACCAGCCATTCTCGCCCATCTCGGCGGATCCTTCGGACATCGCCGTGCGAAAAAGCTCCTTTACGAGCGTCTCGCGGCTCTCCGGTGCAAGCTCCGGCGCGATCGCCTTGATCGCGGTCGCTGCGGCGATGAGAAAGACCAGATCCTCGCCGCCCTGCTTGGTGACCAGGAAGTTCGTCACCTCGGAGCCCGCGGCGTTGCTGCGGAAGCTGGCCTCGAGCCCGTGCTGGTTCGTGATGCGATAGTCGCATGCATAATGGCCGGTGACAGGCTGGCACGACACCAGACTTACGGTGAGGCCCCAGTCCTTCCAGAAATCGGAGGAGACTCCCAAATCGTCGTCGGTGTTCGAAACCGCGAAGGCGGAGCCGACGAACATGCTCATTGCGAGCGCTATGATCAGGCGCATTGCGTTCTCCCGCCTTGCCGATTGCGGTCGGGAACATATCCCCCAGGTGATTTGCAGACAAGACAACCCCGCGCTGGAAGTCATGGCTCCAACGGACCTGCCAGGGCGGCGCGATCACCTGTTGCCGCGAAGGCCGCGGACATCCGTGTAGATGTCCTCGGCCGCGCGCCACGTCCAGTTCATGCCGACTTCCTCCACGGCATAGACCCAGTGAACGAGGATATCGCTGGAGGTCGCATCGATCCCGTGCACGACATTGGAGGGCACATGCACCGTGTCGCCCGGCACGACCGCGTACGAGGCGTCACCGACATGGATGACCCCCTCGCCTTCCAGCACGTGATAGAACTCCGCCGGCTCGTGGCTGTGAAGCGTATAGTGCGTGCCGGCGGTGATTCTCGCCAGGCCGAGCACGAAATCCGGCGTGCCCCGGGCCGGGTCGAGCAGGTACTTCATCGATTGCCGCAAGCCTTTGGACGGCTCGACGGGCCCCCATGGCTCGTAGGACTCATGGACCGCCCATCTGAACAGCGGCTGCGCGCCGCGGATCTCGTTGGGATTCGGCAATCCTTCCGCCGGGTCCAGGACAGCCGGGTCGACAAATTCGCTCGTGCCGAGCCGCGGACGCCCCATGCGCGAGAATGTCAGCAGGACGATCGCATCCTCCCGGCCGACATTGGCGATCGCGTGTACTGAACCGGCCGCGAAATAGGCGGCGGAGGGCGCGTCGAGTTCGACCGCGCCGCGATCCCTGCGCACTTCAACCCGGCCTGCGACCAGATAAAGCCCCTCACCGCGATCGTTGCGGTGAAGGGGCACGCCCTGTCCCGGCCGAATGACCAGGCGCAGGAGTTGCAGCGTGCCGTCGGCCTCCATCTCTTCCGAATAGAGCGATTGCAACTCGATCCCGGCGAACTCCGGCATCGTGTGATAGGCCGTGCCGGCGCTGTAGCGCGAGAGCGCCTCGTTGAGGGAAAGGCGCATCGACATCAGTCGAACCAGTACATGGGCGCGGTCGTCGTCACCTCGGGGCCGGAGGCCGTGATGATGACGTTCTGCTCGAACCCTGCGCTGCCGACCCCCTCGAAGGCGACGAAGGTCTCGATCCCGACGACCATGTTCTCGAGGAAGACGTCGTCGTCCTCGCCCATGAGCGTCGAGATGTAGGGCTTTTCGAAGAACAGCCCGACGCCGTGGCCATAGATGGGGAACTTGTCGGCGGCCTGATCCTTGCCGGAGCCGATCTCGACCAGACGCCTGTCGCCCAGTGCAGCAAGATCCTTGACGCGAAGGCCCGGCCGCAACGCGGCAACGAGTTCCTCGCAAAGGCCGCCGGACGCTTCGATCAGTCGCTTCTGGTCGGCGGTTGCCTTGCGCCCGACCACCACGGTGCGACCGGGGTCGGCGTAGTAGCCCTCGAACATCGGCCCATACACGAAGGCCCGCGCCAGGTCGCCCTGGCGGGTCGGGGTCGTCGAGTAACCGGGCATGGGTTTCGACACGAAGTACTCGATGAGTTCGCCGCTCGAACAGGGGATCATGTGGACCGCGCCGCCGTTGCGGATGGCCTCTGCCGCGCCCCTTGCCGCCGCTTCGGCTTCGCTCGCCCCGGTCAGGAGCGCCTCGATCAGCGCGGCTTCGGCGGCAGCGCCGATACGCCCGGCCTCACGCATCGCGTCCAGCTCGCGCGGCGACTTGATCTTGCGCAGGTTCTGGACGATGTCGTCGCAGAAGACCCATTCGATACCCGGGAGAGCGCTGGAAAGCTCCGCCCAGTACTTCATGGGGAAGAAGTCCGTCCCCGCGAACCCGACGCGCCCGCGGGTACCGCTCAGCTTGCTCGCCGCCAAGGCACACGGATCGGTCGAAAAGTCGATCCTCCCGGTTGCTATGAGGTCCCGGCGCGGCCAGGAATCGTCGACCAGAAGCTCGGGCTCCTCACCCCGGCGCACGATCAGCGCCGAGAATGCACGGCAATGCGTATAAGGGTTGTCCAGGCCCTGTCCCGAATTGTTGCCGTAGTAATTGCTCAGATAGTAGATGTCGCCGGATCGGTCGTAGGTGCCGCCGGACCGCCCCCAGACGATGAGGATGTCGAGCCCCTGCGCTTCCATCGCGGTGTCGAGCGCGCGCCAGCGCCGCTCATACTCGTCCCGACCGAAGAATCCGCTGAAGGTTGCTGTCATGACTGCCTCCTGAAAGATCAGAGCGTGAATGTCTGCCAGTCGCTCTCGCCCGGGAAGGAAGGGCGGATGTCGACGGTTGTTCTTTCCGCAACCTCGATCACGATCGATCCGAACGTGAAACCGGGCCGGCCTTCGCCCGGCGTGACGCAGATCGGCGTGCCGGGAGCGTCGAGCCACGCGCGGAGCCGAGCGGCATCGGCGAACGTGGTGTCGAGCGCCGCGAGATGGTGGAGGCGGTCGCGCGAATTGGCCACGCGCCCGCGCGCCTCGAGCAGCGCGAGCTGGGCGGCGTGTTCGTCGCGGCTAGCGATCGGATGGTTGGTATGGCGCATGGCCGGGCCTGCGAACTGGACCTCCGCGCTGCCGCCGCCCGAACATTCAAGGCTGCGTATCCCCTCGCGGCCCGCGATGGCATAGTGCTGGCCTGAGGCGTGGGGGACGGCTGCGAGCGCATTCACCGCAGCTTCGACACCGGTCTGGGCCAGCGCGTGGCGAAACACCGCCGATACCGGCAGGCCGGCGGCGTCATGATTGAGCATCAGCAGCGTGTTGACGCATATCCCTATGCCGGCGGCGTTGGCGCCGGTCAGCCCGATCAGCCCCGCCGAGCTGAGGATCACCTGTTCGGGACCGCCCTCCGGACGCAGCCGAAGGATGACCTGCGAACCGTCCATGAACTTCGGCAGGTCCATGTTCTGGCACAGCAGGGTCCCTTGCTGCCCCGCCACGCCGATCACGCTGCATCCGGGCTCCTCGTCGGAACCGCCCAGATCGTACCACCACTGCTCGTCCATGAGGTTGTAGACGGCAATCAGCTCGAACGGCTGGGCCGCACCCTCGGCTATTCCCTCGATCTCGGCCAGAAGCTCCGGCGTATATCGCGAGATCGCCTCGACGAGGCCGGTATCGCCTATCAACGCACGCGCATAGTCGATTGCGGAAGAATGCCTGCTGCCCGCGAGCGTCGCCTCGGACCAGGCGGCGAGCGCCGCAGCCACCTGGGGGCGCGCCGCCTCGCCGTGCGCGCGGCCAAGCGCGCGTCCGTCGCCGGCGGCATCGATGATCAGGCTCATGTCAGGACTCCTGCAGCGGTGCGCGATAGCCGAAGCTTTCCAGTCCGGGCGAAAGCTCGATCAGGCGCGCCGTGTATTCGGTCGGAGGCGTTGCGAACACGTCCGTGACCGGACCGTGGCAGTCGATCATGCCCTGTCGCAGCACCACCACGTCGTTGGCGAGCTCGGAAACAAGGGCAAGGTGATGCGTGACGAACAGGACCGTCAGTCCGAGTTCGCGCTGCAGTTCGGCGATCAGCTTCACCACCGTCGCCTGAACGGAAACGTCGAGGGCCGAGGTTACTTCGTCGCAAATCAGCACGTCCGGTTTCAGCCCCAGCGCGCGGGCAAGCGCGACGCGCTGGCGCTCTCCGCCTGAAAGCTGGTCGGGGAGCCGCTGGGCATAGGCGGCAGGCAGCCGGACCGCCTCGAGCTGCTCGCGGATATAGCCGGGAGACGTCTCCAGACCGAGCACTTCGGCCGGCTGGCGCAGAATCCGGTTCACGGTCCAGCGCGGATTGAGCGCTTCCCAGGGATTCTGGAAAACGTACTGCATCCGCCGGCGCTGGGGGATCGGCCGAGCACGGGCACGAGGCGCCAGCCGCTCGCCGTCCAGAGCGACAGCGCCCTCGTAATGCGAATGCAGGCCGATGATCGCGCGGCAGAGGCTGGTCTTGCCGCTTCCGGATTCGCCGACGATCGCCGTCGTCCTGCCCCGGGCGAATTCCAGCGACAACGGCCCCACCGCCCGATGCGACCTGTAGTAGATCGACATGTCGCGCACCGCGAGTACCGTGTCCGCTTTACCCGTATCGCCGGCGGACGCGGTCTGTGCGGCGGCCTTTGCGGCTACCGTGCGAGCAAGGCTGGGCACCGAGGCGAGGAGTTCGCGCGTATAGGCATGGCTGGCCCCAGCCAGGATTTCGGCCGTCGAACCTTCCTCGACAACCTTGCCATCGCGCAGGATAACCATGCGTTCGCAAATCTCGGCGACCGCCGCAAGATCATGCGAGATGAAGATGCCCGACATGCGCCGCTCGGCGCACAGCCGGGCGATCAGTTGCAGTATCTGGTGCTGGATCTGGACGTCCAGGCCCGTCGTGGGTTCGTCGAACACGACGAGTTCGGGATCGGCGAGCAGCGCCTGTGCTATGGCCACGCGCTGCTGCTGTCCGCCGGAAAGCTCGTGCGGCCAGCGCATCAGGAAGCGCGGGTCGTCCGGGAGAGCCACGTCGCGCAGCGCCGCGGCGATGCGCCTTGCCCGTTCGTCTTTCGGCAGGTCGGCAGAAAGGCGATCGGCAAGCTGGCGTCCTATGCGCATGGATGGATTCAGCGCGTATCCGGCCGACTGCGGCACATAGGCGATCTTCTCGCGCCGAAGCGTACGCACGGCATCTGGTTCAAGCGCGAGCACGTCAAGCTGGCCGAGGAGCACGCGCCCCTCCTCCCGCCGGACCCCGGAACGCAGAAGCCCCAGGCACGCGAAACCGATTGTCGACTTCCCCGAACCGGATTCGCCGACAAGCCCGACCAGTTCACTCCTGGGAACGGTGAAGCTCACCCCATCAACAATGCGCCGCCCCCCCGCGCATATGGTGAGCCGGTCGACAACAAGGCTGTCCGGCGTCGTGTGCTCCTGGTTCACGTCAGCCACCGCGCCCACCTGTCTCGATGTTGCCGATCCAGCGCGACAGGCCATCGGTCATCAGTGAGATGCCGATCGTCAGCATGGCCAGCGCGGCGAGCGGCAGCAGCACGCCCCAAGGCTGGATCACGAAGGCCAGCCTGTTCTCATTGATCATATTGCCCCAATCCGGCAATGGCGGCTGTACGCCCAGGCCGAGGAAGCTCAGGCCCGCGATCAGGCCGAGCGAGTAGGTCAGGCGGATTCCGTACTCGACCATCAACGGACCGGCGATGTTGGGCAGGACGTCGGCCACCACGACACGCGGCAGAGGCGTCCCGAGCGTCTCGCCGTAACGGACGAAGTCGCGCGCAACCACCGACTGGGCGGCGGCGCGTACGACCCGCATGGTTCGCGGCATGTGGCCGATGGCGATGACCCCCACGATGACCCATCCCTGCGGTCCGAACAGCGCCAGCAGCATGAGCGCGACGATGATCGGCGGAAAAGCGAGAACGGAATCGGCAAGCCGCATCACCCAATCGTCGATCCTCCCTCCGACGACCGCGAGGGCCGAACCGGCCAGCGCACCCAGCGTCACGCCGATCGCGGTGGCGGAAAGGGAAAAAACAACCAGCCACATGCCTCCGGCCAGAAAGCGGCTGAACACGTCGCGGCCCAGATTGTCGGTTCCGAAGCGCACGCCTTCGCTCGGGCCCGAGAAAGGCGATGCGACATAGGCGATCGGATCGTACGGGGCGAGCAGGTAGCCGGCCACAGCGATCGCGATAACCGGCGCGAACAGTACGAAACCGATCAGGAAAGTGGGTTGCCGCCAGATGGACCTCTTCATGGTCAGGCTCCCCGTGCGCGGGCGCGGGGATTGACCAGTGCGGAGACGCCGTCCGCCACGAGGTTCACGACGATGTAGAAGGTGGCGATGAAAAGGCAGATGGCCTGAATGACCGGAAGGTCGCGGCTGGACACCGCGTCGACCAGCGCGGTTCCCAGTCCGGGAAAGGCGAAGACGTATTCGACCACCACCACGCCGCCGGCGAGATAGGCCAGTTGCAGCGCAACGACCTGGACCAGTTCGGCCAGAATATTGGGAATGCCGTAACGGAGCACGACCCGCTGCTCCGAAACGCCGCTCAGCCTGGCATGCTGTATGAAGTCCGAGTTCAGGACCTCGATTATGCTCGCGCGCGCCATGCGGATCATATAGGGGGAGATGGTCAGCGCCAGTGTCGTCACGGGCAGCACGAGCTGCGACGGCGCGGACAGGATCGGCGTCTGAACCGACGTCGCCGGCAGAAGATTGAGGAGGCCGGTCGACAGCAGCAGGGTCAGCGACATCGCCAGCACGAACTCCGGCAGCGCGGCGATGACGAGGGTCGCGAGGCTGCTGCCCGCGTCGAAGACACCGTCGCGGCGCACGGCCGCAACGGTTCCGACGAGAAGCGAGAGCGGTATCGCCACGCAGGCCGCCAGAACGACCAGAACCATGCTGTTGAAGATGCGCGGCCCGATCATTTCGACCACCGGCCGGCCATTTGCGAGGGAATTGCCGGGATCGAGGCTCAGCATGCCGCCGAGCCAGCCGAGATATTGCTGGACCAGCCCTTGCTCCAGGTTGAGCTGGCGGCGCAGGGCCGCCAGTCTCTCAGGGGTCGCATCCCGGCCCAGGATAGCCTGCGCGGCATCGCCGGGCAGCACCTGGGTCGCGGTGAAGATCAGCAGCGACACCAGCCACAGCACCAGAAGTGCCGTCAGTATGCGTATCAGTATGGACCGGGTCACGCTGCTGCTCTCGGTTTCAGCTGCTGAGCCAGGCCCGACGGAATGCGTAGGACGTCAGCGAAATGCCGGTGCGGTCCGGCACGATCCCTTCCACGCGGGAGCTGACCGCATCGAGCTTGTTGTAGAAGCCCCAGTTGATGTAGCCGCCGAGCTCGTACTCGATCTCCTGCGCTTCGGTCACCATCTCGGCGCGCAGCGCGTCGTCTCCCGTCGCATAGGCTTCGGTGACGATCGCCAGCCAACGCTCGTTGCTCCAGTGCGTCTCGTTGTATGGAGCGGTTGGGAGCATGGAGTCGGCTATCTGTATCAGATAGTTGCGACCGCCCCAGTAGGTCTGGGAGAGCGGCGACGATAGGAAATGATTGGAGAAGAAGGTCGACGGCTCGACCTGCCTGACGGACAGATTAACCCCGGCAAGCGCGGCCTGCCCCACCAGAGCCTCGGCTGAAGGCACGAGACCGATGGAAACCGGCGACGTGACGATCTCAGCGGTGAGACCCTCTGCGCCTGCCTCGCGAAGCAGGAAGCGGGCCTGCTCGATATCGACCTCTCGCTGCGGGAGATGGCTCGCATAGCCCGGATCGTAGCGGGCAAACAGGTCGTTTGCCACAGCCCCGTAGCCCGCCAGCACCTGGTCGACCATCTGCTGACGGTTGACAAGCAGCTTCATCGCCGTGCGGACCCGGACATCCGCGAACGGCCCCTCGTCGACCCGCATGGTGAACGGGTTCCAGGCGCCGGTCTCCGAATTGATGAGCTTGAACTGGGGATGCGCGTCTATCAGCCTCGCCTGGTTTGCCGGCAGCCCGGCCAGCGCGTCGATCTGGCCCGAGAGCAGCGCATTCACGCGCCCGGCGTCGTCGGTGAAGTTGATGAGCTCCAGCTCGTCGACGTAGGGTTGGCCTTCGCGCCAGTAGTTGCGATTGGCCCGGTAGAGCGAGCGAACACCCGGTTCGAAGCTGTCATAGACGAAGGGACCTGTACCGACCGGAGCAGCCGGATCATAATCCTCGGGAACGACGCGGACAGCCGCGGTCCCCGAATCCGCGAGCAGATCCCGCAACACCGCGAAAGGCTGCTTGAAGCGAAGACGAAGTGTCAGATCGTCCACCACCTCGATGGCATCGCGGTCGAGCTCCGTGAACCGCGAAGCCGCAGCGCCGGGGGCGGCGGGGTCGGTGATGTAGGCGAAGGTATGGGCGACATCGCGCGCGGTCAGCGACTTGCCATTGTGGAATTCGACACCCGAGCGAAGGTGGATCGTCCACTCCGAGGCATCCTCGGAGGGCTCCACCGTCTCGGCGAGGCCGGGCTCGATCACGTAGTCCGGCGACAGGTGCAGCAGCATGTCGTAGAGGTTGTTCTGGCGGGCGATGTCGGCCTCGGTCAGCGCTCCCTTCGCATCCAGGCTGTCGCGAGCCGAGCCCCCGTTCAACCCGACACGCAGTCGGCCGCCGCGCCGCGGCTCGCTCCCCTGGGCCCGGCTGCCGGCCGAGGCGTAGGGCAGGATGAGGCCGGCTGCCGTCGTGGCGAGAAATGTCCGGCGAGTAAGCGTATTGATCGACATATGTATTGTTCCCTCTGTTATGTATCGTTCCCTTTGTTTCGAAGGGTCAGGTCAGACTCAGAGGCGTGCTGGAGAGGACCTCGCAGCCGTCCTCCGTCACGACGACCGGCACGCCTGCGAAAAGCGTTACCGGCAGATCGGACACGCCTTCGACGCCAAACTGGGTCAGCAGGAAGAAGGTCGTGTTCTTCTGCAGCGTATACGGGTCCGTGGTCTTGATACGCAGGGTGTCGAGCCATGTGGGAGGGTAGCCGATCCCGGTGCCGTAGCCATGATGGCTCCCTGGTATCAGCAGGCCCGCCTCGTCGAGCGCGCGGTTCATCTCGATGGCGACCGCGGAGGTCGTCACGCCCGGACGGATCAGGGCCGTCGCCGCGTCGATGGCGGTCAGAAGGCCGTCGAAGGTCTCCTGGACCTTGGCGGGCGGCTCGCCGAGCCAGCGTGTCTGGACGCCGACGGCGTGATAGCGATGCCTCGAGCAGCCGGGCTCTATGGTCATGGGTTCGTTGACCCGGACGCGGCGATCGACGGCGGCGCCGTGGGTCCTGGAAAGCGTGCGCGGCCCGGTGGCGAACGGCGGAACGATCGCCGGAACATGCCCGCCCGCGGCAAACATCGCCGACATGGCCGCGCCAAGTATCTCGGTCTCGAGCATCCCCTCGCGGAAGGTCTCGAAAGCGGCCGCATAGGCGGCATCCATCACCTTGCCCGCCTCGCGCATGTAGACGATCTCGCTGTCGGATTTCGCGATGCGCTGGTCGGTGACCAGATGCGAGGCGTCGACGAGCGTTACATCCTCCGGCAACGCCTCGACGATCGCCTTGTAAAAGATCGGCAGCAGCGCATGGCTCTGCAATTCGATGCCGATGCGCGCCCCCGGTCGCAACACGCCCATTTCACGCAGCATCTCGACCGTGATCTGGCCGGGGTTGCGCAGATCGTCGTCGATCCAGGTCCGCACTTCGTGCACGTTCGGCAATCCGACGATAAGGTCGTGGTCCACGATTCGGGAAAGCGCGCGGATGTCGCGCGATCCCGGCGTCATGATCGCCGTCTGATAAACCCAGTAGCCGAGTTGATCGTAACCGAAAAGATAGAACATGCTCTCCTGATGGAACAGCAGCAGAGCGTCGAGATTGGCGGCCGCCATGCGCCGGCGCGTCTCGTCGTTCCGGCCTGCATATTCCGCGTCGCTGAATGGCAAGGGCGCACCCATCGCAAAGGTATGCGCTTCATTCGCTGCGTCTGGCATATCACCCATCCGTTCCGCATAGCATACGATTGCGCTATGCAATCGCTAGTGAAACGATTAATCATCAGCTGAAACGATAAAGCAAGGGGTTTTTCAGTGAGAGTTCCAGACATTCCGACGCGGCTTGCGCGAGAGAAGCTCCAATGACGCATGCCGGCAAGCGCGTGGGAATCGTGGATATCGCCAAGGCGGTAGGCGTATCCAAAGCCTCGGTTTCCTATGCGCTGAACGGTACCGGGCGGCTGGATCCGGAAACCCGTGACCGGATTCTGAAGGCCGCCGGCGATCTCGGCTACAAGGCTAATTTCTCCGCCCGCAACCTGCGTCGCAAGGGCACGGGCGTGGTGATCGTGGGCCTTTCCATCGCACCCACGTCGACGCGCAGTTCCCAGGACATGCGCTATTTCATGGCCGCCTGGCAGGGGGCATTGGATGTAGCGCTCGAGCGTGGATACCTGATGCTGTTCGCGCCATCCCAGGTGTTCGCGCAGCGCCTGGATCACATCCCCTGCGATGGAGCGATCGTAATGGATGCGCGCACGCCAGATCCTCTGGTGGGCAAGTTCCTGAAGGCCGGCATTCCGGTCGTCACCATAGGGCAGGACACCACGCTTGAGGCGAACCCGAAGCTCGGCCTGGTGGACAGCCCGCACGGGGAGATCGCGCAAAAGGCGCTGGATCTCATGAGCGCCCGCGGCGCCCGGCAGGTTGCCCTGATCCAGGGAAGCTCGGCCTATCACTTCAATCGCCTCGTGCGCGAGGCCTACGAGGCCTTCTGCTCACGCACGGATCAGGTGCCGCAGATCGTCGACGTCGGATATGTGGCCTCGGAGACTGCCGGACACGACGCGATGCATGCCCTTCTGTCACGCGACGATCCGCCGGACGCCGTCTTTGCAGGTCTGGACAGGCTTGCGACAGGCGCTCTCCTCGCCGTCGAACGTGCCGGGCTGAAGGTCCCGGACGATGTCATGATCGCGGCCGGCAGCGACGGCCTTACAGAGCGATCGAGCATCCCGATCACATCTTCCGAACTGTACCCCGACCAGTTGGGACGCTCGGCGATGGACATGCTTATCCGCCACATCGAGACCGGTGACGAAATGGGCCGGATCATCATTCCCGGCGCGCTCAACGAAAGAGCGTCGACGGCCGCATCCCTGAAGGAAACCGTAAAGTGACTGCACCCGCTGATCAGAATATACGTCGTCATGCCTGGCCCGAAGGCCACTGGAACTGGCCGATCGGTGTGACCCACAAGCACGGCCTGCGCTGCCGGGACATGCTGTGGGTCGGCGGCCAGGTCGATATCGATCCGTCCGGCGCCGTGCTTCGGTCCGGCGATCTCGCAGCGCAGATTCCGAACGCGATGGCGAATTTCGGGAAGGTGCTGACCGAGTTGGGCGCCGGGCTCGACGATCTGGTCAAGCTGCTCGTCTTCTATGTCGGCGGACAGGGGCTTGACGAGACAGAGATCCGCAAGGCGCTCGCCGCCTGCCTGCCGCCATCCACCCGAACCGCGCTGACATTGGTGCCCGTTCCAGCGCTGGCCTATCCGGGAATGCTTGTCGAGATCGAGGGCTATGCGATGCGGGGGCCTGGCGATGAGCGAATCCGACGCCGTTTCGCGCCGTACCCGGCCGGCGCGTCCTACCCGTCGGTTTTCGTGCGCGGCGTTCGTGCGGGAAAGATGCTTTTTCTCTCGGCGCACTCACCGACCCCCGAATCGATCTCGGCCCACCCGGGCGATATCCTGGCGCAGACCGGGTCGGTCATGGCGCAACTCAAGTCGACGCTGACCGAACTCGGCGCCGGAACCGAGGACGTGGTGAAGCTCAACCGCTGGTATGTCGGACATGGGACCGAGGCCGACTTCGAACCCGCTGCGCTGGCCTGTGGCGCCGCATTCTCCGATCCCGGCCCCTGCGCCACCGGGATACCGGTACCGGCGCTCGGCGTTCCGGGTGAGATGATCCGCATCGAGTTCGTGGCCATGCGCGGCGAAGACGGAAGCTATCTCCCTCGCCGGCACGTCTGGCCCGATACGCTCTGGAACTGGACGATCAAGCTGCCCTATCATCACGGGCTCGTCTGTGACGGCATGGTGTTCGTCGGCGGACAGGTATCTCTGGACAAGCAGGGTCGGGCGCTGCACCCGGACGACCTGACCGCCCAAACCCACGTCGCGATGACGCATATCGGTACGATTCTGAAAGAACTCGGGGCTGACTATCGCGACGTGTGCAAGGTGACGACGTTCTATTCCGGTAAGGACGACGCCGGGCGGCTGCACGAAAACCTGTCGATCCGCTCCAGCTACTTTCCCGATCCGGGCCCGGCCACGACGGGAATCCCGATGCCGGCCCTGGCCTATCCCTCGATGGTCATCGAGATCGAGGTCTTTGCCATGATCCCGTAATCCTCTTTTTTCAAAGGCTTGCAGAACTCATAAGATTTCCGCGAAAGCCAGCGCTCGAGCGGGTGAAGGGAATCGAACCCTCGTCGTAAGCTTGGGAAGCTTCTGCTCTACCATTGAGCTACACCCGCGCACCGGCATAGATCGCGGGCGCGGGGCTTCCTGTCAAGCGTGATGTTGATCCCGGCCACACTTCGTCCTGGACCGGCGGTCGCTGTGACGGGCGCGGCTCCCGCTTGTTCCGCGGGGCCTGCCGCTATCTCGTGCTTCGCTCCGCCATCATCGTGATGAACGGGATGAAATCCTCTCGCCTTATATCCGTGTGCCTGGCCATCAGCTGTCTCGCGGTCTCGGAATCGCCGGCGCCGATCGCGTCGACGACGCCCAGATGCTCCTCGGCGGAGCGTCTCAGGCGGCCCGGCAGCCTGAAAGTATGCTTCCGGTAGGCGGCGAGCCGCCGGCGCGCCTGCCGGGTGAGCGATTCGAGATAGGTGTTCTTCGAGCCGCAATAGATCGCGTTGTGGAACTTGAAGTTGGCGACGGCGTAGTCCTCGGGCTTATCATGCGACGCTTTCAGGCACAGATCCGCGAACTGCTTCAGGGCGTCCAACTCGGCCTGGTCCATGCGTTGCGCCGCATAGAACGCGCACAACCCCTCAAGGTCCGACATCAGCTCGAATAGCTGGAGCAGGCTGCTGAGATGCATTTGCGCGACGTAGCTTCCGGAGCGCGGCTTGACCTCGATAAGGCCCCGCGAGGCGAGACGGCCGATCGCGTCCCTGACCGGCGTCCGCGACACCGAGAACCGCTCGGCGAGCGCCCGCTCGTCGATCCGGTCGCCGGGCTTCAGGATTCCCTCCACGATCTCGTCTTCGAGGACGCGCATTATCTCGTCGCGCGTAAGCTCGCCGTCCAATCGCGCGCCGGACCGGGGGGACGTGTCGTCAGGATCAAGATTCAGCATATGGTGTTCGTCTCTTAGTGCGGCCTTTGATGTTCCGGAAGAAGTCTATAGCGCCATCGGCCTGAACGCTCCTGTCCTTGTGCGACATCGGCGCGGCGATTGCCGGCGGGATCGGATGCGTCATGGATCGGCGCTCCCCAGAACGGCTTCCAGCCACGCCGCAGCCTCGAGTGCCTGCCCGTCGCCCCCGACCGGCGCAACGATCTGTACGCCGAGAGGCAGCCCGGCATCGTCGACCAGGCCCGGAACGTTGACGCAGGGCGCCCCCAGAACGGTCCACAGGCGGTTGAAATTCGCCGTGCCGGTGGATTCCAGCCCCAGCGGAGCCGCGCCGATCGCCGAGGGCGTGAGCAGGACGTCGAACGCCTCGAACACGTTCGCGAAAAGCGCCCGTGCGCGCCGCGCCACGGCCAGAGCCTCGAGATATTGCTGACCGGAGATCGCAGCAGCAGCCGCCAAATGGTGACGCAACGCCGGGCTGAGCTCGGCCTCGTGATGCTCGAGCTCGAAACCGAGCGCCCGCCGGAACTCGAAATCCTGGATCGTGAAATGCGCCTCATACGCGGCCGAGACGGCGTCCTCCAGTCGCGCCTCGCCCACCTGCGCGCCGGCGGCCACGGCGAGCGCGGCGGCGTTGCGGAGCGCCTGCTGCATCTCCGCGCTGGGCTCGCCCCAGAGCGGGGAGCCTGCGACGACGCCGATCCTCGGCGTCCAGCCGGCCCGGCCGCGAGGCCCGAGGTCGAGGCCCGTCAAGGCGGAAGCGAAGAAGCCGACATCCGCCACCGTCGCGGCGAACAGGCCGGCCGTGTCGAGAGTCCACGAGAAGCACTTCACATTGGCCGTGGGAAGCAGGCCGAAGCTCGGCTTGAAGCCGGCCACGCCGCAGAACGCGGCCGGGCGGATTATCGAGCCCGCCGTCTGGCTGCCGACGGCAAAGGGAACCAACCCCGCCGCCACCGCCGCCGCCGATCCGGACGACGATCCCCCGGGCGTGTGCCGGGCGTCGTGCGGATTGGTCGTGGGGCCGGCATGGGCGAACGCGAACTCGGTCGTCACCGTCTTGCCGAGGATCGCCCCGCCCGCCCGGCGAACCATCGAGGCGAGCGGCGCATCGCAGACCGGCCTGTGGCCTGCGTAGATGGGCGACCCGTAGCAGGTCGGCATGTCGGCGGTGTCGATGATGTCCTTGACGCCGACCGGAAGGCCGGCCAGCGGACCGCGCGCCGCCTCGCAGGCGCGGCGGGCCGCCTCCTCGTCCACCCAGCAGAACGCCCGAACCGAAGGCTCCCGCCGTGCCATGGCCGCGATATAGCCGTCGAAAACCTCCAGCCGGCTGGCCTGGCCTTCCAGGATCATCGCCGCGGTCGAGGCCGCGCCGGGCGACGGCTCCGCCCCGACCCGGGCCTGCTCGATGCCTCTCGCTCCGGTCGCTGTCATGAAAATGGGTCCTGTCTAGTGCCGAAGCCGGGCGATAAAGGGTCGACGGTCGCGCCCTTTCGGTCGATCCCATGCAATGCCCGTTCCGGCAAGGCATGGGATCGAACGCCGACGCGCGTCGTAGTGAAGGTCAGCGAACTGCTCCACTACTGCGGCAGCTCGAAGTCCACGACTTCAGGCTTCACTTCGCTGAGCGGCCCCGAATAGATGAACCTCTGCCAATCGACGGGCTTAGTCAACTGACCCCCGGCGGCGAGTTGCTCCTCGATCATCTTGAGATGGTCGATCGACTCCTGGTCCAGCCGAAGCTCATAATTCACCTTGCTCATGAGATCCTGCGTCAGCCCCGGATCGAGCTGCAGGAAGGACGCGACCAGCGCGGCCGCTTCCTGCGGCTGGTTGCGGATCATGTCGGTCGCCTCGTCGATGGCGCGCATGAACGCCAGCGCGCCTTCGGGATTGGCTTCGGCCCAGGACTTGTTCATGTAGATGAAGTTGCGGGTGGTGATGATGCCTTCATTGTCGCGGAGCAGCTTCGTTCCGGGGACCGCGTTCAGCGTGCGCGAGATCCAGGGCTCCCAGGAGGAGAACGCGTCGATGTTTCCGCGTTCGATCGCCGCGATCATCTCCGGCAGGTCGACGTTGATGACGTTGTAATCGCCGGCGTCGAGACCGAGCACGTTCACGAAGGCCCTCCAGAAGACCTCGCTGGCGCTGCCGAGCGCGACACCGATAGTCTTTCCCTTCAGCCCTTCGATGTCGTCGATGCCGCGTCCGACGATGCCGAAATAGCGCAGCATCTGCATGGCTTCGGTGACGACGACGACGTCGTTATCGATGTTGAAGTTCTGGATGCCGGCCTGCTCCGCCGCCAGCACCGCCTGAACCTGGTTGTTCACCAGGAACGAGACCATGGCCGAGCCGCTCGCGCCGGTGTTGAACTGGACGTCCAGCCCATGCTTCTCGAAGAAGCCGCCTGAATTGGCGACGTAGAAGGTTCCCAGCGACGGGTCGACGCCGGTCGCCACGGTCATCGGAATTCTGTCTTGGGCCGACGCGGCCGTCAAAGCCGAGAACAGCACCGCGATCGTCATGATAAGTCGTCTCATAACCTTACTCCTCCTTTGGTGATGACTGCATTCGATCGAAAGCTACGCCACCGGCGCGTAACGGCGGGCAAAGCGATAAATGCCCATGCGGAACAGGCGGTCGGCCGCGAAGCCGAGCAGCCCCAGCGTGACCAGCGCGACGAAAATCTCCTCGATCAGCATGAACAGCCGCCCGGTCCACAGCATCACGCCGAGGCCGGCGTTGGCGGAGATCAGCTCGGCGGCGACGATCGTGGTGAAGGAGTTCGCCATCGCGAGGCGCATGCCCGTCAGGATGAAGGGCACGGTCGCCGGCAGGGCCACGTAGAAGAAGACCTGCAGGTCGCTGGCGCCCAGCGCGCGCGCCGCCCTGATCTTGTTGGGCGCGATCGAGGCGACGCCGGCAGCCGTGTTCAGGATCACGATGAAGATGGTGGTGTAGATGATCAGGAATATCTTCGATCCCTCGCCGATCCCGAACCAGATGACGGCGATGGTGATCATCGCGACCGCCGGAATGAAGCGCAGGAACTCCGTCCATGGCTCGATGAGCTTTCGGGCGAGCGAGAAACTGCCGATGATCAGGCCGATGGGGATGCCCATGAGCGAGCCGAGCGCGAAGCCGAGGGCGATGCGCCACAGGCTTGCCGTGGCATGGTTGATGAGCGTCCCGTTCGCGATCAGCTCGTAGGCCTTGCGGAACACGGCGGCCGGCGTGGGAAACAGCACCGACGAGACGATGAACACCGACACGAGGTGCCAGATCACGAACAGCGCTGCGAAGCTCAGCAGAAAGGGCAGGGTTTCACGGATTCTGCGCGTGATCTCCCCCGGTTTCCTGCGTCCCGCCGCCGGAACCGCCCCGGGTCGCGTCACGTCATGGGTCCTTTCGATGCTCATGCAGCCTCTCCATCGGCTTGTCTCGCCGCTTTCTCCACTTCCTCACGGATTGCCTCCTGTATGGCCGCGTAGTAGCGGACATAGGCGGGATCGGCCCGGGACCGCTCCCCTTCGATCTCGATCGTGATCAGTTCCTTGAGCGTCCCGCCGGGTCCGGCGGTCATGATTCCGACGCGCGTGCCGAGCGTGATCGCCTCGTCGATGTCGTGGGTGATGAAGAACACCGAGGAGCCGGTCTTCTGCCAGATGCGGCGCAGCTCCGACTGCATGATCCCGCGCGTCTGCGCGTCGAGCGCCCCGAAGGGCTCGTCCATCAGCAGCATCTTCGGCTCGTTGGCGAGCGCCCGCGCAATCTGAATGCGCTGCTTCATGCCTCCGGACAGCTCCGGCGGATACTTCGCCTGCTGGCCGCGAAGGCCGACCAGCTCGAGATATTCCATCGCGCGCGCGCGCCGCTCCGGCCGCGGCATCCCGCGAAGGCGCAGGCCGAATTCGATGTTGTCGATGGCGCTGAGCCACGGATAGAGGGAATCGTCGCCCTGGAAGACGACGCCGCGGTCGCGCGAAGGTCCCTCCACCCGCTTGCCGTCGAGGAGGATCTCGCCGTCCGTCGGGGCCTCGAAGCCGGCAAGCATGGCCAGAACCGTGGTCTTGCCGCAACCGGACGGCCCCAGCAGACAGAAGAACTCCTCCTTGTCGAGGCTGAGGGTGAAGTCCCGCACCGCTGCTCCGCTACGGCCGGTCTGGGTCCGATAAATCTTCTCGACCTGCTGAAATTCGATCAGCGCCAATGTGAACCTCCCTTTGGATACTTAGATTGCGAGACGGCCGGAGGGCCTTCTCATGCTTCGAAGCCGTTCCGCATACGCCTCAAGGCTTCTCCTCCACCCCAAGCACCGAGCTCTTCATCGTGCGCGGGTCCCTCGCCCTCCAGCGCCCCGCTTCCACCTGATGCAGGAACTCCCCCAGATGCCGGTTGAACGCGTCCGGCTCCTCGAGATGGAGCGTGTGTCCGGTTCCCGGCAGCACGACGAGATCCGCGGTCCGGATCGTGCGCTTCAGCTTCAGGCTCGGCTCGAGGCTCGGCTCGTCCTCGTCGCCGGTCACGATCAGCGTGGGAATGGCGAGCGCCTCCAGCGACTTCAAAAACGCCCCGTCCAGGACGTCGCGCTCGAACTGTACGCCCCGCATCGTCAATTCCGCCCCCATGGCCGAGCGCTGGGCGAGCTGGGTCTTGAACTCCGCGAAGCCGCGCGGGTCCTTGTTCTCGAGCTGGACGCGGGTCGGCGCCTGCGAATACATCTCGGCGAATGCCGGCATTCCGTTCGCCCGGATGAAATCCGCTCCCATCACCACCTGGTCCCGGAACGCCGCGTTCGCTTCCGGATCGACCCCGTAGCCCCAGGCGGCGATCAGCATCGAAGCCGTCCGCTCCGGATGGGCAAGCGCGAAATGCAGCACCGTGAACGAGCCCATCGAGACGCCGACGAGATGCGCCCGGGATATGCCGAGAGCGTCCATGACGTTCAGCAGGTCCGCGACGGAACGCTCCTGCGAATACGCATCCAGCGCATCGGGCACGTCCGAAGGCGGAAAGCCCCTGGCGTTGAACGCCACGCATCTGTAGCGGCGGGAGAACCAGCGCAGCTGCGCCTCGTGGCTTCTGAAGTCGCCGCCGAACTCGTGGACGAACACGATGGGGATGCCGCTGCCGGCTTCCTCGTAATGAATCCTGACGCCGTCGTCTGCTAGGATGCTGGGCACGATGCAACAACTCCTGTAATCGCGATGATGACTTCCATGATCGCCGACGGCGTCACGTCACCGGTTCCCGTCATTTGATCGGCGCGCGTCGACGCCGGCGAAGAACTCGCCGAGGATCGTGTTGAGCAGCGCGGGCTCCTCGAGCGGAAGCATGTGCCCGCAATTCGGCAGCACGGCCAAGGCTCCATCGGCAACCGTGCGGCTGACGAACACGCAGGCGTCGAAGGCGGGGGCATCCTGGTCTCCGACGGCGACCAGGACCGGCATGCGCAGCCGCTTCAGCTCGCTTTCGAGCTCGAACAGCGGCGGCCTCCTCATCAACGCGTTCGCCATCATGTTCGCGCAGCCGACGGGCGACATCTCACGGATCTGCGCGATGAACGTCTCCCAGGCGATCGGATCCTTCGATCGCAGAGCCTGGCGCTGCGGCGCATTCTCCATGTTGTCGACCAGCGCGGCCATGCCGTCGCGCCTTATGGCGTCGGCAAGCGCCTGCGCTCCGGCAAGCCATGCCGGCCGCCCGACGCTTCCTGCCCCCGGCCCGACGACCGCGAGCCCGCGAACCGCCTCGGGTCGCCCGATCGCGAAGTTGAGCGCAACACCGCCGCCGGTGGCGACGCCGACGAGATGGGTCTCGGTTATGCCGAGATGATCGAGCAGGCCGGCGAGATCCGCGACGAGATCGTCGCTGCCATAAGCGTCAATGTCGTCGGGCACCGTGGACGGCGGGTAGCCGCGATAGTTGAAGGCGATACAGCGGTAACGGCGCGAAAAATAGCCGATCTGGCGTTCGAGCGAGCGCAGATCGCCGGCATATTCGTGACAGAACACCAGAGGGAATCCGGAGCCGCAGTCACGGTAGCCGAGTTCGATCCCATTGACGCTGGCGTAACGCATTCTCCATCCCTCTTTCGCAATCGACTTATATGGCGCGCCAAATTATCATACTGATCATATCAGATTATGATTTTAATAACAATAATCCGGCAATTTCGGCACCATTCTCCTCACCGGCACCGGCCGCCGAAACTCAACCTTGCGCGCCCTGAAACACCGGTCGCCGCCGTTCGCTCACCGCCGCCAACGCCTCCCGAACGTCGGGCGACGCGGCGATGTCGAGCTGCAAGGCGCGAAACCGCTCCGCCGGCCCCGCCTCGCCGCCGACCCCGTCGAGGACGCGCTTCATCCCCGAGACCGCCAACGGGGCCAGTTCGGCCATCCGTCCCGCCCTCTCCAGCGCCCGTTCCAGCAGCGCCGTCGGGGCGACGAGCTCCGCGAACACGCCGGCGGCCAGCAGATCCGCCGCGCCCAAGCTCTCCGCGCCGAGAAGAAGACGGCGCGACAGCCCCAGCCCCAACTCCCTGGCGATCCGGAAAATCGCGCTCGGATCGTACATGATGCCGAGATTCGCCGCCGGCAGCCTCATCGTCGCGTCCGGGACCGCGATGCGGACGTCGCAGGCCAGCGCCATATGCACGCCGGCGCCGGCGACCGGACCGTTGATCGCCGCGACCACCGGGCTGCGCAGCCGCGCCAGCCGCTCGGCCGCAGCGGGAAACGGATTGTCCGTGAGCGACGCCGGCGCACCGGCCACCAGCGCGCGCAGATCGTAGCCCGCGCAGAAGCTGCGGCCGGTCGCGGCGAGGACGACCGCGCGGATGCCGGAATCGGCGTCGATCGCATCGCAAAGGCGCACCAGGTCGTCGAGATCGCCGTTGTCGAGCGCGTTGGAACGGTCCGGGGCATCGATCGTCACCACCTGCACGAACCCGTGCCGCTCCGTCCGGAGGGACCCGGACGGAGCGGCCTGGTGCGCGTCTTGGGTCGGCGTCTTACTCATCCCGGCATCCAAAATTGCGTCTCTTGCATTTCAATTTGATAATCTGGTATGCTAGAAAAAGCAACAGAAATTATGAGCTTTCGCGCATGACGTCCAGCAATCTGATCGAATCCCTGCTTTGCCATCCAGACGAATCGCCGGCGATCCGCCTGCCGGAAGGCGGCATGGTCACTTATGGCGAACTGAACGCCATGGTTGCGGACCTGGCGGACGCCATGGCCTCGGCCGGGCTGCGCAAGGGCGACCGGGTCGCGTTCCGCGGAGGCAAGAGCGTGCCGACCCTGGCCTTCTATTTTGCCTGCCTGAGCGCCGGCCTGATCTACGTGCCGATCAGCGAGGCCCATACCCGGCGCGAGATGGAGTTCTTCATCAACGACGCCCAGCCGGCCGCCCTCTACGTCGACCGGCTCGACGGGGACGCGGCAAGCGCCGTGGGCGCGCTGCCCGTTCCCAGGATCCTCGAACTGCCACGCCTGTCGGGAACCGGTCCGGCCCGGCGGCCCCGGCCGATCCCCCTGGGCGATGCCGATCTCGCCGCGCTCCTCTACACGTCGGGCACGACCGGCGTTCCCAAGGGGGCGATGATCACCCATGCCAGCCTGCTGGCGAACGCCCGCACGCTCGTCGATGTCTGGCGGTTCACGGCGGCGGACGTGGTGCTGCACACCTTGCCGCTGTCTCACGGCCACGGCCTCTTCCTGGGCTGCCACCTTCCGTTGATGGTGGGCGGCTCGATCATGCTCGCCGCCAGGTTCAATGTGGAGGAAGCCATTGACCTGATGCCGCAATCCACCGTCTTCATGGGGGTTCCCACCCTTTATGTTCGCCTGTTGCAATCCCCCCGCTTCGACCGCGAGGCATGCCGCAATCTGCGGTTGATGATCTCCGGCTCGGCGCCCCTGCCCGTCGACGTCTTCGAGAAGGTCGCGGCGCGCACCGGCGTCGAGATCGTCGAACGTTTCGGCACGACGGAGACGAGCATCTGCGCTTCTCAGCCCCTGGACGGCGAGCGCCGCCCCGGAACGGTGGGCGTGCGGCTGCCGGACGTCGATATCGGCATCCTGGACGAGGACGGGGCGCAAAAGCCTGCCGGCGAAGTCGGTCGGCTGGCGGTGCGCGGGCCGAACGTCTTTCCCGGCTACTGGAACCAGCCGGACGCCAGCGGAGAGGTCTTCACGCCGGACGGATTCTTCCTCACCGGCGACCTCGCTCGCCTGGAATCCGACGGCCATCTCACCATAGTGGGCCGCGAAAAGGACATGATCATCTCGGGCGGCCTCAATGTCTACGCCCTGGAGGTCGAGGGCGTTCTGCGGCGCTTCGACGGGGTGGCGGACTGCGCGGTCATCGGCGTTCCGCATTTCGATTTCGGCGAGGCGGTCGTGGCCGTGATCGTTCCGGAACCCGGCGCCCGGTTCGACAACGCCGCGGTCCGCGCCTTCGCCCAGGAGCACCTCGCGGTCTACAAGGCGCCGAAGGCGATCGTCCTGGTGGAGAAGCTGCCGCGAACCACGATGGGGAAGGTGATAAAGACCGAATTGCGGGAGGCGCATCGCGACCTCTTCCTTGCGGAGCCTGTTGAGCGCCCGTCTTGAACCGCATGATATGAATTGGTATGCCACATAGGTATATTGATAAACAAATTTCATGAGCGACGCCCGGAGGCTGCGCGCCGCCGGATTCCGTCGCCAATCCTGGGAAAGGTCACGCTCGATGGATCTCGAACTCAAAGGACGACGCGCGCTCGTAACCGGGGCGTCCGCCGGCATCGGCAAGGCGGTCGCCATGTCGCTGGCGGCTGAAGGCTGCGACATCGTTCTGGCCGCCCGCGACGGGGCCAAGCTTGCGACGGCCGCTCAGGAGATACGCGACCGCACGGGCGTGAATGTCGAGACCGAGACCGTCGACCTGTCCCGCCCGGAAGACCAGATCCGGCTCGCCGGGCATGGCGACGCGCTCGACATCCTCGTCAACAATGCGGGCTCCAATCCCGCCGGACGGATCGATGAGATCTCGGACGAGCTGTGGCGCAAATCGTGGGATCTGAAGGTCTTCGGATACATAAATCTTATCAGGCTCATATATCCGAAATTCACAGAAAGAAAGAACGGAGTGATAATCAATATCATCGGCAATTCCGGAGAGAGGATGAACGACAAGTACATACTTGGCAGCTCCGGTAATCTGGCCCTGATGGGGCTGACGCGGGCGCTGGGCGGGCGCTCGCCCGATTTCGGGGTGCGGGTGGTCGGGCTCAATCCGGGGCTTACGGCCACCGAGCGGGCGGAAACGCTGCTGCGGAGCTGGAGCGAAAGCAGGTTCGGAACGAGCGAGCGGGCACAGGAAGTTCTCGCCGACATGGACCTTCCTTTCGGCAGGATGTGCAAGATCGAGGAGATCGCCGATGTGGTCGCCTTCCTCGCCTCCCCGCGCGCGGGCTATGTCAGCGGAACGATCGTCACCGTCGATGGCGGCGCGGTGAACCGGAATGGCTGAAGCTATGGAGACCGGAGGCAGCCATCCCGCCGAGAGTGGCGGTCACGCCGTCGGGGACGAGCTTCACCGCCTGGGCAGGATCGTGTCGGTGGATTGCTTTCCCGCGCATCTGCCGATGCGCAAGCCGCTCAAGATGGCTACCCACCAGATCGCGCACGGCCCGTCCTTGTTCGTGCGGGTGAGGGCCGCCTCGGGCGCAGAAGGGTGGGGCGAAGCCGGAGCAGACCCGACCATGTCCGGCGAAACCCTGCGCGGCATGGTGGCTGCCGTCGAGGAGTTCCTGGCGCCACGCCTGTCGGGCGCCTCCGTATTCGACCGCATCGCGATCGGCGCCGGGGTGAGGCGCCATCTCTACGGCAATGGCGGGCCGAAGGCCGCCGTCGACATGGCCCTTCTCGATCTCGCGGGCCGCATCCTCGGCGTACCGGCTGTCGAACTGCTGGGAGGCGCGGCCCGCCGGTCCGCGACGGTGCTGCGGCTGATCGGCGGATCGCGCGAAACCGATCGGGACGTCGCCGAGGCGGAGATGCTGGCCGACCAGGGGTTCAAGGCGTTCAAGCTCAAGGTCGGCCTCACCGATATCGCCAGGGAGGCCGAAACGGTCCGGCGCCTGCGCGACCGACTCGGCGATGACGTCCTCCTGGCCGCGGACGCCAACATGGGTTGGGACGTCGCCACGGCGCGCCGCTTCGCCGGCCTTGTCGCCGGATGCGGGCTGGCGTTCCTGGAGCAGCCTGTTGTCGCCGGCGACATCAATAGGATGGCCGCGGTCGCCGCCCCGCCCTCGCCGGCACTGGGCGCCGACGAAGCCCTTCACTCGGTCGGCGACATCCTCGCCCACGCCAATGCCGGCGCGATCCGCGGCGTCAGCCTCAAGACGATGAAGTTCGGCGGCGTGACGACAACCTTGTCGGCCGCCACCGTGGCGGACGCGCTCGGGCTCTGCGTCAACCTGGCCATGCTCGTGGAGTCGAGCGTCGCCTCGGCGGCCATGATTCATCTCGCCTGCGCGATACCGCAGATCGACTGGGGTCTCAGCGTCGGCGGCCTGCTGGTCGCCGAGGATCCGGTCGCCGAGCCGATCGGCTGCGTCGCCGGCGAAGTCGCCTGCCCGGTGGGACCGGGGCTGGGCGTGACCGTGGACGAGCGGGCGCTGCGGCGGCTCGCCCCGCAATGATCGGAGCGCGGCAGCGCCTGGGAGGAAATCGGATATGCCTAGTATCGAGAAGGTGGAAGCAGGCTTCATGTCCTACGAGCCGGCCGTCCAGTGGCCGGATCGGGACGGCCCGCAGATCGCCACGATCGTCAGGATCAGGACAGCCGGGGGCATCGAAGGGGTGAGCGTCACCTGGAACGACTCGCCGGCGTCGTCGCTGCTCGCCTCGACGGTCCATGCCTGGTTCGCGGAGCGTTTGGCCGGGTGCGACGTCCGCCTCCATCCCGCCTCGACCGAGGCGCTGTTCAAGCAGGCGGCGTGGAACGGCGTCTCCTGCGTTGCGCTGGCCGCGATGGACAACGCGCTCTGGGACGCCAAGGCGAAGGCCTACGGACTGCCGCTGCACGCCGTTCTAGGCTCGCGGCACGAGAAGCTGCCGATCTATGCCGGCTCTCGCGCCGAGCTGGGGATGAGCAGCTTCGAGGCGGTCGCCGATCACGTCGCAGAGGCGCGCGAGGCCGGCTACGCGGCCTACAAGCTGCATCTGTGGGGCGGGGCCGAGCGCGACATCGCGGGATGCGAGTTCATACGCAACCGCTTCGGCGACGACCAGCGGCTGATGTTCGATCCCCTGGGGCGCTATTCCCCCGGCGAGAGCCTTCAGGTGGCGCGCGTGCTGGAGCGCCTCGGTTTCGAATGGTTCGAGGACCCGCTTCCGGCCGAGCAGCGCAACGCCTATCGCTGGCTGGCGCAGCGCGTCGACATTCCTCTCGTCGCGGCGGACTCCCTGCAATGGAGCTGGAACGACTATCTCGAAGCGGCCACGACCCATACCCCGATCATGCTGAGGCTCGACGCCGGACGGCAGGGCATCACCTTCACCAGCGAAATGATCGCGATCGCCAACGCCCACGGCGTGCGATGCGAGATCCACGCCTTCGGCCCCGAAGCCAATTCGGTGGCGGGGTTGCATACGGCGCTCGCGCAGAAGCCGCTCTCCTATTACGAGGGATGCTTTCCGCGGCGCTCCTTCGAGATACCCGGGATCGAGGTTCCGACGCATCACGATCGCGACGGACATGTGGCCGCGCCCGACGCACCGGGGCTCGGGCTGGACTGCGACTGGACGTATCTGGACGCGCGCACGACATGGGTGGGGAGGCCATATTGAACGAACGCACACTCAGGGAAACCACCATCGTCGAGCTGCGCCTCGGCAGGGTCGCCTACGAGCACGGCCGCAAGCCGATCCGCTTCGGCGCCCACCAGTTCCGCTACGCCGCCCTGGTGGCCATGGTTCGCGCCGGCGACGGCTCGGTCGGAATCGGCGCCAACTGGGCCCAGCTCGACGAGGAGCTGTCCTACGCGGCGGCCGTCCGCCCCACGCTCTCCGCCGCGGTCGTCGGCCGCGACGCGCTTTCGCCGCATCAAGCCGGCGCGGCCTGCCAGGCCGAGGCGCACCGGATCGGCGCCGGCCGCGCGGGCGCCGCCGTCGAGATGGCGCTGTGGGACCTGGCCGGGCGGATGAGCGGCGTTCCCGTCTCCCGGCTTCTCGGCCGCCGCCGCCAGGAACTGCCGAGCTACGCCATCTCCGCCGAGGATTTCTTCTTCGAATCGTCCACGCAATATGTCGAGCTGGTGCAGCGCTTCGTGGCGGAGGGCTTCAACGCCTGCAAGCTCCACCTTTGGGGCAAGCCGAAGGAGGACCTCGCCGCCTGCCGCGCCATCCGTCAAGCCGTGGGCGACGACGTCGTCCTGATGCTGGATCCGGCGGGACGCTACAGCCGCGAGGACGCCTTGCGGGTGGGACAGGCCATAGCCGAGATAGGGTTCGTGCGCCTGGAGGACCCGCTTCCGCCGGACGACGCGGCCGGATATCGCTGGCTGGCGTCGAGGATCCCGGTTCCCGTCGTCGTCAACGAGTCGCTGCGCTGGAATCTGGAGCAATGCCGGGTCGCCGCGCAGAACGGCGTCGTACAGGGATTCCGCATGGAGGTGGGGCGCGCCGGGCTCGGCGAGGCGTTGCGCTTCTGCGCCATGGCCGACGCCAACGGCGCCGAGATCGACATCGCGGCTTTCGCGCCGCGGCTCGGCCTCGAGATGTGCTTCGAGCTGGCGCTGGCTTCACCCGCTACGCGGTGGTTCGAGCATCACGAGGCCATGGGGCTGGAGGCGATTCCGGGCGTCGAGGCGGGCTTCCGCATAGAAGGCGGCGTCGCTCGCCCGCTGGACCTGCCGGGACTGGGGTGCCGGATCGACTGGCCGGAGCTGGACAGGCATTGCGAATGGGCCTGAGACCGGCCGGCCGCGCGGATGGTGCGTCTCCCGCTCCAAATTGAGGTTCTTGGCGAGACAGCCGCAGCGCCTGGCGAGATTGTCCGCCGCCCGGCCGCGCATGCCAGCGCCGACATCCCGCGCAGGCTGATCGTGCTTGCCGACGCGCTCCTCCGGGATAAGCGCAAATGGGTTCCGTCCCTTCCTTGACGAACACGGATACTCTAGGGAGGGATAGCCGCCAGAAGATCCCCGCCGCCGGAGACAACACCCGTGGACGCGCTCAGGACGTTCATCGAATCGCGCCGCTTCGAGGCGGCCATCACGGCCCTCATCATCGTCAACGCGATCACGCTGGGGCTGGAGACGTCGGCGGGCGCGATGGCGCGTTTCGGCGGCCTGCTCACCGCCATCGACACGATGATCCTGTCCGTCTTCGTGCTCGAGCTCGCGGCGCGCTTCGCGGTCTATCGCGGCGCCTTCTTCCGCGATCCGTGGCGGGTGTTCGACTTCTTCGTGGTGGCGATCGCGCTGATGCCGGCCACCGGCAACCTCTCGGTGCTGCGGGCGCTGCGCATCCTGCGCGTGCTGCGGCTGGTCAGCGTGGTGCCGTCGCTGCGCCGCGTCGTCAGCGGCCTGGTCTCGGCCCTGCCCGGCATGGGGTCGATCGTGCTGCTGCTCGGCCTCGTCTATTATGTCTTCGCGGTGATGGCGACCAAGCTGTTTGCCGCCACCTTCCCGGAAAAATTCGGCTCGCTCGGCCAGTCCGCCTATACGCTGTTCGAGGTGATGACCATGGATTCGTGGTCGACCGGCACGGTGCGGCCGATGCTGGAGGTGCATCCCTGGGCCTGGACCTTCTTCCTGCCCTTCGTCGTGGTCACGACCTTCGCGGTGCTGAACCTGTTCATCGGCATCATCGTCTCGGCCATGCAGGAGGAGCACGACGCCGCCGGCTCGCAGGCCCGCACCGACGAGCAGGAGGCGATCCTGGCCGAGATCCGGGCGCTGCGCGCGGAGGTGCGCGCGCTCAAGGCGCGGGCGGACTGACGCGCCTCAGCCGACGCGGAAGTGCTTGGACAGCTTCAGGCCCTGGGCCTGGTAGTTGGAGCGCATGTCCGCGCCGTAGAGCCGTTCGGGCCGCGCCAGCATGTGCTCGTAGACGAGGCGGCCGACGATCTGACCGTGCTCGAGGATGAAGGGCACCTCGTGGCTGCGCACCTCGAGCACGGCGCGGCTGCCGGTGCCGCCGGCGGCCGAATGGCCGAAACCGGGATCGAAGAAGCCGGCATAGTGGACGCGGAACTCGCCGACCAGCGGGTCGAACGGCGTCATCTCGGCGGCATGGAGCGGCGGCACGTGCACGGCCTCGCGGCTGACGAGGATGTAGAACTCGTCCGGGTCGAGGACGAGCTCCGGCCGCCCGCGCGCGTGAAGCGGCTCCCAGAAGTCGTAGACGTCCTGGGCGGCGCGCCGGTCGACGTCCACCACCGCCGTATGGTGCTTGGCGCGGTAGCCGATCAGCCCGTCGGCATTGCCCGTCAGGTCGATCGACAGCGCGATGCCGCCGCCGGAGATGTTCGGCTCCTCGGACGCGACCAGCGTCTCGACGGCGTGCAGGTCGCGCAGCTCCGTCTCCGAAAGCAG
>ERZ869909.868-NODE-868-length-29023-cov-26.970911_pt1 | contig 29023 bp, 21 predicted proteins | sample MGYA00520892_ERZ869909 | MGnify/ENA primary metagenome ERZ869909 (study PRJEB32215, sample SAMEA104723947) | bioreactor metagenome | biome: bioreactor; feature: anaerobic bioreactor; material: water | place: China | collected 2015-03-12 ...
TGAGCCCAACGAGTTATCCCGCAAGTGCGGGACTCCACCCCGCAATATATTTTAACTTTAAAAAGAACTATTCATTTGCACTTCGAACCGATGTCCGCCGCGGCGGATATAAGCCCAACGAGCTATCCCGGAGGTGCGGAACTCCACCCCGCAATATATTAAATCTTAGATGAGTTCTTAAACAAGCGCGTTTTAAAAAACGGACTGCAAAGGTAATTTTTGTTTCTTTGCTGACCAAATTTTATTTCAAAAAAATAATGACCAATCACAAAGCCGGCTTTGTAAGCATCATAGGAAACCCAAATGTGGGTAAATCAACCCTTATGAATGCTTTGGTGGGTGAAAAACTTTCGATAATCACACCCAAAGCCCAAACGACCCGCCATCGTATCCGCGGGATTATCAGCGATGATGAGTTCCAGATTGTGTTTTCCGATACGCCCGGTGTTTTAAAATCGCACTATAAGCTTCATGAGGCCATGATGGATTTCGTAAATGAATCACTTGAGGATGCAGACATCGTGCTCTATTTGGTAGAACTGCATGAAACCCCTGAAAATCACAGCTTCATTGATTTGATCAGAGACATCAAAACCCCCGTGCTGCTCGTGATCAACAAAGCCGACCTGGCAAAGGATGAAGAATTGATCACGGCTGAGAAACTCTGGAAAGAAGCAGTCCCTGCAGCTCAAATCATAATGATATCCGCACTGCAGGGTTTGAACCTTGGTAAGTTGATGCAAACCATCATTGACCTGCTGCCCGAAAGCCCTCCGTTCTTCCCGAAAGAAGAAATGACCGACCGGCCTCTGCGTTTTTTTGTTGCAGAAACCATCAGGGAAAAGATTTTCATGCATTATCGTAAAGAAATTCCCTATTCTACCACAGTTGTTGTTGAAAGTTATAAGGAAGAAGACTCCATTGATCGCATCCGTGCACTCATTTTTGTTGAACGCGAAACACAAAAAGCCATTTTACTTGGACATAAAGGAGAGTCAATCAGGAAGATCGGAATTGAAGCCCGGCAGGAAATCGAAGAATTTCTCAACAAACAGGTTTACCTGGAGTTAACCGTGAAGGTAAGCAAGGATTGGCGTAACAATCCTGCAATGCTAAAGCGTTATGGATATATGTAAAAACTGAAACCGAAAGTTCAAAGAATGAATCAGATATGGATGCAATATTAAGCTTAACCGAGATCACCAAAAAGATCAGTGAACTGAAAAAAACCTCAATTTCGGGATTTACAAGACAAGAAAGCCTGAAGCTCATTCTTTCCTGCCTTGATCTTACCACTCTTGAGGGCAGCGATCATGATGAAAAAGTTGTAAACCTATGCAACAAGGCAAAAGGTTATAAAAAATTGGGATTGCCAAACGTAGCTGCAGTGTGTGTTTACCCTAATTTCGCCCGTTTGGTACGCAGGAAACTTGAAGGAAGTGGTGTGAACACAGCCTGTGTTGCCGGAGCTTTTCCTTCGGGGCAATCATTACTGAAAATTCGCCTGGATGAAGTGAAATATGCTGTGGATGAAGGTGCACAGGAAATTGACATGGTAATTTCGCGTGGAAGGTTCCTTCAGGGCGATCTTAATTATATTACTGAAGAGGTTTCCCGAACCAAAGAAGCCTGCAGCACTGCCCACCTGAAAGTTATTCTTGAAACGGGCGAACTGGGTTCACTTGAAAACATCCGCACAGCAAGCGATCTTGCCATTGAGGCTGGCGCTGATTTTATCAAGACCTCAACTGGTAAAGTTCAGCCGGCAGCAACCACCGAAGCAGTTTGGATCATGCTTGAAGCCATCAAAGATTATTACAAAAAAACAGGCAAAAAAGTGGGACTGAAACCCGCCGGTGGCATCGCTGAGCCGGAACAGGCTATTCTTTATGCAAATCTTGTTCAACACATCCTGGGCGATGAATGGCTGAACAATGAATTATTCAGGATTGGCGCCAGCAGGCTCGCTGATAATATTCTGTCAGAAATCAGTTAAACCAAATACTTACACCCAATGCCCGAACCAACATACATTCCTCCAGATTATTTCATGGCAGATGAATTGCTAACCGATGAACACCGCATCATCCGGCAGGCGGTCAGGGACTGGGTGAACCGTTCAGTGAAGCCCTTTATAGAGAAATGGGCACAAAACAATGAAGCACCACCTCATATTTTACGCGAATTAGGTGAACTGGGCGCATTGGGGCCATATATACCTCAGGAATACGGTGGCGCCGGCCTGGATCAAATATCCTACGGACTGATTATGACCGAACTCGAACGCGGCGACAGCAGCATCCGTTCCTCAGCATCGGTTCAGTCCTCCCTGGTAATGTTTCCGATTTTTACCTTTGGATCAGAAGAACAGAGGCAAAAATATCTTCCCAAACTTGCAACGGGAGAGCTGGTTGGATGTTTCGGCCTTACTGAACCAAACCAAGGATCCGACCCCGGAAACATGGAAACCCGGATCAAAGATGCTGGAGACCATTATCAGCTGAATGGCGCCAAAATGTGGATCACAAATTCTGGAATAGCCGATATTGCGGTGGTTTGGGCAAAGGATGAGGAAGGTGTTATACGTGGAATGATTGTTCACAGCGACAGTGAGGGTTATACTGCGCCTGTGATAAAGGACAAATGGTCGCTGCGTGCATCCAACACAGGCGAATTGGTTTTTGATAATGTGATGGTTCCGAAAGAAAACATATTCCCGAATGTAAAAGGATTGAAAGGGCCGCTTAGCTGCCTGAACTCCGCCCGTTACGGCATTGCCTGGGGCGCCATTGGAGCAGCCATGGATTGCTACCATGCTGCCTTGAAATACTCAAAAGAACGCCATCAGTTTGGAAAACCGGTTGCCTCGTTTCAACTGCAGCAAAAAAAACTGGCTGAAATACTTACCGAAATTACCAAGGCCCAACTGCTGGCCTGGAGGCTTGGCGTGCTGAAAAACGAAAACCGCGCAACACCCGCACAAATTAGCATGGCAAAACGTAATAATGTGAATATGGCATTGGATGTGGCCAGGGAATCTCGTCAGATTTTAGGAGCCATGGGAATCACCGGCGACTTCCCGATGATGCGCCACATGATGAACCTCGAATCGGTAATCACCTACGAAGGCACCCATGACATTCATTTGTTGATTACAGGGCATGATATTACAGGCATAAGTGCGTTTTGATGTTACAAGTTAAAAAAGACAAGGGGACAAGGAGATAGGGAGACGGGGAGACTAAGAAACTGAGAGATGGAAAGATGGAGAGACGGAATCAACGAATTGGCTGTTCTATTGCATCACAGCATTACTGCATCTTGAGCAAAGCGATTCCGATAGCTATCGGGATCGGTCGGGAACTGTATCACTGCATCATATCAAAAAAACCTACCTTTGCACGCAAATAAACCCTGAGAAATGAGCAATATCCTTGCAATAGTTGGAAGGCCGAATGTTGGAAAATCAACCTTGTTTAACCGCCTCACAGGCATGCGGCAAGCCATCGTTGACCCCACGGCCGGCGTTACCCGCGATCGCCATTATGGCCGCTCCGACTGGAATGGAGTGGAGTTTTCTATAATTGATACGGGCGGCTATGTGGTTGGTTCCGATGATGTGTTTGAAAGCGAGATCAGAAAACAGGTTAACCTGGCCCTTGAAGAAGCTGACGTTATTCTCTTTCTTGTTGATTCACGCGAAGGCCTTACCGGTTTGGATGAGGAGGTCTCTGAAATGCTCAGGCGATCGGAAAAGAAAGTTTTTATCGCTGCCAATAAGGCCGACAGCTCGGAACATGTTAACGAAGCAACTGAATTCTATGCCCTTGGGTTTGATCATATTTATCCGGTATCGGCTATGACCGGCAGCGGAACCGGCGACTTGCTTGATGATATCGTGAAGGAATTCGGGGCTTCCGAAATGGAAGAAATTCCGGATATACCCAGAATTGCAGTAGTTGGCAGGCCAAATGTTGGCAAATCTTCGCTGGTGAATGCTTTGCTGGGCGAAGACCGCAATATCGTAACCAGTGTTCCCGGCACAACACGTGATTCTATTTACACCCGCCACAAAGGCTATGGTTTTGATTTTATGCTGGTTGACACGGCCGGGGTCAGAAAAAAGAACAAAGTTTCCGAAAATATTGAATTCTACTCGGTAATGCGCAGCATACGCGCTATCGAGAACAGCGATGTTTGCCTGCTCATGATTGATGCCACACAGGGGTTTGAAGCGCAGGACATCAATATTTTTTCACTGGCTCAAAAGAACCACAAAGGAATACTGATTGCAGTAAATAAATGGGATCTGGTTGAAAAAGAAACCAATACACATAAGGAATTTGAGGAAATTATCAGAAATCGCATTGCCCCTTTTACCGATGTTCCCATTGTTTTTACCTCGGTGATTACCAAACAACGCATCCATAAAACCATTGAACTGGCGCATAAGGTTTATGAGAACCGTCAGCGGAGAATTACGACTTCCAGGCTGAATGAGCTTTTGCTTCCTGTTATTGAAAGCAAACCGCCCCCGGCCACAAAAGGGAAATATGTTAAAGTGAAGTATATCACACAGTTAAAAACACCTTTTCCGGCATTTGTGTTTTTTTGCAACCTGCCGCAATATGTAAAAGAACCTTACAAACGCTTTCTTGAGAACCAGATACGAAGCCACTTTGATTTCAGCGGTGTACCGATGGAGATTTATTTCAGGGAGAAATAAGTTAGAAGAACCAAGTCCCAAATCCCAAGACCTGGGAATAAAATCCAAAGCTCAAAGCTCAAAATTCAAAATTCAAACTGCATAAACCAATTAACCATCCCGTCCCAATAGCTATCGGAAAACTGATTGACTAATTGACAACTCAACCACATGAATGCTTCAGTACGAATAGACAAATGGCTTTGGGCAGTGAGGGTTTACAAAACCCGAACCCAGGCCGCTGATGCATGCCGGGCCGGTAAAGTGAAGATGGATGGAATTGCCGTTAAACCATCGCGTGATGTGAAAGCCTGCGATGTAATCGAAATCAGTGTGCCTCCGATTAAAAGAACCATTGAAGTTATTGAACCCATCAAAAACCGCGTAGGAGCCAAGCTTGTTCCACAATTCGCCATCGACCTCACGCCACAGGAGGAATACGACAAGCTGAAACTCATTAACGAAATAAACTTCGAGCGCCGCGACCGAGGAACCGGCCGTCCCACCAAAAAACAAAGAAGACTGATTGATTACCTGAAAGATGAAGATTAATAGTGGATTGTAGCATATTTTTAATCCCGTTTATCATACATTGAACCAACCCAACGATTTCTTAATTTCAGTTATACCTGAAATAACTGGCTGGTTTCAAAAGAATTTCAGTTATAACAGATTTTTTTAAGCGGGGTGACGCAAATCCAGGTTTGTACAACCCTGAACGACAGCAAAGTTGTTGACCGGGAATACAGCGCATTGGAAGCTATTGACGATCACTTCCCAAAACTGGCACTCTCGCTCGATGAGGGATTTGAAACTTCCAGAAAGGGGATAAGATGGATGAATATTGAAGATTTCCTGAAAAAGTGGGGCAAACAATAATGGGCGCAGATTAGAATTTGAATATCTTTGAGTTTTCTAAACACCATCAATATATTAACACCTGATTTGTAAGTGAAGATATCAAAATCAAATTATTTTGATCCTATAAAAGCACTGAACAAAGCTTATCGAAAGGTAAGGCCGGCGCGTAGTACCATTGATCATTTCAGACGAAATCTGAGTTTGCTGCTTACTCAGATTGAAGAGCGCGAGTCGGAAGAGTTTCATAAAAATCTGATTAGGGATTTTTTAAAGAACACCTGTTATGCTCCGGATTATTTCATTAATACAAAAGGAAGAACCGATCTTGTTATACACAACGGCAAAGATTCCAGAAGTACAGTTGGCGTAATTATTGAATCCAAGAATCCAGGCAATAAGTCGGAAATGCTGCAGCCGGACAAGCTGAATACAAAAGCTTTTCAGGAACTGCTGCTGTATTATCTGCGCGAACGCATCACCCACAAAAACCTTGAAATAAAGCACATCATTGCAACCAATGTCTTTGAATGGTTCATTTTCGATGCGCAGGATTTTGAAAAATATTTTGGGCAGGATAAAACGCTTATTAAGAAGTTCACCGATTTTGAAGAAGGACGTTCAAGCGGTAAGACAACTGATTTTTTTTATGATGAAATAGCTTCACCTGCCATTGAGGAAATAGCAAAACAAATTCCGTTCACTTACTTCGATATCCGGAATTATCAAAAACTCATTGACGGTTCAGACAATTATGACAAAAAACTCATTGCCCTATTCAAAATATTTTCGCCGGAACATTTGCTCAAACTTCCATTTGCAAACGACAGCAACAGTCTGAACAGGGAGTTTTATGCTGAGTTGCTTCACATCATCGGGCTTGCTGAGAGAAAAGAAGGCAGCAAAAAAGTGATTGAACGCAAGGATGATGGAAAAAGAGATAGTGGTTCACTTCTGGAGAATGCTATAAGCCAGATTGAAAGCCTCGATAAGTTGAACCGGCTTGCAAACCCAATACAATTCGGTAACAATGCCGATGAGCGGCTATTCAACATTGGCCTGGAGCTTTGCATCACCTGGATAAACCGGATACTATTTCTGAAATTGCTTGAAGCCCAACTTATCCATTATCATCAGGGAGATAAAAGCTATAGTTTTTTAGACAGGGCCATAATAAAGAATTTTGATGACCTGAACCATCTCTTTTTTAGTGTGTTGGCGCGAAAACCTGATGAAAGAAATGACGATGTGAAACGGATATTTTCAAAGGTTCCATTCCTGAACAGTTCGTTGTTTGACCCATCAGACATTGAGCATAATATTCTTTTTATCAGTAACCTGCGAGATGAGAGAAAGTTGCCTGTTTATTCAAGAACTGTGCTCAAGGATAGTAATGGGAAAAGAGTAAGAGGCGAAATGAACAGCCTGGATTACCTTTTTGAATTCCTGAATGCGTATGATTTCAGCAGCGAAGGTTCAGAAGAGGTTCAGGAAGAAAATAAAGCCCTGATCAGCGCTTCGGTGTTAGGGCTGATATTTGAGAAGATAAACGGCTATAAAGACGGTTCGTTCTTTACACCCGGATTTATTACCATGTATATGAGCCGGGAAGCTTTACGCCAGGCAGTGTTGCAAAAATTCAATGAAGCCAAAGGTTGGAAATGCATCAATTTTGACGAGCTCTATAATAATATCGCCGACAGGATCGAAGCTAATGAAATAATGAACACCCTTAGAATCTGCGATCCTGCAGTCGGTTCAGGCCATTTTCTTGTATCGGCGTTAAATGAGATCATTGCCATAAAAAGCGATCTGGAAATTCTGATTGATAAAAATGGAAGACGGTTAAAAGGCTTTCATATCGAGGTAGTGAACGATGAGCTTATCATCAATGATGAGGATAATGAGTTCTTTAGATACAAACCCGGAAACCCGGAGAGCCAGCGTGTTCAGGAAACCCTCTTTCACGAAAAGCAAACCATAATCGAGAACTGCCTTTTTGGGGTTGATATTAATCCTAATTCTGTTAAAATCTGTCGCTTACGATTGTGGATTGAACTTCTTAAAAATGCTTACTACAGAGCCGAAACCAACTATACTGAACTTGAAACGCTGCCCAATATTGATATCAATATCAAAGTTGGCAATTCGCTGGTCAGTCGCTTTGATATAGCCGCCGACCTGAAACAAATTGCAAAAAGTGCAAAATGGAATATTTTTTCATATCAAAATGCTGTTGAATCGTATAAGCGGAGCCCTGATAAGCGAAGTAAGCTGGAATTGGAAAAACTGATCCGCAACATCAAATCAAATTATGTGGATACCATTCAGCGGCGAAATCCAAAACTCCAGAAATACAACCGTTTAAAACAGGAATACGAATACCGGTTCCCTGAAAACGGCCTGTTTGCCATGGAGCCGGAAGCAACCTATGGTGGCGATCTGGCAAAACTTGAAGAAGAAAAACAAAAGCTAATTGCTGAGATTGAAAAACTCCAGGCCGAATTGGAAGCCGAAAAACGCTTCTTTGATACCCACAAAGCCTTTGAATGGCGATTCGAATTCCCCGAAGTACTTAATGAAGATGCCGTTTTTATAGGTTTTGATGTGCTTATCGGCAATCCGCCCTATATCCGGCAGGAAGAATTGGGTGACCTGAAAAATTACCTCAAAGATAATTACCAGGTTTATGCCGGAACTGCCGATCTGCTTGTTTACTTTTTTGAACGGGGCTTGAACCTGTTGCGCGAAAACGGCCATTTCTGCATGATCACTTCTAATAAATTCATGAAAGCCAATTACGGCAAAAGCCTCAGAAGATTCCTTGCTGAACGGCAAATGATTGAAATTATAGACTTTGGCGAACTGCCTGTTTTTGATGAGGCAGCCACTTTCCCGGCTATATTCCAGGTTTCAAACCAGAAGAAAACGGCACCCGTTACGTTTACACAAGTAAAAACACTCGATTTCGAATCCTTGAGCCAGGTGGTTTCCGAAACTTCGGTAATTCTGCCCGATGAAGCTTTTGGGGAAGATTTCTGGAGCCTTGGCGATATCAAAGTAAGCCGGATTCTTGAAAAAATGAAAGAAGTTGGAATCTCCTTAGGTGAATATGTTGATGGAAAGATTTACTATGGCATTAAAACCGGCTACAACAAAGCCTTTATCATTGACGAAGCCAAACGCAATGAATTGATTGGCCTTGACCCGAAATCTGCTGAAGTCATTTTCCCTTTTGCAATAGGAGATGATGTGCGGAATTACCATGTCAGAAAAAGTGGGCGTTATATAATCCTCACAAAGATTGGGATAGATATTTCGAAATATCCTGCGGTTTTCAGTCATTTGAAGACTTTTCAGAAAGAACTTGAAGCGCGATGGGATAAAGGAGGGCATTGGTGGGAATTGCGCGCCTGTGCTTACTATGATGCTTTTGAAAAGCCAAAGATTGTTTATCCTGATATTGCTAAAGAGAGCAGGTTTACTTATGTGGAAGAACCCATGTTTTTTAGTAACACCTGTTATTTCATACCATCGGATGATAAAGCTTTGCTTGGGTTACTTAATTCAAGACTGATTTGGTTTTACTATTCCAAGATGGCAGCAGTATTGGGTGATGCCACAAAAGGTGGGCGATTGCGATGGTTTAGTCAAGATGTAATGAAAATACCTATACCTCCATTCGGTGATGAGCGTCTTAAAATGGAGTCTCTAGTGAATAAAATTCTTAAAGTAAAAAGGATTGATCAGCAAGCAGATGTTTCTGAGTTACAAAAGGAGATTGATGAATTGGTTTTTGGGATGTATGGGTTGGGAGAGGAGGAAAGATCTTTGTTAGAGTTTTCTGAAAGACGATTCAACTGAGAAATTATATTTATAAAGCCTTTACTCCACAAACACCACCAACCCCTTCAAATAAACCCCTTCAGGATGGAAGATGCTTGCCGGATGATCGGGGGGCTGGCTGAGGCGGTGCAGGATGCGGACATTGCGTCCGGCTTCGATGGCTGAGGCCATTACTGTGGATTCAAACAAATCGGTTCCCACAACCTGTGAACAGGAAAAGGTGAAAAGAATGCCGCCGGGTTTTATCTTTTTCAACACTGCCGTGTTAAGGAATTTATAACCCTGCATGGCCCTGTGCCTCGATTCGCGATGCTTGGCAAAAGCAGGCGGGTCAAGGATCACAAGATCAAAGTCTGCGGCCATTTCCTGCAAATAGTCTTTCACGTCGGCAACAACTCCCCGGTGTCTGGATGCATCAAAGCCGTTCAGGATAACATTCTTGTTGGCAAGCTCAATGGCAGGGGCAGCGCTGTCAACGGAGTGAACTTCGCTGGCTCCGGCTTCAAGAGCATACACGCTGAATCCGCCGGAGTAAGAAAATAGGTTCAGCACTTTTCGTTTTGCAGCATAAAGACTGAGTAATGCACGGTTCTCGCGTTGGTCAATAAAAAAACCGGTTTTTTGCCCTTTGATAAAATCTGCCAGGAATCTGTTGCCGTTTTCCGTAATTTCCACCGGACTGCCGGCATAGCCATACAGGAACCTGTTTTCTGTGGCAACTTTATCATGTTGTGCCGAAACGGATTCAGGACTTCTATCATACACAGCCTCAAGCTTGTTGCCATAAACCCCAATCAATGCCTCTGTAATTTCATTCCTCGCATTGAACATGCCCTGGGTCTGAGCCTGGAAAACCGCTACGTTGTTATAAATGTCAATGATCAGGCCGGGCAACCCATCGCCTTCGGTGAACACAAGGCGATAAGCATTGGTGTTGTGGTTCCGGGTGAGATGAAGGGCTTTGCGAAGAAAAAAAGCTTGCTCAATTTTTTGTTTCCAGAAAGCGGCATCAATCATTGCTCTTTTAAAGCTGAAGATTTTTACCGCCAGCGAGCCATCTTCAAAGTGCCCGGTTCCAAGGTAATTCCCTTGCGAACCAAAAACTTCGGCCACATCGCCGGGTTTAAGGTTTTCTGATACAGAATGCACAGCACCGGAAAAAATCCAGGGATGGAATCGCTGCAGAGATATTTCACGCCCCTTTTTCAGAACAATGCGCGGGTAAGGGTTGGGTTTGTTATTGAGATTGCCCATGGAATATTTTATATCAATCGTAATCCACCTCTTTAATTAGTTTGCCATTTTCATCCCAGAATTTCCAAACACCCGTTCGTTCGCCCGATTTGTAATTTCCCTCGTAATATTTTGTTCCGTTTTCGTGCCAAACGGTGTTTTTTCCGTGCTGCAAACCTGCCTTGAACCGGGCTTCGCTCCATTTGTTGCCGTTATCGTACCAATAAGTCCACCTTCCCTCGCGTTTGCTTTCGGCGTATTCGCCCTCGATCCTCTTCATGCCTTCGGGATAATAGCCGGTTTCCCTGATAAGAACAGAGTCAGAACCACTGAAGAGGTAATAATGCTCAAGTTCCACATTGCCATCAGGATATGTTTTGACAATGACCCGCTCGGTTTCTGACGAACAGGCACATATAAGAAGAAGAACAATGCCGGCAGTTACTAATTTCTTCATTATTGAAAAGATTTATAAATGTTGCTTTGCAAACCGGAACCTGAGGCAACGATCAATGATCAAACAATAGCCGCATTCCTTTGGCGGTATCATGAATCCTGCCCTCCTCATAAACCAGGTTTCCATTCACAAAGGTATGCGTTACAGCGGAATGAAAAGTTTGCCCCTCAAACGGCGACCATCCGCATTTATAGTAAATATTCCCTTTCGTAACGGTATGTTTGGCGTTTAAGTCAACCAGAACAAGGTCCGCATAATAGCCAGGCCTGATATACCCCCGCTTTTTGACCCTGAAACAAATGGCAGGTGCATGACACATTTTTTCTACGATCTTCTCCAGGCTCATTCGACCCTGATGGAAAAACTCCAGCATGGCCGGCAAGGCATGCTGCACCAGCGGCCCGCCAGAGGGAGCGTTAAAATAGGTATTGCTCTTTTCCTGCAGGGTGTGTGGGGCATGGTCGGTAGCTACAACATCCAGGCGGTTGTCAAGCAAAGCCTGGAGCAAGGCTTCGCGATCGGAGGCAGATTTGATGGCCGGATTCCATTTGATGTGGGTGCCAAGGTTTTCATAATCTTCCTGTGCGAACCAGAGGTGATGCACGCAAACTTCCGAAGTGATCTTTTTTTCTTTAAGTGGCAATTCGTTGTCGAACAAGCCCATTTCATCAGCAGTGGAGAGATGCAGCACATGAAGGCGCGTTCCATACTCCTTTGCCAGGTTCACAGCAAATTCCGATGATTTATAACAGGCCTCGCGGCTTCGGATTGCCGGGTGCATGGCAATGGGAACGTTTTCGCCGTATTTCCCTTTCATGGTGGCTGAGTTCTGTCGTATAATATTTTCATCCTCGCAGTGGACTGCAATAAGCATTTTCGAGTCTGAAAAAATCTTTTCCAGGGTTTTGTGGTCGTCAACCAGCAAGTTTCCGGTTGAAGCGCCTAAAAAGATTTTTATTCCGCAAACATTGCCTGGGTTTGTTTTCAGAACCTCATCGGCGTTATCGTTTGAGGTTCCCATATAAAAGGAATAGTTTGCCAGGGATTTTTCGGCGGCCAGCCGAAATTTCTGTTCAAGCAATTCCTGTGTGAGGGTGGGGGGGGAGGTGTTGGGCATTTCCATAAATGAAGTAACGCCTCCGGCAACGGCTGCGCGGCTTTCACTTTCCAGATCAGCTTTGTGTGTAAGCCCCGGTTCACGAAAATGTACCTGATCGTCAATTACGCCGGGAATAAGCAGTTTGCCTTTTGCGTTTATTAACAATGCATTATCCGTCATATGCGCTTGAGGAACAGGGTCATCAAAAACCTTTTCGATGATCCCATCCGAGATCAGAAGGGCGCCGGGGTATTTTTTCCCTTCATTTACCAGCAGTGCGTTGTATATGATTACAGGTTTATTCATGCTATGCCTATTCTTCTGAGAACTCGTGAATTATTTTTCTGTAAGAGGAAAAAACATTGGCCCTGGAAACAAAACCCATGTATTTGCCATTGTCCAGGACCGGAAGGTTATAATGGTCGCAGTTCTGGAATTTATGCGCCACTTCCTCCATTGTTTCGTTTATATCAACCGGTACATCTGGCATATACATGAGGTCTTTCACAAAAGTAGTGTCGTATTTCTCAGGTTTGAAAATGAGATCGCGAATATAATTGAGCCAGACCAAACCATAAAAATTATTTTCTTCATCAACCACAGGAAATACATTGCGTTCTGATTTCTCAATCACTTTTACAAGATCGCCAAGGGTGGCATCGGGCCTGATGGTTTGGAAATTTGTTTCGATCAGCTTATCAATTTTCAGCATGGCCAAAGCCGATTTGTCCTTGTGGTGAGTGACAAGCTCTCCACGCTTTGCAAGGAGTTTTGTATAAATAGAATGCGGTTCAAACACCATGATTACCATATACGAAATGGTAGCTGTAATGATTAGCGGTATAAATAAGGCATACCCACCCGTGATTTCAGCAATGAGGAAGATGGCGGTGAGCGGGGCATGCATAACACCAGCCATTACGCCGGCCATTCCGGCAAGCGCAAAATTGCTTTCCGAAACATCAATGAATGTGAAGCGGTTCAGCATTTTCCCGACAAAAAACCCGCTGACCCCTCCCATAAAAAGTGATGGGGCGAAAATCCCGCCAACACCTCCGCTGCTGGTGGTTACTGACATGGCTACTACCTTGAAGATCAATATTAGAATCAGAAAACCGGGAAACAGCCAGTAATTGTCTTTTAAAGGGTAAAACAAGCTGTTGTTTACCAGGTCTCCGCCCTGGCCGGCAAGAATAGTCTTCAATGCACCGTAGCCTTCGCCGAAGAGCGGGGGGAATAGAAAAATCAGCACACCCAGAGCAATGCCTCCGATGAGGAATTTTTTATAATCCTGTTTGATTCCGGCGAACCAGGATTCAATTTTCATATTGGCGCGTGTAAAATACAGCGATACCAGTCCGGTAAAAATTCCCAGCACAATAAACCAGGGGATTTCATTCAGGCTGAATGGATGTATCACCTCATAAGCAAATTCTACACCCTCTCCCATAAAGAAATAGTCAAGCACCGCGGCAGTAACAGCAGCAATCAGCAAGGGGATCAGGGCTGTCATGGTCAGATCGAGCATGAGGATTTCAAGGGCGAATACTACTCCGGCAATGGGGGCTTTGAAGATTCCGGCTACGGCTCCGGCGGCTCCACAGCCGATCAGCAGGATTATGTTTCGCTGGCTGAGCCTGAAAAACCTGCCAATGTTGGAACCTATCGCCGAACCTGTTAGCACAATCGGTGCTTCAAGCCCAACCGACCCGCCAAATCCAACCGTTAAAGTACTGGCCACCATTGAAGAGTAGGTGTTGTGAGGCTTGATCTTGCCACGCCCGCGGGAAATGGCGTAAAGTATTTTGCTCACGCCGTGATCAATCTTATCCTTCACAAAATGTTTTACAAAAAGCACTGTAAGCATGATGCCGGCAATAGGGGTTGCCAGGTAAAGCAGGTTCACACGGCTCACATCAAACTGGGTGGTAACAAAGTCGTGGGTTAAGTGAACCAGGTTTTTAAGTATTACTGCCGCAGTGCCACTGAGTATGCCGATCACAAAACTGAGGACGATCAGCCATTGGCGGTCGCTGAAGCGGTCGCGGCGCCAGGCAAGGATATAGGTTTTCAGTTTGTGCTTTTTCATAGGGCAAATTTACAAAATTGGGGGTGGTGGCAAAATAAAGCAATAAACATATCAACTCTTCAAATCTTTATAATTAAAGAACCTGATAATCAATGGCGTATTAAATTTTTCGGTTAGCTGGTTTCAGATTTTCGATTACCTGAGAATCTTCAGTTTGTAGAAACACAAGGCTGTTTCTAAACATACCCTTTAGAAATACAAGGTCGTTTCTAAAACTTTCGAACAAAATGAGACAAATCTCCACCCTGGCCATTCGGACAAACAAGGGTGAAATTTGCCCGTGTTCTGCGAACGAGGGTGAATTATTTGGGAATTAACCTTTATCGGTAAATCCGGATGGAAATAATTGCGCAAAATGCGTTACGCATTTTGCACAATTTTTAAATCTCCCAAACTTTTCTTTTCTTTGAACCCTTCTTGTTCATCTAACATTAACTTCTCATGAAAATCATCACTTACAACGTGAACGGCATCCGCTCTGCGCTTTCAAAAGGCTTGCTGGAGTGGTTGCAGGCCGCCAATCCCGATGTGCTTTGCGTTCAGGAAACCAAGGCGCAACCTGACCAGATTCCAATGTTTGAATTTCAGGAGCTGGGTTATCAGCCCTACTGGTTCTCGGCTCAGAAAAAAGGTTACAGTGGGGTGGGTATCCTCACCAAAAAAAAACCGGATAATGTAGTGGCCGGCATGAACATGCCCGTTTACGACAACGAAGGCCGTTTTCTCAGGGCCGATTACGGCGATATAAGTGTAGTTAGTGTGTACCATCCTTCCGGCTCAAGCGGCGATGAACGCCAGGCCTTCAAAATGGTCTGGCTGGACGATTTTTACAATTACGTGCATGAACTGCGTAAAACCAGGCCAAAACTAATCATATCAGGCGACTATAATATTTGTCACAAGCCCATTGATATTCACGATCCGGTTCGAAATGCAACAAGTTCCGGCTTTCTACCCGAAGAACGCGAATGGATGAGCAAATTTCTCGACAGTGGATTTGTGGATACTTTCAGGGTTTTCAACCAGGAACCGCATCAATACTCGTGGTGGAGCTTCAGGGCGGGAGCCAGGGCTAAAAACCTGGGCTGGCGCATTGATTATAACATGGTGAGCGATAACCTGCGCGAAAACCTTGCCGGCGCACGCATCCTTCCACAAGCAGTTCATTCCGACCATTGCCCGGTTGTACTTGAAATTGATATTTAACGGAATTAAGTTCCAAGTCCCAAACCCGCCTGCCGGCGAGGCAGGTTCCAGGTTCCAGGATTAAGGCAGGCTTGAACCCGAAACCCTGAACCCTTGAATCATCAACCCTCCCACAATTAAATTCCACTGAGACAAGTACCATTTCAGCTGTTCTTTTCGTTTTTTTGGTATCTTTAGCCTCTGAAGCAACTGATTATTATTCGTGGTACAATGGCCGAAAAAAAGACAAAAACCAAAACTTACGGAATCAGGACCAATGTAATACTTGGTTTCACTTTTGCTATCATGGCAGTGGTGGCAGCAGGCTATTTTACCTACGAAAGCACTACTAAGCTTCTGCAAAGTGTGATCGCATTGTCGCGCCCCGATCAAAAGCTTCCCAAACTGCGGGAAGTGTTTTCCAATCTCACCGAAGCCGAAAACAATATGCGGATGTATGCCCTGCTGAAAAACGACGAGTATTTTGCAGATTATCTCTATTATATTTTCCGTGCCGATAAGAACATAGATACCTTGAAAATCATCACCGAAGATCATCCGGAACACCATCGTAAAGTAAGACAGATTTCCGTTTTGCTGAACACAAGGCTCAGAAATATAGATGACTTTATGGTGTTTAAACGTGCCGCCGACACGGTAAACTATGCCTGGCGGGCGCTCGAAGAGTTGCGCATCTCGCCTTACGACACCACGCGTACCCGGGTTTTTACCAGAACTTCCACCACCATTTCACGGCTTGATACGCTGCAGTTGCAACCCGAAATTGTGCCCAAAGAAGAGCAATCGAAAGGCTTTTTTGCCAGGGTGGCTGATTTATTTTCGGGTAAAGACGACAGTAAAGCAATTGCAGATGCTCAGGCTGACCGTGTTTTGCAGGAAACGGTGATAGTTCGCGATACAAGCATTCTGGTTCAAACCGACACCCTGCTCTACCATAGGATACAAAAAATACTTACAGAAATCCGTGATGAAGAGGCGCAAATCCAGCAACAGTTGTTTGAAAAAGAGCTTGAATTGCTTAAAAACAATTCACTGATCATCAGCCAGATCATGGATGTTATTTCGGGCCTTGAGGCGGAGGAGGTTAGATTGATGAACACACAAACTGCCCATGCAAGAGAGGTTGCAGGCCAATCGGTTATGATCATCAGCGCTGTGATGCTGAGCAGCCTTTTCATCATCCTGATTTTTCTTTTTCTGATCCTTCGGGCAATTTCCAGGAGCAATTTCCTGAGAAATCAATTGATCATTGCCAAACAAAAGGCAGAGCAACTTGCGAAGGTCAAGGAGGAGTTTCTTGCCACTATGAGCCATGAAATACGAACGCCCTTGAATTCCATCCTGGGTTTTTCCGAGCAGCTCAGCCGTACGAAACTCGATTCCGACCAATCTGAACAGCTTGATGCAGTGAAACTTTCATCAGAACATCTGCTTTCGCTGGTGAATGATATCCTGGATTTCAGCAAGATTGAACAGGGGCGTTTGAAACTGGAGAAGATTGCCTTTACCGTTTCCGGGGTAGTTGAAGAAACCTACAAAACCTTCAGGGTGAAGGCAAAGGAAAAAGGTGTGAGATTGGCTTACCATATTGAGTTTGACGGTAGCATGATACTGTTGGGCGACCCTTTGCGTTTGAAACAGGTTCTTTTCAACCTCGTTGGAAATGCCATCAAATTCACCGAACGGGGAAAGGTATTTATCCTATGCCGAAAAATTTCTACGAAGCTTATCAGCGCCAATGAAATCAGGCTACGGTTTGAGGTTCATGATACCGGGATCGGCATTCCACCCGATAAAATTGATGCTATTTTTGAGGGTTTTACCCAGGCCGATTCATCCCTGAGCCGGAAATTCGGTGGCACAGGGCTGGGGCTTACCATCAGCAAGCGGTTGATCGAAATGCAAAATGGGATCATCGGGGTAGAATCGGAGGTAGGCAAAGGTTCTGTGTTCCATGTTGAAATTCCTTATGCCCTGGCAGGCGAGGGTGAGTTTTCGCTTGAATCCGAACCACAGGAGGTACAGTCGCAGTTGCTGAAGGGCAAATATATACTTGTGGTTGACGACGATGCTTTCAACATCAGGCTCAGCACTATGATTTTGAAGCAATGGGGAATCAGGGTGGATTATGCACTCAGCGGAAGCGATGCACTGGATCTTGTAGTCAAAAATGAATATGACCTGATACTCACCGATATTCATATGCCCGATATGAGCGGCATTGAAATGACCCAAAAAATCAGGGCGCTTCCCGATATCAACAAAGCCTCCCTGCCTATTGTGGCCATAACCGCCAACATCATGAAGGACGAACTGGATCACTATATGAAGTCGGGTATGGACGATTATGTGCTCAAACCATACCGCGAAAACGAATTGTTTGCCAAACTGGCCGATCAGTTTGGTTTTGATTACCATCCGGAAGAATTGGCTGATGACGAAACATTGGTTATGCAGGGCGATATCGAACTGAACCTGAATGATGTTCAACGATTTTCGGGTGGTAACAAAAAGGCAATGGCCGTTATCCTGGAATCTTTCATCAATGAAAACAAACGCAACCTCCAGGATCTTGAATCTTGCCTTTCAAACAGCGATTATGTAACCATATCGCTGCTTGCGCATAAAATGCTCACCTCTTACGGGCATTTGGGTGTGAACAACATCAGCGAGGAACTCCGCAAGCTTGAAAAAATAGACGGAAAGCCAAATCATGATCAAATCAGCCAGCTTGTTGGTTTGGTGCAGAAAAAAAGCGAAGGAATTTTCCCCGTTATACAGCAAAAGGTCAGGGAACTCAATGAGATGACAACTTAACCATCAATGCCGTAAAGCCTCATCTTGTTATACAGGGTTTTGCGGTCAATATTCAGCAACCTGGCGGCTTTGGTTTTGTTATAAAATGCTTTTTCCAGCGCCTGAACAATCAGTGAACGCTCAGTTGTTTCAGAAACGGCTTTTAAGTCGGTGGTTTGATAGGCTGATATTGGCTCGCGCTGGAATACATGCGTCATTTCGGATGGAAGCAGATCGAGGGTGATGGTGTCGTTTTGCGACAAAAGAACGGCCCGTTTCAGCACATTTTTCATTTCACGAATGTTTCCCGGCCAGGAGTACTCCATAAACCGTTCCATTACCTCAGGCCTGATTTCGGTCACGTTTTTATTCAGTTCGCGGTTGGCCAGGTTCAGGAAATGGGTCGCAAAAATCACGATGTCTTCTTTTCGCTCTTTTAAAGAGGGCACTTCAATTTTGAACTCATTCAGGCGGTGGTAAAGGTCTTCGCGAAAGCTGCCTCTCCTGACCGCCTTGTCGAGGTCTTCGTTTGATGCTACAATGATTCGCACATCCACATCAATATCGCGGGTTCCCCCAATGCGGCGAATCTTTTTTTCCTGGGTGGCCCGCAGCAATTTTAACTGGATCTCATACGACAGGTTCCCGATCTCATCCAAAAACAGCGTTCCGCCATTGGCAATCTGAAACTGTCCTTCCTTATCGCTGTTGGCATCGGTGAAAGAACCTTTCATGTGCCCAAACAACTCGCTGGCTGCCAGTTCTTTTGAGAGCGCCCCGCAGTCAACTGCCACAAAAGGTTTGTTTTTTCTCTTGCTTTTCAGATGTATGGTTCGGGCGATGTATTCCTTACCTGTTCCGCTTTCTCCGTGAATGATCACCGACATATCGGTGGGAGCAACAAGATTGGCATATTGTATAATGCTTTTTGCACGGTAGTTAACGCCTTCCACGAAAAAGAAATCGGTTGGCTTGATGTAAAAACTGCGGCCCGAACCTGAACTTCTTGCTTCTGTTTCGGCCTTCTTCTTCAGCGCAGTGCGGATGGTAAGCAGAATTTCGTCGGGATTGACAGGTTTGGCCACATACTCAAAAGCGCCTAATTTAATAGCGCTTACGGCTGTGCGAATGTCGGCATAACGGGTCATGAGGATCACCGGAACGCTGGGCCTGATGGCCTTAAATTCCTTCAGCAGTTCTATCCCGTCTCTGTCGGGCAGGCGATAATCGGTTAATACAATATCGAATTCGTTGTCGCGGAATGCTTTTGAACCACTTCCGGCGCTAAAAACTTCCTTTACCTCAAAATCATTCTGAATGAGGAAAGTTTTGAGCATGGCGCAAAAAGTAGGATCGTCGTCAACTATCAGAACCCTGTACATGCAGCAGAGATTTTTGAGAATCAGTTCAGTTGTTACAAAAATAAAAAAGAATTTCTTATTTATGAACCTTTCTGATAAATTCTTCTACCTCAGGAACGCCACCCTGGTAAACCAGATAACCGTTATAAGGCTCGCGATGTGTAATATCGTCGCTCACAGGGGTAAGCATAATCTTTTTCACTTCTTCCAGATCGCTGGTCTGACCCAATGCCCAACCTAGTTTAATATAAGCCACTTCAGGAAGCATATTTTCAGCCGGCACTACGCCTTTGGCCATCATATCGCGACCGGTTTCATACACAAACATATGCACGTAGCCCCAAAGGGTTTGAACGGTCATGTAAATGGCCACTCCTTTTTTCTGTGCACGCTCAATGGCCGGATACAGGGGTTTGTTCACATGCCCCAGTCCTGTTCCTGCTATTACGATCCCTTTGTAGCCTTTGTCCACAAGCATGTCAATAACGTCGGGTTGCATGTTCGGGTAATAGTACACTATGGTTACCTTTTCCTCAAAATAGGGCAGAATTTCAACCTTGCGGTCTTTTCTCCGCTGGTTGTAATTGGGTTTAAGCGGTTTTACGCCTTTGCGGGTAATGGTTGCCAGCGGAATATCTCCAAGGGTCCGGAAGGTGGAGCGATAGGAGGAGTGCATTTTTCGAACCCTGGTTCCCCTGTGCAGAAAGCCGTATTCGTCAGAAGTAGGCCCAAACATACATACCATAACCTCGGCGATTTCTCCGTGGCCGGCAGCGGTGGTGGCATGCATCAGGTTGAGGGCGGCATCGGAACTGGGGCGGTCAGATGAGCGTTGCGACCCCACAAGTACAATTGGAACCGGAGGGTTTTTGATCATAAAAGTGAGCGCTGCCGCCGTATGGTGCAGGGTGTCGGTTCCATGTCCGATCACAATGCCGTCAACACCGGCTTCAATCTCTTTTCCGATTGCAATGGCCAGTTTTTTGTATTGTTCCGGCCCCATGTTTTCGCTGAATACTGAAAACAGCTTCTCGGTGGTAAGGTTGCAAATTGAGGCGAGTTCAGGAACAGCGCCGTAAAGCTCGCCGGGCGAAAAGGCCGGAATCACGGCTCCGGTGCGGTAATCAAGCCTTGACGCAATGGTGCCTCCGGTGCCGATAAGTTTAACGTTAGGCAGGTTTGGCGTAACCGGAAATTCTTTTTCAGGAATTTTGTAAACAGCCTTTTTATAACCTGTTTCAGTCATCCCGATCACATTTTCAATATTGATGCCCACATTATAACCTGTTGGAATTTTCAGCACAATGTGATTGGAATCATCGTTTTCGGATCGTGGAAGGATGGTGCCGGTAAAGGCGCCCCGTGTGGTATTGATCTGAACCTGCCCCCAAACCCGGACATTATATTTTTTTAGTGTTTCAAGTGCCTGGCCTTTATAGCCCTGAAAAAAATCTTCGCTCATCAGAAAATCCTGGTTTTATGTGATGTGATTGAGTTGATTGCGGTATCAATTTCTTTACCTGCTGACCGCCAGTTTAATGGTGGAGGTTTCTGTGCCGGTTCGCAACTGGCAGTAAAATATTCCCTGCGGCAGCGTGAGGGCATTAAAAGTAACCCAATGGCTTCCGGCTTCCTGCATGCCATCGTGCAGCACGGCAACCTCCCTTCCTGATGCATCATACACTTTCAGGCTGATCCATGTTGGCTCGCTGACAGAGTATTTTATAGATGTCTTGTCGGGGAATGGGTTTGGAAAGTTTTGATAAAGCGCTGACAATGATTTTAAAGGTGGCTGTTCGATTCCTGTATGCAGCCCCGGGCCGTTTTCATGGATGAGCATACCCAGCGAAATTTTAACAACCTCGGCGGCATATTCTTTATTTGTGGTTGAAACAAGGTCGTTTATAGTGTGGTAAAATGGTGTAAACTGGTCTTCGATGAAAAAGATGGTGTGAAAGCCATTGAAGTAAAAGGGATAACTGTCAGATTGCTGGCTGTATTGTGTGGTTTCAACAGCATTCAGAATGGTGTAGTTTTGGGTAATGTAATGTGCAAGGTTGGTGACCCAAAGGGAATTTGGGTATTTCACGAACCGGATTTTCCATTGCTCCTGGGGCAGGGTACAATAGCTGATCATATCGTTATTGAGCATCATTTTAATACTCTTGTTTTCCGATTTTGCCTTGTTTGCATAATGCCAGCTTCCGTGCAGTCCCAGTTCTTCGGCTGCAAACGTAATAAACTTGATGGTGGCTTCGGGATAATAGTTGTATTGTTTCATGATGCGGGCAATTTCAATGGCTGCGGCGGTTCCGCTAGCGTTATCATCGGCGCCCGGGGCGATCACAAAAGGATTGCTTGATGAAGGCACAATGGCATCGTGATGGCCTCCAACGATATAGATTTCATCGGGGCGTTCGTAACCGGTGAGCTGACAAACAACGTTGTACTGCCAGGTACGGTAAAATGAACTGCCATACCACCTGTCGAGCAGAAAGGAATCCAGACGCACTTCGGGATAGCCAAACTCAAGAAACTTGTTCTTGATCCACATGGATACATCGCGCCGGTTGTCGGCCAGGCAAAAGCGGGTTCCCATATCCTCAAGCGATTGCATATAGGATTGGATGCTGTCGGCATTTACTTTTCCCACATACCAGGCAATTACAGAGTCCATATCCGTTTTGAACGGATCCTGTGCCCTGAGGTTTGTGAAGCCTGTCAGAATCAGGACAAGGGTCAAAGAAAACAGTATTTTTTGCATTGTTAGTTTGTTTTAGTCATCAATACGTTGAGCAAGTTCAGTAAGTGGCATATTGCCAAGAGCAAGTGGCCTGAGTTGTCCCATCAGCCAGTTGTTGCGTTTGCTTACATCGTCTGATTTTCCAATCTGGCTGAATTTTGTTTTTAAAAACGCGATCCTTTCCAGGATGTTGCTTTTCTCTACCTGCTTGAATTTAATGGTGGTCAGAACCGATTCAAATTCCATTTTGGGATGCTGATAAACAACAGGCAGCATTTTTTTTGCCAGTTCATAGTCCAGGCTGTTTTCTTTCAGGAACCGGAACATCCCAAAAATAACTTTGTAGTTGAAAGCCGAAGAGGGTTGGTAATGCCCTTCCACAAATTTGAGGGTGTGCCCGAAAAAAGTTCCGCAAAAAGCCGGTGGCACGCCAAGTTCGTTTACGATCCGTTCGATCAGCGGGAAAAGATCGTTGCGGAAAATATAAGTATAGGTGTCTTCGGGGACGTCCCAGTTTTTTAGTTTATAGTAGCGGTCAATGACTTCTTCGGGAAGGCGTTTTTTCAGGGTGTCAATGTAATCGTCTTTAAGCGGAATGGGCGGCGAATCGGTATCGGGATACATTCGATCGGCGCCGGGCAGTACACGTTCAAAAATGGTGGTTCCGTCTTCGAAGGATTTGCGTGTTTCGTTCGGAACGCCCTTGAATGCCATCTGGCAGCGTTCTTCAACGGTTTCCAGCGCCGTTGGCATATCATCGGCAGGCCCCCAGATCACAAGCTGGGCGTCGTGATCGCCGGATTTGAGGATTTTCCTGATCTTATCCATGTTCTCAGGCTCAATCACCTGGTTGAACATTTCGGAATGCGCCATATTGGGTTTCTCAATACAGGCAATCACCTTCAGGCGGTCGCTGATTTCGTCGGCAAATATTTTTCCGGGTTGCGTAAAATGTGATAACATTCCCTTGAATCCCGGCAGATTGATGGCATAAACCGGTATTTTGCTTCGTTGGGCTTCGGCAAGCGGTTCGTAGGAAAACTGCACTTCCTTGCGGCTGAGTTTGTGCGATGCCATTTTCCACTGCTGCGGATCGGGCGTTTTTTCAAGCAGCAGTTTGCGGATATTGAGCAGGGCGTATTGCCTGAACGATTCATTGTGTGTAAGTTCAGGAATCCATTTGGTGTGGGCCACGCCTTTTATTTCAACCCTGGTGCCGCCGCGGCAACTTACGTTCACATCCTGCCTTCCGGCCCCTATACCGGTTCTTACCTTGCCTGTGCTGCGGTTCAGGAAACGGATATAATTGCAGGCTTCCATTACCTCGTCGGGGTTTACCATATCGGGATAGGTAACGGTTTCGATGAGGGGCATGCCCAGGCGGTCGGTCCGGTAAACACGCACATGGCCGATGTCGGAAACTTCGCGGCAACTGTCTTCTTCGAGGCTGAGCTGGATGAGGCGGACTTTTTTGTTTTTCAAAGGGATTTCACCTTCCACGCCGATGATGGCCGTGCGCTGAAAACCGGTTGGGATGCTGCCGTCGAGGTATTGCTTGCGGGTGATGTGTACCTCGCCAACAATGTTGAGCTTGCAAAGCAGCGAAATTTCAATGGCTTGCTCCAGCGCTTCACGGTTGACGGAAAAGGGCGGGGTGTCGTCAATATCGTAAGTACAGGCCGTTGGGCTTTTGATGCGGTAAATGATGGTTTTCCGGGTTTTGAACTCCATGAGCGCAGTGCCGTCGTACTCTCCCAGTTCGCTCAGGGTAGGGCGCATATGGCGGATGATTTCGGCATCATAGTCATCAGGATCCTGATAAATTCCGGCTGGGCAGCGGCAAAACAGTTTCTGGCCGGTTTTTAATTGTTGATGAACCTCAAGGCCCGACATAAAGCCGATGCGGTCATAGTCGGCCTGGGTGGCTTTGCGGCGTGCAACATATCCGATTGAATCTCTGGTTTGCTGGTAATTAGAGTAGGGATCGAAAGCTCCTGGCATATGGTAAAGGATAAAGGATGTTGAACAAGGCTCCAAAATTAGGGAATAATCGGGAATGCGCAAGGGGAAATGTGATGCAGTTCCCGACCTCTCCCGATAGCTATCGGGATCCATTATCTCGATCTGTTAAACCACTGAGGCACTAAGATCACCAAGGAACACCAAGATGTTTAATGGATGATGGAAAATGTAAAATGCTTAATGTGTGAATATTGCCAATCTAGAGGGTACATTTTACATTCTCCATTTTCCATCATCAATTTTACATTATTCACTACTTAACCACCACCTTCCCATCCACCGTTATTCCATTCATGGCTTTTACCCGAAGCAGGTAAACTCCCGGCGGCCAGGCGCTTACATCCAATTGCAGTTCCTGCTGCCCGTCCGGGATTTTATGGGTGTGGATTTGCTGGCCGTGGATGTTGAAAACATATAGCGTTGCATCCTTTATCCAGTGATGCCAAACGGTGGTGTGCGACATAAACCCGTTATGCCCGTGGCGGCTAACGCTTTCCGGCAGTTTTATGGTTGCATATGCGCTTGCAGGATTTGGGAAAACCTCTAATTGCTGGGCTTTTTGTTTATCCGTTAATTCCGGCGGCCTGTGGCCCAGGATGATATCACAATCCGGTACAATGGTATCTGTTACAATTGGGTAGGGGCAAAGGCTGTCGTAAGTAAGCCGGCGGGGGTCAAACTACGCTTCGTTCAACTCACCGTCCACTTTGTTGATGTAAACTTTCCAGCGTAGAGGGTTGTAGGTCATATGCAGGCTTGTCATGATCACATAATTATCCGTAGTAAGGATAGCGTCTTGAATAGCCTGGTCATCCCGGAAAAGTTCTTTTTCATGCAGGATATTGCCAAGTGTATCGGATTTGTAGAGCATTATATGTGGTTTCTCAAAGCCAATACGGTAACTACCTGTTACAACAAAGTGATTTGTATCGTATGGAACTAAATTTGTTGCAATGTGGTTGTTTTGAGTAGGATGAAGGATGACATGATCCAGATAAACGCCATTGCTGTTGAATTTCATTAATGTTGCCACCGAATGTCCATAAACCGGATCGGAAGTTCTGACTCCACAGGTATAGAAAATATTGATTAGTTTTTCTAAGGTTTTTACAGGGTAACTACTAAAAGCCTGATCATCCGATTCTCTGAACAATTCAGTCCAAAGCTCTTCCCCATCAGCATCTACCATAATATGCAAGGTAGCCATAAATCCAACGTTAGGTTGCTGTGGATCAGCCATCCAGCAATCAGCAGTTATAAGTATATTCCCGTCTGAGCTTAAAGTCAGTAAATGCCCGGTCTCGTTGAAATAGTACAATGAAGATTGTTCTTGAGTATATACTTTTTCCCAAAGTACTTCACCTGCAGGGGAAAGACAAAATAGCCAGATGCGTTCGAAATTGTCAAAAGAGTAATAATTAATTAAGGCTATAAAGTTTCCGTTGGGCATTTGCAAAACATCTGCAGCATAGCTTTGCTTTCCGGGGATATGGTAGATGTTGCACCATTCGTATTCAGCACAGGCATTCAGTTTCATAAGTAACGGATCGCCCTGATAATCGTATTTAGAAGTCAAGCCGGAGATAATAAAACCTCCATCTGAAGTAAGATTTGAACTTATCATTCCAATATTGGATCCCGGTTCACCAAAGAACTTCTCCCATAAAATTTCCCCATTGATATCTGTTTTCATCAAAAGGCTCCATCTGAAAAGAGCATTTGGTTTATTTTGAAACCCTTGAATGATATATCCCTGGTCGTATGACTCATGAATTTTATACGCTCCTTTATGAGTGCTTGCCCCATATAATTTAGGCCAGGTTTGGGCCTGCATGAGTGTAGTCGTGGTTAGCACAAATACACAAAGCATTGTGGTTTTAAAGATCAAAAGATGTTTCATTTTTTATAATTGTTGATCATTATCTCAATGCCTGGTTTTTAGGATACATTTTACATAATACATCCCGATAGCTATCGGGACGGGATCCATTATCTCGTCCCTCGTCCCTCATCCCTCTCAATTACCTTACCACCATCACCTTAGCCCTCATTGGCGCAGCGCCATCAATAACCAGCCGCAGCATATACAAGCCCTCTGGCCAATGGGCTGTGTTTACCTGCAATCGGTTGTTTTCAAGGTTTTGGCGCTGGCTGTAGTGCAGGCGGCCGTGGAGATCATAAACCTGCAGAAAAACCTGACTGCCTGTGCCAACTAAATTATCGGGGATTTGTATGCTGAAATGGTCTCTTGCCGGATTCGGGCTGATACGAAGCTCGTGGTGCAGGTTTTTGTTTTCTGCAATCCCTGTAGAGATATCTTCAATAACGATGTCATCAATAAATACCCCGGCTCCTCCGCCGGCGGTGGCGGTAAAGGAAAAGCGCCCGCCAACACCCGGATCAAAAGTAAACGTAGCCAACTGCCATTCATCGGTGGAGTGGTAGGTTTCTCCGATTTGGGTCCAGGGACCGTAGTTGCCACCATGGTATAACCTGAGTGTGTCTGAACTTCCCAAATGTTGTGGTACTTTATATGCAAAACTCAGTTTCATACTTTGGTAAGGCATCACCCAGATAATGGGGGTACGGAGAGAAGAACGGTAATTGATTGCCTCCGGAATAAAAGCAGCCGAATGATCCGGCGAAAAAGACGTACTTTCGGTTACACTCCATGAGAAATCGCCCACAGCAACGCTTTCTACCAGACTTCGGTAAAAAAGTGTCTCAAAATCAACCTGTTCTGGTAAGAGCCATCCTGATGGAATTCCGAGATAACACCATAATGTATCCGATTCACCATCGGGATTGCTGTAAACGGCAGAAACTCCATAAGCCATACACCAGGCAAATAATGGCAATTCAAAAGAGTAGCATGTATCGGTTGTGGAATCCAGGAGAATATGCAAGCCGTCATAATCGCCATAATGATAGATGTTGTAATGTGAAGGGGAACCGCCCTCCGGAGCCTGCCAAACCATAAGGTTTACATTATTTGCAGTTTGCATGCAATCCATAAAAGTCGGAGCCGGGAAATCCTGGCAGAAAGAACTCAGCCAGGCGAATAAAAATACGAAGGGTAAAACGATTTTTCTCATGATGGTTAATTCAGGGTTAGTATATGTAGGTATCTGCATTTGTTATGATGCACAATGGCCTTGATTTATCAGATCAACCTTCACTTACCAATTGTTATCTGACCCTATGACAATTTAAACCGCCTTTACCCTTACTCAAAGGCAAAAAATATTTTTATTTATGCAGGATTTTCTTTATTAAATTCTGGTTTTCTTCGTTACAGAAGCCGGTTTTTCAGGATACAGGCCTGTGAAAGGCAGGCAGGAAAGCTCTTCGGGGATGCGTTGATCCCACACCCCGATAAATCGTGGCAGGCAGTGCGGGAGCAGTCGGCAGACCGCCAAATCAAAAAAAGGCCAACGGTTGAAGGATATTAAACAATACTGTCGCTTGAGTTTAGCGAATTCTAAACAAGTTTAGCAGGCTGAAAACTGTATCACTGTATCACTGCATCCCGATAGCTATCGGGACTGCATCACAGAAACCATCTACATGTTGGTTGCTTGTGTTAATTAAGTGTCTCAAAAACAAGTAAATAAACTCAGAAAGCCTTAATGATTCCCATAAAAGATTCAACCTTCAGGCTTGCACCGCCAATCAGCCCGCCGTCAACATCGGGTTGTGCGAAAAGTTCGGCTGCGTTTTTTTCATTGCAGCTTCCACCATAAAGTATGGTGGTTGTATCGGCAAGTTCTCTGCCGTATTTTTCGGCAAGCAAACTCCTGATGTATGCATGCATTTCCTGTGCCTGGGCAGGCGTGGCTGTAAGTCCGGTTCCAATGGCCCAAACCGGCTCATAGGCAATTACAACGTTTTCAATTTCATTTTCAGGCAAATCAAACAGGGCGGTTTGTATTTGTTTCTTCACAACATCAAAATGGCTGTTGCTGTTTCTTTCGTCAATTCTTTCACCGCAGCAAAAGATAGGAACCAGATCGTGTTTCAGGGCTTGCTGAACCTTTGTTTTAAGCAATTCATCGGTTTCGTGATAAAAGGCCCTGCGCTCGGAGTGGCCCACTATGACAAAGTCGGCGCCCACCGAAAGTATCATGGATGCGGAAATTTCACCGGTAAAGGCCCCGGATTCTTTGTCGCTGAGGTTTTGCGCACCGGTGTAAAAACCGCCTTCATCGGCAAAATCATAAGCCATTTCTAAGTAAACTGCCGGGGGGCACACCACCACCGTAACATCGGGCAGTCCTTCACCATTCAGTTGTTCGGCAATTCCGGCAAGCAATTCTTCGGCCTGCTCAAAGTCAAGGTTCATCTTCCAGTTTCCTGCTACAATTTTTGTTCTCATATTGCTGTTGCTCATGTTTTTATGCTACGATTATTTGGCCGCCGCCCCAAATTGGCTATTGCTCAAGGGCGGGTAGTTACAGGGGCAAAAGTAAAATTAATTCGCGATTCTGGTTTATGACGCTGTAAGCTTTAAAAAGAATTCAATGTAAAGATGCTATGTTTCTCCGTGCCAGAGAAAAGCCCTTCGGGGAAAAACTTGCCTCGCCAATGGGCGGGTTGATAACACAAAGA
>ERZ869909.869-NODE-869-length-29006-cov-4.188323_pt1 | contig 29006 bp, 21 predicted proteins | sample MGYA00520892_ERZ869909 | MGnify/ENA primary metagenome ERZ869909 (study PRJEB32215, sample SAMEA104723947) | bioreactor metagenome | biome: bioreactor; feature: anaerobic bioreactor; material: water | place: China | collected 2015-03-12 ...
GGCAACGTGTTGCTTCAGCGCGTCTTTTAATAAATTAAACTTGTAGGCGTCAGCTTCGGTGACGAGAGTCATCGCTAAACCTTTTTCGCCCGCCCGTCCTGTACGTCCAATACGGTGAATGTGTGTCTCAGCATCGTGAGCCAAATTGACGTTCAATACCAAGTCTAATGCTTTAATATCCAAACCGCGCGCTGCGACATCAGTTGCCACGAGAATACGAACACTTTGATTATTAAACAGCATTAAAGTTTGCTCGCGTTCTCTTTGTTCGAGGTCTCCGTGTAACGCCATCACACTAAATTGATGCTTCTTCAATAACGTATACAGGTCGTGAGTTTCGCGCTTCGTATTGCAAAAGAGAATCGCGTTGCTCGGTCGTTGCTCAAGCAATAACTGCAGCACCGCATCTTCACGTTGCGACGGGTTGATTTGATAGAACACTTGCTCAATGACGTCGTCAACGCGTTCTTCGGCCACAACAACCTTTTCCGGCGTGCGCATTAATTTCTTAGCCAATGACTCAATTTGCGCTGGAAACGTGGCACTAAACAAGAGCGTTTGACGCTTGTGTGGCATGGCACCGACGATTTTATCTAGCTCTTCTTGAAAGCCCATATCGAGCATGCGATCTGCTTCATCTAACACCAAGGTGCGTAATTGCGTGAAATCCAGGCGTTGCTGCCCTAAATGATCAAGCACACGACCTGGAGTGCCGACGATAATGTGTGCACCATGTTGCAGAGACTGTATTTGCGCTCGCGCAGGAACGCCACCGCACAAAGTGAGCACTTTTAGATTGGCTAGGTTACGGGCTAAGCGGCGGATTTCTTCGGCAACTTGTTCAGCCAACTCACGTGTCGGACAAAGCACGACGTTCTGAATGCAATAGGCAGATACATCCACGCTAGCTAGCAGGCCAAGTGCAAACGCTGCGGTTTTACCCGAGCCAGTTTGTGCCTGCGCAATCACATCCTCACCCGCCAAGATAAGCGGCAGGCTTTGCGCCTGAACCGGCGTCATTTGCGAATATTCAAGCGTCTCAAGTGTTGCGAGCTGTTGCTTTGAAAGAGGGAGTGATGAAAACTGTAATGAGTTGTCTGCAGCGTGCATGAGCCTTTATCCAAACAGGCCCGTGGCCCGAAACTAAAAAGGCATTATACCTGATTGCGGCTCATCACGCTGAAAAACTGTACGCTCAGCACATAAGTCAGTAGCCAACCGGCAAGTGACCGGTTTTCACGTAGATAATAGTTTCTTGCTCAACATAGGGCGTGTGCTGGCTTAGGTGTGGGCTGCGAAGCCATGTTCCAGCTGGATAGCGGCCATGCTCGTCAATAAACTCACCACTCAATACCAGTATTTCCTCGCCACCGAAGTGTCGATGTGGCTTAAACACCTCCCCGGCGGGCCATTTCACCAGTGCACAATGTTCCGTTTCAAAACTATGCAGCGGCATCACTTGCAGGCCACCCTGCCCCGGCAACCACGGTGCTTGATTGGTGTTAATGCGGACCGTTGCCAAGTCATGGTTAGCAAATTGATGCAGTTTTACAAACAACGTGCAGCCTTCGCGACTGAACGGTGCATGGTGAGAGCCTGGTGGATTGCGAATATAAGTGCCAGCCGGATAGTCACCATTCTCATCCGAAAACACGCCTTCGAGCACGAATATTTCTTCGCCAAGCGGATGTTCGTGGGTGTTAAATGCGGCACCTGCTGCGTAGCGGACAATACTCGTCGCCCGACCTCGCTCGGCTTCTTCGCGCTCTAAAAGTTTGCGCTCAACACCGACAGCTGGACTGGCTTGCCACTGTTCTTCGGCACTGCGCACAACCACTTTCTTGGCGAAATCCATATTTAACATGACACCACCTTTGCTCATTCTCAATCACCACAAAAACATTGAACACTAGTTACTCGTATCGAACTCGTTTTGATCAATGTCCGCTAAACAAGCCGATAAGTGTTCGTGCCAAAATTCCGGCGTCTGCGCCATGGTACTGCGACCGACGCTAATTTCACAAACCGAGTAATCGGGGTTAGCGTTACGCGGTTTGGACAACACTAAAATGCCGTGGTTGTGTAAATAACGCTCTGTTGCGTCAATAACTGCTGCGTGGCTGTGCGCTATATGAAGATGAAACATCGCTCCTTGAGGCTGTTGTGGATTCACTGCAACCCCCGGAACGGTTGCCAACAGTGGGCCTAATCGCTGGGCATAAGTCACCGCATCACTGATTGACGCCAAGTTCTCCTCGATACCTTGTTCAGCAGCGAGTATGTAAGGATAAAACGAAATTAAATTACCCCCTGCGCGGCGATTCCAAATCCGAGCCTCGGCAATAAAATCTTCTTCGCCGGCCAAGATAGCACCCGCTATCCCGCCCAAGTCTTTATATAAACTGACATAAACGGAATCGGCCAACGCAGAAATCTCACTCAGCGATTTGTGATAATACGCCGGACATTGCCACAATCGCGCACCATCGAAGTGTACGGCAATGTTATGTTGGCGTGCCCACTCTGACTGCGTCACAAGCTCATTCCACGCCGGGAGTTGACCACCGATTTCCCGCATTGGCAGCTCTAAAAGCACTGCAGCTAATTGTTCTGAGTCGAGTGCTTGCAGATCATCGAGTTGAATCGGTCGCTCAACGTGTCCAGTTAACACAGCTTGCAAGCCCCACAACTTTTGCATGCCGTCTTGTTCATGCAGCATTAAGTGTGAAGTTGGGTGCAATGCGACAGCTGAACGTTGGCTGCGTTCGCTATAAATTCTTAAAGCTAAAGGCTGAGCCAGTGTGCCACTGGCAAGAAATAGTGCGGCAGGTTTACCGAGCATACGCGCTATTTTTTGCTCGAATTCCGCAATTAAATCACCGCTACCATACACATCAGCGGTTGCACCCTCGGCTCGCTGAGCAAGCTGACTGAGCAATTCCGCCATACTTTTCTGTGGGTGACGTAAAATAGAGGCTTGAAACGGTGCTTTCATGGGTTACAAAATGCCTGGGTTCAGTTGCCAAATCGTAAAGTTTAACACCGCGGCAAAACTAACCCATGCTAAATATGGCACCAAAAGCAGCGCAGCAAGGCGGTTCAAACGCCAAAACTGCATAATTGTGACAATTATGGCGAGCCACAAAAATAAGATCTCAATAAAACTGACCGCGCCGAAATACCATGCAAAGAACAACCAGCTCCACAGCATATTCAGCGCCAGCTGAGCAAAATTAGCTTGATGAGCACGTTTACTCACAGCGGAAAAGCCATACTCACGCCAGACTAACCAACTTGCAATCGCCATCATGGTATACAGGGTTGTCCACACGGGGCCGAACAACCAACCCGGTGGCGCCCAACTTGGCACCGCAAGCTCGGCATAGAAATTTGGCGCATTTAATGAACCTAAGCTACCAACTGCAGCGACAACAAACAGTAAAGCGAGCCATGCCAGTAGGCCGATCAATTGCTGAGATTTACTCTTCTGGACAGTCATTGCAAGTTCCTCGTTAACGTTTGTATCGTTTCGAAAGGTGCCGATCTTCCCTAGCCATTTCGATAATGCGTGACAAGTCCGACTGAAATTCTACAGTTTGCATAGTAGCCTACTTTTTAGGGAGTTTATTCGTCATCTGTACGGAGAAAACAAACGGTTAGATGACTCTTCATCGCAATCACTCAACCTGAATAGTCACCTTTTACATAGAACCAAATGCCATTCTCTCGGACAAAGTCTGATTTTTCTTCCAAAATGCCTAGCTCACCGTTTACTCGGTAGAACGCTCGAAAATGTACAAAGCCGGTATTGTCGCGTTGCCACGTGTCGAGCACGTCCAACTTAACCCACTCTGGATTATCACTGAGATCGAGCATCGGGCGAGTACGCGGATGCCACGTTGCCAATAGATAGTCGGTTAACCCCAGCGCAAAGGCACTGAAGCGTGATCGCATCAGCTGCTCTGGTGTGGCTGCCACCTGGCCGCCATGAAACCGACCACAGCAGTCATTATAAAGAAACGGAAGCCCACATGGGCACGATTTAGTTTGCATTTGGCTTGACCGCAATAAACTGGCAAACCGAGCCTTCACCGGTATGTCCCTGGCCTTCATGAATAGGCCTTACGACGTCAAGTGCATGTTGCACTGTAAAGCCCGAAAACTCTTCTAATAACTCTTCGAGATTCAGCATAAGATCTGCTACCGGAGGCCCACCGGTTCCTCTGCCAAGTTGCGCTTCATTGTAACCTTCCACAAGCAGCCAGCCGCCAGGCTTTAGCGTGTTTCGTATTTGCTCATAAAGGAATGGGCGTGACGCGGCAGGCATGTGACAGAAGATCATCACCACTGCATCATAAGTGCTTGGAGGGAACTGATGTGTACTCAGATCTGCATGCAGAACAGTGAGCGGGACGTTGCGTGCGTCAGCTAATTTCTTGGCTTTCTCAAGCCCTACTATAGAAATATCCACGGCAGTGGCCTGCGCTCCTTGCTCGGCGAGATAGACACTATTTCGTCCCTCACCGTCGGCCAGACAAAGCACTTGAGGATTGCTTTGACCACTCAACAAAACTTCCGCATTGGCTTTCAGAAAATCATTTGGTTGCGTCCCATAATGATAATCATCTTTACTGTAACGCTCATCCCAAGGGTTCATATTCACTCCTCAATTACATTGAATTCCAATTAAGCACAATATCTCAAAGATCGTCTAGCACTACTTATTTACTTCACTCCTAGTCGATTTTGAATGGCCGGCGGCGCACCCAATTTATCTGATTTTTAATGTTCTTTTTCGTTAGAATACACGTACACAAGCTCATCGTCTCGAATTGAACTGGAAGCACTTATGTTAAAGCGTATGATCCTCATGTTGATTGCAACCTCTATCCTGTTTGGTTTGATTTTTGGTTACAAAGCGGTTGGCAATTACTTTATGAATGACTTCTTTGACAATATGCCAACGCCCCCAGCGACTATTACCGCAAGCGACGTTCAACGCGACGACTGGATCGACTCAATCCCAGCAATCGGCAACTTCCGGCCTGTCAATGGCACAACCATTCCAGCGCAAATTGACGGCGAGGTAATTGCAATTCGGTTTGAAAATGGTGATGTAGTCGAACAAGGACAAGCTCTTTTTGTGTTGGACTCCCGCGTCGAACAAGCGGAGCGCGAGCGCCTTGCGGCTGCGCTGAGCATCGCTGAAACAGAATCCGCTCGCCTGGAACCGCTCTTTGCACGGCAAGAAGTTTCGGAGTCTGAGCTCCGCCGTCAACAAAGCCAAGTAGCGCAAGCGCGAGCTGCACTCGCTATGCAAGACGCCATGTTAGAGCGCAAAACAATTAGAGCGCCATTCACTGGTGTGGTTGGTTTGCGACAAGTCAATCTCGGCCAGTATGTCACTCCGGGCACAGAGCTCCTAAGCATTCAGTCTTTCGATCCAATCTATTTAAACTTCACATTACCAGAGCGTTTTCTCAGCGCAGTCGAGCGCGGTCAGCCAGTCACCGCAGAAGTAGACGCTTTTGCTGGTCAAGAATTTAAAGGCGAAATCCGCGCTATTGAACCATCCGTTCGTGAATCCACCAGAACCATCCAAGTCCAAGCGCAATTTGCGAATCCTGAGCATCTCCTGCGAGCAGGTATGTTTGCGCGCGTTCGCATTGACAGTGAAGAACCTCGCGAAGTGCTCATGATTCCACGTACAGCTATTCAATTTAATCCGTTTGGGAATATTGTTTTTATTCTTGTTGACGAGGACGACGAATTAGTTGTGCAGCAACGTCTCGTTCGCACTGGACAGAGTCGTGGCGACATGGTCGAAATTTTAAAAGGGCTAGAACTTGGTGACCGAGTCGCCTCATCAGGGCTCTTGAAACTACGCAACGGCTCGGTGGTAAAAATTAGCGATGACCCCGACTTGCAGCCGTCAGCGAGTACCAATCCGCAACCGGCAAATCGTTAAGCGAGGTTGGTCATGAAGTTTACTGATATTTTTATCCGCAAGCCGGTTTTAGCAACCGTTATTAGCCTACTGATTTTGCTCATCGGTATTCGTGCAGCGCTGGATTTGAACGTCCGTCAGTTTCCTGAAATACGCAATGCTGCTGTGACCGTGACGACCCAGTACATCGGCGCGGATGCAGACTTGATTCAAGGCTTTATTACCACGCCTCTTGAACGTGAAATAGCCGCTGCAGAAGGCATCGATTATATCGTTTCAAGCTCCAGTGCGGGTATGAGCACGATTCAAGCGTTTTTGCGTCTTGATTACGACCCCAATGACGCGCTCACCCAAATCGCTGCCCAAGTGAACAAAATGCGCTCCGATCTGCCAGAGGATGCCCTCGACCCCGTCGTGCAGTTATCGGTAGGTCAAGATGTTGCCGCAATGTATTTGTCATTCTACAGTGACATCCTCGACTCCAACCAAATTACTGACTATCTCGTTCGTGTCATCGAACCGCAGTTATCCACCATTGCTGGTGTCCAACGTGCAGAGATATTAGGTGCTCAAACGTTTGCGATGCGCATCTGGCTCGACTCCCAACGGATGGCAGCGCGCGATATCACCGGCTCTGATGTCATTCGGTCACTACAAGCCAACAACGTCCTCTCAACACTAGGCCGAACCAAGGGCAGTATGGTTGCTATCGACTTAGTTGCGGATACCGACCTGCGCAGCCTAGACGAGTTTCGCGACTTGATTATTCGGGCCGATAACGGTTCGGTCGTACGTATTAGTGACATTGCTGAGGTCGAGCTAGGTTCGGAGAATTACGAAGCGTCCGCGATTTATAACGGCGAACAGGCCACGTTCATTGGCGTTGAAATCGCCCCAGATGCAAATGCGCTTGATGTGATAGCTGAAGTTCGGCGAGTTTGGGATCGCGACATCATTCCCCAACTACCACAAGGGCTCGACGCTAGTATTTCCTATGATTCAACCGAGTATATTGAAAACGCTATCGACGAAGTACTCGTCACTATTTTACTTGCGTTAGTGATTGTTCTTGCCGTTATTTATGCATTTCTTGGCTCGCTGCGCTCAGTCATCATCCCTGCTGTTGCAGTACCACTTTCATTGATTGGCACATTCATGGCGATGTTGGCTCTTGGCTTTTCGATAAACCTGCTCACCCTGCTGGCGATGGTTTTAGCTATCGGCATTGTCGTCGACGATGCCATTATTATGCTCGAAAATATTCAGCGTCACATTGAAAATGGTATGTCGCGCATGGACGCCTCGTTACTCGGAGCGCGCCAGCTCACTGGCCCAGTTATTGTCATGTCGACGACATTGGTCGCTGTATTTGTACCCATTGGATTTATTGGTGGTTTAACCGGTACCTTGTTCGTCGAGTTCGCATTCACTCTAGCAAGCACGGTTATCCTGTCCGGGGTCGTCGCCTTAACGTTAAGCCCAATGATGTGCTCGCGGATGCTTCGCTCGCGAGGTGAAGGCAAGCGACCTCGCTTCGAGAAATGGTTAGACGAACGCTTCAATCGGCTCAAAGAAGGTTATCAACGTAAACTACACAGCGCCTTAAATACCAAAGCTGTACTCGCTGTATTCGGCGGCATCATCTTAGTGTCCTGTTACTTTTTGTTCATCACTAGTAACTCAGAGCTAGAGCCTCAAGAAGATCTCGGCTTCGTTTTCGCAATTAGTCAGGCAGACAGCTACGCAACTCTCGACTATATCGAGCGTAACAGCGCTCAGTTTGCCAAACTAGAACGCGACGTCGACGAAATTGACATGGCTTTTGTTATCAACGGCATGCTCGGCCCCGGGAGTGTTGGCACAGGTTTAGGTCTAGTCCCTTGGTCACAACGGGATCGCTCAACCCAACAAGTTTTAGAAGAAGATATCCAACCATTTATTGAGGGCATACCTGGGCTACGGGTATTTGCCTTGATTCCGCCATCGCTGCCAAGTCCTGGAGGTGGACTGCCCGTCGAATTTGTCATCAGTTCGACTCAGCCACTCGAAAACCTGCAAGAAATTGCCAACGAAATCATGGCTGAAGCCATGGAGTCTGGACGCTTTATCATGCTGGACAATAACTTACGAATTGATCGGCCACGGCAGACAGTACAAGTTGACCGCGCTAAAGCAGCTCTCATGGGCGTCGACATGAGCCAAGTTTCTGCTGACCTAGCGGCGATGTTAGCGGGACCCTTTGTTGGTCGTTTTGCACTGGAAAATCGATCGTATCGGGTCATTCCCCAAGTCCAACGAAGTGAACGGCTTACACCAGACCAACTAACGCATTTCTATACGCGAAATCGCGAGGGCGAGTTGGTGCCTATGTCGGCACTCGTGGATCTACAAGAGTCGGTTCAACCGCAACAGTTAAATCGTTTTCAACAATTAAATGCCGTGACCATTAGTGGTGTGCCACGACCAGGCGTGTCGCTTGGCGAAGCATTATCCATACTCGACAATATTGCGGCTCAGAGGATTCCTGCTGGGGTCGTGATTGACTACGCGGGCCAATCACGACAATTCAAAAGCGAAGGTCAGCAATTACTGGTCACCTTCTTTTTCGCATTAGTCATTATTTTCCTGGTACTTGCCGCACAATTTGAAAGTTTCCGCGACTCGATCATTGTACTCGTCACAGTCCCCATGAGCATATGCGGTGCACTGATCTTTGTTAGTTTAGGGTTTGCATCCTTAAATATTTATACGCAAGTCGGACTAGTAACCTTAATCGGTTTAATTGCGAAACATGGAATTCTTATTGTTGAGTTTGCCAATAAACTGCAGGAAGAAGGACGTAGTAAGCGCGAAGCAATCGAAGAGGCATCGGCTATTCGCCTGCGCCCAATACTCATGACAACTGCCGCAACTGTGCTTGCAACTGTACCGCTGTTAATTGCGAGTGGACCTGGCGGCGCATCACGATTTGCAATGGGTTTGATTATTGCGAGTGGCATGACAATCGGCACGTTATTTACTTTATATGTGCTACCAGCCATGTATTTATACTTAGCAAAAGATCGGGCGGCCGCAGGCTAAGGCGCTAATGATGAGTGTTGTCCACGCATGATATTGGATCTTGCCTGCCAAGACTCAATAACGAGACGCTGATTTTCAGCGTCAAAGGTAAAGGTGCTTTGCCGTGTTACCAACTCAGGTGGCACGGCAATGAGATTACGCACCGAGCCGTCGCTGAAATTGAAAAACGCGAGCATGTCCTCTGAATCGCTCAACTGATAGAAATAGATTCCTTCAGCTGTAACGACCCATGAATAGCGAGTGCCGAACTCTTGGTCAGCGATCACCTGGAGGGCTTCTTCTCCTTCCCGCATTCGCCACAATCCCCGATTGGTGCCGCGCGTGTAATAAATCTCACCCGTCGGTAACGACTGCGCAAATATACCACCGTGGGTGGTTAATGGCCGCAAATTACGGGTAGCTAAATCTAATATATGCAAGTTGCCGCTCTCGCGGACGATCAAAGCAGAGCCGTCATGCCACCAAGTTGGACGTCCAAGCACAGTAGCAAACTCATGAAGGCGGTCAACGCGACCGGTTGCAACTGTTAAAAGACTCAGTACATCGGTTTGCTCACCGGGGTATCGCGCCACAAATGCGATGTAACGACCATCGTGCGACCATCGTGGGAAGCGAACCATGTTATTCACGGTAGTTAAACGTTTCGGGTTCATCAATCGTTCGTCGGCAATCCAAAGTTCGTAGGCCCCAGAACGATTGCTTACATATGCGAATTGGCGTGTTACGGCATTGAAATGTGGATCCCGATGCTGAAAGTTTGAAGCGGTTAATGGAAACACGGTACTCGGCAAGTCTGGCGTTAACTGGAAATAAGATAGCTGTACGCGTGAATCAATGGTGTGGAAGTAGATTGAACCGTCGGGGGCAATTTCAGACGGACTGCCAAAATTATCAAACGGCAGTTTCTCGCGCTCTCCACTATTTATGTTAACAAGGTAACCCACACGGGCGCTGCTTTCGGTCGTCGCCATAACGATATGCTGTCCACTTGGGTGCCATGAAATTCCGATAATGTCGACTTGATCATCGGTCAGGCGTCTTTCTTCCTGAGTTCGCAGATCATGAAGATATAAGTCTTCAGAGAAACGATGGGCTCGACGCGTTATCGCAAGATAATTGCCATCAAGGGAGACACTCACGTCACGAGCGGAAAACTCACAATTTTGTTTGCACGGTAAAAGCTCCACCGTGGCTTCTCCGCCATCCCAATGCAAGCGATACAGATTGCTACCATCTTGTGTTACACCGGTAAAATAAAATGCATCTTCAGTGAGGCTGGCTGCGATATAAGCAGTCCCTGAACGACGACATCCAGCTAAACGTCTCTCTTCACGGGTAATAACATCCACTGCAAAGTATGAGCAGCGCCCACTTCCTTGCTCTTCTCGAGGAAAAACAACATAACGGCCATTTCGATGCCATACGGGCCGTGTCTCACGGAACGGCGAAAACGTTAATTGATGTTTTTCGTTCGGGTGACGAAGGTCTTGTAGATAAAGATTGCTGTCGCCACTAAATGGTCGCATGGCATAAACAAGTTGCTGCCCATCTGGCGATATCGCTGCAAACTGGGCCCGACCGACTCCCGTTGAAACGACTTCCATCTGCGCTGCAACCGCAGTATTTTCTATCTCGGGTTTGTGGAAAAAACTAAAAACAATCGCAAATCCAATAATAGTCACTGTCAAAGCTGGCAGTCCGAACTTCAATAATCGGCCTCGAACTTGCCCTCGAGCTTGTATCGAGCTAGAGATGGGTGTGGCTGCTGATGCATTGGCAAGGGAGATTGGCTCAGCAGCGAGTCGGTACCCACGTTTTCGAACCGTTTGAATGCAGTCACAAAGACCAAGCTTTTCAAAACTCGAGCGCAATTGCCAGATCACATTCGTTAACGCTTTTTCGCCGACATAATTGTTGCCATCCCATATTGCATCAATCAGTTCTTCACGAGTAACCAGGCGGGGATGTGCTTGTATGAGATAACATAAAACTTCGATGGGGCGTTTTTGTAAGGTAATACATTCGCCCTGAGTTGAGCAAATTTCGAGCTGGAGCGGATCCACGACTAAATCTGCAATCTGATATCGCTGTAAGTTTAAAGTCGCTTCCAAGTCTTCTATTCGTGTCATTGAAATACGCCGCAGCAGAATACAAAAGTCGTCAATCTATACTACTCAAATTACAAGATAATGAATAGTCCAGAAAAAGCCCCCTTGCGGGGGCAACTACATGTATTCAACAACGTTGGCACTAGAAACGATATTGATAGGACAACGTGTACGTTCGACCAATGACGTTATAGCCGTTGTTGCGCAAAAAGAATGGCACGCTATTCCTACTTGGATGCCCAGGAGCAAACTCTGGCGGCATCTCGTCAAACAGGTTATTAATACCTGCGGTCAGTCGATGGCTACGATTAAACCGGTAACTGGTATTCACGTTAACCCGATTAAAGGTTCCAAGTTTGCTTGCAACTGGTGTAAGTTGACCATCGATATTCCAAGAATGTACCCCCTCACCTGTCCCTAAGTAATAATACGCGACATTCGATGTCCAATTGCCCATCCGCCAGCGCAGTGAAATATCGCCTTTCCATTTCTGCAGATAGTTCTCTTCCGTTTCTTCAACACGGCGGCTATCTTCAAATGCTTGATATTGTTTTTTCAGCGTCCGAGACACTCGAGTCCGTAGGCGGAAATCACCGTATGACTCAGTATTCCACGTGTAACTTAGATCTGCATCGAGACCCCGCGAAGCTTCATAGGCACTATTGATTGTGCCACGACGTACACAGAACACGTCGGCATAATCTTGACCGGCCGGTTGCTGCATGATGTAACCAAGATTAGTTAACTCATTGCAGTCGCTCGCCACATTCGTTCGATCATAGAAAGGATCAGCCAGAATGCGACTGACGCTCTCAGTGTAAACTGCGCCACGCAACGAGATATGCCAAAAATCAATCATTCCATTGAAATTGTCGCCCACTTGAAACACTGTACCGAAGTTAAAGAATTTTCCGCGTTCTTCACGCAAGTCCGTATTGCCTGCTGAGATTGATTCAAAGCGATCAGGCTCAGCTGGATGGTTTGGATCAACGAAGAATGTCGTACTACTAAATGCGCGACTCAGTCCAGCATACAAACGGTGCATATCTGGTGCACGGAAACTGCGCCCCGCGTTGCCGCGGAATAATATGCTGTCGTTCGGTCGGTAAATGAGGCCAAACTGTGGTGTAAATGCACCATTCACCGACGACTCATCATCGTAATAGTCATAACGTGTCGCGATACTGGCATCAAGATATTGACCGCTAGCGCTAGCGACGATAGGTATAGCAAGTTCACCTGCAACGGCGTACCGTTTTCGCGCACCTTGCCCCTGTGTTCCGCCTTGACCAAGTAAATTACCACTGAGCGTATTCTCGTCTTTCACATCGGAATACCACTCTCGGTTCCACTCTCCTGAGAGAGCGAATTGTACGGGACCTGTCGACAAATCGAAGAGATCGCCGCTGAGGACGGCAAGAAACTGGTTTAACCCAGACTTAGCATCTGTCAGTGTTTCCGCATAGAGACGGTCCACCTGCTCAGGAGTCATCAAATCAAATGGGTACCATTTCTCAGGATTCGACGAGTCTGCGGGGTCGAAGCTGATTACATTGAGCAGCTCATCTGCGAGTATTTGGTTGCGGCCGCGACGGAAAAAGTTCGCTTTCCCGTAGGACCATGTGAAGTCGAATTCGTACTGGCCAATACTTCGACCAAAGCTAAGTGATTGGGTGAAATTGTCCTGCTCACCGGTATAGTTACGTAATTGACCATAGTCGACTAAACGGCGAATAACTCGAAATTCTGCAGCTCGTTCAAAGTCAGATGCATCGTAGCTATAGTTCCCGGGATTATCGCGATCCATAAATATAACGGGGCTAATGCCTTTCTCTGAGTTTGCACGAGTCGACGTGCGATCTGAAGCTTGAACTAACCAATTAATATCCCAACCGGAATCCAGCTGAGCGTGATGGTTCATAACAATGTTGAACTCTTTCTTACCAGTTGCTAATCCCGGTGTAGTCAAGGTATCAAATCGACACTGAGTGCTGCTAACTGACCTGTCATACCATAAAGCATATTCACCAAGGATATCGCGGCATTGTTGTTCATTTACTCTGGGTTCAGTAACATCATGAAAGATCCGACTGCGGTCCTGAAGACGCAGCGATGTGCTGCTACCGATATTATTTCCGTCAACGCCCCAACGGTTGGTAAACTCTCGGTCTCCCTGACGCAAAAGTTGGTCGAAGGCGAAATCAAGCACAAACAAAGTCTGCCCTAGACTTGAATTAATCCCCGTTGTGAATGAGGCGCGTTGTCTGTCGCGTCCTCCTTCATGGGTCTTCTCACCGCGCAAGTTAAGCGCACTGCCCTCAAAGCGTCGCTTCAAGATGATATTCACGACACCACCCACTGCATCAGAGCCATAAATAGCTGATGCACCGCCACTTAAAATTTCAATACGTTCAATTGCACTGCTCGGAAACGTTGAAATATCAACAAAGGTCGTCGAGCCCCCTGTAGCAGTGGGGTACTGTGGGATTCGCTTACCGTTGACCAGCACTAATGTGCGGTTCGCACCCATCCCACGCAGGTTAATGGTATGCGCTCCTTGCGTCCAACTTGTTTCATTTCCCTCAATCGTGCGACCGGCGTTGCCAACCGAGGCTTGCAGCAAGTCCTCGATTGACGTGTAACCACTGTTAGCTAAATCTTCCGCAGTAATTACCGTGACGGGTGCAACACCCTCCATATCCGTACGACGAATTCTAGAGCCGGTCACTTCAATGCGTTCGACTGTTTCTTCTGCCTGCACTTGATTCTGAGCAGAATCCGCTTCTTGTGCTTTGGCGACTTGAAGAGTACTCATCGCCAAAACCATAGAAACCGCGCTAGCAACTAACGTTGGTTTATTCATGATATTCCACCTTGTTTGCTTTATTTTTATATCTTGATGTTTTCTTTTTACGAAATATGAACATCGCTGCAGTCTGTGTCGAACGATTGAGTGTTGTTGGAAAATCGTTAACTTCTAACTGCTCTTACAAAGTGACAGGGCTCGCTGACAAATCAAATACGGCAAGGTCATTTCGTCATCTTGTTATTATCTTTTTAATCTCTTTTCTTTTAACTTATTGATTTAAATGGTTAATTAACCCACTCCGGAACAGGCGTGCGCGTTCCTTCAAGTGTTCCTAGTGAGAACTTTCCATCTTCCCAAAAAAGGATTTCGCCACTGCGACCTCGTTTAATGTCCGAGTCAACATTGATAATTCGACCATTCCAATGTTGGAAAACACCTGGGAAGCTTGTATGGCCGACGACGATATGGTCAACGTTGAGTGTGGTAAGTAGGTGGTCGATTTGCTCAGAAGAGATAGGATTACGGTCGCGGAAATAGCCGCGATACCAAAGTGGTCCCATACTGCCATAGATAAAGTTAAGTACTGGTGTTTCCATGAGAACCGAGCGAGAGACGCCTAGTGACGCACGATAGTGTTCATTTATTTCTGCAATACTTAAACCAAGCTCTTCGTAGTCGGGGTGCAAACCACCATGCATAAAGAGCATGTTGTTTACTGTAACAATCACGGGGCGTGAGTGAAGCCACGCACCGAGTACGGTATCGGTGCCATATAGATCTGGAAAGCGCTTTTCCAATCGTTCAGCAACATGGTGATACTTGCTATTCAGATAGCGTAAGTCGTCATAGAGCACCATGGTTTCATGGTTACCAAGCAGCATGTGAACTCGCCCGCCAGCGGCCTGCGCTTGCTTATCCAATTGATACAATAACCACAATGCTTCGGTCTGTTGAGGTCCACGATCAAAAACGTCGCCTGCAATGACCAAGTGACCGTCGCCGAAATTCCAATCCCAAGTCTCAGTAATCAGTCCATTGGCTTTCAAAAGTGTCAGCAAGATTTCGAACTGCCCGTGAATATCTGAGAGCGCTGCTACCTTGCTCGCTTCAAAGCGAATTTCTGGCAGTGGATCTGCTGGAGCACTCACATCAATGGGTTTTCGATAGCCGCACTCCACAGGAATGAGATCCGAAATAGACTGACGGCGTTCAATCACTTGGCTCCCACACACCCAATAAAGATCAAGAAGAGTGTAGTTATCTCGATAGAAAGCGTAAGGACCATCATCTTCTGCGAGCATCTCTTCGGTTGCAGGTGTATTTAGCTGAGCCCGCCAGTCATTCCATTGGTTTCCATGATCATCTCGATGCGAACATGCTGAAAGTAAAGCCGCAACACTTACGATAACGATCGTCCATTTTAGGTTTCTCATTCATTTCCTCTGCTTCTTTTGAGTCATGACCCGAGGATGGCAAGGAAATACTCAAAGACAAAGTAATGAGATGTCTGATTAATATCTTTTCATTATCTTTTTGCCTTAAGATTTTGTTTTATATTAATTATTTAATTTCAAATCGACGTTTAACTGGCTCTTTTTGTGATGTTATTACCATCGAGTTGACTAAATTTACCTTACGGATAGATAAGCTCTTGAGCTGTATTTTCATTCGAGTTGACATTAACTAAGCTCTGGAAGCCATATTAAATATTGTGTGAATGGCTGATCTAATTTTCATCAAAGCAGCTATTATAAAGGTACGCACCAACCGTAGAGGTTTTGGAAATGAACAAAATTAGTCAAATTGAGGTCATCATGCGCATCTGTGCCGCAGTGGTCCTGTACCTTGCACTTATAGCTTCGCCACATATCACAATGGCCGCAGACGATACCGATGGCTCATTATTTCAGAGCAGTCCAAATGGCTGCCTAGCACCGCTAGACCAGTCGATGAGAGCGTTGCACTCAGCGGACCAACACAACTTGTGCGAATTAAGCAAAGGTAAAGTCGTCATGGTCGTAAATACGGCCAGCCAATGTGGCTTCACTGGGCAATTTGCTGATTTAGAAAAGCTGTATCAAACCTACCAAGACCAAGGCTTAGTTATTTTTGGCTTCCCGTCTGACAGCTTCCGCCAAGAATACGAAGACGAAGAGGCAACCGCTGAAGTCTGTTTCCGCAACTTTGGAGTGTCCTTTCCAATGATGGCAACCACGGCCGTTCGTGGTGACGACGCTAATTCAGTTTTTGCAGCCTTGCACACGGCTACCGGCCAAGCGCCGCGCTGGAACTTTCACAAGTACATTATTTCTGCCGACGGCCAAACAATTTCTAGTTTTGGCAGCCGCGTAAATCCAAGTTCCACAGAAATTACTGAAGTGATCGAAGCGGCATTAGCTGCACGCTAGATTTTCAAAGGGTGTCATGCCTGCAAGTCGTTTCCGCTTGCAGGCTTTACCGGTTGTCTATAAAGTAGACGACTGCAAGGTCACTCAACCAATTCATTCAAGGCGGGCCTTAGCACATGGATTCTCGAGGCACGCATGGAACGACAAAAGCTCTTCGCAGCACAGCCAATTTATACTCGCGAAAATCAAATTTTCGCCTATGAACTCCTTTATCGTCATGATTCCGGTCTCTCTGCATTAGACATCGGCGAAGAAGTTGCGACAAGCGAACTCATCTATAATCTATGTACTGGGATTGCCGAGCACGTCGAGCATTTTCAGCATCCTGTCTGTATCAATGTCACTGCTGACTTTCTACTTTCCAAAGCATTTCTGCCCATTGATCCGCAATTTGTCATTATTGAACTAGTCGAGCGCATTATTCCCGACCAAGCCTTCATTGAGGCCGTTCAAGCCTGGGTTGACAAGGGTTTTCGATTCGCGCTGGACGACTTTGATTTTCAACCAGAATGGCTGCCACTTTTAAAGTTAGCCTCAATCGTAAAAGTCGATATTGAAAAAGTCACATTAGCGGAAGTAAGTCGGCAGTTCCGTCAGTTGCAATTGCCGAAATTGCTTTGGCTTGCTGAACGTGTTGAAGACGAGTTCGAATATCAGTCCTACAAAAATTTAGGATTTCATCTTTTTCAAGGGTATTTCCTTGCTAAACCGCAAATGATTCGTGGTCATAAAGTGCCCCGCGGCGCAATTGAGTTTGCCAATATTATCGACCATTTATTTCGTCAAGAGCCTGATATCGAAGCTCTCACTGCCGCACTGAAAAGCGACGCTGCACTAGTGACGAAGTTATTGCGAATTGCCAATAGCCCCTACTACGGTACTGCAAAAAAAATTGAGTCCGTGAAAGAAATTATCTTGCTCATTGGTATCGAGCCCTTGCGCAAATGGGTGCTACTGATTTCTTGCTTAGAAGCAAGTGATTCAGCACATGCTCGATTTATTTTAGAACGCGCCTTTATCTGTTCAGACATGGCCCACGCTCATTTAGATAAGGCAAATGCAAACCGTGCCTTTCTCACTGGTCTACTGTCTGGCTGCGATTTACTCTTGGGCGTCAATAAAGAAGTCTTCATTCCCGAACTGCAAGTCGCGCCTGAAATAAAAAGCGCTGTGCTCGGATATGAAGGAGAATTAGGCAGCTTACTCCGTCAAATCGAAGACTTTGAATTCAAAACCCTCATGAAAAAGCCTCACGAGTTTAATTTGTCTTATACCAAGAGCTATCAGAATTCGACGCAGCAAGTGCAAGCGCTTATGCGTCTTATCAAGCCAGGGAATTTAGAATAAGTCAGACAAAAAGGTTATTTGCTGTCCATTCATTTCAGACTTAAGCTTAACCAAGACATAGGCTGGAGTTTGGACATGCAGGCAGCGGTGAAACAGTATCAAATCGGCAATTTAAGCTTGGAAATAGAAAGTCGCCCCGGTGTATTCCCGCCCAGCGCTCATGGTCAATACTTTGCTCAGTCAATTGTCTTTCGACCGCACACAACCGTTCTCGATATTGGTACCGGCGCTGGCATTTTAGCGCTAACTGCGGCATTGCATGGCGCACAAGTCACAGCGACAGACGTTGTCCCTGCCTCGCTTGAACTCACTCAGGCAAATGCAATCAGAAATGGTGTTTTTATCGATGTTCAACACGGTCCTTTCTTTTCTAATTTAACGGGATCGTTTGACCAAATCGTAGCGAACTTACCACAAGAAATCGTCGTGCCTGAGAAAGAAAAACTCAGCGCTGATGACGCCATTGCTATTGATGGTGGTGAGCGCGGTAATCATTTACTGATTGCACTCCTCGAGCAAGCACCTCGCTATATGCATAAACAATCAGAACTCTGGTTACCCGTTCATACCTTAAGTGATTTTCAAGATACATTGCGTGCTGCTCTGACCAACTTTAATGTTCGCATTCACGCCATTGGTGATTTGCCTGTTAAACCTTTTGTAACACAAAATATCGATTTCTATCGGGAGTTGAATGAGCAAGGCGTCATTCGCATTTTTAATCAGCAAGGCACATGGTATTCGCAAGTTTGGGTGGTTGTTCTGACCAAGCGTTAAACTGACTCGGTACCGTTCGAACGACTGAAAGCAATAAAGTCGGCAAGTGGCAATGCTCGTGCAAACAAATAACCTTGATAGTATTTACAACCGAGTTGGCGCAAAAACTCATATTGCTCCTGTGTTTCCACGCCTTCAGCGATGACATCCATATTGAGTTCGCGCGCTAACGCAAAAACAAGTTTGGCGATGGCCGCGTCTTGTGTGTGTTTTAACATGTCACGGACGAATCGCAAGTCGAGTTTAATTTCTTGAATGGGTAATGACTTCAAATAGGCAAGTGACGAGTAGCCGGTACCAAAATCATCCAATGAGAAGCTAACGCCAGCGGCTCGCAGAGCGTGCATGCATTCCGTGACTGTCTGGGTATCCTTGATCATTGAGCTTTCGGTCAACTCAATACATAAGCGCTGCGGCGGTATCTGTTTTGCGGCTAACAAAGCAATGACTTCCGCAACAAAACCATCTTCATACATTTGTTCAACACTGATATTCACTGACACTGGGTAGTCAAAGCCATGAGCTTCCAGTTCGTGAATTGCGTTACAGGCAGCGTCCAGTACACACCGACCAATGCCAACGATCAGCTTGGTTTCTTCAGCAAATTCAATAAATTCACTTGGGCTTAACAAGCCTCGATACGGATGTTGCCAGCGCACAAGTGCCTCACAACCGACAACTTCACCAAGCCCATTCATTTGCGGCTGAAAATAAACCACAAACTGCCCTTCGTCGATGGCATCACGTAGCTCGTCATAGAGTGCCGCCCGAGCGATCGCGTCAGCTTGAATTTGCGGTTGATAATATTCAACCAAGTTCCTGCCTTTAGCTTTTGCTGCATGCAAGGCCATTTCACTGAGCGTCAGCAATTCTTCAACTGAATTGGCTTGATTTAAATAAATCACGCCGACACTGACTGAGCCATGATAAACATGACCAGCGATACGATACGGATCGTTTAGAGCTTGGTAAATATCCTCAATGCGCCGCGCAATTTCGAAATCGGCTTTATCTGCTTGATGCGAACGTAAACACACAAGAAATTGGTCACCTGCCAACCTTGCGACTAGTTCGTGGGGCGCCAGTAATTGACTAATACGCTCAGCTGTTTCGATTAAAACACGATCGCCAAACTCACGGCCTAAGTTATCATTACTACGTTTAAAATGATCAAGGTCGAGGAACAGCATCGCGCCATGCCCAATACCAAGTGAGCTTGATGGCTCCTCACTAAAATTTGTTAGGTAGCGCACAAACATCGCCCGATTTGGCAAGCCTGTAAGCTCGTCAAAATAGGCTAAACGCTCGACTTGTTGCTCAGTTTCCTTACGCGCTAATGTTCCAGCGATTAAATCGGCAATCAACACCAATGACTCGAGAATTCGAGCATCTCGAAACAGTCTATGTGACTCGTGAACGGCAACAATCGCACCATAGTTTTTTGCTAAACTTTGCACCCTGACGACGAGCGCCGAACTTTGTTCCGGTGCATATTCCCGCAGCTTCTCAGGGGCAACTCGAAATACCTTTCGTTGTTTCTCTTCCATGAGCTTCGCCACCACTGCTGGCGGTTCGTGCAAGAATTCTAATGCTGAAAAGTTGAGTAACTCAAAAATCTGATTCAAGGAGCTGGTGATGGCTTTGGCGACACTGTCCGTGGGCAAATTAATGAAGCGAACTGCGAGCTTTGCAACCAGTTCACGCAAGCGATGAGAGTCATTCGAGTATTTACGCTGTAAGGCACCAGCAATGATTTCGCCGACAACTTGCAGCAATGTCACTTGCTCTTGAGGCCAACGATATGGCTGCTTGGTTAAATCGATACCAAACATACCTAATAACGAATTTTCACTTGGCAGCGGCACCATAATCAGTGCCCGAATACCTTGAGGCTCTAGCAACGCCCGTTCAGCGCTGTGCTCTGGTAATTCAAGAACATCTTCAATGGGAATGGAATGACCCGAATACCAGCTCTCGATCCAGGTATCGTAGCCCGTCATGGGAATATTTTTTAAATCTTGAATAACGGGCTGAATACCATCGGCACACCACTCGTAGGTATTGTCAGCAAATTCAAGATGATCGCTAAATTCAAATATGTAGCTGCGATCCGCGTGGAAGAAGGAACCAATTTCGGCGAGAGACTCAATAATCGTTTGATCAATTTCGGTAACTTTAGTCGCAACGAAGCGCGCGGAAATTCGCGCTATCATTCTTGCAAATGACAATCGATGCTCAGTTTCAGACATGCGTTCCCATCGTCGTTATTCAGTTCCTTTTTAATAGTATAGGTCGAATATGCCGGAACTGTGCAACTTTGTATACGACAAATAATGTCGCAGCTAACTCTTTACTTTTTTCGCTTTCGGAATGCGTTTCTTGGCTTTCTCCCAAGCCTTAGCGTCTGGCTTGCGGTGCTGCCCGGATGCCTTCGTTGCATTTGGCTTTGGTTTTTGTTTCTTCTGCGAAGGTGCAGCCGTCGACGAGGATTCAGCAGTTGCAGCAAGTAACGTCTGCAACTCCGACTCGGTCAAGTCTCGCCATTCGCCACTTGCAAGTTTACCCAGTGAAACATTCATAATTCGCACACGCTCAAGCTTTTTAACTTGATAGTCAAAATGCTCACACATACGGCGAATTTGTCGATTAAGCCCCTGCACTAGAATAATCTTGAAGACAAAATTCGACAGTTTCTCAACCTTACAACGCTTAGTTACGGTTCCTAAAATAGGCACGCCACTGCGCATACCCTGAATAAACTCGGCGGTAATCGGACGGTTAACCGTCACGATGTACTCTTTCTCGTGATTGTTGCCAGCCCGTAAAATTTTATTCACTAAGTCGCCGTTGCTGGTCAAAAATAGTAACCCTTGCGAGTCTTTGTCGAGGCGGCCAATGGGAAAAATACGTTTATCGTGGCCAATAAAATCAACTAAATTAGCTGGCTCTGCAGGATCGGTAGTACTCACAATGCCAACCGGTTTATTCAATGCAATAAACACAAAGCCGTCTTTGTTTTGAGTTTCAATGCGTTTGCCATTTACGCGTACATCATCGTTTGCGGTGACCTTTTGCCCCATCTCTGCTGGGCGTCCATTAATGGTCACAGCACCGCTTTCAATAAAACGGTCCGCCTCTCGGCGCGAACACATGCCGCTGTCACTAATAAATTTATTCAGTCGAACTTCAGTATCTGCAGTCATTGTAAAATCACATAGCCTCTCGATGAACAAAGAATACTATATCTTGATTAAATCGACACGGTAACTAGCTCTCGTTGTGAGCCTTAAAGCTCAACAATAAACCAAAGATCTGTATGATTTTTAAACTAAACCCAAAGAGAAAATCGCCTTACGAGTATTAAATTTGTCGGCGATTTTCATCTAACCCCATGTTTCTATGATGAAACTTCGGAGTATCTCCGATTCTTTCTGCATCACTTTCAGTAAATGCTTTTTCTCACGAAACAATCAAGGATATAATGCACCTTCATTAAATCAACTGACTACGATCTCAGTGCGGCAGTCCGGCGATGTGTTCAGCATTAACAACGTCAACTGTTTACCGCTGAATCCAAACAAAGACGCCTATGTCCTATTCAATTTTTGATTTTCTACAGTTAATTGGTTCATTGGGTATTTTCATCTTTGGTATGAAAATCTTCAGTGAAGGTTTACAGAAAATTGCCGGCAGTAAGCTTAAAGGCATTTTAAGCGGCATGACTCGTAACCGCGCTACTGGCGTAGTAACCGGTTTCGCAACCACCGCAATTACTCAATCATCAACAACCACAACCGTTATGGCGGTCAGCTTCGTTAACGCTGGCTTACTTACGTTTGTGCAGTCGACCGGTGTGATCATGGGTGCCAATATTGGTACGACGATCACGGCCTGGATGGTGGCTCTCTTCGGATTCAAAGTCCAAATTACCCCGATAGCTCTCGCAATTATCGGGGTATTTTTTGCCTTCTTGTTCTCTCGCAACAACCGACTACGCAATATCGCGGAAGCCATGGTGGGCTTTGGTATCTTGTTTATCGGCCTTGAATTTATCAAAGGTGCGGTGCCGGATATTAATTCAAATCCGGAAATGTTTGCGTTTTTAGATAGCTTTACGGATTACGGCTATCTGTCACTGCTGCTATTTGTCGTTGTCGGAACCATCCTGACCCTGCTGACGCAGTCATCATCTGCTGCGACCGCCATCACATTAGTTATGCTGGTGGAAGGTTGGATTTCCTTCCCCATTGCCGCTGCCATGATTCTTGGTGAAAATATCGGTACCACAGTGACCGCGAATTTAGCAGCCCTTGTCGGTAATGTGCACGCAAAGAGGGCCGCGAGGTTCCATTTCTTCTTCAATGTGATTGGCGTGCTCTGGATGCTCGCATTAATTTACCCGTTCCTCCACGCCATGGACTGGGTAATTCAAGTAGCGACTGGCTCCGATATTACGGTCATGTCCGGTGCTGTTGAGTCACGGGAAAACGGTGCTCTAGCGCTCTCCTTATTCCATACATCGTTTAATGTAATTAACGTCTTATTGCTGTTTGCATTTGTGCCAATGATTGTGCGCTTTGTTGAATACATTCAACCAGACCGCGGTGGCGAAGACGATGAATATCACTTGCGCTATATCAGTGCGGGCGTCATGACTTCACCCGGTTTGTCAGTTGACCAAGCACACAAAGAAGTTCAGCAGTTTACTGACGTCATCGAAAAGATGCATGAAGCGGTGAATGAACTTATGTTCTCGGCCGACGCTGACAAACCCAAGTTGCTCGACAAAATTCAGAAGTACGAAGAGCTCACGGACGAGATGGAAATCGAGATCTCTGACTATCTCGTGCGAATTAGCGAAAATACGACGCTCGAGCATTGGTTAACTGAACGCATTCGCTTTATGCAAACCATGGTTAATGATCTTGAGCGGGTCGCAGATATTTTCTACCAGATTTCGCGCTTGACCGAACGCATGGGTGAAGTGAAGGACAACTGGCCAGAAAGTGCTACAGCTGAAATGGCAACCATGATGAGTGCGATTCACAATGCGATTCACACTATGCAACGCAATGCTGCTCGTGAGCCAGAACAGGTGAAATTAGACGAAGCGATCGCTGTTGAAAACGAAGTCGACCGCATTCGTGACGAATGTCGTGACAACCACTACAACCGCCTTGAAAAGGGCGAGTACGCCACCCGTTCTGGTGTTGTGTTCATTGACGTTTTGAATCGCTTAGAGCGAATTGGCGATCACATCTTGAATGTCAATGAATCAGCCGCTGGCCGTCGGTTAAAAGCCATGCGAATTGATGGCGAGTAGTCTGTGGCCTATTGGTTAATGAAAACCGAGCCGGATGAGTGCAGCATTGACGATTTTGCTGCCAGTCCGGCCACCACCATTCGCTGGGATGGCGTGCGGAATTACCAAGCACGTAATTTTATCCGCGACATGGAAATAGGTGATCGGGTCTTCATTTACCACTCAAGCTGCAAGAAAATTGGTATTGCTGGTGTCGTCGAAGTAACGACACCAGCCTATCCAGACCCCACTCAATTCAATCCTGAATCACCTTATTACGACCCTAAAAGCACTCAAGACAAACCACGCTGGGATGCAATTGACCTTCGTTTTGTCTCCAAATTCGACAATGTGCTGAGCTTGGACAAATTGAAGAACCTCACTGCCTTAAGCGAAAATCCATTAATTCGTAAGGGCAATCGTCTGTCTGTTATTCCTTTTACTGAAAGCGAATGGCGCAGCGTATCTAATCTTATAAAATAAAGCTACGATGGGCGATTGAGCTTGGCGTTCATGCCTATTTCATTAGCGCTTTATCGCAAATACTCCCCTGCAGTCATCACAATTCCGCATAGCTGCGTATATTGTTCAGAGTTCATTCATTTTCGGTAGATTTGTTTTGCGCTTTAAAAATCGGACTGGGGTTTTCATGACAGTTTTCCAGAGTACTATACGTTACTTCGTCGCTATCATTCTGACGACAATAATGCTGACTGCCAACGCGAGCGAGTCAGAAATTGTCGAACAGCCTCATCTTCGTGCGCAATTGATTTCCGAATACACTCAAGTTGAAGCCGGCCAAACCTTCGACGTCGCTGTCAAACTGGTTCCTGACGCAGGCTGGCACACGTATTGGATTAATCCCGGCGACTCTGGGTTAGCAACTGTCATCAATTGGCAGTTACCAGAAGGTGTGAGTGTCGGCTCAATTCAATGGCCAATTGCTGAGAAGTATAATATTGGCCATCTTTCTAATTATGGCTTTGAGGGCGATACCTATTTACTCTCGACCATCTCTATTAGTGACTCATATGCGGCAGCGACTCTACCGATAACCGCTGAAGTCGACTGGTTAGTGTGCGAAGAGTACTGCATTCCCGGTTCAGCAACCTTGAGCATCGAGCTCGATGTAGGTTCGCCTCAGCGAGCAGCGAGTCACATCGACGAGTTCTCGACAGCACGCAACAATTTACCAGAGACCGCTGACTGGCAAGCCTACTTCGACATCCAAGATCGCCAAGTCACGATTATTGTGAACAATGAACAGGCCGCTAGTCTCGACAACGGTTCGCTATACGCTTTCATCGGTGCCACTGAGTTGGTGGAACATCAACCGCCAGGGTCGATTCAAAGTACCGAGTCTGAGCTCATTATTCGTCGCGACCTTAATACCTATTTCCATGACTATCCAGAGCACTTCCCTCTGCTTTTGGTCAATGATAAGCGCGCAGTGCAACTGGAGGTTCACGTTGCTGAACAAAGTGCTGCGAGCGTTAATGCCGGCTCAATAACCTCAGAGCCATCATCATTAAACCTAACAACGGTTTTATTGTTCGCATTAGCTGGTGGTTTTATCCTCAACTTAATGCCCTGTGTTTTCCCTGTCTTGTCATTAAAAGCGCTGCATTTAGCCAATCATCGGGACCATGCGCGACGTGATGCACTATGGTATACCGCTGGTGTCATCATGACTTTCGTATTGATAGCCGCCGTTCTCATGGCATTGCGCGCGACCGGCGCTGCTTTAGGATGGGGATTTCAGTTACAAAACCCGATTCTCATTGGTTTACTCGCCCTGCTCTTTGTCGCTATCGCCCTAAATTTGTCCGGTGTATTTCAAATTGGCACGTCACTCATGCGCTTAGGCCAAGGTCAGCAACAACAAAGCTCATTTGCGACCGGTGTTCTTGCCGTCGTCATCGCTAGCCCATGCACTGCGCCATTCATGGGAATCGCACTCGGGTTTGCGATTATCCAGCCCGCGCCCATTGCCTTGACTATCTTTGCCGCATTAGGACTCGGTATGGCATTGCCATTCTTGCTGCTTGGCTTTTTCCCTCTGGTCGCCCGTTGGCTACCTAAACCAGGGGCTTGGATGAACACCTTCAAAGAGTGGATGGCGATTCCCATGTACCTCACAACTGTGTGGTTATTGTGGGTATTTGGGCGTCAAGTAGGTATCGATAGCCTTGCGCTGCTCTTGGTTGCTTTAATTCTATTTGCAACCGCGCTTTGGACATGGGGTAAAGGACAACTGCAGCCGAGCAGCAAGGGCCGCCAACTGGCGCTAAGTTGGTTGTTCATCGCAGTCACTGCCTTCATTTTTACCATCGCTATCCAAAACCAACAGGTTGGTGAGCGGTCAGCGCCAACTTCGCAACAGTGGCAAGCTTGGACACCTGAATTACAGCGCGAACTACAAGAGACGCAACCTGTTTTTGTCAATATGACTGCAGACTGGTGTATTACCTGTTTGGCAAATGAGCGGGTCGCACTTGAAACCGAAGCAACGCGAGCACTTTTTGCCGAACATGAAATTCGCTACTTGAAAGGCGATTGGACCTTACAAGATCCTAGAATTACAGAGTATTTAGCCAATTATCAACGCAATGGCGTTCCCCTATATGTCCTTTATTGGCCAGGACAAGAACCCAAAGTGTTACCACAGATATTAACCAACAGCATCGTCCGTGAAGCTGTTGAACAAGCCAAGCAATCAATTTAAAACACCGAGGAAATTAGCCATGAACTTCAAAACTAAACCGTTTGTTCGTAAAGCCATTCTCGGCTTAGCTGGAGCTCTCTTAGCAACAACAGCCTTCGCAAATCCTGAAGTCGGTCAGCCAGCGCCAGGGTTTAATGTCATTGATACTCAGGGTGCAACTCATACCCTTGAGCAATATCAAGGGTCTGTTGTCGTGTTGGAGTGGACCAATCATGACTGTCCATTTGTCGTGAAACATTATGCAACGGAAAACATGCAATCATTACAGCGGGAAATGAGCGAACAAGACGTTGTCTGGTTGACCGTTATTTCGTCAGCCCCTGGCACGCAAGGGCACGTCAGTCCAGAGCAAGCCGATGAACTCACGAGCAACCGTAATGCAGCGCCGGCTGCAGTCTTACTCGATGAAGACGGTACTATGGGTCGAGCTTATGCTGCGCGAGTTACCCCACATATGTACGTCATTGATGCTGATGGTATCTTGCAGTATGCGGGCGGTATCGACAGTATCCCAACTGCAAACCATGACGATGTTGCGCGTGCAGAACCCTATTTTGCCAATGCAGCACGCGCTGTTTTAGCCGGTGAAACACCAGAGCGCCAAGTAACTCGTCCATATGGCTGCACCGTGAAATACGCCGACTAACTTTCGTCGGCGACACTCAGAACTAATGTCACGCGCCGGTTTTGCCGGCGCCCTTCTTCACTATCGTTGCTTGCTAACGGCTGACTATCGGCAAAGCCAACCGCCCTTAAGCGCTCGGGAGCGACCCCTTCGCTAATCAAATAGCGCACCACAAAACTGGCTCGAGCTGCCGACAGCTCCCAGTTGCTAGGAAACCGTTCTGTACTAATTGGCACCGTGTCCGTATGGCCTTCGACGCTAATACTATGGCCACCGCGTTGCAGCACGGCGACAACGGGTTTCATTAGCTCCGCTGCCTGTTCATCGGCAAAGTGCGCTTCGCCACTGCGAAACAAAATTTGATCATTCAAACGGATATTGAGTGTGCCTGGCGTGGTCGTGATATCGACTAAGTCACCAAAGCCAGCTTCGTTAAACTCACCGGTTAAACGATTGCCGAGTGTCGTCAGTTCACTCTCAGTCGCGGTTTCAGGGTCTAAGCCGAACGCTTGTAACAAGGCACTTTTCTGCGAAATAACTTCGCGCTCTGCCGGCGTTCCGGAAAAATCGGCATTGGCTAAAAGAACAACAAATAGAACCAACAGTAATGTCAGCAAATCCATGTAGGTGGTAACCCAAGTCTCTTCCTCTGGCTCGGGTGGATCGTTTAATCCAGCGAACTCTTTGCGCTGTTTGACAAAGTTTTGGCTCAGAGTCCGATCCGCCAGCATTTTATCTGCTTTCTCGGCGGCTAGTTGAGGGTTACGACTACCAAATCTCACTGCCCGCCTCCCGACTGAAACGGACTATTGCGCGGAGCCGATTCCTTCTCAACAGTGTTCGGGTTTATCCCCCCATTATTGCCGTTCGCGCCCACGCCATTGAGCTTCAGTTCATCTTCGACATGCGCAAAGAAGGTCGTCAGGTATTCGCGGATATATGCCGGGCTGCGGCCTTTGGCAATCAACAATACACCTTCTCGAATCATGTTCATCAATTGCACACGGCGCTCGGTGCGACGCTCAAACTTAATTGCAATCGGTTTAAAAAATAGATTCGCGAGCGCAACGCCATAAAGTGTCGTTAACAACGCAAAGGCCATGTCAGCACCGACTTGCGTCATGCTGCTGTCACCCATCCCTTGCAGCATATTCACAAGCCCGACAAGGGTGCCGAGCATACCGAATGCAGGTGCAAAAACGGCCATGGTTCGATAGATTTGCGCCTCAGCGCGTTCACGAATTTTCATTTTGAGAATTCGCCACTCTAAAAGCTCAGCAATGTCTTCTATCGGCGTATTGTTAATAATCAGCTCAAGTCCAGTGCGCAAAAATGGGTTCTTAACCTGCTCAAGTTGGTTTTCTGCATGCACCAAATTACCCTGCATCAGTTGCCGGGCCACCGTGACCAACTCTGCTTGATCGTCTTTCGCATAGAGCTTCTCATTGCGTAGGACAATCCATAAGATTTTGAAGACATTAACCACTTCGCGCAGTGGGTAGGCTAGAAGTGTTGCCGCGAATGTGCCACCCAGGACAATTGCTAGGCCAGGCAAATTCACGAAAGCCCAAGCGTCTTGTGCCGTCAGGAAAATTGCAAAAAAGACGATAGCAATACCGGACAACATTCCGAGTAAGGTTGATAAATTCATGGCAGTTCCTTGTCTTGCAACAACTTGTACTCCAACAGTTAGTAATTCAACTGCGAACGCGAGGTGAGGCAATCAAATATTAGTATTGTTTTATTTATCGGCAGAATTGTTTCGATCTAAACGTACAGAATCGAGTAGGAGGAGGCCTCACGGCCTCCGTCCTCTCACACCACCGGGCATACGGTTCCGTACCACGGCGGTTCATAGGTTACATTTGAGCTGATGA
>ERZ869909.870-NODE-870-length-29003-cov-4.300733_pt1 | contig 29003 bp, 20 predicted proteins | sample MGYA00520892_ERZ869909 | MGnify/ENA primary metagenome ERZ869909 (study PRJEB32215, sample SAMEA104723947) | bioreactor metagenome | biome: bioreactor; feature: anaerobic bioreactor; material: water | place: China | collected 2015-03-12 ...
ACCTACGCCGCCGCCTGGCTGCTCGCCGGCGCCCTCGTCACGCCGTGCCTCGCCTTCGCGGTCCCGGTCCTCGTCACGTGGTACGCGACCCGGCCGGACTCGCCCCAGCTCGCCACCATGCAGCGCGCCGGCTCCTTCGCGCTCCGCGGCGTGTTCCACGGATCCGCGCCCATCGCGCTGGGCACGACGCTCGTCGCGCTGCTCCTGCTCAAGCTGGGCGTCGACGAGTGGGCGCGCGGCGTGGGCCTCGACGAGCCGATCGCGATGACCCGCGCCGCCAGGTTCGCGCTGGGCGCCGCGCTGCTCCCGGTGCTGCTCGCGGTCACCGCCGCCGCGCGCCTCTACGCAAGCCATCACGTCTACCTCACCGCCCACTTCCGCGCGGCCGAGGACACGCCCGTCCCCCTGGGCTACGAGTGGCTGCGCCTGGATCCGCGTTGGGCCACCTGGCCGGTCGCCGATCGCATCACCGCCCGCGAGCGCGCCCGCTGGCAGCGCCGCTTCCCGTTCCTGCTGGCGGGGACCATCACGGTCGCGCTCCTCTGCGCCGTCGTCGCCGCTTCCGTGGTGGGCACCGGTGGTCGCGTCGCCGCCATCACCGTCGCCGGCCTCTGGTTGCTGGCGTTCGTCGCGCCGGGCCGCCGCCTGCGCCAGCTCTACCCGCCCGCCTGCGCCGCCATGGACGCGCTGCTCATCGACGCCGACACCCTCCACCGGGCGCACCGCCGCGTGCTGCGCGGTGTGGTCCTGCGGCACGGGGCGCCGGTGCTGGCCGCGTCGACCCTGCCGCTGCTCGTGCACGCTGATCCCTGGCCGCTTCTGGCGGGCGTGGCGCTCGTGCTCGCGTGCGCGGTCCCTGCTGAACTCCCGGTCCGGAGACGCTGATGTCCGCCAACGTGCTGACCGTCGACAACCTCGTCGTGCGCTATGGCCCCCGGGCTGTCGTCGATGAGCTGTCGTTCCACGTTCGCCGAGGCGAGATCGTCGGCATTGTCGGCCCGAACGGAGCAGGCAAGACCACGACGCTGCGGGCCGTCACCGGGCAGACGCCCGTCGCCAGCGGCCGCCTGCTGCTGGGCGACGACGACGTCACCGCCGCGCCGGAGCGGCTGCGGGGGCGGGTTGGCGTCATCCCCCAGGACGTCGCGCTCTTCGACGAGCTGACCGCCACGGAGACCCTTACACTCGTGGGCAGCCTGCGCGGCCTGAGCGGCGCTGCGCTGACGCGTGAGGTCGAGCGCTGGATCGAGCTGGCTGCGCTCGACGGCGCGCGCAACGTCGCGTCCCGCTACTTCTCCGGTGGCATGAAGCGAAAGCTGGCGATCGGCGCCGCGCTGATCGGTGACCCGGAGCTGCTCGTTCTCGACGAGAGCTTCGCCGGGCTGGACCCGGAAGCGACCTGGGCCATCGAGCGGGAGCTGCTCCGCCACCGCGAGCGTGGCGCGGGCATCCTGCTCTGCACCCACCTGCTCGACTTCCTCGACCGCGAGGCTGACCGGGTCCTGTTGCTGGCCGGAGGCACGCTCGCTGACGAGCTGGTCCGGCAGCCTGACGGGGCGCTCGGGCCTGCACCGTGGCCCGGGCTCGTGAGCTGGTACCTCGACCGCGTACGGCGGCCCGCGCCGCGGCCTGGCGTGGCGTCGGTCGCCGACCCGGTCAGCTAGCTGAGCCTGTCACCCGCGTCGATCCGCAGCACGAACTCGTCAGGCAGCAGCCGCACCAGCAGATCGACCACCGCCGTGACGTGCGAGAGCTCCTCGCTCTCCACGGTCACCCGGGTGCGGTGGCTGGAGACGTCGAGCACCGGGTACGAGCCGATCGACACCCGGTACCCACGCCGCGCGGCGTCCTCGAGGACCGCCTCGAGCGACTCGGCGATGACGCCCTCACCAACCGTCAGGTAGAGCGTGTGCATCACGAGCCTGCGGCCTCCATGATGGCGAATCACCTCGGGGAGCTGGACCGCGAACAGCTCCGGGATCCCCGGCAGCGCCCAGACGTTGCGCATCCGGTAGATGGGCAGCCGCGCGTCCGACTCCTGGATGACCTCGCAGCCCTCGGGAAGCATGGCCATGCGGACCCACACGCGGACCTGGTCCGGCGCGTGGGCGAACCGCCGTTCGATGAGCTGGCGCATGCCGGCGTGCTCGACGAGGGGGACCTCGAACGCGCGCGCGAGCCCCTTCATCGTCACGTCGTCGTGCGTCGGGCCGATGCCGCCGCTCGTCACCACCAGGTCGTGCTGGTCGCTCGCCTCGCGGACGACCGCGGCGATGCGGTCGACCTCGTCACCGATGCAGCGGAGCTCCCGGAGCCGGATGCCGGCGTCGCGGAACGAGCGGATCGCCAGCTTGCCGTTCAGGTCGTCGATCTTGCCGCTGAGCAGCTCCTCGCCGATCAGGATCACGGCAGCGTGGACGGAGTCGGTCATCGATTCTCCCGGATGAGCTCGAACACGAGCAGGTCATCACCTCGCCGGACGCCGACCGACAGGCGCGCCGCACCGATCGGGCGGGCCCACAGCATCAGATCGCGGCGCCGGAGCCCGACACCCGAGGCCGGCGTCCCGCTCTGCAGCTCGCGCACGATCACCGATCGACCGTCAAGCACCCCATCGATCCCCCAGTCCGCGAGCAGCGCGAGGAACGGGCCCGTGGCCGACCCACCGATCGGCTCGTTGAGCACCACGCGGGTGGGCTCCGCGCGCTCACGGGGGATCTGCGCCCCGGACGTGCCGCGCCCCCAGCGCTCGTGGACCGCCTCGACGCTGACCCACGTGCCGGGGTCCCCTTCGAGCTGGACCCGCCCCTCGGCGTCGGTGATGAGCTGGCGGGAGATGTTCGGGCCCTCAACGAAGACGACGGCGTTGCTGACGCGGGCGCCCATGGCGTCAACGGCGACGATGCCAAGCTCCATCGTCCGGCTCGCGACCGGGCAGACCGCCTCTGCGCGGTGCCCTTCTGCGACGGTCACGTCGACGTTCGCGTCCTGGTGGCCATCCGTGCGGCAGACGACGCGGTAGTCGCCGGGCGCCACGAGCTGGACGATCTCCCGGTTCCAGCGGTCCAGCTCGACGGTTGGCCTCGGCCACGCGTCTGCCGGGAGCTGGAAGCGGGGCTGCACGGTCGCGCGTACCGGGTTGCGCTGCGCGACGACGGCGATCTCACCGCCAGCGCGGAGCACGCGGTCACGGGCTTCGAACCGCCCACCGAGCTCCTCGACGAGCGGCGCGTACCCCGGCGCGTGGATCACGAGGCGCTCCGGACGTGAGGTGCACGCGTCCGTCGTGAAGTGGCCGCGGGCATCCGTGAACCCCTGACAGACCGGGACGTCGCTGTCGCCGCGCAGCGCGAGCGCCCTCGCGCCTTGAGCCGGCCCGCGCTGCGTCGTCAGCACCCGCCCCGTCAGCCGCAGCCGATCGGCCGCCTCCAGCTCGACGATGTGCCCGTCCAGGCCGTTCTCGTCGATCTCGAGCTCCTCGGTCACCACCGGGTAGTCGGGGTGCCGGACCGTGAGCCGGACCCTTCGCGGCAGGTCCCGGAACGTGAACTGCCCGAGGCGATCGGTCATCACGTTCCGCCCGCCGACCCAGGCCGGGACGGACAGCGGCGCGACCGCGACGCTCGCGTTGGATACCGGCGTGCCCGTCGACGTCCGGACCTGCCCACGCAGCGCCCGGCCGCGGCTCAGCGTGACGACGATGTCGTCGTACGTGCGGTTCTCCATGATCGTGAGCTGGCGGCTGGCGCCCTCCGCGAAGCCGGCGCGGGTCGCGACGACGGCGGCGATGCCGCCGGGAAGCCCGCTCAGCTCGAAGCTGCCGTCCGCGCGTGTGCTGTAGTCGGAGCTCGGCCACCAGAACGCGGTCCCGTCAGGACGCGCCATGCGGTGGAAGACCTCGAACACCCCGCTGGTCAGCTCGAAGCGGCCACCGCTCGACGTCTCGACGATCGCGCGGAGACGCGCACCGGAGATCGGGTTGCCGGCCTCGTCGACGACCCGGCCGCGGATCGTCGCCCCCTGGCTCAGGCTGATCCGTACCTCCTCCGCAGAGGGCGTCACCCACAGCCGGCCTTCCCACGGCATGTAGCCGGGCGCGCGGACCCGCGCCCGGTACTCGCCCGGCGCGAGGAAGTCGATGGTCGCGTGGCCGTTGTCGAGCAGCGTCGACAGGCTCAGGACATGGTTCGTCGCCGTCGCCATCGTGATGACGCCGGCCTCGATCGTCTCGCCGGTGCCTCGGTCGACGACGCGCACCGGGACGGAGGGCGTGAGCAGCGCGGCGATGGTGCCGGCGTCGCTCTCGCTGCCACCGTCGTCCGTGACCGTGACCGGGACGCCGAACGTGCTGGCAAGCCCGGACGCTACCAGCGCGATCTCGTAGCGGCCGGGACGAAGCCCGGCCACCTGGAAACGCCCCGCGCCGTCCGTCAGCGCGATCCGCTGCGGGTAGAGCCCGGGGCCGCCCACGTGGACCGTCGCGCCGGCGACGGGCTCCTCGCCGCGCACAAAGCGCCCGGTCAACGTGCGCCCGCTCTGCAGCACCAGCCGCAGCGGCGCGCCGCCCGGCACCACGCCGATCGCGATGGCCGGCCCGAACCCCTCCGGAGCGGCCTCGACTGCGTAGAGTGTGATGGGCAGGTCCTCGAAGCGGAACATCCCGCCGACGTCCGTCACGACCTCCTGCGTCTCGTCGAAGCCGGGGGCCTGCACCACGACGCGGACGCCCGGCGCGGGTTCACCGCTCGGCCGGACGACCTGCCCGCGGATCACCCGCGACTCGTCGACGACCGACGGCACGTCGGGCTCCGCCGGATCCGTGTCCCGTTCGCCCAGCGCACGCAGCACCTCGTCGCCGTCGTCCGAACCGCCGAACGTCAGCGACGCGCCAGGCAGGCGCGACAGCATCACGACCACGAACGCGGCGACCGCAGTCAGCGCGAGCAGAGCGATCGCGACCGTGATGGTGGTCCGGCGGTCAACGGCCAATCATGCACCTCGAGAGTCCGGGCGCCCCGCGGCGCCGGATCCACTCCTCATTGTCTTCCGGGCGCCTGCTCTGACGAGCCATCCAGGAACACCCCTCGCCACAGGGAATCACTGTTCACGTTCAGACGTCAACGCAGTCGCGAGATCGAACCAGTCCTGCCATGCGATCGATTCCGGGCGCGCGGTCGCGGACAGCCCGACGCGAGAGAGCAGCGCGTCCGGATCGGCCGTCAGCGATCGCAGCGAGTTGCGGAGCGTCTTGCGTCGCTGCTGGAACGCGGCCTTGCCCAGCTGCCGCACGACCGCTTCCGTGGCGGCGTCAACCAGCGGCGTATCCCGGCGCTCGAACAGCACCACGCCGGAGCGCACCTTGGGCGGCGGCGTGAAGGCGCCCGGCTTCAACCGCATCGCCAGCCGGGTCCGGTAGCGAATCTGTGCGCCGAGCCCCAGCAGGCTGAACTCGCGTGTCCCTGCCGCCGCGACGAGCCGCTCGGCGACCTCCATCTGGAACATCAGCGCCATGCGCCGAGGGTACGACGGCGCATCGAGCAGCCGGAAGAGGATCGGCGTGGCGACGTGGTACGGCAGGTTCGCGACCACCGTGTCCCACCCCTCCGCGACCCACTCCGGAAGCGGCGCCTGCAGCGCGTCGCCCTGGACCACGCTGAACCGCTCGTGGGCACCGAACGTGCGCTCCAGGTGCTCGACGACGTCGCGGTCGAGCTCCACCGCCCGGACCTGCGCGCCGGCCGCGAGCAGCCGGGTCGTCAGGCCGCCGGGGCCCGGCCCGATCTCGATGACCCGATCACCCGGAGCCAGCTCCGCGAGGCCGACGATCCGGTCCAGGATGTGCACGTCCGACAGGAAGTTCTGCCCGAACGCCTTCCGCGCCCGCTGGCCGTAGAGCCGGATCAGCTCTCCGGGGCCCGGCAGCGCCTCGTTCGTGGAAGCGCTCACTCGATACCTCGAAGGTCCTGGGCGCTCGCCAGCCACACGCCGTGGGTCAGCTCCCGGATCACCTGTGTCGCGTACGACCCGGACGGGAGGACAAAGGAGAGCACGAGGTCCGCGTCGGAGGTGGTCTCGATCTGCAGATGTGCCGGTCGCAGCACGAGGTCGCGGCGGGTGCCCCGCGCCGCCTTGCCCACGCGCTCCCAGGCAGCCTCGTCCAGACCCAGCGCGTCAGCGGCCTGCTGCTCCAGTGCGCCTGGCGCTCCCTCCGCCCGCACCATGCGGGGCCCCCAGATCGGGCCGGTCCGCACGATGTCCCCTTCGGCAAGCCGCTGGCGCTCCGTGTCCGGGTCCTCGACCCGGAAGATGGAGTTCGAGCCGCTCAACCTGACGACGTCGCCGGCCTGGAGCAGGTCGACGTCATCCGGCCTGGGCTCGCTTGCCCGCGCGACGAGCACGCGGTTGAAGACCTCCGATTGCAGCACGCTGGGCATCATCTTCTCGTCGAAGCGGCCGGCGCGGTCCAGCTCTCCGTTGGCCCACAGGCGCGCACGCGAGAGGTTCGCGCCGTCGCGCCCGAACCGCTGCGGCCCGAAGGCGTTCCACAGGCCGCGTGACTCGATGCGCGCGAGCAGCGCCGGCAGGCGCTCCGCCGCCTCGGGCACGAGCGAGGTCAGCCGGATCCGGAACCGGTTGCCGGCCAGGTGTCCGACGCGCAGCTTGTTGCCGTGCCGCGTCACCTCCACGACGGCCAGCCCGTCGGGCAGCTGCCACCGCTCGGGGTCACGACACCGCGCGGGCAGCGACAGCCACTGCGACGTCACCGCATGTCGATCCTTGAGACCGGCGTAGCCCACGTCGCGCGGGCTCACGCCGGCCGCGCGCGCGACGACCCCGACCGCGTCCCGCGTGTTCATCCCGCGCTTGCGGATGCGCACGAGCAGGTGCTCTCCCTCACCGGAGAACGGGTACAGCGGGACCTCCTCGACGGCGAAGTCTTCAGGCTGCTCGCCGATGTGTCCACCGATGGCCGGCAGATCGGCGGTCATCAGCGGCGGTTCCGTAGGGATCTCGAGCGTGCTCATCGCGGCATCTCTCCGTGCGCTCCGTGGCGAGGACAGGCTCTGCAGCGAGCTGCCCCGGGAGCCGTGCTCCCGCCGGCGCCTCCGTAGTCTGCGCCGGTGGACCAGGCAAGCGCTGGAACCCGGCGCTCACGAACCGCTCAGGGCGCGGAAGACCGCCCGGAAACTGGCGTCGCTCCGCCGCAGGCGTACGATACGACGCTGCCCCGCCCGCTGTCGTTCATCCCGCTCCCGCGCCATGTCACTCGACGAAGCCATCCAGCGCTACCTCGACCACCTGCGGATCGAGCGGGGCCTCGCGGCCAACACCGTCAGCTCCTACGGGTCGGACCTGGGGTTCCTCGCCGCCTGGTGTGCCGAGCACGGCGTCACGGGCATCGAGCAGCTCACCCCGGATGTTCTCGAGCGCTGGCTCGCCGCGCGGCGAGACGCGGGGCTCACCGCCAGAAGCCTCGCCCGGAACATCGTCACCGCTCGCCAGCTGACCCGCTTCCTGCACGCCGAGGGGCACCTCCACGTGGACCCGGCGGAGCTGCTGCAGGTGCCGCGCGTGCGCCGGAGCCTCCCCGACACGATGACGGAAGATGACGTCGAGCTGCTGCTCGGCGCACCTGACCCCGGCACGGCGGAGGGGCAACGTGATCGTGCCATGCTCGAACTGCTCTACGCGACCGGGTTGCGCGTCAGCGAGCTCGTGGGCCTCCCGCTCAACGGCGTCCAGCTGGACGCCGGTCTGGTCCGCGTCTGGGGCAAGGGCAGCAAGGAGCGCATGGTGCCGATGGGTGAACCGGCCCGCGAAGCCGTCGAGGGCTACCTCCGGACCGCGCGCCCCGGATTGCTCGCGACGAGCGGCAAGACCAGCCGCGCCCTGTTCGTGACCCGACGCGGGGGCGCCATGACCCGGCAGGCGTTCTGGAAGAACCTGAAGCGCTACGCCCTGCTGGCCGGTGTCACCACAGACATCTCACCACACCGGCTGCGCCACGCGTTCGCGACGCACCTCCTGCACCACGGCGCGGACCTGCGCGCGCTGCAGGCCATGTTGGGCCACGCCAGCATCACCACGACGCAGATCTACACCCATGTCGCGGACGCGAGGCTCAAGCAGCTGCACGCGCAGTACCACCCTCGCGGGTAGCGACACCTCGCGAGCGGTGAGGCCACTCGTTGACGATTGCCGTGCTTCATGGTCTGTCCCCGGGTGGATGATGCGCCCTGCCCCAGACCCGGCCAACCATGCAGCCCGATCTCATCGTCTACGCCGTCCTCGCCGTCATCGCGATGGTGCTCAGCTCGACCGTCCATGAGTGGGCGCACGCATGGACCGTCGACCGGCTCGGTGACGACACTCCGGCGAGACAGGGACGACTGACCCTGAACCCGATCGCCCACATCGACCCGCTTGGCACGCTCGTGATGCCAGCGCTCGGCGCGCTGATCGGCGGGATGCTGATCGGGTGGGCGCGGCCGGTGGAGTTCCGCCCGCAACGCTTCACCCGCCGGATCACGATGCGCAGGGGCACGATGATCGTCGCGCTCGCCGGTCCGCTGTCGAACGTCGTGCTGGTGTTCGTGTGCCTCGGGCTGCTCAAGCTCGGGACCGTGGCGTTCGGGCTCGACGCGTGGGTTGACGCGCCGGTGCTGCGTGCCGCTGGCCAGCTGCTCTACGTTGGTGTCTGGGTCAACCTGGTGCTTGCCGTGTTCAACATGCTGCCCGCGCCGCCGCTGGATGGCTTCAAGGTGCTCCAGGGGCTGGCCCCGGACGGAAACGTCGTTGTCCGCATGCTGGAGGAGCACCAGCTCGTCGCGTTCATCCTGGCCGTGTTCATCGGTCTGCGCGTGCTCGCGGGGCCTGTCGGTGCGACGTACGGCTGGCTCATCTCCACGTTCGATCTGAACGCGACGATGCGGGTGCTGAGCCTGTGAGCCGCGCCGGTGTGACACCACCGCCAGTCGACGATGGCGAGCCGCGCGAGCCGTCCGCGCGTGAACGCTACGCCCTGCGTATCCAGCTCGATGGGTTCGAGGGGCCGCTCGATCTGCTGCTGCACCTCATCCAGAAGCACGAGCTCGACATCCTCGACATCCCGATCGCCTTCATCACCGAGGAGTACCTGAGCTACCTCGACGCGATGGCGGACCTCGATCTGGGGGTCGCGGGCGAGTACCTGGTCATGGCCGCGACCCTGCTGCAGCTCAAGAGCGCGATGTTGCTGCCGCGGGAGCCCAGCGCCGCGGACGAGGACTCGGCAGAGGAAGGAGATCCCCGCGCGGACCTGATCCGACGCCTGCTCGAGTACCAGAAGTACAAGGAGGCCGCGGCCACGCTGGCCGCGCGACCGCGGCTGGACCGCCAGACCTTCGCGCGGGCCACGGAGGCGATCGAGGCCGAGCGCGTGGACGGGCCCGCGGAGCTGCTCCCGCTCGAGCTGTTCACCCTGCTCGACGTCTACCGCCGGCTCGTCGACCGCGAGCAGAGGCCACGTGTCCATGAGGTCTCCCGTGAGGAGCTGTCCCTGAAGGAGTCCATCGGCAGCATCGCCACGGTGCTCGACGACACGCCGCGCGTGACACTCACGGAGCTGATCGGGCGACTGGACGCGACGCCCTCCACGTATCGGGTCGTCATCACGTTCATGAGTCTCCTCGAGATGGCCAAGCTCCGCCTCGTGCGCCTGTTCCAGGCCAGGCTCTCCATCGATGACCTCGTCGTCGAGCGTGCGGTGCTCAATGTCCGCGATCTGACGCTCAGCCTGGGACTCGACGACAACGCGGCGGTGACGCGCTCATGAGTGACGCGGGCGACAACGTCATCCCGCTGCGTCCCCCCGGGACGCTGCTGCCTCCCGACGACGAGCAGCTGGTCCGGATCGTCGAGGCGCTGATCTTCAGCTCCGAACGACCACGCAGCGAATCCGAGATGACCCAGATCATCTGCGACGCGCTCGGCGACCCGGACGGCGTGAGCCGCGAGCAGGTCACCGACGCCGTCGACCGGCTTCGCTCCGGCCTCGACGAACGCCGCAGCGCGTTGATGCTGCTCGAGGTCGCTGGTGGCTGGGAGCTGCGCACGCGCGCGGTGATGGCGCCGTGGCTGCAACAGCTCTACAAGCGACGGCCCGTCAGGTTGGGAAGGGCCGCCCTCGAGGTCCTGGCGCTCGTCGCCTACCGGCAGCCCTGCACCCGCGCGGACGTCGACGACGTTCGCGGCGTCGACAGCTCCTCAACCCTTCGTTCACTGCTGGGTTTTGGTCTCATCAGGATCCTCGGGCGCGCCGACGACGTCGGCCGACCGCTGATGTACGGCACCACGGATGAGTTCCTGCGGGTTTTTGGGTTGAAGAGCCTCCGCGATCTTCCTACGCTGCGCGACTTCGCCGAGCTCACCGAAGAGCACATGCTCACGCTCGCCGAACTCGAACGCGCGCGCGGCGACGTCGACACCCCGGATAGCTCCGGGGACCTCGATCCGCTGGACGCCGCACCTCGTCGCGATGACGATGAAGACCCGGGTGTCGATGCCGAACACGACGGCGATGACACCCCCACCACGTGAAGTCAGGACCCCATGCCCGAACGTCTGCAGAAGTTCCTCAGCCGAGCCGGCGTCGCCAGCCGGAGACGCAGTGAGGAATTCATCCTTGCCGGTCGGGTCAAGGTCAACGGCGTCGTCGTCACCGAGCTCGGCACGCGCATCGAGCCGTTCAAGGACGTCGTCCACTTCGACAACGTCCAGATCAGCGCGGACCAGCGCTTCGTCTACCTGCTGCTCTACAAGCCCACGCAGGTCATCTCCGCCGTCTCCGACCCCCAGGGCCGCCCCGTCGTCACGGACCTGATCCCCACCGACTACGGGCGGGTCTACCCCGTCGGTCGCCTGGACTGGGACTCCGAGGGCGCCATCCTCATGACCAACGACGGTGAGCTCACCGACCTGCTGACCCACCCGCGCCATGAGGTGTCCAAGGTCTACATGGTCAAGCTCAGGGGGCACCTGCGCAACGACGATGAGCGCATCATCCGCGTACGCAACGGCGTCCGGCTCGACGACGGCTACCAGACCCAGCCCTGCGACGTGATCCTCGACGGCGGCACCGAACGCCACTCCTGGTTCGTCGTCAGCATCAAGGAAGGCAGGAATCGCCAGATCCGCCGCATGTTCGAGGCGGTCGGGATGACCGTCCTCAAGCTCAAGCGCATCGCGTACGGCCCCGTCCAGCTGGGTGAGATGATGCCCGGGACCTACCGGCGCCTCGACGAGGGTGAGATCGAGGAGCTGTACGAGGCCGCAGGGAAGAAGCGCCCCACCCTGTCAGCGGCGCGCGGCAGGCTGCACCACACACGCCGCAAGGCGCACAGTGACCGGACTCGCGATCTGCGCAAGGAGGCGAAGGCCGGCGGCGCAGCGGGGGCATCGTCGAAACCCCAGCCCGGCAAGCCATCAGCCGGCAAGCCATCCGCCAGCAAGCCATCCGCCGGGAAGCCATCCGCCGGGAAGCCATCCGCCGGGAAGCCCGCGACCGCATCCTCCGGCTCTCGTTCCGGCGGGTCGGGCCGCGCTGGCGGCAGCCAGGAGCGCCGCCCGACGCAGGGAGCGGCCGGCGCCAGGGGTGGAGCCCGCGCCGACGACGGGCGCCCGCCGCGCAAGCGGCGCTGATCTCCACGACCTGAACCCCGGTCAGCGCCCCCCGCGCCAGCCGGACGGAGACCTCATGGCGAACATCGACGTGCGAGGCGCCCGCGTCCACAACCTCAAGGACGTGTCGATCAGCCTGCCCCAGGGGAAGCTGATCGTCTTCACCGGGCCGTCGGGCTCGGGCAAGTCGTCGCTCGCCTTCGACACCCTCTTCGCCGAAGGCCAGCGGCGCTACGTCGAGAGCATGAGCGTCTACGCCCGGCAGTACCTGACGCGCTTGCAGAAGCCGGACGTCGACGAGATCCGCGGCCTGGCGCCGACCATCTCGATCGAACAGAAGGCCACCTCGAACAACCCGCGCTCAACGGTGGGCACCATCACCGAGGTCCACGACCACCTGCGCGTGCTCTGGGCTCAGCTGGGTGTCCAGCACTGCTCGGGGTGCGGCGAGGTGATCGGGGCGGCTGACGCCGCGACGATCGTCCGCGCCATCGTCGCCATGGAGCCCGGGACCCGTCTCCAGCTGCTCGCGCCGCTGGTGCGCAACCGCAAGGGTGAGTTCCGGGATGTCTTCGAGCGACTCCGTCAGCAGGGGTTTGTCCGGGCGCGGATCGACGGGTCCATCGTGATGCTCGAGGCGGTCGATCGCCTTCATCGCGACACCCGCCACACGATCGAGGTCGTCGTGGACCGGATCGCCATCAAGGATGGCGCCGCGGAGCGCGTCCACGAGGCCGTCAAGCGTGCCCTCGAGCTCGGCGAGGGGCAGCTGGTCGTGGTCGTCGACTCCGGCGCCGCAGCGGGAACGGAGCGCTACTTCTCCGACAGGAGCCACTGCGCCGCCTGCGACCTGTCGTTTCCTCCCCTGACCCACCAGAGCTTCTCGTTCAACTCGCCGGTCGGTCGTTGCCCCGAGTGCCACGGGCTGGGGACGGAGCGCCGGATGTCCGAGACGCGCGTCGTGCGCGACCCGGCGCTGTCGGTCAAGGAGGGCTGCTTCACGCCGCTGGCGAACCCGGTCACGCGTGACGACAAGCTGTTCGTCAAGCTGCTGTTGGCGTTCTGCGCCCACCACGGCGTCAGCACCCGCGAGCCCTGGGAGCGGCTTCCCCGTGAGCACCGCGAGCTGCTCCTGGACGGGGTCGAGCAGCCCGAGTCGATCGCGATCCCGGGCCGCAAGAACCCGCTCCGCTTCGCGTTCGAGGGCGTCCTGCCGTACCTGCTGCAGCAGTACGACTCGGCGGACACGGAGGCGAAGCAGCAGTACTTCCAGCAGTTCCTGTCGCCGGCGCCATGCAGCGCCTGTGGCGGCTCGCGGCTGCGCCCCGAGTCCGCCGCCGTCCGGCTCCGCGACGCGTCCCTGGCGGACGTCGGCCGCTGGGACATCGCGGAGGCTCACCGCTTCTTCGCGTCGCTCGAGCTCGAGGGCCGCGAGGCCAGCGTGGGCGATGAGCTCAGGATGGAGATCGTGCGGCGGCTCGGCTTCCTCGTGGACGTCGGCCTCGGGTACCTGGCGCTCGAGCGCCCCGGGCCAACGCTCTCCGGTGGCGAGGCGCAGCGCATTCGCCTCGCGAGCCAGCTGGGCAGCGAGCTCGCGGGCGTGCTCTACGTGCTCGACGAGCCGTCGATCGGTCTGCACCAGCGCGACAACAGGCGGCTCATCGAGACGCTGGCGCGCCTCCGGGACGCCGGAAACCACGTCATCGTCGTCGAACACGACCGCGAGACCATGGAGGCGGCTGACCTGATCGTCGACTTCGGGCCGGGCGCCGGGCGCATGGGCGGCGAGATCTGCTTCAGCGGTACCCCGGTCCAGCTGCGGGACGAGGCCAACAGCGTCACCGGGGACTACCTCGCGGGGCGCCGCGCCGTGCAGATCCCGGCGACGCGTCGGGCCGGCAGCGGTCACGCCGTGGTCGTCCGCGGCGCACGCGAGAACAACCTCAAGGACATCGACGTGCGCTTCCCGTTGGGCACGTTCACCTGCGTCACGGGCGTCTCCGGCGCCGGCAAGTCGACGCTCGTGAACGAGATCCTGCACCCCGCGCTGCACAACCACTGCTACCGGACCGAGCACCCCGTCGGGGTCTGCCGAGGGGTCGACGGGCTCGAGCACCTCGACAAGGTGATCCGCATCGACCAGTCGCCGATCGGCCGGACGCCGCGGTCCAACCCGGCGACGTACACCAAGGTGTTCGACGAGATCCGCAAGCTGTTCGCGGAGCTGCCTGAAGCGCGCGTCTACGGGTACAAGCCCGGCAGGTTCAGCTTCAACGTCGGCGGGGGACGCTGCGAGCGCTGCTCCGGGCTGGGCGTCGAGCGCATCGAGATGAAGTTCCTCGCGGACGTCGAGGTGCGCTGCCCCGCCTGTCGAGGCAGCCGCTTCAACGAGGCGACGCTGCGGGTACGCCTTGACGGGCGCTCGATCGCCGACGTCCTGGCGATGCCGATCGAGGACGCCGTGGTCCTCTTCCACGCCTACCCGTCCATCCGTCGGGTCCTGCAGACCCTCGTCGACGTCGGGCTCGGGTACATCGCGCTCGGCCAGTCCTCGACGACGCTGAGCGGCGGTGAGGCGCAGCGCATCAAGCTGTCACGCGAGCTGAGCCGTGTCGCGACCGGCGACACGCTCTACATCCTCGACGAGCCGTCGACCGGGCTGCACTTCGACGACATCAGCAAGCTGCTGGGCGTCGTGCAGCGGCTCGTCGACGCCGGCAACACCGTGGTCATGATCGAGCACAACATCGACATCATCGCCACGGCGGACCACGTCATCGACATCGGCCCGGACGGCGGCGCCGCCGGCGGTGAGCTCATCGCCGAGGGAACACCCGAGCAGGTCGCCCGGTTCGACAGGAGCGTCACGGGCCCGTACCTGCGGGAGCTGCTCGACAACACCCCTGCCGCCCCGCCCACCAGCCGTTGACCCCCCAGCTGGCGAACGGTCTGACGCTCACCACTCAGGCACGAGCCGCTCGACCGCTTCCACGACTCGCGAGGACCCTGCGCATGCGCGACGCCCTGATCCTGACTCTCGATGGTCTCACCCCCCAGCTCGCGCCGCGCGTCTTCCTCGCGCCGGGCGCCGTCGTCGCTGGCGACGTCGTGATCGGGGAGGACAGCTCGCTGTGGTACCACGTCGTCGCGCGCGGCGACGTCGGGCGCATCCGGATCGGCCAGCGGGTCAACGTGCAGGACCACAGCATGGTCCACATGTCCGGCGGGCTCTCGGAGACCATCATCGGAGACGACGTGACGATCGGGCACCGGGCGGTCATCCACGGCTGCGCGATCGAGGAGCGCTGCCTGGTCGGGATGGGCGCGGTCGTCATGGACAACGCGGTCATCGGGGCCGAGTCGATCGTCGGTGCCGGCGCGCTGGTGACGCCCGGGACACGGATCCCGCCGCGGTCGCTCGTCGTGGGGTCCCCGGCTCGGGTCAAGCGCACGCTTGACGACGAAGACGTCGTGAAGCTGCTCGCCAGCGCGGCCCACTACGTCCAGACGGCCGCGCGCCACAGGCAGGCGCTGGAGCAGGCCTGACATGCAGGACGTGGGCAACCCGGCCGCGCAGCGCGGAGTCGGTCGTCGTCGCGCCGCGCGAGCTGCGGCGCCCTGGGCTGCGGCTGTGGCAGCGCTGGCGGTCGTCTCCATGGCCGTGGGCGGATGCGCGGGTCGCACGACCGGCAGCGACTGGATACCCGACGAGCCGATGGTCTCCGAAGGTGTGCTCGCCTGCGAGGAATTGATTCGTCGCCTCGGGGAGATGGATCTCGATTCCGCAACCGAATCGGAGATCGAACGCGCGATGATCGCGGCTGACGAGGCGGAGCCCCGGTGCAGGCGGCAGTTCCGGGCGGCAGGCGTCACCCATGGGGAGATGATTCTCCTTGAACATCGGGCAGATGAGCTGCTGATCTACACGTTGCTTCTCGAGGCGACCCTCGCCCGTCGCTTCGACGACATGCAGGGCTACTGCCCGATCCTGCGTGAGATCGCTCACCTGCTGATCATCGGCGTGACGAAGATGGACGACGAGCTGCAGGGGCGCCGGCTGGATGCGGCGGCGCGCGCTCAGATCCGCGAGCTGATGACCCTCGATCTGCAGACGCTCGACGTGCTGAGCGTCCAGCTTGCGGCAGCGTGTGAGGGCTATCGGCCGTCGCCCAGGCGGCGCTGACGTCTCTCGCCGGTGCCTGGACTTCCTGCGGGTGCGTCTCCTGCGGGTGCGTCTCCTGCGGGTGCCTGGCGCGACGGCCGTGGGAGCCTGGCTAGCGTCTCCTGCGGGGCGCGGTCTCGCCGCGCGCCAGGCGCTGGAGACGGTCGATCGCGTTGAGCGCGTCGAGCGGCGTCATGCGGTTCACGTCGAGGCGGTCGAGCTCGGCCATCGCGGCGCCCTGCGCTGCGGTTGTGGCTTCGTCGCCTGGCTCTTCCCCGTCGCCTGTGACAGGCGCGGCGAACAGCGCGAGCTGCGGTGAGGCCGGGCGGCCAGGGCGGCCGCTCCGGAGCTCTCGCGCGATGACCGGCTGCTCCTGGGCGTCGTACTCTGCGGATTCGAGGTTGCCCAGGATCTCGCGAGCGCGCGCCACGACGGGGTCGGGGACGCCGGCCAGCCGGGCGACCTGGATGCCATAGGACCGGTTCGCGGGGCCCTCGACCAGCCTGTGCAGGAAGATGATGTCGTCGTTCCACTCCCGGACAGCGATGTTCGCGTTGCGGACGGCCTCGCGGGTCTGCGCGAGGTCGGTGAGCTCGTGGTAGTGGGTCGCGAACATCGCGAGGCAGCCGATGGTGTCGTGGAGGTGCTCGGCCACGGACCAGGCGATCGACAGGCCGTCGTACGTCGCGGTGCCGCGGCCGATCTCGTCGAGGATCACGAGGCTGCGGGCGGTCGCGTGGTTGAGGATGTGCGCGACCTCGCTCATCTCGACCATGAACGTGGACTGGCCGCGGGCGAGGTTGTCAGAGGCGCCGACGCGGCTGAAGATCTGGTCCACGACCCCGATCGTCGCGCTGGTCGCGGGCACGTGGCTGCCGATCTGCGCGAGCAGCACGATGAGCGCGACCTGCCGGATGACCGTGCTCTTGCCGGCCATGTTCGGGCCGGTCACCAGCAGCAGCCGCTGCTCCGGCGTCAGGGTGGTGTCGTTGGGGACGAAGCGCGCGTCCTGCAGGGTCGCCTCGACGACCGGGTGGCGGCCCTCGACGATCGTGAGCCCGGGCTCGTCGGAGAGCGTCGGCGCGGCGTAGTTGCGGCGCTGGGCCAGCTCGGCGAGGGAGGTCAGCCCGTCCAGCTCGGCGAGCCGCGCGGCGGTCTCGCGGAGCCGACCGAGCTCCGCGCAGACGAGCTGCCGCAGCGACTCGTAGAGGGTGTACTCGAGGGCGTGGCGCCGCTCGTCTGCCGAGAGGATCCGGTCCTCGTACTCCTTGAGCTCGGCGGTGAAGTAGCGCTCGGCGTTGGCGAGGGTCTGCTTGCGGATGTAGTGGGCAGGCACGGCGTCCGCGTTCGCGCGGGTGACCTCGATGTAGTAGCCGAACACCCGGTTGTAGCGGACCTTGAGCGAGTTGATCCCCGTGGCCTGGCGCTGCTCCGCCTCGTAGCGCAGGAGCCAGTTCTTGCCGTCGGTCGTGAGCTCGATGAGCTCGTCGAGCGCGCTGTCGTAGCCCTGGCGGATGATGCCGCCCTCGTGGAGGGAGACGGGCGGGTCGTCGACGACGGCGGCCGCGATGGCGGCCGCGACGTCCTCGCAGGCGTCGAGGCGCTCGGCGAGCTCGTCGACGACCGGGTCCCTCACGGTCCGCAGGGCGTCGCTGATCGCCGGGACGGCCTCGAGGGTCCGGCGCAGCGTCACGAGGTCTCGCGCGTTGCCCTGCCCTGCGACGAGCCGTCCGGTGAGGCGCTGGATGTCGGAGCAGCTCCGGAGCTGGTCCCGGACCGCGGCGCGGTCGGCGTCTGCCTGGACGAACGCCGTGACCGCGCGCTGGCGCTCGAGGATACGCGAGACGTCCTTGAGGGGGTACGCCAGCCAGGTGCGCAACCGCCGGCCGCCGGCGGCGGTCACGGTGTGGTCGATCACCGAGAGCAGCGAGCCACGCTTGCGCCCGCCCATGAGCGTCTCGAAGATCTCGAGGTTCGCTGCTGACGCGGGGTCGAGGGTCAGGAAGTCCGCCGAGCGGTACAGCTGGGGCTCGGCGATGTGGGACGGGACGCCACCCTGGGTGTCGACCATCCATGAGACCAGGTGCGCCAGCGCGGCGTCGACGGCGCTGCGGTCACGCAGCGTGAACCGGTCGACGGTCGCGGCCCACGCGCGGAGCTCCCGCTCCGTCCGGTGCTGGGCCCGCGGCCGGTTGCGGTCGACGTCCATCGCGCTGCCACGTCGGATGACCTGGTCGAGCTTCGTGCACTCCTCGCCGCGCTCGACGACGCGCGCCTCGACGGCCGCCAGCGCCGGCTCGACGGCCTGGCGCGTCGCCGCGCTCACGAGCACCTCCGCGGGCCGCAGCCGCAGCAGCTCGGTCCGCAGCTCATCGACGCTCTGGACCTCGAAGACCAGCGTCTCCCCCGTCGACAGGTCCAGACAGCCCACGGCGAGCGTGTCCGCCGCGCGGATCGACGACAACGCGATCGACACCGCGAAGTTGTTCAGCTTCGCGTCGAGCGCGTCCGCGTCGAGCCGCATCCCCGGCGTGACCACCCGCACCACACCGCGTCGCACGATCCCGCGCGCCTGGGACGGGTCCTCGAGCTGCTCGCAGACCGCGACCGGGTAGCCAGCCTCGACGAGCCGCCGGATGTACCCCTCCGCCGCGTGGTGAGGCACCCCCGCCATGGGGACGGGCTGGTCGCTGTCCTTGTCGCGCGAGGTCAGCGTGAGCTCCAGCACCTCTGCGGCGAGCACGGCGTCGTCGTGGAAGCACTCGTAGAAGTCGCCCATGCGAAAGAGCAGCACGCAGTCCGGGTACTGCGACTTGGCGTCGAAGTACTGCTGCATCATCGGGGTCAGTTTCATGGCATCCGGCGGCGGGAGAGCACGGTTGGGCTTGCCCGGATGGCTGCCCGATGCCGGGCGTTCGTGCAACGGTTGCGGCACCTCGGGGTCGCACGAGCGTGGCCTCCGGCCAGGCTGGCCGCGTTCCGGGCCGGGCGGGCGCGCCGGGGCAGTTGCAACGGTCGACGAAATGCGGGCACAGTAGCGGCGTGGCACGACGCACCGGGTTCCGGGCGGCGGTGCCGGAGGTTGACCGCTGCCGCGTGGCGATGACGTCGTCGCGGCAGCGACGAACGGGACGGGTCGGAGACGCAGGCATGACAGCGACCAATCAGCTGGCGACGGACCAGGTGGCGACGAACCAGGTAGCGACGAACCAGGTAGCGACGAACCAGGTAGCGACGAACCAGGTGGCGACGGCCGGATGCGCGCCATGACCGAGATCGAGGTCCTCGCCCTCACCGCTGATGAGCTCGAAGAGGAGATCCGGCGTCACAACCGCCTCTACTGGGACGACGCGAAGCCCGAGATCCCGGACGCGATCTACGACCTGATGGTCGAGCGTATCCGCCACATGCGCCCCGAGTCCACGGTGCTCTCGGTCCTGGGACCGGAGGACCTGTCCGCGGAGCGGGTCGTGCACAGCGTGCCGATGCTCAGCCTCGACAAGTGCTACACGGAGCCGGAGCTGCTGCGCTGGTTCGAGCGCTTCACCGGCCCCGCCGTCGTGACCCCCAAGGTCGACGGCGTGGCGATGATGCTCCGCTACGACGAGCGCGGCCGCCTCGTGCTCGCGGCGACCCGCGGCGACGGCGTGCGCGGGGAGCGCATCACGAACAACGCCCGCCGGGTCATCGGCATCCCCGAGCGCATCGACCGCGGCCCGCTCGAGGTGCGCGGCGAGGCGTACATGGCGCTGAGCGACTTCCGCGGCCAGTGGGCCGAGCAGTTCGCCAACCCCCGCAACCTGACCGCCGGCGCGCTCAAGCTCAAGGACGCTGACCGCACCGCGGCGTACGGCATCCGGTTCTTCGCCTATGAGGCCTTCGGGCTCGACGAGATCCCCAGCGACCACGACCGCCTGGCGCGCCTCGCGGAGCTGGGCTTCGAGCCGGTCCCGGCCGAGCGCGTCGACCGTGACGGGGCTCAGGCAGCCTTCGAGGCGTTCGTCGCGCGGCGCGACCAGCTCGACTACGAGACCGACGGCGTCGTCTTCCGGGTCGACGACAGCGCCCAGCACGACGCCCTGGGCCGCACCGCGCACCACCCCCGGTTCGCGATCGCCTACAAGTTCCAGGGCGAGTCCGGCTTCTCTGTCCTGCGCGACATCGAGTGGAGCGTCTCGCGCACCGGCAAGATCAACCCGGTCGCGCTGATCGACCCCGTCTCGCTGTCCGGCGTGACGGTACGGCGGGTGTCGCTGCACAACCTGGGCATCATGGAGGCGCTGGGTGACGGCGCGCTGCCCGCGCTGGGCGCTCGCGTGCTCGTCACCCGCCGCGGCGGCGTCATCCCCCACATCGAGGCCATCGCCGAGCCCGGAACCGAGCCGATCGAGCTGCCCGAGCGCTGCCCCAGCTGCGGCGCGGACGTGCGACGCGAGGACGACTTCCTCGTCGCCGATCACGCTCCGGACTGCGTCACCACCGCCCTGCGGCGCCTGCAGCACTTCGCCTCCGCCGTCGACATCCAGGGGCTGGGCCCGAAGGTGCTCCAGCAGCTGTTCGACGCGGACGAGGTGCGCGAGCCGGCAGACCTCTACCTGCTCACGCCCGAAGCGGTCGCCCGACTGGATCGCATGGGCGAGCGCAGCGCCCGCAACATCATCGACGCGATCGAGGCACGGCGCACCATCCGGATGAGCGCCCTGCTCGCCGGCCTCGGGATCCGCGATCTGGGCCAGCAGGTGGCGCTCGCGCTGGAGCAGCGTTACGAATCGATGGACGCCCTGCGCCGCGCTACGGCGGCGGAGCTGGAGACCATGGACGGGATTGGCCCGGTCGTGTCCCAGCGCATCGTGGAGGGGTTGAACGCCATGACGGATGTTCTGGATCGGTTGATGGATCAGGTCTCGGTCGAGCGCGCCACCACGGACGGCGCCGCCGCCACGGAGGGTCCCCTCGCAGGGATGGGGGTCGTCTTCACCGGCGAGCTCGAGCGCCTGTCCCGCAAGGACGCACAGGAGCGCGTCCGCGGCGCCGGTGGCCACACCCCGAGCAGCGTGACGAGCGACCTCGACCTGCTCGTCCTCGGCGACGCTGACCACGCTCGCTTCGAGCAGGGCTGGCGCTCGTCCAAGCTGCGCAAGGCGGAGGCCCTCATCCAGCGCGGCTCCACGCTGCGGATCATCAGCGAGTCCGAGTTCTTCCGCCTCATCGGGGTCGAGGATTGACGAACCCCGGCGCGCCCCGTATGCGGCGCAGCCGCACCGAACGAGCCGCCCGACGCGGCGAACGACGCCCCTGATGGAGCAGAACGTGGCCAACAGCACCCGACCCTGGAAGCGTACCCACACGTGCGGCGAGCTCCGCGCAGAGCACATCGGCCAGGAGGTCGTCCTGATGGGCTGGGTCGACACCCACCGCGACCTCGGCGCGTTCCGCTTCGTCACCCTCCGCGACCGCTACGGCGTCACCCAGGTCAAGTTCGACCCCTCGGCCGGCCAGGAGCTGTTCGACCACAGCGACACCCTGCGCCCCGAGTGGGTCGTCGCCGTCCGCGGCGTCGTCATCGACCGCGGCTCCAACGCCAACCTCAACATGAGCACCGGCCAGGTCGAGCTCGAGGCCCGCGAGCTCCGCATCCTCGCCCGCGCCGAGACCCCCCGGTTCCCCATCCGCGACGAGGTCGACGCAGCAGAGGAGCTCCGGCTCCAGTACCGCTTCCTCGACCTCCGCCGCCGACCCCTGCAGGACAAGATCATCCTCCGCGCAGAGGTCACCCACCTCGTCCGCACCTTCCTGCACGACGAAGGCTTCCTCGACCTCGAGACCCCCGTGCTCACGAAGTCGACCCCGGAAGGCGCGCGCGACTACCTCGTGCCCAGCCGCGTCCACCCGGGCGAGTTCTACGCCCTGCCCCAGTCCCCGCAGCTGTTCAAGCAGCTCTACATGGTCTCCGGCTACGACCGCTACTTCCAGGTCTGCCGCTGCTTCCGCGACGAGGACCTGCGCGCCGACCGGCAGCCCGAGTTCACCCAGATCGACCTCGAGATGTCCTTCGTCGACGCCGAGGACGTCATCGACGTCTGCGAGCGCATGATCGCCCACGTCTGGAAGCAGACCCGCGGCGTCGACGTCGCGACCCCCATCGAGCGCATCAGCTACGCCGAGGCGATGCGGCGCTTTGGCGTCGACAACCCGGACATGCGCTACGGCATGGAGATCCAGGAGCTCAGCGAGCTCGTCAGCCAGAGCGAGTTCAGCGTCTTCCGTGACGCCATCGCCGCCGGCGGCGTCGTCCGTGCCCTCTGCGTTCGTGACGGCGCCGAGTTCAGCCGCAAGCAGATCGACGGCTACACCGACGTCGTGAAGCTCTACGGCGCCCGCGGCCTCGCCTGGGCCAAGCTCACCCCCGAGGGCTGGAGCGGTCCCATCTCCCGCTTCTTCGACGAGGCAGCCCAGACCGCCCTCAACGAGCGCATGGACGCCAGCACCGGCGACCTGCTGTTCTTCGTCGCTGACGCCGAGAAGGTCGCCGCGCCCGCGCTCGGCAACCTCCGCAAGCGCCTCGCGGCAGACCTCAAGCTCGCCGACCCCTCGCTCTACCGCTTCGTCTGGGTCACCGAGTTCCCGCTCCTCGAGTACGACGAGACCGAGAAGCGCTACTTCGCGATGCACCACCCGTTCACGTCGCCCCACCCGGACGACCTGCACCTGCTCGACAGCGATCCCGGCGCCGTGCGCGCCCAGGCCTACGACATCGTGCTCAACGGCAACGAGATCGGCGGCGGCTCGATCCGTATCCACGACACCGAGCTCCAGCGGCGCATGTTCCGCGTCCTGGGCATCGGCGACGAGGAGGCCCAGCTCAAGTTCGGCTTCCTCCTCAAGGCGCTCAACCACGGCGCCCCCCCGCACGGCGGCCTCGCCCTGGGCCTCGACCGCCTCATCATGCTGCTGAGCGGCGCCGAGAGCCTGCGCGACGTCATCGCCTTCCCCAAGACCGCCAGCGCCAGCTGCCTCATGACCGAGGCGCCGGGGCCGGTCGATGACCGCCAGCTCAACGAGCTGGGCATCGCCGTCGCGCCCCGCACGAAGGGTTGACCGACACCGGGGCCGGACCCGCCGTCTGACCCGGCCACCCTGCGGAACCGCCCGCAGTCAAGGAACAGCGCCCAGCAAGGAGGCTCCGCTGACGATGGAACGCAGTTACACCGCCCGCCTGCTCCTGACGCTGCTCCTCGTGCTCATCGCCGTCCTGCTGCTGCTGAGCATCCGCCAGACGAACCACCTCGAGCGGCTCGTCATCGACGGCAATCAGCGCATCACCGCGATGGAGCAGTCCGTCGCCCGGATGCGTGACCAGCTGCAGTCCGGTGAGCTGTCTCTGGCGGGCGGTCTCCCTGCCGGTGACGGGGACGCCGAGTACCATCGGCGGTTCTTCCGCCCGGACGAGTGGGAGGCCCTGCTCGCGCCGGGCAACCTGCTCTCCCCGCGGACCGACCGCCTGCGTACGCCCGGTGGGACCACCGGCGGTACCCTCATGCGTGCGTTCATCACGGACATCCCGTCCCTGCACCCGATCACCGAGAACGCCGCGGACGTCTCCGAGCTGTACTCGTACATCGCGGAAGGCCTCGCGACCCGCCAGCGCAGCGACCCGGACCGCTGGGTGCCGTCGCTGGCCTACCGGATCGAGGTCAACGACGACAACACGGAGTACCACGTCTGGCTCAAGCGCGGCGTACGCTGGCACCCGCCGGCTGTCGACCTGAGCGACCCGCGCTACGCCTGGCTGCGCGAGCCGCGCGAGGTCGTCGCGGATGACTTCGCCTTCTACCTCGAGGTCATCCTGAACCCTCAGGTCGAGGCGGCCTCGATGCGCAACTACTTCGCCAACTTCGCCGGCATCGAGATCATCAACGACCACGAGTTCATCATCCGCTGGAGCGAGGCGGAGTACACCTCGCGCTCGATCTCCCTCGGGCTGTCCCCGCTGCCCCGCTGGCTCTACGGCCACGACGAGAACGGAGAGCCGTTCGACGAGGCGGAGCTCGGTCGGCGCATCAACACGCACTGGTACAGCCAGCGCGCGATCGGAACCGGCCCGTACCGCTTCATCCGCTGGGACCAGGGCGGCCGCATCCGCATCGAGCGCAACCCCGACTACCACGCCGAGGCTCCGCGGATCGACGCGCTCGAGTTCCGCGTGATGGGCGACGCCACCGCGCGCCTCAACAACCTGCGCGCGGGCAACCTCGACTACATCCCCATCGCCGCGACCGAGTACCGCAGCGAGATCCTCGAAGGGGGAACGCCCGGCTTCACGACCGGTGAGCTGCACCACGAGATGTACGAGGGACCGGCCTACCGCTACCTGGGCTGGAACGCCGACGGCCGCTTCTTCAGCGACCGCCGCGTGCGCCTCGCGATGACCCACGCGTTCAACCGGGAGCTGATGATCGAGCGCAACATGAACGGGCTGGGGACCATCATCTCCGGTCCCTACGCGCGCTCCAACTCGGCGTACGACCAGAGCATCGAGCCGTGGCCCTTCGACCTGGAGCGCGCCGCGGCGCTGCTCGACGAGGCAGGCTGGCGCGACAGCAACGGCGACGGCGTGCGGGACCGCATCATCGATGGGCGCCGCGTGAACTTCGAGTTCAGCATGATGACCTACGGCCACCGCCCCGAGATGATCGCCGCGATGGAGGTCTACCGCGAGGACCTGCGCCGCATCGGTGTGCTCATGAACATCCAGCCGGTCGAGTGGTCGATCATGCTGCAGCGCATGTACGACAAGGACTTCGACGCCTACACCGGCGGCTGGGCGCTGGCCTGGGAGACGGACCTCTACCAGATCTGGCACAGCAGCCAGGCGGATGAGCCGCGCAGCTCGAACCGCATCGGCTTCCGCAACCGCCAGGCGGACCGCATCATCGAGCAGGTGCGGCGCAGCTTCGACGACGACGAGCGCCAGCGCCTCTTCCACGAGTTCCACCGGCTGGTGCACGAGGAGCAACCCTACACGTTCTGGTTCCAGATGAAGGAGGTCGGCGCCTGGCGCGACCGCGTCCGCGACGTGAGCTTCAGCCAGCTCCGGCCGTTCGACTCGGCGATGGGCTGGCACATCGCCGCACCGTGAGGGCAGCCACCTGATGATGCGCTACATCGCCAGACGGCTGCTCCTGATGGTCCCGACGCTCTTCGCGATCGTCATGATCATCTTCGTGATGGTCAACGTCGCGCCGGGAACACCCGGCCAGGCGCTCAGCAGCGGCGGCGGGGAGCGCGCGGACCAGAGCGCGAACGCCCGCGAGGGGTACCGGCTCTTCAAGGAGCAGTACCACCTCGACAAGCCCGTCCTGTTCAACACCCGCTTCCTGATCAGCACCGGCAGGGTCCAGCGGGAGCTCGAGGTGCTCGCCGCGAACATGAGCCGCCCGCTGCCCGGCGAAGACGTCGCGCGGCACGTCGCCGACACCGTCGCAGACGTCCTGACCAGCCTGGTGAACGCGGAGCTGCTCGCGATCCTTGCGGAAGCCGAGCGCGAAGAGGACGAGGACCGGCGCGGTGAGCTGCTCGCCAGCGCGGGCGGGAGGACGCTCGTCGAGGTGCCGTCACCGCGCGCGCCGCGCCCCGAGCAGCGCCTCGTGTTCCGTGCGGAGAACCGCGTCGAGGACTGGGGTCAGAGCATCGTGCCGCAGCTGCTCGAGATCGCTCACGGCTACCTCGCGTGGGTGAGCCCTGAAGGCGAACGGCGCGCCTTCGTCCACGACGACCGGCAGGCCGCGACTCGCGCCACCAGCACGCCGCCGGCGCCGGGCTGGCGCCCCGACCCGATCATGACGGAGCGCGTCCGTCACCTCGCGATCCAGCGACTGTCCGTCAACGCGCAGCGCCGGCTCGTGGTCCGCGACGGCGAGCGCGCGGACGAGCGGCGCATCGCCCTGAACCGCGAGATCCGTGCCGAGAACCAGCTGGTACGCGGGTGGGTCTGGGAGCCCGGCGCACCAGCTGCCACGCAGGCGGACGTCCTCGAGCGCTGGGACGCGTGGTACGCCGAACACTCCGCGAGGTACCGGCGGACCGTCGGACGCGCCGTGCGTGACTTCTTCTTCGACACCCGCTTTGCCCACTACATGGGCAACCTGATGCCCATCGAGTTCCGGCCGCGTCTCCGGCTTCGCGCGCCGGACCTGGGCACCTCGATGCGCTTCAGGCGGCCGGTCACCGAGGTGATCGGCCAGCACTGGCGCTACTCCGTCCTGCTGAGCGTCATCTCGCTGATCCTGTCGTACCTGATCGCCGTCCCGCTCGGCGTGATGGCCGCCGTCCGCCAGAACGGGATCGTCTGGGATCGTGGCGTGGGCATCCTGCTGTTCGTGCTGTTCAGCCTCCCGTCGTTCTTCGCCGCCACGGTGGTTCAGACCTACCTGACGGCCGCCAAGGGGTGGGACATCTTCCCGGTGTCGGGGTTCGACAGCGGACGAGCGCTCGAGATGACGACGCTGGACCACACGTGGGACGTGATCCTGCACCTCGTGCTGCCGGTCGCGTGCCTCACCTACGGCTCGCTGGCGGTGCTGTCGCGGTACGCGCGGACCGGCCTGCTGGACGTGATCCGTTCGGACTACATCCGCACGGCGAGGGCCAAGGGCGTGCCCGAGTGGATGGTCGTGATGCGGCACGCGGTGCGCAACGGCATGATCCCGATCCTGACGCTCCTGGGCTCCACCCTGCCCTACCTGATCGGCGGCTCGATCATCATCGAGTACATCTTCGTGATCGACGGCATGGGGCAGCTGATGCTGCAGTCGATCATGCAGCGCGACTACAACGTCATCATGGGGATCCTGCTGCTCTCGAGCGTGCTGACGTTGATCGGGCTGCTCCTGAGCGACATCTCGTACGCGCTGGCAGATCCGCGCATCGACTTCGACTGAGGGACCGCCGCCGTGGCATCGACGGAGCAGACAACCTGGTGGGCGATCGTCTGGCGACAGTTCACGTCGCGCTGGTCGAATCGTGCCGCGGTCGCTGCCATCGCCGGCCTGGTCGCTGCGGCGATCTATGCTCCCGTCATCGCCAGCAACCAGCCCTTCCTGTGGGTCGACAGCGACGGCGTCCAGCTCCCGTGGTTCCGCTCGCTGTTGTTCAACCGCAACGTGTTCGACAGCGGGATCGACCTGTTCTTCAACCTGCTGCTGGTGCTGAGCCCGTTCGTCGCCGCGCACGGGCTCTGGTTCCGGCGGGCACTCTCACGCCGATCGTGGTGGGAGCGGGACGGCGCCTGGGCGAGGTGGTTCGTCGTCTGGCTCGTGCTCGTGGTTGTGGTGTTCATCGCCGTGATGAGCATGAGCCCGCGAACCGCGCTCCCGGACTGGAGCCAGCTCGAGGCCGCAGGCGCCGGTCGCGCGTGGTTCGCCCCGCTCCGTGTGGGCTACAACGACGTGCTCTACGGCGTGGACCCCGGGACCCATCGGCAGCTGCTGGGCATCGACAGCGCGGGCCGCGACGTCTTCGTGCGCATGCTCTACGGGACGCGGGTCTCGCTCTCGGTCGGGGTCATCGCGGTCGGCATCTACCTGAGCATCGGCATCGTGCTCGGCGCGCTCGCCGGGTACTTCGGGGGCGCGGTGGACGCCGGCATCCTGCGCGCGATCGAGATCTTCCTCTGCTTTCCTGCGCTGTTCCTGATCCTGACGTTCATCAGCTTCCTCGAGCAGCCCAGCATCGTCTGGGTCATGGTGTTCATCGGGCTCGTGGGCTGGACAGGGCCAGCCCGGCTGGTTCGCGGTGAGTTCCTCCGGCTGCGCAACGCCGACTTCGTCGCCGCGGCGAAGGCGCAGGGGCTCACGAACACGCGGATCATCTTTCGCCACGTGCTGCCCAACGCGCTTGGCCCGGTGCTGGTCAACGCGACGTTCGGCGTCGCCAGCGCGGTGCTCGTCGAGTCCTCGCTGTCGTTCCTGGGCATCGGGGACCGCTCGCTCCCGTCGTGGGGACGCATCCTCGCCGTCGGGCGAGCGATGGGCGATGACCGCATGATGCTCATCGCCGGCGTCGCGATCTTCGTGACCGTCAGCGCCTTCAACCTCGCGGGTGAAGGCATCCGCGACGCACTGGACCCGAGGCTGCGCAAGTAGATGACCGACGCGACTCCCGACAGAACCGAGCCGCCGCTGCTCGAGGTGGATGACCTGAAGACGTGGTTCTTCACGGACGAGGGTGTCGTGCCCAGCGTGGACGGCGTCAGCTACACCGTGCGCCGGGGCCGGACGCTGTGTGTGGTCGGCGAGTCGGGCTGCGGCAAGAGCGTCACCGCGCTCTCGATCATGGGGCTCGTGCCGTCTCCACCGGGCCGGGTCGTGGGGGGCGCGGTGCGGTTCCGTGGTCGCGAGCTCACCACGATGGCCCCGCGCGAGCTGCGGGCGGTGCGCGGGCGGCACGTCGCGATGATCTTCCAGGAACCGATGACGAGCCTGAACCCCGTGCACACGGTGGGCGCGCAGATCATCGAGGCCCTGCAGCTTCACCTGCGTCTGGACGCGCGCGCCGCGCGCGCGCGCGCGATCGAGCTGCTCGAGCGGGTCGGGATCCCCGACGCGGGGCGGCGGGTCGACGAGTACCCGCACCAGCTGTCCGGCGGCATGAAACAGCGTGTGATGATCGCGATGGCGTTGTCGTGTGACCCCGAGCTGCTCATCGCTGACGAACCCACGACTGCACTCGACGTCACCATCCAGGCGCAGATCCTCGACATCCTGCGCGAGCTCCAGCGCAGCACCGGGATGGGCGTGGTCATGATCACCCACGACCTCGGGGTCGTCGCGGAGATGGCTGACGACGTGGTCGTCATGTACGCAGGACGAATCGTGGAGCGGGCGTCCGTGCTCGACCTGTTTGACGCTCCCCGGCACCCGTACACCGTCGGGCTGCTGCGGAGCCTGCCTGGAGCGACGACCAGAAAGGGAGAGCGCCTCCAGACGATCGAGGGCAACGTCCCCGCCCCGCTGCGCTTCCCGACAGGTTGCAGGTTCCGCACCCGCTGCGCCTGGGCGCGCCCACGCTGCGCGACGGAGGTCCCGGTGGAGCGCGAGCTGAGCCCCGGTCACGGTGTGGCTTGCCACTTCGCCGAGGCGATCGCCGCCGGCGGCTCCTCGCTGCGCGACCACGTGCAGACCGA
>ERZ869909.871-NODE-871-length-28983-cov-4.196118_pt1 | contig 28983 bp, 25 predicted proteins | sample MGYA00520892_ERZ869909 | MGnify/ENA primary metagenome ERZ869909 (study PRJEB32215, sample SAMEA104723947) | bioreactor metagenome | biome: bioreactor; feature: anaerobic bioreactor; material: water | place: China | collected 2015-03-12 ...
GTGCATCGGAGATGGCGATGGGGGTTTTCGAGACGGATCACCGGTGTACGCACTGCGGGTACAACCTCCGCGGGCTGCCGCGGGGTGGGCGGTGTCCGGAGTGCGGGACGGTGGCGCGGATGTCGCGCTCTGCGACCTACGGCCATACGCCGATGGTGGAGGTGTCGAAGCGGTATCTGCACTGGCTCTCGGTCGGTCTGTTCATGATGGGGTGCACCTTCGGGCTGCCGATCGCGATTTTGCTGATCAGTCTGTTGTTTTTCGAGATTCAGTCGCGCGTGCTTCTCGGGACGGTGTACCTGGGGTGCGTGCTGTGGCCGGTTGGGGTGCTGATCGCGCTGCGGCCGCGCCCGCTGAAGCAGAACGCGGGAGCGGGGGTGTTCGGACGCGAGTGGCTGGTGATTCGTGGGTTGGTGGCGGTGACGCAGATCGGCGCGTTCTGCCTGAATCTCGGGTTTAGTTTCGCGGCGGAGATGACGGGGAGTTTGGTGCTGACGATCACGAGTTTCGTGTTCGGTGTGATCTGGCTGCTGGGGATGTCGGCGCTGTGTGTGTATCTGGCGGAGCTTGCGTGGTGGGGCGAGGACGATCAGGGGCAGAGCTGGTTTCACAACTGCGCGTGGGGGATTGGTGTCGGCGCGTTGGGAAGTCTCGTGTGCGCGGGTCTGTACATTCCCACCGAGTCGATCGTGCTGTTGGTGTTCGGGACGCCATTTGTTCTGGTGTTGGTGCTGAGTGTGCTGGGTATGGTGATCAAGATTTTCTCTCTGGCCTCGACGGTGCGCTGGGCGATCCGGAACGCCGAGTCGGCGCAGGCGCGGGATGCGCGGATCGCGGAGAAGCAGCGCCGGGAAGAGGAGCAGGCGCGCCGGGAGCGTGGCGAGGCGGGCGTCGCGGTGACGCCCGAGCAGGAGCGGATCGCGCGCGAGGTGCTCGCTCGCGAGGAGGAGGCACGCGAGCACCGGTCGCCGGGCTCGGGCACCGGATCGCATCCGCATGCCCGTCAAGGGATTGTGATCGACCGCACGAACGATGACGCCATCTACTCGCTGGAGGATGACGACGAGGAAAGCGCAGGAAAATCGGGGAGCAAGTGAGCGATCACTAACAGAATTCCGGTCTGTGATGGCGGATTGGGGTGGCGTTCCGGGGTCGGATGTGCTTTGCTAGAGGGATTGTCGCACGCGGCGGGACGGCGTGTGTGGGGTTGCTTTCCTAGAAGCAGGAGCAGGATGCATGGGTACTCCCTCGGCGAGTGTGCAGGGTCGTGTGAAAGAGTCGGTCGAGTCGGGGAGCGGCGTGCAGCGCGATGTGTTGCGGTGCGGTGTGGTGGGCGTCGGGCGGATGGGGCAGCACCATGCCCGGAAGTATGCGCAGCTCGCGGGGGTAGAGTTGGTGGGCGTGGTGGACGAGAGCGAGGAGCGTCGGCTTGACGCCGCGGAACGCCACGGGTGCGAGGCGTTCGAGAGCGAGGCGGCGTTGATCGAGGCGGGTGTGGATGCGGTGAGCATCGCGGTGCCGACGACCTACCACCTGAAATGCGCGACGCCGCTGCTGGAGGCGGGGGTGGCGTGTCTGATCGAGAAGCCGCTGGCGAACGATGTTGCCGAGGCGCAGCGTCTGCGGGATCTGGCGGTCAAGACGGGTGCGGTGCTGATGGTGGGGCACATCGAGCGGTTCAACCCGGCGGTGCGGGCGCTGGATCGGGCGGCCCGGGACGAGTCGGGGGCGGGGGGCGTGCAGATGCTGAAGCCGCGGTTTCTGGAGGTGCATCGGGTGAGCCCGATGACCTTCCGCTCGGTGGATGTGTCGGTGGTGATGGACATGATGATCCACGATCTGGATGTGGTGCTGTGGATGATGGGTGGGGTGGAGCCGGTGGAGGTGCAGGCGTCGGGGATTCCGGTCCTGACGGAGCACGAGGATGTGTGCAATGCGCGCCTGACCTTCGACCTGCCCTACGGCAAGTGCGTGGCGAACATCACCTGCTCGCGCCTTGCGATGAAGACGGAGCGGAAGATCCGGATCATCGGCGAGCAGGCGTATGTCAGCATCGACTACGCGAAGAAGAGCGGCGTGCTGATCCGTCGGACGGCGAATCAGATCCAGATGGACGAGATCCGCGAGGCGCTGCGGAAGGGGACGGACCTGTCGGACCTGGACTACTCGGATCTGCTGGCGATCGAGCCGCTTGAGATTGACGATGCGGACCAGCTCGAGCTGGAGATCACGACCTTCCTCGAGGCGGTGCGGAGCGGGACGAAGCCGCAGATCGACGCGGAGGCGGGATTCGCGGCGGTGCGGACGGCTCAGCGGATCATGGAGTCGGCACGAGCGGACTGGGGCGGCGTAGAGCGGTAGGGAGTTTGTGGGACAGGCCCGCTATACTCTTCCCCCCTGTCCCCGGAGCCGATCGAGCCCGGAGGGGGCGTTGGACCAGTGATGGAGGCGTGCCGTGGCCGAGAAGACGATTCGGTGCCGTTTGATCACCCGTGAGTCCCGGGTGCTGGATGCGTGGGTGTCGTACTGCGCGGTCCCCCTGTGGGACGGCTCGGCGGGGTTCATGCCCAACGCGGCGCCGTTCGTGGCGAAGGTCGGGATGGGTGAACTGCGTGTGGATCTGCCCAGCGGCGGGTCAAAGTCGTGGTTCATTGACGGCGGCTTCATGCAGACGGTGAACAACGAGGTGACGGTCTTGACGCCGAATGCGCTGCCCGTCGAGGCGTTGGACGCCGAGGAGTGCCGCGCGGAGCTGGCCGAGGCGAACGCGCGGAAGTCCGAGGATGCGAAACAGATGGACCGGATCACGGCGGATCGGCGTCGTGCCCGTCTGAAGCTGTCGCTCGCGCAGCAGCGCTGAGCGCGGAGCAGGGGGTCTCGTGGCGGATCGACTGCGTTGGGCGGTGATGGGAACGGGTCTGATCGCGGGGATCCTGCCTCGGATCAACGAGGCGGATGGGTGTGTGGTTGCGGGGGTGGCATCGCGGGATCGGGATCGGGCGCGTGCGTTCAGCGAGAAGCACGGTGTGGATCCGGCGGGGGCGTGTACTTACGAAGAGTTGATCGTTCGTGACGACATCGACGCGGTGTATGTCGCTCTGCCGAATCACCTGCATGTCGAGTGGTGTGAGCGGCTACTGGGGGCGGGGAAGCATGTGCTGTGCGAGAAGCCGCTGGCGCTGAGTGCTGCGGAGGTGAAGCGGGCGTGCGATGCGGCGGAGCGTGCGGGGCGCGTGCTGGCCGAGGGGTTTATGTTCATGCACCATGCGCAGACGGATCGGCTGGCGGAGATTGCGCGTGCGGGTGAGACGCCGGGGAGCATCATCGGGGACCCGCTGATGATCGAGGCGGATCGGTGCGCTGATCTGCGCCACGGGCTGACGGTGAACACGCGGTTCAGTCATGCGATGCAGGGCGGGGCGATGTCGGATCTGGGGTGCTATCCGCTGGCGATCGCCTCGTGGATCACGGGGCGGCACGCTGTGTCGGGTCGGGGCGTGGCGCGGATCACAGCGCCGCTTCAGGGGGAGACCAAGGGTGTGGACGGGTCGATGGCCTTCGCTGTCGAGTTGGAGGGCGGCGTGCTGGTGTCGGGGGTGTGCTCGATCGAGAGCGATGAGCCGCGGGCCGTGTTCCGCCTGATCGGGACCTGGGGCGAGGTTTCGACCGGGTGGGCGTGGTCGCCGGATCCGGATCGGGCGGAGATCCGCTGGCGGCGGTACGCAGCGCATCCCCAGAGTGAGGGGGAGGGCGTGATCGCGGTGGAGCACGCGGGGGACAAGATCGTGAACCAGTTCGCGCGGTTCGCGGCGGCGGTGCGCGGGGAGATGCCGGCGGTGCCGGATCACGGGTGGATGATCGGGCACGCGCGGACGATGGAACTGGTGTACGAGAGCGCGGGGATGGTGTGGTGAGGCCGGTCAGGCGATGCGGACCATCTCCTGGAACTCGGTGTAGCGCTGGGCGACCTCTTCCTTGGTGAGTTCGGCGAGGCGACCGAGGGAGAAGGACTCGATGGCGAAGGACGCGATGACCGTGCCGTGGGCCAGGGCCTGCTGGATGGAGGCGCGGGAGACATTGAGGTCTTTGGAATGTGCAGCGGCGAGGTAGCCCATCATGCCGCCGGCGAATGAGTCGCCCGCGCCGGTGGGGTCGACGACGGTCTCGACGGGGTAGGCGGGGAGCATGGCGACGCCCTCATCGTGAACGAGGATGCAGCCGTGCTCACCCTTTTTGATGACGACGAACATCGGTCCCATCTTGTCGATGATCTCGCGTCCGGCGGAGATGGGGTTGCGGATGCCGGTGAGGAGGCGGGCTTCCTCATCGTTAATGATGAGGCCATCGATGTCTCCCATGAGTTCGGCGAGGGCCTGACGCTCGTTCTCGATCCAGAGGTTCATGGTGTCTGCGACGGAGAAGATGCGCTCGGGGAAGGCGTGGAGGAATTCGCGTTGGACGCTGGGGTGCGAGTTACCGAGAAAGATGAACTTGGAGTCGCTGTACTTTGCGGGTGCTTTGGGGGGGTGTTCGGCGAGGACGCCGAGCTCGGTGAAGGTGGTTTCGCGGGCGTTCCAGTTGTCGAAGTACTTGCCGCCCCAGGCGAAAGTGCGGGAGCCGGGACGGATCTCGAGACCCTCGATGTCGATGTTGGGGAAGCGGGCGAGGAGGTTGTGGTAGTCCTCGTGGAAGTCCTCACCGGCGGCGGCGACGAGGCGGACCTTGGTGAAGAAGGAGGCGGAGGCGGCGAAGTAGACGCTGGAGCCGCCGAGGACTTTCTCGACGCGGCTGGTGGGGGTTTCGATGCTGTCGATGCCGACTGTGCCGGTGACGATAAGTGGCATGGGGTTCTCCATGGCGAAGGGTCTGGTGGAAGTGATCCGGAATGGTGATTGTAGCCGGTCGGTCGTGTCGCCACGCCCGATGAGGCGTTGCTACGCTTGCGGCCATGCAAGCAGGATCCGGCAAAGAAGTGGTCACGCGGTTCGCCCCCTCGCCGAGCGGGCATCTGCACATCGGCGGGGCGCGGACGGCGCTGTTCAATTGGGCGTTTGCGCGCCGGATGGGCGGGCGCTTTCTGTTGCGCATCGAGGACACGGATCAGGCGCGATCGAGCGAGGCCTCGGAGCGGGCGATCCTGCACGATCTGGCGTGGCTGGGAATCGGCTGGGATGAGGGTCCGGAGTGGCGGGCGGGCGATGCCTCGTTCGGCGGGGATCCGCGGGGCGTGGGGCCGTTCCGCCAGTCCGAGCGGCTGCACACCTATCGGGAACACATCGACCGGCTGCTGGAGCAGGGGTCGGTGTACGCGGCGTTCGAGTCTCCCGAGGAGCTCGATGCGGCGCGGAAGGCGGCGATCGCGCGGAAGGAGACCTACCGGTACGACCGGGGGGCATTGGAGATTCCCGCGGCGGAGCGGGCGGCGCGGGTGCGGGCGGGTGAGCCGCATGTGGTGCGGTTGCGGGTGCCGGAGGGCGCGGGGGTGAGCGTGCGGGATGAGGTGCTGGGGGAGGTGTCGTTCAAGCCGGGCGAGGTGGACGATTTCGTGCTGGTGAAGCGGGACGGGTATCCGACCTACCACTTCGCGGTGGTAGTGGATGATGCGCTGATGGGTGTGACGCATGTGCTGCGCGGGCAGGAGCATCTGGCGAATACGCCGCGCCATGTGCTGTTGCAGCGGGCGCTGGGGTTTGCGACGCCGGTGTACGCGCACATGCCGCTGATCTTCAACGACAAGGGCGCGAAGATGAGCAAGCGCGAGCGGGACCAGACCGCGCGCGAGGCGGTGAAGAGCGCGGGGATCGCATCATCTCCGGTCGAGGGGATCTCGGATGAGGTCTTCGGCGGATGGCTCGCGGACAAGACGCGCCAACTGGATTCCGAGGCACTCGAAGCGATCGCGGGGCATCTGGGGCTGCATCTGCCGGAGGTGAGCGTCGAGGATTTCCGCAGCGCGGGGTACTTCCCGGAGGTGATCACGAACTTCATCGCGCTCCTGGGCTACACGCCGAGCAAGCACGAGGATGGGAGCGACCGGGAGAAGTTTGATCTGAAGTTTCTGTGCAAGGACTTCGGGATCGACCGGCTGGGGAAGTCGAATGCTCGCTTTGATCGAGTGAAGCTGGCATCGTTCAACGCGGATGCGATCGGGCAGTTGGATGATGCGGCGTTCGCGGAGCGGTGGGGGGCGTGGCTGGGGGAGTATGACCCGGCGACGCTGGAGGCGTTGGGAGCGGAGCGGCTGGTGGTGGCCGCGCGGGCGGTGAAGCCGCGGTGCAAGGTGCTGAGCGAGGCGTCGGCGGCGATCGGGTTCGCGCTGATGCGGGATGATGCGGTGGAGTTCGACGAGAAGGCGGTTGGGAAGGTGCTGGCGAAGGGGGAGCCGACGGGGCTGAGCGTGCTGGAGGAGTTGCGGGGTGTGCTGGCGGGGGTGGAGTCGTGGGAAGCGGGGTCGATCGAGGCGGTGTGCGGGGCGTTCGCGGAATCGAAGGGGCTGGGGATGGGGAAGGTGGCCCAGCCACTGCGCGTGGCGGTGACGGGCGGGACGGTCAGCCCGGGGCTGGGGGATACGCTGGCGTTGGTGGGGAAGGCGTCGGTGCTGGCGCGGATCGATCGGTGTCTGCGTGTGTGCCGCGTAGGATGACGGCTTTCGTGCCTCCTTGACTGTGGAGTTCGTCCATTGAGCGATTTGCATACCGAGACAACCCATGAGCCGGAGGTCCCCGCTTCGGGCTCCCGTCACTTCATCCGCCAGATCATCGATGCGGACCAGGTGAGCGGGAAGTGGGGCGGTCGCGTGCACACGCGGTTCCCTCCGGAGCCGAACGGCTTTCTGCACATCGGGCACGCCAAGAGCATCTGCCTGAACTTCGGTTTGGCGAAGGAGTTCGGCGGGGCGTGCAATCTGCGCTTCGACGACACGAATCCTGTGAAGGAGGAGCAGCGGTATGTGGACTCGATCATCGAGGACATCCGCTGGCTGGGGTTTCGCTGGGAGGGTGAGGTGCGGTTCGCCTCGGACTACTTCGACTTCATGTACGAGTGCGCGGAGCGGCTGGTGCAGGACGGCAAGGCGTATGTGTGCGACCAGACGCCGGAGGAGATGCGCAAGGCGCGCGGCACGCTGACGGAGCCGGGGACGGCTTCCCCGGGGCGGAGCCGCAGTCCTGACGAGAATCTTGACTTGCTGCGGCGGATGCGTGCGGGCGAGTTTCCCGACGGCAGCCGTACATTGCGCGCGAAGATCGACATGGCCTCGCCGAACATCGTGATGCGCGATCCGGTGATGTACCGGATCCTGCACGCGACGCATCACCGGACCGGAGATGCGTGGCCGATCTACCCGATGTACGACTTTGCGCACTGCCTGGAGGATTCGATCGAGAAGATCACGCACTCGATCTGCACGCTGGAGTTCGAGAACAATCGGCCGTTGTACGACTGGTTCCTCGGCAATCTGGGCGTGCATCACCCGCAGCAGATCGAGTTTGCGCGGCTCATTCTGAATTACACGGTGATGAGCAAGCGGAAGTTTCTGGAGCTGGTGCGCGACGGGCATGTCATGGGGTGGGACGATCCGCGGATGCCGACGATTTCGGGGCTCCGTCGGCGCGGGTACACGCCCGAGTCGATCCGTGCGTTCTCGGAGGAGGTCGGCGTCTCGAAGTACAACAGCACCATCGATGTCGTGCGGCTGGAGAACGCGATTCGGGATGATCTCAACAAGCGTGCGCCGCGCCGGATGGCGGTGCTGAATCCGGTGAAGGTCGTGATCGAGAACTATCCGGAGGGCGAGGTCGAGTATCTGGATGCGGTGAACAACCCGGAGGATGCGTCGTGCGGGGTGCGGGGCGTGCCGTTTGCGCGGGAGATCTACATCGAGCGGGACGATTTCATGGAGGATCCGCCGAAGAAGTTCTTCCGTCTGGCGCCGGGCGCGGAGGTGCGGCTCCGGGCAGCGTACTGGATCACCTGCACGGGTGTCGTGAAGAACGATGCGGGGGAGATCGTTGAGCTGCGGGCGACCTACGACCCGCAGACGCGCGGCGGCGACAATCCGCCGCCGGATGCCGAGGGCAAGGTGCGCAAGGTCAAGGGGACGCTGCACTGGGTGAGCGCGCAGCACGCGGTGGATGCCGAGGTGTGGATGTTCGACCGTTTGTTCACCGCCGAGAACCCCGACAAGCGCCCCAAAGATGCGCCCGAAGATCCCCCGGAAGATTGGGACTACAAGCAGAATCTCAATCCCGAATCGCTCGTGACGCTGCGCGGCTGCAAGCTGGAGCCGATGCTGGCGGAGCGTGGCGCGGATGAGCCGGAGTGGTCGGACGGGATCCGCCGATTTCAGTTCGAGCGGCTGGGGTACTTCTGCATCGATGCGGACTCGAAGCCGGATGCGCTCGTCTTCAACCGCACGGTCACGCTCAAGGATTCATGGGCGCGGGCGGGCGGGAAGTAGCCCGCCGGTCGATCAGCCCGGATGAGATGGCCGGTAGATGGCGATGCAGCCGGGGGCCTCGGTGATCGCGCACGAGACGAGATGCACACCCTCCGGGAGCGATTTCGCCACCGTGTCTCCGATGTGTTGAGCGACCAGCTCGGCGGTGGGGTTAACGGTGTCGAAGGGGGGGACTTCGTTGAGGTTGTGGTTGTGGAAGGGGGCGACGGTCTCGCGCAGGGCGTGCTCGACGGCGTGAAAATCGCAGACGAGGCCGTCCTGATCGAGCGTGTGAGCGCCGATGCGGAGTGTGACGAGCCAAGTGTGGCCGTGGAGCGGTTCGCGTTCGCCCTTGATGACGATGGCGTGTGCGGCACAGAAAGCGGTTTCGACGCTGAGTTGGAACATGGTCCGAATATATACGCGGGTTTCGTTGCGGAAAGCGGTCAGGGTCGGTGAACGCGACGAAAACGCTCAATCGGGGTGGGTGCGAGGCCGATAGCCCTGAGAAGCCGGATCGGAAGTTCCGGCATGCAGGGGTGCGCGCATGCAGCCGCTTGACATCAGGCGAATCCGGCCCGGGGATGTGCTCGAGAAGGGGCTGTACACGCGCCACGGCATCAAGCTGCTCGGTGCGGGAGCGCGGGTTTCCGAGGGATTGCTGCGGGCCTTGCGGGAGATGCCCGCCTCGGACCTGTTCTTCGCGGACTCGATCGAAGAACTCCAGCGTGCGCGGATGCTGTCGCCCGCGAAGGGGGTTGAGGTCGGGCAGCGGACCAATCGCGATCTGGTGACGGTGGGCGGGTTTGTCGTCGCGGAGGAGGGGGACGAGATCGATCCGCTGCACTCGCAGGTGTTCGATCTGGGTGCGTACACGGGTCTGGGGGAGCGTGAGACCGCGCGGGCACGGGCTCAGCGGATCAAGCTGGCGGATCGCATCGTCTCGGAGCACGAGCGGAAATGGGCGGAGTTGGCGTTGCGGATTCCGTCGGGCGTTGCTCCGATCCGTCTGGCGGATCAGGATGAGCCGGGCTGGGGTGATGAGGCGTGGGTCTGCCGGGTGCGTGCCGAGGGGACGGAGCGTTTCCGCGATGTCCTGACGCGGATCGTTGCCGGAGTGGCGACCGAGGTCGACGAGGCGAACGCGATCATCGATGATCTGATGGAGCGTGTGCAGCGGTGTCCATCGCAGTTTCCGCAGCTCGCGGTGCTGGGGCTCCGCACGCATGATGATCTCGCCGAGCACGCCTACACAACCGCGGTGCTGAGCATCGCGATCGCGTGCCGCTTGCGCTGGACTCATGAAGAGGCGCGCATCGCGGGGCTGACGGGGCTGCTCTGCGATGTTGGCATGGGGCTGATACCGCAGGAGCTTCGGACGACGGATCGCCCGTTGAACGATGCGGAGATCAATCGGATCTGGCGGCACCCGGCGATGTCGGTGGTGCTGCTCGACGGGATGCGGGATCTGCCGGAAATTGTTCGATTCGCGGCGTACCAGCACCACGAGCGCGAGAACGGGACGGGGTATCCGAACTATCGCAAGGGGGCGCGGATCACGGACTTCGCGAAGGTGGCATCGGTGGCCGATGCGTACTGCGCGGGGACGCTGCCGCGTACCGAGCGGAAGCCGAGACGGCCGTACGATGCGCTGGCCGAGCTGATCATGCTCGGTGCGCAGGGGATGTACGACCGTCGGATCATCCGGGCGCTCGCGGAGGCGGTGGGGCTGTACCCGATCGGCTCGTTCGTGCGTCTGTCGAGCGGCGATGTGGCGCAGGTGATGGGCGTGCGGGCGGGGACGCTGGATCGCCCGCTGGTGCGGGTGGTGCAGCCGATCAGCGGCGGTGGTCGGGTGGGGGAGGTGATCGATCTCTCGCGGCTGGCGCCTGGGGATCTGAGCATCATTCAGGCGACCGAGGGGCCGGGTACGGGGTACAGCGCACGCGTGGCGTAGTCGCGGGGGCGTTGCCCGTATGATCGGGCCATGTCGAGTGTGCAGGATCGTTCGGTGCTGATGGTGTCTGTGAGCGGCTGCCGCGGAATCGTGGGCGGTTCTCTGACGCCGGGGGTTGTGGCGCGTTATGTCGGGCATTTCGGTGCGGAGGTGCGTGCCGGGGTGCGGGGGCGTCGCGTCCATGTGGTGCTCGGGCGGGATGGGCGCCGAGGCGGGGGGGCGATCGCGGAGGTGGCGCGGGGGGCGCTCGCGATGGCGGGGTGCGATGTCACGGATCTCGGGATCGCGATGACGCCGACGGTGGGGCTCATGGTCCGCTCGATGGGCGCGGATGCGGGGCTGGTGCTGACGGCCTCGCACAATCCGGGCGAGTGGAACGGAGTGAAGCCGATCACCCGTCTGGGGGGCGCACCGACGCCGGAGGAGGCGAGGGCGCTGGTCGAGCGTTTCCGCGCGGGCGAGCCGGAATGGGTGGATGCGGGGGAGATCGGAGGATGGAGCCGCGAGGAGCACGGGGTCGCTCGCCATGTCGAGGCGGTGCTGGGGGCGTTGGATGAGGTCTGCCCGGTGCATCAGATCCAGGACCGCAGGTTCCGCGTGGTGGTGGATTCGGTGAACGCATCGGGCACGGCGTTCGCAGGGGCGCTGCTGGCACGCCTGGGCTGTGATGTGGTGCAGTTGAACGCGGACGCCTCGGGCGTGTTCCCGCACAATCCGGAGCCACTCGCCGAGAACCTGACCGGTCTGTGCGATGCGGTGCGTGAGCATCAGGCGGAGATCGGCTTTGCGCAGGATCCGGATGGCGATCGTCTCGCGCTCGTGGATGGCGGCGGCCGGTTCATTGGCGAGGAGTACACGCTGGTGCTCGCGGCGTGGAGTCTCTTGCAATCGCTCGGTGAGCGGGCGAAGGGCGCGACGGTGGCGGCGAATCTGAGTACGAGCCGGATGATCGATGATGTGTGCGCTCGGTACGGGGCACGGGTTGTGCGGACGCCCGTCGGCGAGGCGCATGTGGTTGCGGGGATGCGTGCGCACGGGTCGGTGCTCGGCGGCGAGGGCAATGGGGGGGTGATCTGGGATCAGGTGGTGCCGATCCGCGATTCGCTCAGCGCGATGGGGCTGGTTTTGGGGTTGTCGGCGCAGATGGGAAAGGGCATCGCGGAGTTGGTCGAGAGGGTGCCGCGGTACGCGATCGTGAAGCGGAAGCTCGCGCAGCCCGCGGGAGGTGTGGAGCGGTTTCTCGATGCGATGCGCGGAGCTTTTCCGGGTGCCGCGGAGGATGTGCAGGATGGCCTGCGGCTGGACTTAGACACGCCAGATGGCGCGGCGTGGGTCCATGCGCGGCCCAGCAACACCGAGCCGATCTTCCGGCTCATCGCCGAAGCGCCGAGGGAGGCGGGAGCGAATGCGATTCTGGATCGCGCCGAGGCGTCGGTACAATGAATGATGTTGTGCGGGACGACGGTGACAGCGGCGTGTTCATCTCGATCAAGGCAGTGCCCGGCGCGAAGCGCGATGAGGTGTCGGGGCTGCTCGGGGATCGACTCAAGATCCGTGTGAGCGCGCCGCCTGAGGGAGGCAAGGCGAACGGTGCGATCTGCCGCTTGATCGCGAAGGAGTTGGGCGTGCGGGTTCAGCAGGTGGAGATCGTGTCCGGGCACACGAATCCGGAGAAGGTGGTGCGGGTGACGGGGATGACACCGGGCGAGGTTGCCGAGCGGTTCGGGATCTGAAACGAAGCAGCGAGGAGGATGTCATGCGAGTGGTTGCCTACAGCGTTCGGAAGTACGAAGAGAGCGTGCTCAAAGAGGCCAACCGTGAGGCGGGGCACGACATCGAGATGCTCGACACCTCGCTGAATGAGACGACGGCCGCGCTCGCGGCGGATGCCCCGGCGGTGGCCCTGTTCTCGCTGGATGATGCGAACGCGAAGGTGATCCGGACCCTCGCGGATGGCGGCACGCGCCTCTTGGCGCTGCGCTCGGCGGGTTTCAATCATGTCGATCTCGAAGCGACCGCCGAGGCGGGCATCACGGTCGCGCGGGTTCCGGCGTACTCGCCCTACGCGGTGGCGGAGCACGCCGTGGCGCTGATCCTGACGCTGAACCGCAAGACGCACCGCGCGATCGCACGGACGCGCGAGCAGAACTTCTCGCTTGACGGACTGATGGGTTTCGATCTGCACGGGAAGACCGTGGGCGTGATCGGGACCGGAAAGATCGGGCGGGTCTTCTGCCGGATCATGCTTGGTTTCGGCTGCCGCGTGCTGGCCTTCGACATCAAGGAGAATGATGATGCGAAGAAGATGGGCGTCGAATATGTGGATCTCGACCGCGTTTACACAGAGAGCGACATCGTCTCGCTGAATTGTCCGCTCAACCCGAAGACGCATCACCTGATCAACGACGATGCGATCGGGAAGATGAAGCGTGGCGTGATGCTCATCAACACCAGCCGCGGCGGCGTGATCGACACCAAGGCGGCGATCCGAGGGCTGAAGTCGCGCCACATCGGATCGATGGGTCTGGATGTCTACGAGGAGGAGGGGGACATCTTCTTCCGCGATCTTTCCGAGCAGGTGATTCAGGATGATGTCTTCGCGCGGCTCTCAACATTCCCGAATGTCGTGATCACAGCGCACCAGGCGTTCTTCACCAAGGAAGCGATCACCAACATCGCCGAGACGACGATCGAGAACATCAGCGCCTTCGAGCGTGGCGGTGCGGAGGGCATCGCGTCGGACAACATCGTGCGCGCGGAAGAGCATGTGGCGAAGGCGTGAACCAAAGCGCTACGCCGGGGACGGGACCACGCCCGGCCCGATCTCGTCATCCGGCTTGGACTTCTTCTCGGGCGTCTTTGATGCGGCGTCCTTGTGCTTGCGGGCCTCGAGCGCCAGCAGGTCGCTCACGGAGGGCTTGTTGAGCGCCTCGCCGCGCATGAGCGTGTCGACTTCCTCGGCGGTGAGGGTTTCGTGCTTGAGCAGCGCCTCGGCGACGGCGACAACCTTGTCCCAGTTCTCGTTCAGGATCCGCTCCGCATCGCTGTACGCTTCCTCGGCGTAGCGACGGATTTCCTGATCGATGACCTCGGCGGTGCCTTCGGAGTAGTCGCGCTCACGCATCATGACTTCGCGTGTGTCGGCCCCGGCGTAGCGGACGAAGCCGAGGCGGTCGCTCATGCCCCATTCGAGCACCATGGCGCGAGCCATCATGGTGAGCTGCTGGATGTCCTGCGCAGCGCCGGAGGTGATGTCGCTGGTCTTGCGTTCCTCGGCGATGCGTCCGCCGCAGACGACGCGCATGGTCGATTGCAGCCACTTGAGCCCGTAGCCGTAGCGATCGCGCTCGGGCAGTGAGAAGGTCGCGCCTCCGAAGTTGCCGCGGGGAATGATGGTGACCTTGTGCAGCGGATCGACATCGGGCAGGATCGCCTGGAGTACGGCGTGCCCTGCCTCGTGGTACGCCGTGGCGATGCGCTCTTTTTCCTCTATCTTGCGGCTCTTGCGCGACCGGCCGAAGCGGATCTTGTCGCGAGCTTCTTCCAGGTCGTCGTGCTCGACGAATTCCTTCTCTTCGAGCGTTGCGATGATGGCCGCCTCGTTGACGAGCGCTGCGAGTTCCGCGCCGGAGAACATCGGCGTGCCGCGGGCGATCTTTTCGAGATCGACATCCGGCCCGATCTTGATCTTGCGGGTGTGGACGCGCAGGATTTCGAGACGCCCCTTGAGGTCCGGCAGCGAGACGATCACCTGACGATCGAAGCGTCCCGGGCGTGTCAGGGCGGGGTCGAGGACATCGGAGCGGTTGGTCGCCGCGATGACGATGACCTGATCGGACGACTCGAAGCCGTCCATCTCGACGAGGATGGCGTTGAGGGTCTGCTCGCGTTCGTCATGACCGCCGGAGGAGAAGCCGCCACCGCGTCGTCTGCCGACGGCATCGATCTCGTCGAGGAAGATGATGCACGGCGCGGACTCCTTGGCCTGCTTGAAGAGGTCGCGGACGCGCGAGGCGCCGACTCCGACGAACATCTCGACGAAGTCCGAGCCGGAGATCGAGAAGAACGGCACATCCGCCTCGCCCGCGATGGCCTTGGCGAGCAGTGTCTTGCCGCAGCCGGGGTCGCCGACGAGCAGCACGCCGCGGGGGATGCGTCCGCCCAGGCGCATGAACTTCTTGGGGTTCTTGAGGAACTCGACGATCTCGAAGACCTCATCCTTAGCCTCGTCGATGCCGGCGACATCGTTGAAGGTGATGCCGGTGGTCTCCTTGGCGAGCACGCGGTGGCGCGACTTGCCGAAGTTGCCGAGCACGCCGCCTCCGCCTCCGGCCTGTCGCATCATGCGGAAGATGAAGAACCAGATGATCGCGAAGAGGAGGATCCAGATGAGCAGGCCGGACATGAGCAACTGACGCCACCAGGGCGGTGCGGAGCGATCGAAGAAGTCGCTGCCCGTGATCGCATCGACTTTGCTGAGCCAGAATTCGCGTCCGGGGCCGGTGGTGATCGTCACGCGGATGGGTGTCGAAGGCGGCACGCGCCCCGAGCTTTGCTGCTCCTCGGGCGAGAGCTTCTTCGGATCGGCGGTGATCGCCTCGTAGCCGACGACGATGTTCTCCAGCACGCCTTCCTGCACATACGCCTCGAAGCTCGCGAAGGTGACATCATTCCGGCGCGTCTGCCCTGCCTGGACAAGGATCAGGAACAACAGCACCAGCCCCAGCAGCATGAAGAGCCCGAAGGCGCGATTGACGCGCGGTGGTTGGCCGGGCGCTCCCGGCTTCTGCTCGCCGGAAGACGGATTGGGCCGACCGGGCCCCTTGCCGGAGCCGGGATCCTTCTGATTCGGGTTCTGATGATCCTTATCTGCCATGCAGTCGTGTTCCTACCCCGTGCGGATCGGTGGTCATGGGTGGTGCGGGCGGAGTTCTCCTCCCAGTGCATCGAACGATAGGCGGAAGGCCATTACCAAGCCGATCGGAGTTCCCCGACCAGATCTCGGGCCATCTGGTGCACCGCTGCGGCCTGGCCCGATTCCAGCCGCTCCTGAGCCCCGCGACCGGGGACGAAGGATTCCGCCGCTCGGAAGTTCCGACGCGAGACCAGCACCCGTCCGCTTCGGGCATCCTTCCATTCGAAGGTCACGGTGATCTCGAAGGCCAGTTCCTGCACGAGCCCGGAATCGGGGGCGGTGCGCAGCCGGCGCATGTCCGTGTTGGTGATGGTCCCCGTGAGGAGTGTGTCGGCACGCTCCGCGGACACGACGCGGTAGGGCGTGGTCCGATGGATCTCCTTGACGATGGCATCGGTCAGCATGACTTCGAGGCCGTGGGTGAAGGTCGTGTTTTCGAAGATCGGTATCGCGACCGTCTCGATGTCCGTCCGGAAGGCCGAGTCGAAAGCGTACCCGCTGCGGGGGTCGTTCGCGCAGGATGAGAGCACCGTGCCGAGGACGGCGAGCCCGAGGACAAGGCAGCCGAAGGTTTGCCGTTCTCCCCGATTCATGACTCGTCCTCCTCCCGGGCATCCGCATCGACGGGTTCGACCATTTCGGAAGCGCCGCCCTCGAAGCGGACCGCATCGCCGTCGCGCACGCGTTGGCGGGTTGCATCGTCGATCGTCCAGCCGCGCTCCTCCATGATGTCCATGGCGCGCTGGGCCGCGAGCGTCTGCGGATGGCTGCGGATGAGTCGGCGGAGCGTGTACCGCATGGACGGCCACTCATTCTGCGTCTGGTACCAGAGCGCTGATTCGAGCATCTGCGATGCGACGGACTCGTCGATGCGGGCGATGAGTCCCTCGTTGATGCCGGTGCGTTCGGCCTCACCGGGGTAGCGCTGGGCGAAGTTGCGGATGCGTACTCGGGCATCGCGGAGCCCGGATGCGTCGTACTGCGGCCCCTTGAAGCGAGCGACATCGGAGTAGATCAGCCGCTTCTCCGCCTTCAGGCGATTCGGGCCGTTCGGGAAGTTCTCCAGGTAGAGTTCGTACGCCTCGCTCGCGAGCGACATCTCGCGTCTGCGGTAGTAGAAGTCCGCGAGTTCGATGGCGGCTCGCTCGGCGAGTTGGCTGCCGGGCATGCGTTCCTGCACCCGGATCATCAGTTCCACCGCGGTGTCGGAGGCATCGAGAATGCGCATGCCGAAGAGCCGACGCCGGAGACCCGCCATGTAGCGGAGAGCGATTTCGAGTTCGCGTTCGATGGCGGTCGCGAAGTGCTCGCTCTGCGGGTACTGGCGGATGAGGCGCTCGTAGTCGTAGAGCGCCTTGTATTCCGAGTTCCGCGCGACGAGGGCATCGCCACGGATGAGCAGCGCCTCGGGGAACCACGGACTGCCCAGACCGTCGTTGGCCTCGATCCACTCGTTGATGAGCCGGAATGCGAGATTGGGATCGTCCGCGGCGAGGGCGCGCCGGGCATCGGCGATGACGGCCCCGTCGCCGGTGAGGGGGGCACGCTCGGAGCGTTCCCAGGCGCGAACGCCCTCGGGTGTGGCACCGCTGAGGGTGAACTCGCTGGCCTGGCCGGACACCGAGGGAGCGAAAAGGAGCACGAACCCGACCAAAACAGCACCCGTACAGGTGTGGCGTGTGAAGATGCGGGGTTTCAGATGCCGATTCATGGCCCGCTAGCATAGCGGTCCCCGGTGGTAAGGCAGATCGCAGAAGGGATCCCTCGGTTGCGTGTCGTGCTTGTGTACAACCCGCTCGCGGGCAAGGGTCGCGCATCGCGATGGGCGCGGGTGCTCTCGGAGTCGCTCCGGGCCGATGGCGATGAGTGCGTCGCGGTCGATGTCGGGCCGAAGGGCGATGGCTCCCGCCTCGAGGCCGAACTGCATGGGGCCCGGGCGCTGGTTGCCATCGGCGGGGACGGCACCGTCCAGGCCCACGCGCCGATCGCCGCCCGAACCGGAGTCCCGATCTACCAGTTCCCCCTCGGCACCGAAAACCTCTTCGCCCGCGAGTTCGGCATGAACCGGCGTTACGCAACGCTCCGGGCAGCGCTCGACCGCGGCGAGACCCTCCGCGTCGATCTGGCCCGCTGCAACGGCGACCCCTTCCTGCTGATGTGCTCGGTCGGACCGGATGCCAACATCGTCCACCGGCTCGCCACCCGGCGCAGCGGCCCGATTTCCCACGCCTCGTACGCGCGTCATGTCTTGGGCGAACTCTTGCGCCCGGCGTTCAAGACACTCCACATCAATGCCGACGGCGAGCAGGTCATCTCGGGACGCGCCGGGCTCGTCGTCGTGGCCAACTCTCGTCAGTACGCGCTCCGCATCGATCCCGCCAAAGATGCGAGCATGACCGATGGAGCGCTCGATCTGGTCTTCTTCCCCGTCTCAACACGCATCGGTCTGATCAAGTGGCTCACGCTTTCGCGTCTCCGCCGTCAGCGATCGTTCAGCGGATCCCTGTACATGCGGGCGCACACCGTCTCTATCCGCAACGCCGGCACGCCTGTGCCGTTCCAGTTGGATGGTGAGGCGATGCGGACTCGGCAGCAGGGGGGCGCGGCGTTGTGCGCGGAGGAGATCCGCCTCGAGATCGAGCCGGGCGCCGTCCGCGTCCTCGTTCCCGCGAAGTAATGTCAGATCGAATGGTTGTTCAACCGCGCCGGGGATTCCGGTCCGAGCGGCGCACCGTGCCCGGTACGGAGCGATCGCGAAAACCCGGCGTGCCGGTTTGTGGGGTTGATCCGCCCTCCGCGGCACGCGGCGTCTTCGGCGCGGGATGATGGTCGGAAGAGCCCGGCTCCGGCTCAACAAGATGCTGCATGGTCGATTCGGTGGCCGGCGGTTCCGGGCGATGCATCGAGCTCTCGCTCTGGTCGAGCACCCGCGCAAAGACGAGCCGTCCCGCCGAGGTCTGCACTGTGCCCGTGACGACGAGGTCGACCGTTTCGTCGATGTGATGCTCGCCGTGCTCGACGACCACCATCGTGCCGTCGTCGAGATAGCCGACGCCCTGCCCGGCGTGCTCGCCCTGCTTGACGATGTGGACGCTGACGGTCTCCCCCGCGAGCAGATTGGGCTTCAGTGCGTTGGCAAGATCGTTGAGGTTTAGCACCGGCACCGAATGCACGCTCGCCGCCTGCGCGAGGCCGAAGTCCGTCGTGACGACCGTGGCCGAGAGATCCTTCGCAAAGTCGATGACGCCCTGATCGACCGACCCGATCAGTTCCGAAGTCTCTTCGATGACAACATCGACATGCGGCGAGCGTTGCAGTCGCCCGAGCAATTCCAGCCCGCGTCGGCCTCGGTTGCGCTTCATTCGTTCTGCGGAGTCGCTCAGCCGTTGCAGCTCGCTCACCACGAATTGCGGAATGATCACCTGCGACTGGATCACGCCCGTCGGCGCGACATCGAGGATCCGACCGTCGATCAACGCCGAGGCATCAAGAACGAGCGGACGCGTGCCGCGGTATTGCTTCGAGAACTCGACATACGGGATCACGAGCCGGAAGTCGTCCTGTGTCTGGAGCACCGTGGTGATGCCGAGGTAGCACATCCCGATGCCGAGCATCACCTTCACCGCGAGGATGAGCCGCTGGCGTTCTTCCGGATTGGTCTGCGTGAGCTGGTAGGTCTCGACAAAGAGGTCAATCACCCACGACAGCAGCAGCGTCACCAGCAGCCCCGCGAAGACGCCGAACATGATCGCCGAGAGCGTGGTCAGCTTCCGGCGGGGCGTCAGGATGTCCATGATGATGATCGATCCCGCGAACGCCGCCACGCCGAGCACGATCACCCACCAGTACGAGTAGAAGCCCAGCCCCCCGGTATCGGTGACCGAGTCGCGGAGGATCGCCAGCCCGGCGATCACCGAGAGCATGATCAGAAACGCGGCCCGGAAAACGATGATGAGGGTGCCGCGCTGGCGCGCGATGGCCTCAAAACGGTCTCCGGCGGCGGTGCGTTCACCCATCGGGGGATGATAGCGGTGCCCCACGGGGGAACGGGTCCACTCACCGACCCGACCGCTGCTCGCTGTCCATCGGTGAGGGCGGGGGGTACACTGGCCCTCCCGTCTCTCCGGTTGGCGGCCGGGCCCGGTGCAAGGTCGCCCCGTGAATCTGGTCAGGGCTTGACGGCAGCAGCCATAAACGGATGGCGGTCGGTGCTGCCGGTGTCCTGGTCGCCAATCGCGGAGATGGGAGACATCGCAGTTGGGGAGAAACTCCCCATCGGATGGCGTCCCGCGCCGAGACCGCTCCCGGCCTCGCTAAGATCGCACCATGTCCTACACCGTGCTCGCAAGACGCTATCGCTCCCGCGACTTCGATGAACTCGTGGGCCAGCAGACCATCGCCCGGACCCTCCGGAACGCCATCGAGCAGCAGCGGGTGGCCCACGCCTACCTGTTCGTGGGGACGCGCGGGGTCGGCAAGACCTCCCTCGCCCGGATCTTCGCCAAGGCCCTCAACGGCGGGTCCGTGGAGATCGACGAGGCCATCATGTCCGGGCAGGACACCGATGTCATCGAAATCGATGCCGCCTCCAACCGTGGCGTCGATGAGGCCCGCGAACTCATCGCCAACAGCATCTACCGCCCCCTCCGGGGCAACTACAAGATCTACATCATCGACGAGGTCCACATGCTCACGCGCGAGGCGTTCAACGCCCTGCTCAAGACCATGGAGGAGCCGCCGGAGCATGTGAAGTTCATCCTCTGCACCACCGATCCGCACAAGGTGCCGCCGACCATTCAGTCGCGGTGCCAGCGTTTCGACTTCCGCAACATCGCCGCGGGCGAGATCGCCGAGCATCTCCGCATCGTCACCGAGCGCGAGAAGATCAAGGCCGAGCCGGATCTGCTGCACGCGGTCGCCCGTCTCGGCAACGGCTCGATGCGCGATGCGCTCTCGATCCTCGATCGGTTGATGGCGGCGTGCCCCGCCGGGGAGAGCATGACCGTCGGCCTGCTCGAACAGGTGCTCGGCCTTCCCGAGAGCGAACGCATCGCCACGCTGGTCGATGCACTGGCCGAGGGCGATGCCGGGCGTGCGCTCGAGACGACGAACGACCTGCTCACGGTCGGCACGGAGATGGATGCGCTGCTGGACGCGCTCGCCTCGCGTTTCCGTGATCTCATGGTCATGGCCGCGTGCGGTCCCGAGACCACGCTCGTCGAGATCAGCGGTCAGGCACGCGAGTCGGCGGTCCGTCAGTCGAAGCACTTCGACGAGGGTGCGCTCTCGCACATGATCGCGCTCGTCGAATCCGTTCGACGCAACGCCCGATCCAGCAGCACACCCCGCGCCCTTCTGGATGCCCTCATCGTGCGTCTCGCCATGACCGAGCGGCTCGCTCGTGTCGCCGCGCTCATCGAGGCCAAGCCCGATGCGCTGCCGACTCCCGCGCGAGGCAGCCCGTCAAAAAAAGCGTAACGGCGGACTCCACCGCCCCCTCGCTCCCCAGCCCCGCGGCCTCCAAGCCACGGGCGAGCGAAGTGCAGGAGCCCGCCGCCGCAGCCACCACCGCCGCGCCCCCGCGCCCCGTCACGGTCGCCGAGACCAAGGCGGGGGTGCCGCTCGATCCGCCGGGAGTCTGGGCCTCGGTGTGCGCTTCCGTCGCCTCGTCGCCCGCGGGCGCTGCGCTCGTGGAATCGCTCCGTCTCGTGTCGCTGGAGCACGGCGTTGCGACCGTCGAAACCGATGATGCCGGGGCCGCCGGTCGCGCCCGCACCCGTCGGAAGTGGCTCGAAGAGCGGATCGGCGCTGCCTACGGCTTGCCCGTGCGCGTCGAGGTGCATGCTCCCGAGGACGACACGGCATCGCAGGTGATCCCCGATGAGGAACTCGACGCCGCGGCACGACGCGATGCGGCGAACAATCCTCTCGTGCAGACGGCGATGGATCTCTTCCAGGCTCGCCTCGTGCGCGTGGATCCGCCCGAACGAGGAAAGTAGCCCACCTAGTGTCCCCGGCGACGATGACGACCTTCCGACAGGAGTGTGAATCACGATGTTCGATCAGATGAAGGCCATGGGCGCGATCGCCGGGCTGCTCAAGAACAAGGACCGCATCAAGGAAATCGGCGAGGAGGTCCAGCGCCGCGTCGAGCGCATCCGCTGCATCGGCACCGCGGGCGGCGGCGCGGCACGCGTCACCGTCTCGGGCAGATTTCAGGTGCTCGAAGTACAGCTCGACCCCTCGATGATCGCCGGCATGTATTCCGACGCCTCCGGGAAGGCGATGGGCGAATCACTCATCATGGAAGCGACCAACGAGGCCATGCAGCAGGCGCAGGCGATGATCAAGGAGGAAGTCCGGCGCGTTGCGCAGGAGTACGAGCTGCCCGATCTTCCCGGCCTTGATCGCATGATCGGCGGTGGCTGACCCGATGCCGCCCGCATCTCCGAGATCCCGGAACGATCGCAATGATGCGGTGCCGCGCGCCTATCCCGAGACGGTTCGGCGTCTGCTGGACGAATTCGCCCGCCTCCCCGGCATCGGACGCCGCTCCGCCGAGCGGCTCGCCTTCCACATTCTCAAAGCCTCCAATGACGACGCGATGGCGCTCGCCAAGGCCATCGAGGATGTCAAGAACGCCGTTCGCTACTGCTCGATCTGCTTCAACTTCAGCGATGGCGAACGCTGCGCGATCTGCAACGATCAAGCCCGCGACCGCTCGACCATCCTCATCGTCGAGCAGCCGCGCGACCTCATCGCCATCGAGCAGACCGGCATGTACCGCGGCGTCTACCATGTTCTCCTCGGGCGGCTCGCGCCGCTCGAAGGCGTCGGTCCCGAGACGCTCACCGTCGACGCTCTTGTGATGCGCATCAGGAAGCCCGAGACCAATTGCGATGGAGTGCCCGTGCGCGAGGTGGTGCTCGGCCTGAATCCGTCGTTCGAGGGCGACGGCACAGCGCTCTACCTTGCCGATCGGCTCGCCGACACCGGAGTCCGGATCACACGCCTCGCCCGCGGGCTGTCTTCCGGGCGTGATCTGGAATATGCCACCAAGGCCGCTCTCTCAGACGCCATCGAGGGACGCCGGCCCGTGTAATTTTCTTCTGTTTTTCTCCGCATGAACCATTCGTGCCGTACAACCGTCAGGGTGGGCGCGATCCATCCACAATGAATTCTCGAAGGATCCCCGCCCCCGGCTGGTCGATACTACGCTGATAGGGGAACAATCACTGTGCACGCCCGCGTGTGAGCGGGAGGCACACACACCGGAGCCACATGCGGTTCGACACCAGCCAACACATGCGCATGAGCCAGCAGATGCGGCTCGCGCCCAGGATGATCCAGTCCATGGAGATCCTGCAGATGTCGCTCCAGGAGTTGGAGGAGCGCATCGAGCAGGAGCTGGAGTCGAATGTCACCCTGGAAACCTACGAGCCGGGGGCCGACCCGCGCGCCGCCGCCGAGGTGCAGCGCGAAGCCGATCAGGACGACCGTGATTTTCAGAGCGAACTCCGGGTCGATGAGGACGGTGCGGTGGCGGACTTCGCCCGGCTCGATTCCTTCGCCAACGACAACCCGGATGCCATCGACACCGACGATTCCCCCACCCGGACGCGCGCCGAGTACGAGCCCGGCAGCTACTCCCCCGCCCGCATGGATGGGGAGCGCGACGCCAAGCTCGACGCGATGGCCAGCACCGAGGCCCGCGCCGTCTCGCTGACCCAGCAGCTGCTCGAGCAGTGGGCCTTCGCCGAAGTTGATGAGGAGACCCGCGCGCTCGGGCGCATCATCATCGAGCACATCGACGACGACGGCTACATGCGTGTGCCCCTCGACGAGATCCGACGCACGCTCCCGCCGAACATTCTTCCGGACTCATCCGCGCCCATCACGACCGAAGCCCTCGAACGGGCGTTGACCGGGGTGCAGCTCTATCTTGATCCGCCAGGCATCGGCGCTCGGGATGTCCGCGAGTGTCTTCTGCTCCAGGTCGATGCCCTCATCGAGAGCGAGCCGGCGAGCGACTTCACCAAAGTCCGGGAGCTGATCGCAGATCATCTCGACGACCTGATCCACAACCGACTCCCGCGCGTTGCGCAGAAGACCGGCTTCACCCTCGATGAGATCAAGACCGCCATCGAGCAGATGCGCCGACTCTCCATCCATCCGGGGCGCTCGCTCGTCTCCGCGAAGCCGCAGGCCATCTTCCCCGACGCCATCGTCGAGTACGACGAGGAGCAGGACGACTACATCGTGTACCTCACGGACAATCGCCTTCCGAATCTGCGTCTCAACCGCGAGTACGCACGCATGGCGAAGGATCGGGCCATCCCGAAGAACGACCGCGAGTTTCTCAAGACCAACATCTCCAACGCGCAATGGCTCATCGACGCCGTCGAGCAGCGCCGCCAGACGCTTCTGCGTGTTCTCCGCGTCGTGGTCGCCGCGCAGCGTGATGTCTTCGACTACGGCATCGAGGCCGTGAAGCCGCTCCCCATGACGCAGGTCGCCGATCAACTCGGCATCCATGTCGCCACGGTCTCGCGTGCTGTCGCGGGCAAACATCTCCAGACGCCCCGCGGCATCATCCCGCTCCGCAAGCTCTTCACCGGCGGCACGCAGACCGATTCGGGCGAGGAGGTCTCGTGGGACGCCATCAAGGCCGCCCTCCGCGAGGTCGTGGACAACGAGGACAAGTCCTCACCCCTGAGTGATGATGCGATCGCCAAGGCGCTCAAGGACAAGGGCCTCGACATCGCTCGGCGCACCGTCGCGAAGTACCGCGGCCAACTGGACATTCCCCCGGCCCGTCTCCGCAAGCAGTTCTGATCGTTGCGGTTCGACTGCGGTGCTCAGAGGCGACACAGAACCGATCTTCTCAAATTCAGTGAGTCACCGAGTGGCGTGCAAAATGACCGCGGGAACCGGGCCAAGCTCAGGAACGACATTCCTCATCCGCAGGAAAAACGACTCTCTGTCCTGAACATCGATCTCGATCTGCCAGCCCCACGCACCGTACTCGCCCGCCGAGTATGTTCCGTACAGGGAAATCCGCCCGTTTTCCGCATAACCGTGAAGGATCATGGGCTCTTTTGAATGCCATGTGTCTGTCCACCGAGCTTCGAGCGCAGCGGGCTGTCCGCTCAGCACAATTTCACCTGAGTGCGGTTTCCCTTCATGCTCCCATCTGTACTCGATCACATCCGTCGAGACGCGCGCACTTCCTGTTGAACGATACGGAGTCTCCGGATCCATCACCCATAGTCGATTATCGCCACGCCATTCACCATGATGTGATGCCGGCAGGAACACTACAGCCGAGGGGTTGAACGCCACTTGGATTGTCTCTTCTTGGGGCTTCGTATCGCGATCGACGGGACTCCATGTTGAACAAGACACCAACAGCATCGATGCCGCCGTGATGTACACCATGTCCGAAGCTCGCATGCTGTGCCTCCACTGTGACGGAGCTAGCTGTTCCCCGCAAGCTTCCGCGTCGTCATGTCGAAGGTGCGGTCCATGCTCGCGCGCAGGGCGAGGACGATGCTCACATAGATGCCCACCGCGACCAGCGCCCCGACGACGCCTGCGATCCGCGCATCGGGCAGGTCCGATGGGTTGTTGACCCCGCTCGGCGAGAACATCTGCTCGGTATTGACCAGCGAGAAGAGCAGTGTGACCGGGTTCATCGCGCTCAGCGCGGGTCCGAGGATCACGATGCTCGACGCCGCCTGCCACCCGCAGAGCCCCATCAGCCCGCCGAGGACGCCCACGACACCAACCGTCGCGACCACCGCCCCGACCGTGCCGCGGCTCTTGAGCGACCATTGCAGACCGATCATCACGCAGAACGCGACGAACGGCACCAGCACCAGCGGGAACAGCAGACCGACCTCCGGCAGCACCACCGGTATGTCCACCGGCGCGGCAGCGCCGAAGTTCGCCGGGACCATGATCCCGTCCTCCCGCCCCAGACCGCCCGCAAGGACATAGATCGACGCCATCGCCACCGTCGCGATCGGCACGCTCAGCAGCGGCAGCAGGAAGGTGATCAGCCCCAGCAGCTTGCCGCCCATGTACTCCTTGGGTGTCACTGGTGTGGTGAGCAGCAGGTCGAGGGTGCCGTCCTCGCGTTCACGGCTGATGGCGGTGGCGGACATGTTGATCGCCACCAGCGTCACCACCGCGATCTCGGTGATGACCGTCGCGAGCAGGATCTGGCGGAAGACCTCGTGCCCCATCCCGCCGCCGTGGTAGTACGCGATCACGCCCAGCCCCCACAGCACACCGGCCAGCACGAACGACCACCGGACCAGAATCATCGGCAGCGTCGCCGCCCGCGCCTTGGCCTCGCGCCACGCGATGGGGTTCGTCCCGACGGTCCGCGCCGGACGCGTCCCGGCCCCGCGCGCCCCCAGATTCAGCATCCGCCGGTACCACGGCACGCTGTTCCGCGACCCCAGATTCCTCACGGTCAGCGCGCTCGTCAGCATCAGGGCGAGACTCACCCCCAGGGAGACCGTCGTCCACGCCGCGACTGGACTGCCGAACCAGAACCGCCCCAGCCCGGACATCGCCTGTAAGGCCAGTTCATCCGGGCCCTCGTAGCTCGTGGGATTCAGCAGTGCCTGCAACGCGAGGAACGGGTTGAGCGCGGTCATGACCGTCACCCCGCCCCACGGCATCCCGGGACGCAACTGCAGGTCGATCACCCAGGTCACAGCCAGATAGGTCACCACCGCCACATAGAACGCGAAGACCGTCCGTCGTCCGACCAGCCGATTGACCGCCAGAACCACCGCCGTGGCACCGACCAGCAGCGCGGCACACGCCGAGACGACATAGGACAGCAGCACCGCCGATCCCGGCACCCCGCCGAAGAACTGCGTCACCGCGAAGAGTGGCAGCGAGGCGCTCAGGAGAGCGAGCACGAAGAACAACCGGCCAAACAGGATCCCCAGCACGATCTGCACCGCGTTCAGGGGGGTCGTCAGCAGGATGTCCCATGTTCGGGGGTTGCTCTCCTGCGCGATGGCCCCCGCCATGAAGACCGGGGCGAGGATGCAGATCAGGGCGACCTGGAGGTACGCCACGATCTCGAACGCCCGGGCCCCGTTCGCCGCCAGATCCCGCAGCGAGGTCACATCCCCCTGCACCTGCTGGAGGAGCAGGCCCAGGAGCACGATGATGAGCACCGCGAGGTAGGCCGCCCGGACATACATGTGCTGCATCCGCCGGGAGCCGCCCTGCACGAGACGAACGACGATGGGATTCGTCGGGAGAAGGTCGGACAGCCACCGGAACACTGCGGACATGATGGCTCCATGCTACGGGGGACACCCCTGTACGGCCACGGAAACCGATTCCGAGGGGGCGCCAGTTGACGCGGGCAAGTTCGGGGTGTGTACTACCGTATCCGCCCCGATGGCGGAAGACGCTTCGGACCGCCGACCTCCTACAAGGTAGCGGCCGTTCAGCCGAGACAGGGTTCGTGGCCATGAGCCGCACCCCCTCGACCGGCGCGCGGGGCATCCCGCGTCATAGATTGACTCGACTCATCGTCGGCCCCTCATTTCGGGGCCGGGACTCACCAGCAGCAAGCGGCGCCACGAGGATGAACACGCAAGCAACGGCACATTCCAAGGCACAACCGCTGGAGGCAACGATCCATCGAATGCCACGCGCCCACAAGGCGACCGTGGCAATCTGTGCACGATGACGAGTTGATCAGGAACGGCCGTCCCGATCGCGGATCGGGACACCATGCAGGATGGTCGGCGAGCAACATGACGCCGGTCGAGTCCGACATGCCGCGCGTCCAAGGATGGCGCTATGCATGGATCGCTCATCATCGCTGAAGTCCACCCAATGGTCGCGGCACTCGCCGGCGTCGTCGGTGTGCTCATCGGCGGCGTCATCGGAGTCATGGTCGTTCGCATCCTCGGCGGGCAGACCCTCTCCAACGCCAAGGAGGAGGCCACCCAGATCAAGCGTCTGGCCGAGGCCGAAGCCCAGACCACGATCGAGCGGGCCGAGGTCGAGGCGCAGAAGCGTGCCCTCTCCGAGCGCGACCGCGTCGAGTCCGAACTCCAGAAGCAACGCGACGACCTCCGCGAGCAGGAACGCCGCCTCGCCAAGCGCGAGGACCAGCACGAGCGCAAGCTCGAAGCCCTGACCCTGAAGGAAGAGCGACTCGCCAAGGAGTCCGAAGACCTCCAGGCCCAGACCGCTCGTCTGACGGAGAAGCACGCCGAAATCGATGCCCTCATCGAGAAGCAGAAGGAAGCCCTCCTCCGCGTGACGGACATGTCCCGCGAGCAGGCCGAGCAGAAGCTCCTCTCGATCATCGAGCAGGATGTGCAGGAGAACGCCGCCCAGATCGTCCGCACCTCCATCGAGACGGCCCAATCCGAGGGGCGCAACAAGGCGCAGGAGATCATCCTCAACGCCATCCAGCGGTACGCGGGCGAGTTCGCCGCCGAGTCGACCGTCCGCACCATCCCGATCCCCTCCGACGACATCAAGGGGCGGATCATTGGACGCGAGGGCCGCAACATCCGCGCCATCCAGCAGCTCACCGGTGTCGATCTCATCGTTGACGACACCCCCGGCGTCATCGTCGTATCCTGCTTCGACAAGGTCCGCCAGACCATCGCCGCCGAAGCCCTCCTCAAGCTCGTCGAGGATGGACGCATCCATCCGACGCGCATCGAGGAGGTCGTCGCCAAGGTCAAGGCCGACATCGAGCACCGCATCGTCCAGTACGGTCGCGATGCCGTCGAAGAGCTGAAGATTCCCAAGGTTCACGAGAAGATGGTCGAGGCGATGGGGCGTCTGGCGTTCCGCACTTCCTACGGCCAGAATGTCCTCAAGCACTCCATCGAGGTCGCCAGCTTCAGCCAGATCATCGCGGATCAGCTCGGTCTCGACGGTCGGCTTGCCAAACGCTGCGGCTTCCTCCACGACATCGGCAAGGCCATGGATCAGGACATGGAGGGCACCCATCCCAAGATCGGCGCGGAGTTCGCCAAGCGTTACGGCGAGCGCGACGCCGTCCTCAACGCCATCGAAGGCCACCACGGCGATGTCCCCGCCACGACCTTCTACACGCCCATCGTCATGGCCGCGGACGCCCTCTCCGGCGCCCGCCCCGGCGCCCGTCGCGAATCCCTCGAACGCTACATCCAGCGCCTCGAACAACTCCAGGACATCGCTATGTCCATGGAGGGCGTCGACGAGGCGTATGCGATCCAGGCGGGGCGCGAGGTCCGAGTCATGGTCGATGCCAAGAAGGTCACCGACGACACCGCGTTCTACATCGCCAAGAAGATCGCCGATCGTGTCTCGGCCGAGATGACTTTCCCCGGCGAGATCAAGGTCACCGTGCTGCGGGAAACCCGCGCGGTCGAACTCGCGCGATAGTCGCTTTCCGCAACCGGCCCATCACGCTCGCGCTCCATAGCATCCCGGCACGCCAGCGCAGAAGAAATCCGGCCGCCGCATGACCTCACTCGAACGCCCACAACCGCTCGGCATCGCGCCCGACATCGACCGGAATCGACACGCACGCGCGCTGCGAGACATCCTCCGCGGCGAGGTCCGCTTCTCCAAGCACGACCGCATGCTCTACGCCACCGATGCGAGTCTCTACCAAGTCGAGCCCATCGG